>Ga0316198_10002173_pt1 | contig 11810 bp, 6 predicted proteins | sample OudBieAanoxic_MG_FD_204935 | JGI IMG/M metagenome (GOLD analysis project Ga0316198, IMG submission 204935) | Coastal sediment microbial communities from Oude Bieten Haven, Netherlands - site A anoxic | ecosystem: Environmental > Aquatic > Marine > Coastal > Sediment | place: Netherlands... | reverse complement strand
AAGAAAGTTTCTCTATCTACAACTATGGGTGCAGGTCTTAAAGTTGACCAAGCAACTCTAGTAACAGTAGTAGCGTAATTTTTTGTAGTGATTTGATGATTAATCATCAAGTCACTATACAAGGTGGTATATTGTTTGTATAATATGCGACCTTACTTTGGAGGGCCTTAGGTCCCTTCTTAGACCGCAGGTGTTAAATCTCTGATTTGACTTAATTTCCTGCGTAGATGGTACCGGACCCCAGAAAGATTATTCTACTGGATCCGTAACCGAAATAGTGCCTCATCAATAGATGAGGGTGTTTATCTAGGGTAAAACCTAGTGGAATCCAGGAGTAAAACCAAATGGCATTAAGACTCGAAGACAAACAAGCTATTGTTGCTGAAGTCAACGAAGCTGCTAAAGGCGCTCTGTCTGCTGTTGTCGCTGATTCACGTGGCGTAACAGTAGGTGCAATGACTGAACTTCGTGCAAAAGCACGTGCAAACGGTGTATTTTTACGAGTAATTCGTAATACATTAGCACGTCGTGCAGTTGAAGGTACTGACTATGCATGTCTGGCAGATACGTTTACAGGTCCTACTATCCTTGCATTTTCAAACGAACATCCAGGTGCAGCAGCACGTCTTTTAAAAGACTTTGCTAAAGCTAATGAAAAGTTTGAAATTAAAGGGCTAGCATTTGAAGGCGAATTTATTGAAGCCGATCAAATCGACCGTTTAGCGACATTACCAACTTACGACGAAGCAATTGCGAAACTGATGGCTACTATGAAAGAAGCTGCAGCGGGCAAACTTGTACGTACTCTGGCTGCAATTCGCGACCAGAAAGAAGAATCTGCAGCGTAATTGCTGTAATACCATTTTATAATCTATATATAGGAATTGACTCATGTCTCTTACTAAAGACCAAATCATTGATGCTGTTGCAGAACTATCTGTAATGGAAGTTGTTGAACTAATCGAAGCAATGGAAGAAAAATTCGGCGTATCTGCTGCTGCTGTTGCTGCAGGTCCTGCTGCTGCAGGCGAAGCTGCTGCTGAGCAAACTGAATTCAACCTTGTACTTACTGCTTTCGGTGAGAACAAAGTTAAAGCAATCAAAGCTGTTCGTGCTATCACAGGTCTAGGCCTGAAAGAAGCGAAAGACGCTGTTGAATCTTGCCCTGCTGTATTGAAAGAAGGCATCTCGAAAGACGAAGCTGAAGCTTTCCAGAAAGAGCTTGCTGAAATCGGTGCAACTGCTGAACTTAAATAAGTTAGAGTTTCTAACTTATTAGCCATGAAAATGGCATTGGCTGGTGATTATTTAATCACCGGCCTTTTTGCGCTATAGGATACCGTGATTTATCATTATTTTTTACGGTCATCGGACGCTTAAGGTGATGTTATTGCCATACTGTTTCGAACGATAAAGTCAGCGATATAAGCTGCGCCTTAAAAACAGGCTTAAACTGAAACAATATAGGCATTTTAAACATCATTAACACCAAAATAATGTGCCGCCGTTGTCATGCAACAAGATTCAAATCAAGTAAGACAACTATGACCAATTTAATCAGCGAGCAAAGGAACCACATGGGTTACTCTTATACTGAGAAAAAACGTATTCGTAAGGATTTCGGGAAACGCCCACAAGTAATGGAAAAACCATACTTGTTGGAGATTCAACTAGATTCATTCAAACGATACATTGAAGTCGATCCGACTGGCGAAGTAGGTTTACAAGCTGCTTTTAACAGCATCTTTCCTATCGCGAGTTACTCAGGCACTTCGGAGCTACAATACGTAAGCTACCGCTTAGGTGAACCTGTATTCGATGTAAAAGAATGCCAAATCCGCGGAGTAACATACTCTGCTTCTTTACGTGTAAAACTACGTCTTGTTATTTATGATCGTGACGCGCCAGCAGGCACGGTTAAAGATATCCGTGAACAAGAAGTTTACATGGGTGAAATGCCACTCATGACAGAAAATGGTACCTTTGTAATCAATGGTACTGAGCGTGTTATTGTTTCTCAATTACATCGTTCACCTGGTGTTTTCTTTGATCATGATAAAGGCAAAACACACAGTTCGGGTAAAGTGTTATATAACGCACGTGTTATTCCTTACCGTGGTTCTTGGTTAGATTTTGAGTTTGACCCGAAAGACAACTTATTTGTTCGTATCGACCGTCGTCGTAAATTACCAGCGACTATCATGTTACGTGCACTTGAGTACACAACAGAACAAATCCTAGATATCTTCTTTGATACAACTCAGTTTGTTGTTAAAGATGGTGTTATTACGATGGCGTTAATTGCAGACCGTTTACGTGGTGAGCAGTTTAACTTTGACATCGTGAGTAAAGGTACAACTTATGTTGAATCGGGCAAACGTATTACCGCTCGTCATATTCGTCAACTTGAAAAAGACGGCGTACAACACATTGAAGTACCTTTTGAGCATTTAGAAGGCAAAGTATCAGCTAAAGATTACATCAGCAGCGAAACTGGTGAAATCATTGTTAATGCAAATGATATCTTTACGCTTGAATTATTAGCTGAGCTAGCGCAGTCTGGTATTAAAACATTCGAAGCAATTTACACTAACGAATTAGATTGTGGTGCATTTATTTCGGATACATTACGTGTTGATTCTTCAACTAACCGTTTAGAAGCGTTAGTAGAAATTTACCGTATGATGCGCCCTGGTGAGCCACCAACAAAAGATGCTGCAGAAGGTTTATTCCAGAACTTATTCTTTGCAGAAGAACGTTATGACTTATCTAAAGTAGGTCGTATGAAGTTCAATCGTCGTGTTAATATTGAAGGCGATGTGGGTCCTGGCATTCTATCTAACGAAGATATCTTAAGTGTAATGAAAACACTGATCGATATCCGTAACGGTAATGGCGAAGTTGATGATATCGATCACCTTGGTAACCGTCGTATTCGTTGTGTAGGTGAAATGGCTGAAAACCAATTCCGTGTTGGTTTAGTACGTGTTGAACGTGCTGTTAAAGAGCGTCTATCTTTAGGCGACCTTGATGCGACTATGCCGCAAGATCTGATCAATGCAAAACCTATCTCAGCTGCTGTTAAAGAGTTCTTTGGTTCATCACAACTGTCTCAGTTTATGGATCAAAATAACCCGTTATCAGAAGTAACACACAAACGTCGTATTTCTGCCTTAGGCCCTGGTGGTTTAACACGTGAGCGTGCTGGCTTTGAAGTACGTGACGTACACGTAACGCATTACGGTCGTTTATGTCCTATCGAAACACCTGAGGGACCAAACATCGGTCTTATCAACTCGTTAGCTACTTTCTCTCGTACTAACAGTTACGGTTTCTTAGAAACACCTTACCGTAAAGTTATCGATGGTAAACCTTCTGATCAAGTTGAATATTTATCAGCTATCGAAGAAGGTACATTTGTTATCGCACAGGCATCTGCCGGTCTTGATGAAAATGGTATTCTTAACGAAGATATGATCCAGTGTCGTCATAAAGGTGAAACTACCTTTATGGGACCAAGTGACATCGATTACATGGATGTGTCACCACAACAGATCATTTCTGTTGCTGCGTCACTTATCCCGTTCTTAGAACATGATGATGCTAACCGTGCCTTAATGGGTGCAAACATGCAACGTCAAGCTGTACCGACACTACGTGCTGATAAGCCATTAGTAGGTACAGGTATCGAGCGTCGTCTTGCGATCGATTCTGGTGTAACCATTATTGCAAAACGTGGCGGAACAATTGATTACGTTGATGCATCACGTATCGTAGTTAAAGTTGCAGATGATGAATTAGTTGCTGGTGAAGCCGGTATCGATATCTATAACTTAACTAAGTACACGCGTTCGAATCAGAATACATGTATTAACCAAAAACCAACGTGTAAACCTGGCGAACCAATTGTTCGCGGTGACGTATTAGCCGATGGTCCATCGACTGATATGGGTGATTTAGCACTTGGCCAAAACATGAAGATTGCCTTCATGCCTTGGAATGGTTACAACTTTGAGGATTCAATCCTTATTTCTGAGCGTGTTTCTCAAGAAGATCGTTTTACTACGATCCATATCCAAGAATTCTCATGTATTGCACGTGAAACTAAATTGGGTACTGAAGAGATCACGGCCGATATCCCTAACGTTGGTGAATCTGCGCTAAGCAAACTAGATGAATCTGGTATTGTTTACGTTGGTGCTGAAGTTAAACCTGGTGATATCTTAGTAGGTAAAGTAACGCCTAAAGGCGAAACACAACTTACACCAGAAGAAAAACTATTACGTGCTATCTTTGGTGAAAAAGCGTCTGATGTTAAAGACAGCTCTTTACGCGTAGCTAACTCAACTTACGCAACAGTAATCGACGTACAAGTCTTTACTCGTGACGGCGTTGAGAAAGACAAACGTGCACTAGAAATTGAAGAAATGCAGTTAAAAGCGGCGAAGAAAGATTTAACTGAGAAGTTTAAACTTTTAGAAAGCTCTATTTACGAAAAAGCATTAAACCTATTAGTTTCTGCTGGTCAAGAAGAAGCACGTCTACTACAAATGCCTAAGGCTCAGTGGTTTGATATCGTACTTTCTGATGATGAGAAGCAAACGCTTTTAGATCAAATCAATGCACAGCACGATGAAATTAAAGCAAACTACGATAAAGAGTTTGATATTAAACGTCGTAAAATTACACAAGGTGATGATTTAGCACCGGGTGTACAAAAAATTGTTAAAGTTTACTTAGCGGTACGTCGTCGCCTACAGCCAGGTGATAAAATGGCCGGTCGTCACGGTAACAAAGGTGTTATTTCAAACATCGTTCCTGTGGAAGATATGCCTCACGATGAGTTTGGTGTTCCAGTTGATATCGTACTTAACCCACTGGGTGTACCATCACGAATGAACATCGGTCAGATCTTAGAAACTCACTTAGGCTTAGCAGCTAAAGGTGTGGGTGAAAAACTAGAACGTATGATCAAAGATCAACGTGAAGTTGAAATCAGCAAAGTACGTGAATATGTACAAAAACTTTATTCATTCGGTGATGCACCGTGTCATGTTGACCTAAATGACTTCGATGATGAAGCGGTACTACGTCTTGCTAAAAACCTATACAAAGGTTTACCAGTAGCTACACCAGCATTTGATGGTGCACATGAAAGCGAAATCCGTGAATTGCTCCGCATGGCTGATTTACCTGAGTCTGGTCAGTTACAATTAACTGATGGCCGTACGGGTATCCCATTTGAACGTCCAGTAACCGTTGGTTACATGTACATGTTAAAACTAAATCACTTAGTTGATGATAAAATGCATGCGCGTTCAACAGGTTCTTACAGCTTGGTTACTCAGCAACCACTTGGTGGTAAAGCTCAGTTCGGTGGCCAGCGTTTCGGTGAGATGGAAGTATGGGCACTAGAAGCTTACGGTGCTGCTTACACGCTTCAAGAAATGCTAACGGTTAAATCGGATGATGTTAATGGTCGTACTAAGATGTATAAAAACATCGTAGACGGTGACCATAGAATGGAACCAGGCATGCCTGAATCATTCAACGTATTGTTGAAAGAGATCCGTTCATTAAGCATCAACATCGAGTTAGATGAAGAAAACGGTTAAGCGTTAAGCAACCGGTTTAAGTAAATATGTGGCGTCTGGTTTGTTAAGGCGCCTAGTTTTAACTCCTATGGGAGAGTAGCGTGAAAGACTTACTAAAGTTTTTAAAGCAACAAAATAAAACCAAAGAATTCGATGGTATTAAAATTGGTTTGGCATCACCTGAAATGATCCGTTCATGGTCTTTTGGTGAAGTTAAAAAACCTGAAACTATTAACTACCGTACTTTTAAACCAGAACGTGAAGGTTTATTTTGTGCGCGTATCTTTGGTCCAATCAAAGACTACGAATGTTTATGTGGCAAATATAAACGCCTTAAGCACCGTGGTGTTATTTGTGAGAAATGTGGTGTTGAGGTAACTCAAGCTAAAGTTCGTCGTGACCGTATGGGACACATTGAATTAGCATCACCAGTTGCACACATTTGGTTCCTTAAATCACTTCCGTCTCGTATCGGCTTAATGCTAGATATGACGTTACGTGATATTGAACGTATCCTATATTTTGAATCATTCGTGGTTGTTGAACCAGGTATGACAGATCTTGAGCGTGGCCAAATTCTTCTTGAAGAAGAGTACTTGGACAACCTAGAGCAATGGGGCGATGAGTTTGATGCAATGATGGGCGCTGAAGCCGTTTTTGCACTGCTTAAAGACTTAGATCTAGAGCACGAGATCAAGGGCATGCGTGAAGAGTTAGAAACAACTAATTCTGAAACTCGCCGCAAGAAATTAACTAAGCGTCTGAAGTTAGTGGAATCTTTCCACCAGTCTTCAAACAAGCCAGAGTGGATGATCTTAACTGTACTTCCAGTACTACCACCTGATTTACGTCCTCTAGTACCACTAGATGGCGGACGTTTTGCAACATCTGATTTAAATGACTTATACCGCCGTGTTATTAACCGTAATAACCGTCTAAAACGTCTTTTAGAACTAGCTGCGCCAGATATCATCGTACGTAACGAAAAACGTATGTTACAAGAGTCTGTTGATGCGTTATTAGATAATGGTCGTCGTGGCCGAGCTATTACTGGTTCGAACAAACGCCCTCTAAAATCGCTTGCAGATATGATCAAAGGTAAGCAAGGTCGTTTCCGTCAAAACTTACTAGGTAAACGTGTAGATTACTCTGGTCGTTCTGTAATTACAGTTGGTCCATCTCTACGTTTACATCAATGTGGTCTTCCGAAGAAGATGGCATTGGAACTATTCAAACCATTCGTTTACGGTAAGTTAGAAGCATTAGGTCTTGCTACTACTATTAAAGCAGCTAAGAAATTAGTTGACCGTGAAGGTGGTGAAGTTTGGGATATTCTAGAAGGTGTTATCCGTGAACATCCAGTGTTACTTAACCGTGCACCAACACTTCACAGACTAGGTATCCAAGCATTTGAACCTGTATTAATCGAAGGTAAAGCGATTCAATTACACCCATTAGTTTGTGCGGCATACAACGCCGACTTCGATGGTGACCAAATGGCGGTACACGTACCGTTAACAATTGAAGCACAGCTTGAAGCTCGTACGTTAATGATGTCTACGAATAATATCCTATCACCTGCAAATGGTGAGCCGATTATCGTACCTTCACAAGACGTTGTATTAGGTTTGTACTACATGACTCGTACTCGCATTAATGCGCGTGGCGAAGGTATGTACTTCAAAAATGCAAAAGAAGCTGAAAAAGCATACCGTGCTGGTGTTGTAGACTTACAAGCAATTGTTAAAGTTCGTATGACACAGGTACACATTGCAGAAGATAAATCTCGTACATCAACAACTGGTTTAGTTGAAACGACGATTGGTCGTGCCATCTTATCTTTAATCATGCCTGAAGGTTTACCATTCGAGCATGTTGATTTGAACATGGGCAAAAAAGCAATTTCTAACGTGCTAAATGCTTGTTACCGTTTATTAGGTATTAAAGACACGGTTATTTTTGCTGACCAATTGATGTACACAGGTTTTGAGTACGCAACATTGTCAGGTGCTTCTGTTGGTATCGACGATATGGTTATTCCTGATGCTAAGAAACACTTAGTGGAAGAAGCTGAAGCTGAAGTACTAGAAATCCAAGAGCAATTCCAAGCTGGTCTTGTTACTGCGGGTGAGCGTTACAATAAAGTTATCGATATTTGGGCAAGTGCGAATGAGCAAGTGGCTAAAGCGATGATGGAAAACCTTTCTAAAGACACAGTCTTAACAGCGAAAGGTGAAGAAGTTCAGCAAGATTCGTTTAACAGCGTTTACATGATGGCCGACTCGGGAGCACGTGGTAGTGCCGCTCAGATTCGTCAGTTAGCGGGTATGCGTGGTCTGATGGCTAAACCGGATGGTTCAATCATCGAAACACCTATCGTGGCTAACTTCCGTGAAGGTCTAAACGTACTTCAGTACTTTATCTCGACGCATGGTGCACGTAAAGGTCTAGCCGATACCGCACTTAAAACAGCAAACTCGGGTTACCTAACTCGTCGTCTTGTTGATATTGCTCAAGATTTAGTTATTACTGAAGAAGATTGTGGTAGTACTGAAGGTCTATTAGTAACACCGTTAATTCAAGGTGGTGACGTTGTTGAACCACTTCGTGAGCGTGTACTAGGTCGTGTTGTTGCTCGTGACATCATCAAACCAGGTACTGATAACGAAGTATTAATCGCACGTAACGTATTACTTGATGAAAAATACTGTGACTTAATCGAAGAAGCATCGGTTGACCAAGTATGGGTTCGTTCTGTAATTACTTGTAATACTGACTTTGGTGCTTGTGCACAATGTTACGGTCGTGATTTGGCTCGTGGACACATGGTTGGTCAAGGCGAAGCAGTTGGTGTTATGGCCGCTCAGTCTATCGGTGAACCTGGTACACAGTTAACGATGCGTACGTTCCACATCGGTGGTGCAGCATCGCGTTCTGCATCAGAAAACAGTATCCAAGTTAAAAATACCGGTAAAGTTAAATTACATAACGCTAAGTTTGTAATTAACTCTGATGGCAAAGTAGTTGTAACGTCTCGTTCAACTGAGCTAACTGTTATCGATGAATTAGGTCGTACTAAAGAGAATCACCGTCTACCTTACGGTGCTGTTCTTGAGAAGCAAGATGGTACAGCAATTACTGCTGGCGAAATCATTGCTAACTGGGACCCACATACACATCCAATCATTACGGAAGTGGAAGGTACGGTTGAGTTCTTAGACTTTATTGAAGGCATTACTATTAACAAACAAACAGATGAACTAACTGGTTTATCAAGTATTGTTGTTATTGACCCTGCGCAGCGTCCAAGTGCAGGTAAAGAAATGCGTCCAATGGCTAAATTGGTTGATGCTAAAGGTAATGATTTATTCATTCCTGGTACTGAAGTTGCTGCGCAATATGCACTTCCTGCCAACGCTATCGTTAGCCTAGAAGATGGTGCTCAAGTACGAGTTGGTGATGCGGTTGCTCGTATCCCTCAAGAAAGTTCAAAAACTCGTGATATCACGGGTGGTCTACCTCGCGTAGCGGACTTATTTGAAGCACGTACACCTAAAGATGCAGCTATTCTTGCTGAAGTATCTGGTACGTTAGCATTTGGTAAAGAAACCAAAGGTAAGCGTCGCTTAGTGATCACACAAGCAAATGGTGATGTTTACGAAGAGATGATCCCTAAATGGCGTCACCTAAACATCTTCGAAGGTGAGAAGATTGAAAAAGGTGAGGTTATTTCTGACGGTCCTGAGTCTCCTCATGACATCCTTCGTCTACGTGGTATTAGCCCAGTGGCTAACTACATCACTAACGAAGTACAAGAAGTATACCGTTTACAAGGTGTAAAAATTAATGATAAGCACATTGAAGTTATTGTTAATCAAATGTTACGTAAATGTACTATTACTGATGCGGGTGATACACAGTTCTTAGTCGGCGAACAAGCTGAAGTAGCGCGCGTTATCATTGAAAACCGTCGCTTAGAAGCTGAAGGCAAAAACTTAGCTAAATTTGAGTACCAATTACTAGGTATTACTAAAGCATCACTAGCAACTGAATCATTTATTTCAGCGGCGTCTTTCCAAGAAACAACTCGTGTTCTTACGGAAGCAGCTGTTGCAGGTAAATGTGACCAATTACATGGCTTGAAAGAGAATGTAATCGTAGGTCGATTGATTCCAGCTGGTACTGGTTTTGCACATCACCGAACTCGTGCTGCAGCTAAAGCGAAAGAGCTTGAACCTGTAACTGAAGAGCCAATCATCGATGTTGAAGCAGCTGAGCAAAACTTAGCTGACTTACTAAATGCCGTTGATTTTGGTGAATAAGGAGCGGCTTCAAAATTACTTGAACTTTTGTTTTCGAAATAACCAGTGTTTAAGGTTTTTTGAAAACAATTTAGAGAAAGTTATTTTGTAACGATTCCTCATGTAATTAAAATGACGTTTAAATAAAAAAGGTGCTTCGGCACCTTTTTTTATGCCCAAAATTTGAGTTTGAAAAGAGGCTAGTAAATGCTTATCTTTAGATGGGGAGCTAGAAAGAATAAAAGCAAAAATTAAACGTAAAACATAAAAGCAATTGAGCACGAGGGTACGAAGAATACGAAGGAAAAGTCCTTAGTGATTTAAAGTGCCGATTACATTAAATAAGTGATCTAAATTTTACGTATGAAAAATGACTTAGTTCAAGGCGTAAATTGAACTAAATGGTTGTTTCCTTTACGAGATTTACAACGAAGAAATAAGTTGTTTTAACAAGTAAAATAGATCAGTTAATTGGTGTGATTGGTATAAGCGCACGATTTGCAACATATCTACAGAATGGACATTTACTCGCGTTAATATTCGTTACTTTTTATATGATTAATCAATCTTCGTGCTCTCTGTGTCCTTCGTGGTTATTCTGTTTATTTTTATAGGCATATTATAAGTTGTAAATCTAAAGACTTATCCCTTGATTGATTGTTCAGCCATTTAAGCTTCTTTTCCTCTATATGAATGGTTAATTATTTTTATTCCTAGAGTTTTAATTTTGACTTATAAATAGGCTTGTTTTTATTTAGCTTCTACCTCAATATGTCGTTACTAATTTTTCACTCACTAGGAATATTATAAAATGACAACTAAAACAATTATTAACACAGAAAATGCACCTGCGGCTATTGGTCCTTATTCACAAGCAAATCAATTAGGTAACTTAGTCTTTACTTCTGGTCAGATTCCACTTGATCCTAATTCTATGGAAGTTGTTGCTGGGGGGGTTACTGAGCAAGCTGAACAAGTAATGCAAAACTTAATGGCTGTATTAAAAGAAGCTGGCGCATCAGCACAAACAGTAATTAAAACGACTTGTTTTATCAAAGATATGAACGACTTTGTTGCATTCAACGAAGTTTACGCTAAATACTTTGCTGAATTAGCACCTGCTCGTTCATGTGTTGAAGTCGCTCGTTTACCAAAAGACGTACTGGTTGAAGTTGAAGCAATTGCTTACACGGCTTAAGGCTTAGTATGTCAGATTCTGAGGTAATTAAATTCTCTTTGTTAGTGACTGGAAATCCAGCTAGCAGTCAAAATACCGCATCTGCCTTACAGTTTTGCGAGGCAGTATTAGCTGCTGGGCATAAAATATGTGGTGTTTTTTTCTACTTAGATGGTGTGCTAACAGCCAGTGATTTAATTAACCCTGCCAGCGATGAGGTGAATATACCTGATCGTTGGGCTACTTTAGCGACTCAATACAATTTTGCGCTTGAAGTTTGTGTCTCTGCATCATTACGTCGCGGTATCGTTAATGAGCAAGAGGCGGCACAATTAGGTTTACAGCATTACAATCTTAAATCCCCTTTTTTACTCAGTGGGTTAGGGCAATTAGCTGAGTTATCTGCTAGCTGTGATCGATTAATACAGTTTTAGGGCGTGATCATGGAAAAGAAAATTGGCATCATAAATCGACAAGCTCCCCATGGTTCAAGTACTGCTCGTGAGGCATTAGATTTAACCTTGGCGATTTCCGCTTTTAATGAATCATTGAGTGTATTTTTTATCGGTGATGGTGTTTATCAATTATTAGCAAAACATCAAGCAGATCTCATTTTACAAAAAGATTTTCAGCCAATGTTACAAATGCTTGAACTTTATGATGTTGAAAATATTTATGTATGCCAACAATCACTCTCTGAGCGAAATATTTCAGTAGACCAATTAGTTATTAAAACAA
>Ga0316198_10002172_pt1 | contig 11811 bp, 8 predicted proteins | sample OudBieAanoxic_MG_FD_204935 | JGI IMG/M metagenome (GOLD analysis project Ga0316198, IMG submission 204935) | Coastal sediment microbial communities from Oude Bieten Haven, Netherlands - site A anoxic | ecosystem: Environmental > Aquatic > Marine > Coastal > Sediment | place: Netherlands... | reverse complement strand
CATGTGATCCCTGCCGTTTCACGCCATTGGAACAGGTGCGAGGTTCACATCTGCGCCCGTTCGCGTTATACGAAGTCTCGAGCGGAATGCGTACCCTTGTCTTGGACCAGGGCTTTCAGCCCCATCGAATCATCAGCTGGCAACGCGCCGTGTGCATGATTTTCGATGGCAAGGTCGAAGTCGTCGAAGAGTACGACGAAGACGTTCGCTCGGTGAGCATCAGCATCAAGATGCCCGCGGTGGTGCGGCTTCTCCGAACAATCGTCGGCCGCAAGCGCGCGATCAAGTTCTCTCGAATCAATGTCGCGATGCGCGACGACTTCAAGTGCCAGTATTGCGGCATCCGCCATCGCCTGCGCGGGCTGACCTACGACCATGTCGTCCCCAAGTCCCAGGGTGGAAAAACCAATTGGGAGAACATCGTGATGGCTTGCTATGCCTGCAACGAAAAGAAGGGCAACATGACCCCCAGGCAAGCCGGCCTTCGTCTGCGCCGTCCGCCCGTCCGGCCGCGTTGGTTGCCTGTCGTGGCGTTCCGCATCGATCCGGCGACCTCGATCCCCGAAGCCTGGGCGAACTGGCTGTACTGGCACGGGCGCCTCGAGAGCGAGCCGTAGTTACCAGCTCCCGGAGGAGCCACCGCCTCCAAAGCTGCCTCCGCCGCCTGAGAACCCGCCGCCGCCGGACGACCATCCCCCACCGGAGGACCAGCCGCCGCCGGACGACCAAGCAGTTCCGGATCGACTCGAGCGCTTACCGCGAGGCTGCTTCTTTTTGCGGCGCCCGAAGAACGACCAGACGATCGGCGCTCCGATGAGCCAAGCGCCGACGAAGAACGGCGCCGCCCAAGGGGCGACGGCCGTCATCCCACCAACGAAGACGAAGGGAATCAAGAAGACGTACAGGAACCACTGGAACGGGTTGGTGCCAACCACGACGAGAACGAATGGAATTAGAAACAGCAACCAAATCACGCCGAAGAACCGGGGTGGCATGTCGTTCTCGATCGCGCTCGGGTCCGGCGGCGGCAGGGTGCTCGTACCTCGGACGAGTCCATCGATCGCGTCGACGGCGCCCAGAACCCCGCCGTCGAAGTCTCCGGATCGGAATCGCGGCCTAAGGATCTGATCGAGGATCCGCTTCGACATGATGTCGGTTAGCGTGGGCTCGAGGCCGTACCCGACCTCGATGCGCATCTTGCGATCGTTCTTGGCGATGAGTAGCAGCGCCCCGTCGTCTTGGTCCGCGCGGCCTAGCGCCCAGGTCTCGGCGACCCACAGGCTGTACTCCTCGAGTTGCTCCCCTTCAAGGCTCTCTACCGTGAGCACGACGACCTGGGTGCCGGTGTCCTGCTCGAGCGCTTCGAGCCTTTGACCGATCTCCGCCTCAGTCGCAGGCGACAAGAGTCCGGCATAATCGTTGACGCGCCCGCCGAGCCGCGGGACGTCCAATGCGAGAACCGTGGTGGCAGTAAGCCAGGTGACCATCACGAGGAGCCAGCATCGCGCGTCAGTCATTGCGGAACCTCGGCCGGTTCGACAGCTCGTTCGAGCTGTTTGCGGGTACGCCATGCGCGCTGAGCAGCGCGGCACACCGGCCAGCGGCTTCAGTGAGTGCCGGGGCAGGCGCTCCTGCCCTGATCCCCGCGGCGATGCTGGTCGCAATCTCGTCCCAGGCCTCGGGGCCCACCTGCGCGCGGATGCCCTCGTCGGCCAGGACGAGGACCCGATGCTCGAACAATGCGACGAAGATGAGAACCCCGGTGCGTGCCGCGGTGGCAAACACGCTCTCCTCTACGAACGCCTCGGCCGCACGCCCCTCGACGCGGCTCGACAAGGCCTCGTTGCCAATGAGCCGGCGGGCGACGCCCTCGAAACGGCTCGCAAGCCAGCCGGCGAGGAGGCCAAGCTGAAGCCCGATTAGCAGCCATAGATCGTCGGGGGACCCCCAACCGCCGAACAGTCGCACCGCAATCGCGGCCGCGGCGGCCCCCAGCGCGCCCCCGATGAGCGCGCCCTTCCACGCGATCTCGGGGTAGGGGTCACAACGTTCCACGACGTAGACCACGAGCTCCCCGGACGTGCTCCGCTCGGCTTCGGCGGTGGCCGCGCGGATCGCCTCGCGGTCTGCGTTCGAGAAGAACGTGTCGATTCGACTCGCCACAGCGCCGCTAGAACTCGACCTTCGGCGGCTCTTCGGCCCCCGGGGTCGCTTCGAAGTAGGGCTTGTCGCCGAACCCCATGATGTTCGCGAGCAGGATCGTCGGGAAGCGGCGGCGTGCCTTGTTGTACGCGAGCGTCGCATCGTTGAAGCGCTTGCGCTCGACCGTGATGCGGTTCTCGGTGCCCTCGAGCTGCGCCTGCAGGTCGCGGAAGGCGTCGGTCGCCTTGAGCTCCGGGTACTTCTCGACGACCACCAGCAAGCGGGAGAGGGCAGAGGAGAGCTCGGACTGCGCCGCCTCGAACTGCTGTAGCTGCGCTGCATCGGGCGCCTCATTGAACGTCACCTGTCCGACTTTGGCGCGGGCCTCGACGACCTTGGTCAGCGTCTCTTGCTCGAAGTCGGCTGCCCCTTTCACGGTCGCGACGAGATTGGGGATCAGGTCGGTCCGGCGCTGGTAGACGTTCTCCACTTGGCTCCAAGCGCCGTCGACGCCCTCTTCGAGCTCGACGAGTCGATTGTAGCTCCCGACTCCCGTGGCCACGAGCACGAGCCCGATCACCACCAGCACCCCACATCCGATCAAACCCCTGCTCATGCTGCCTCCCCGGTTCACGGGCGACAATGTGCGCATACATCGCACTAGGTCAAGAACTAGATGTCCAGCCGATCGCCCTTCATCGGCGTTACCACGTTCGGGAAATCTCGCTCTTCGAGGAGCCGCTTGAGCGTTTGTCGCGGTCCTTCTTCGCCGTGGACCAAGGCGACGTGGCGAAGGGGTCCAGCCTCTCGCACGGCCTCGGCGTATTCGAGCAGGTCGTCCTGGCCCGCGTGGGCGCTGAACCCGTTGAGGACCACGACCTCCGCGTGTCGCGCTCGCTCGACTCCGAAGATGCGCACCTGCGGTCGTTGTTCGACGAGCCGGCGCCCGAGCGTGTGCTGCGCTTGGAAGCCGACGATGAGTACGGTGTTCTTCCGGTTTTCGATGGCCGCGACCAAGTGGTGCACCACGCGTCCGAACTCGCACATCCCGCTTGCAGAAATGATCACTGCAGGATCGTCGCTCCGGTCGATCGCCTTGGAATCTTCGACCGAGGACACGTACCGAAGCCCTTCGAAGTCAAAGGGCGACTCGTCCGCGGCCATCATGTCACGGGCCTTGTCGTCGAAGCACTCCGGATGGAGTCGAAAGACGTCGGTGAGCTTCACAGTGAGTGGTGAGTCCACGTAGATGGGCACGTCCGGCAGTCGCCCCTGACCCTGGAGCTGCTTGAGCGCGTAGACCAGTTCCTGCGCTCGCTCGAGGGCAAACGAGGGGACGATGACCTTGCCGCCACGCCCGATGGTTCGTGTGATGACGTCGAGTAGCTCGTCTTCCATGCGCTCGATGGGGTCGTGGGTTCGGTCCCCGTACGTGGACTCCATGAGCAGGGTCGAAGCGCCCGGCGGAATCTCAGGGTCGCGGAGGATAGGCATGTTGCGCCGGCCGAGGTCACCCGAGAACACGAGGCGTCGCTGCTCTCCGACGACGTCGACGTCGAGCGCGACCATCGCGCTCCCGAGCACGTGACCGGCGTCGTAGTACGTGAGTGTCACGCCCTCGGCGACCCGAACCGGCCTGTGATACGGCACGCTCACCATGAGCCCGAGCGTTCCTATGACGTCTCTCTGATCGTAGAGCGGCTCGACGGGCTCCATTCTAGCGCCGTCGCGCTCGATCTTCTTGTTGATGTAGGCGGCGTCTTGCGCCTGGATCTCGGCGGAGTCCTCGAGCATGGCGGCGCACAGGTCTCGGGTCGCCGGCGTGCAGTAGATCGAACCGCGGAAGCCTTGTCGATAGAGTCGCGGGAGGGCGCCCGAATGGTCGATGTGGGCGTGCGAGAGCACCATGACGTCGATGTCCCGCGCGCGAAAGCCGAGCTCTCGGTTGCGCTCGGCGCTCTCGGAACGCCGGCCTTGAAATAGGCCGCAGTCGAGGAGCAGGCGGGCCTTCTCCGTGTGCACGATGTGGCGTGAGCCGGTGACGTCGCCCCCCACCGCACCTACGAACTCAACTTGCACGGAGGACTTTCCTCATGCGATCGCCGATGAACTCACGCACGACCGGGTCCTCGGATTCGAGGAAGGTCTCCGGCGCCCCCGTCGCGACGACCTGCCCGTCGTGGATGAGCGCAAGCCGGTCGCTGATGGCAAACGCGGCCTTCAGATTGTGGGTCACGACCACCGAGGTGACGTTGAGGCTCTCCTGGAGCCCGAGCAACAGCCGATTGACTCGGGTGACGTTGATAGGGTCGAGGCCTTCCGCGGGCTCATCGTAGAAGAGGATCTCCGGTCGCACCGCGACGGCGCGTGCCAGCGCCACGCGCTTTCGCATGCCGCCAGACAGGTCGGACGGCGCCATGTGTTCGATACCGGGAAGAGCGACCAACGAAAGCGTTTCAGCAACGCGTTTCGCAATCTCTTCGTCGGTCATCGATGTTTGCTCTCGAAGCGCGTAGCCGACGTTCTCAAACACATCGAGCGAGTCGAAGAGAGCCGACTCCTGAAAGAGCATCCCAATGCGCTGGCGCGTCGCAACCCATTCCTGTTCGGTTTGTCCCGTGACCACTTCGCCGTCGAACCGGATCGTGCCTCCGTCGGGCTCGACGAGGCCCATCATGGCCTTGAGCAGGATGCTCTTTCCCGATCCAGACTCTCCGACGATCGTGATGACCTCGCCCGCATAAATGTCGAGGTCGAGCCCATCGAGGACCACGTTACGACCGAACGCCTTCTTGAGGCCTCGTACCTCGAACAATGCCATCACGCCTCGAGATCAGCCCTTTGCCGCCCAGGAGTTGCAGTATCCGAGCGGATGAATGGGGCCCTTCACCAGGGTGCACTGCCCGCACTGGTTTTCGTCGTTCGCGACGTAGAACGCACAGGACGCGCAGCTCTTGGCTGTGTCGTGCGGCGAACGATCGACGTACTCGAGCGCGGCTCGAAGCTCCGCATCTTGCGCGCTCAAGCCGCTGACGTCATCACAACGGAACTCGGCCTTTTTGCAGGCCTGAAGCAGGACAGGAGCCGAGCTCAGAACCGCCAGGTGCACCGTGTTGTGGAGCAGGGTTCGTCTCGAAAACGTGTTCTTCTTCATTGCGTCACCCCGCCGGGAGGCTAGCACGCTCGCGCCCCGATCAGCGAACGTCCCCCATCATTTCGAGGAACTCATCGCTTCCGAGCAGACCCGTCACCCGGACGGCCTCGGAGCCGTCGCTGCGGTGGAGCACCACGAGGGGGAGCCCCGGCTGATTGTAGCCTTTGAGGATGGCCCACTTCGCATCGGTGGCCTTGTCGGTGCTCAGGTCGACGCGCACAGTCACGAAACGCCGCGCCTCGGCGACGATCCGCGGGTCGCTCAAGACGTCGCGTTCGAGCTCTTGGCAGGCTCCGCACCAATCCGCCCCGAAATCCACAAGCATTGGGCGCCCCTGCGTGAGCGCCGCCGACTTCCCAGCATCGAAGTCATCCGTCCATGCGATGTGCGCGCCTGGCGGGAGCGCCTCGGCATAGCCCAGGATGCCGAGGATCCCGGCGACGCAGGCGATGACGCCCGTTGCCTTGCGGACGCGCGCCATCGGTAGGCCGCCCTTGAAAGAAAGGTGAACCGCCCCGACGACGACGCCACCCACGAGTAGGCCGAGCGCGACCGCGAGCCACATCTGGTCGCGCACCTCGGGGCGGGGGTACGGAAGGACCCCGCGCACGTAGTAGAACGCGAGAGCGAGCATCGCGATCCCGAAGATGCTCTTCGTCCACTCCACCCACCGACCGGATTTGGGCAGCGTGATTGCGAACGTTCCAACCACCCAGAACAAGACACCGATGCCGATCGCATAGACGAACAACGCGAGCGCGCCAAAGCCCACATGCCCGGTAGTGGCGACCCAGGTGAGCAACACCGCGAGAACCGGGCCTGTACAAGGGGCGGCGATCAGCCCATTGACGAAGCCGAGCACGAACGCCCCGCGTAGCCCGAATCCGCCGGCCTGCGCGAGCCGGTTTTGCAAGGCCGAGGGAAGCGCAAGGTCGAATAAGCCGAACATGCTGAGCGCCATCACGGTGAACAACGCAGCGAGCGCGCCAACGACCCACGGGCTCGCCAGGGCTCCGCCAAACGCGCTTCCTGTCAACGCCGAGACGACGCCAAGCGGCGTGAACAGCGCAGCGATTCCCAACACGAATGCGGTCGACAAGAGAGCGGCTTTGGTGCGGCTCTCTGCCTGCCTCGCGCCGAATACGCTGACCGTAATGGCGATCATCGGGTAGACGCATGGGGTGAGGGAAGTGGCGAGACCTGCCAAGAAGATCAGTCCCAGTGCGCCACCGTAGCTTCCATCTTGGAGGGCATCGGCGAACGGACCGGTCAGCTCACTGAGGGTATCGGCGGACGCATGCACTTCGACGGTCAAAGCGGCGACAAATCCGAGTAAACCGACCCACGCTGCTCGGCACATGGCCGAACTATGGTGCTCGTTTGGTTGACCGTCCACGAACCTGGGACGTAGCCTTTTGTTGGGGGACACTTTGCCGCTACTTTTCCTGCTGTTTGTTGCCATCGCTACCGGAGCACTGTCCGCCTATGCCGGTCGCGACGAGCTTCGCCACAGCGGGGAAGCGATGTGGCGGACCGAGGCCTTTCTCGCGTACGCGCTCTTCGTTGGATTCGTTCTCCTGCCAACAGTGATCTACTTCTATGTATTTCACGGCGATTGGTTTCTCTTCTATTGGATCGACACGCGTCGCGCTCCCTGGGTCTGGGGACTGCTTGCGGTGTTGCTCCAGCTCGGTGCAGCCTTCGTGGGCTTTCGACTCGGTGCCGCGCTTTGTCGCGCATCTAGAGACGTCGCGGCCCGTCGGGTCACGGTCGTGGCCGCGCTCATGGGGCTGGCCGTTTGGCCGGTCGCCTGGGAGCGGATCTCGGTGGTCGGGTCGCACCGGCAGTTCATCCGTGACTACGGGCTCCTCGAATTCTTCTCGAGCCCCGCGTTCTACTCCGGTCTCGCGATGCTCACGATCACCAGCGTTGCGTTTGGGTGGGTTGTTTTTCGCATCGACCGGCAAACCCGCGACACGGTCTGAACGGGATCCCGGTCCGCGTTACGAGGTCAATAGTCCCATGTGTTCACGCAGATGCATGGCTGGGGCGGACGCCCAGAACTTCAGGGCATCCACGAACGCCGGGTGAGCCTCGAATGTCTCGCCTTCGGCCTCGCGCTCGGGCGCAATGCGGCTCCGAACGTCTCGGACTAGCGGTTCGAGGTCGTCGCAGATGAGAAGCGCCACGCGCGTGGCCGTGCGCTGCGCGGCATTGGCCCACCTGTCGAACTTAACGCGCCGCGCTTGCGAGTATGCGAGCGCGGCGTCTCGGACGACGCGTCGGTCCCGACGCGGGATCGCGCGCTGCAGCCGATGTGTTTGCTCATTCAGGAACTCCTCGCTCGTCAGTCCCGATCCGAAGTCGGGCTTCACGATGCGAGCCGCGGATGCAAGCAGCACGTCGAGCTCCCGTGGTGTCAGCTTTTCGACCGCGTGGTAGCCGCGCGCGATTTGGGTCATCGGTCGGGCCAGTTCGAAGGCCTGCGTGCGCGCGTCCTTTTCCATGATGGTCGCGGGAACGAGCACTCCCGGGTGAGCCCCGAACTCGATGGTGATGTCGCGGTTTCGGACCCGATGAAGGAACAAGTCGAAATGTCGGATGTCCAGTGCCGCAGCGATCTGATTCGCGATTTCGCGGAGCGGATGATTGGCTTCCGTTGGGAGCCGATCGCGCGTGGCTAGACCATAGCTGTGAAGCTCGGGCGGGTAGAGCTTCGCCAGCGAAGGACCGAGCGCCGCGAGGAGCGCCCCAGCCGCGGCGTCCTCAGGACGAGGGGTGCCGAGTTGCTCGAGCACGGCCCCACGTAACGACCTAGGTCGTACGCGCGCCGGCTTGGGCTCGACCGCCTGGATGCGCTTTCGGTCCGTTTCGTCGTCGACGCCGAGCATGACGAGGGGCAGCGTCGCGATTCGCGCTTCTCTCGGTTTCCCCTGGGTGTCGTACGTGTTCGCGAGCTCTCGCCAGACCTCTTCGCGCATTGGCTCGCGCGTCAGCACGGCTTGCAGCTGCTCGACTGCCGCGGTGCTCTGGCCTCGGTCGCGAAGACGAACGGCGAGCTCGCGCCGAAGGTCTGCATTGGCGGCGCCGTCCTGAAGTCGGTCGCGTAGCGCGGCGATCGCTGCATGCTCGTCGCGGCAGTGCTCAGAGAGGATGCGTGCGACCTCGAGCCCCGTGGCGATCCGTTCCTTTTCGTTGGGTGCGTCGTGTTGATCGAGAGCTTCTGCGTATCGTCGCCAATCGTCCGGTGTCTCGCAGAGCGCTTCGAGCGCGCGAGCGGCCTCGCTGCCCGGGCCTTCGAAAACCACCGCGCGTCGCAATGAAGCTTTGGCCTCTTGATCGTCTCCCGCAGCGTGCTCGAGTTGGCCGAGACGCACGAGGGCATCCCCCCGGGCTTCCCCGCCCCCCACTTCGAGTAGGTGCCGGGCTACCTGCAGCGCTTCGGAGACCTGGCCGAGGGCTTCGTGTACGAGGGAGAGCTCGTGCAGCGCGGCGGGGTCCGTTGCATCCGAAGCCAGGGCCGACTCGACGTGTCGGAGGGCTTTCTCGGGCGTCTCGAGGCGTTCGCGGTAGAGGCGCGACAGTTTGATGAGCACCCGCTGTGCTGTGCTGTTGCCGGGTGCCGCCGCAAGAAGTTGCTCCATCGTAGCCGCCGCTTCATGCCAGCTTTGATTCGATTCGAAGTGCCGCGCGAGGTGCTCGAGCGCTTCGAGATGGCGTGGCTCCACCTTGAGCACGCGTTGCAGCGTACGAATCGCGGCCGGGACGCGGCCTAGCTCCGCGCTTTGGATCCGAGCGACTGTCAACCATAGCGAGCTCGCCCGGTCGACGGAGCCAGCCGCGGAGGCCGCCTGCGACAAGCGATCCACCAGCGTCGACCAGCCAGAGTCGATCGTCAGTACATCGATCAACCCATCCGCAGCCCGTTCGGAGTCTGGCCAGAGCTCGAGCGCCCGCTCGAAGTCCTGCCGCGCGCCGTCGTGGTCGCCGATCCTCTGCAATCGAACGAATGCGCTTTGGACCAGGAGCTCTGAAGCGGCCCTTGGGTCGCGCTCGGTTTCCGCCTCGCGTCGAAGGGCCTCGACGAGCGCGGTTGGGTCGTCGGTCTCCGTGGCGACGCGCGTCAGTCCCCGAGCGGCGCCGATATGGTGCGGGTCCGCGACGGTTGCCGCACGGAATTGCTCGATCGCCTCGGTGTCTGCGGAGCCCTCGACCTGTTCCGCGAGTCGCGCGCGATGAGCCGCGGCGACCATCGGATCCTGGGCTGACTGCGCCATCAGGCGGTCGACCTCTTTCAATAGCTCCGTGTCGCGCCGGCTTGCGGCCAGGCGTTCGAGCTCGAGCAAAGCGCCAAGCTCCGACGGATTGCTATCGAGGATGCGACGGTACGCGCCTACGATGTCTTCGTACTCGCCGAGCCCCTGATGCTCGAGCAGGCGCGCGAGCTCGTAGAGCGCCGCGATACGTCCCCCTGAATCATCGAGCACCTCCGCCTGCGCGGCGTGGATGCTGCACAACGATTCCCACGCGCCCACTTGGCGGTGAAGTTGCTCCAAGGCAAGCAGTGCACCGAGGTGCTTCTCGTCGATCGCCAGCACGTCTTCCCACGCTTGAATGGCTTGGCGATGCTTGTCCTGTCGCTCGAGGACCTGAGCCTTGCGCGCGAAGAGCGCGATTCGTTGCGCCGGATCCTCAGTGAGCTTCAGCTCTCGTTCGAGGTCGGAGAGCAAACGTGTCCAGTCTTGTTCCTCTGCCCGAAGACGCGCCAAGGCATCCACCGCCGGTCGGTAGCCGGCATCGGCGGATACGGCTGTCTCGTAGGACGCGACTGCCTTCGTTCGGTCGCCGAGGTGATCTTCGTAGACCTGGCCGAGGAGGAACGCGGCGCGAGCGCGAACCTGAGCGGCACCGGAGCTACGGAGCTGCAGCTCCAACACGTCTACCAGCTCTTCCCATGCGCCCCGCTCGCGAAGCTGCCTGGCGAGCTCTTGTAGAGAAGGTGTATGCCCGGGGTCCACCTTGATGGCCTCGCGGTGGTATCGAAGTGCATCGTCGTCGCTGCCGAGCCGATCCCGGGAGATCTCGGCCATCTTTTGCAGCAATGCGACGCGACGCGCCTTGGCTGAAGTCAGACGCAGCTCTTGGGCGTAGACGTCGAGCAGGTCGTTCCACCGGCCGGCGGCATAGTAGAGGCGCCCCAGGCTCGAGAGCGTGGGTACGTGTCGTGGGTCTTTTTCGAGGCCCCGGCGATAGCGCGCGATCGCCCCGTCCCGATCCTCGAGCTGCTCGTCGAGCACTTCACCCGCGCGGTGAAGTAACGCGACCAATCGATCCCGTTCGACCGTCAGCTCGACTTCGTAGTCGAGCGCCTCGAGAAGCTCGCGCGGCCGATGCGCCCGAGCGGCGGAGCGCTGCCAAGCGTGTACCGCAGCGAGGTTGCTTCCGTCCTGTTGAAGTACGCGCTTGTACGTCTGAGCGGCCAGCGCGTGTTCCTCGAGCACGTCCTCGTACAGCTGCGCGATCTTGAACAGGTAGGAGACCGCGCGGGTGCCGGTCGCTCGGTCGAGCGCGTTTTCATAGAGCTGAATCAGCTCCTTCGGCTTGTGTACGTCGGATAGAAGCCGCGCCAGTGCCTTGAACGCGGCCGCGTGATCCGGCATCGCGTTGAGGGCGCGATGATAGTGGTCGATCGCATCATCGACCGCTTCGAGCTTCGCTTCGTAGATCTCTGCAGCTCGCGCATGCGAGTCGGCTCGCCGCTGCGCGTCGGTCGTGTATCGAGCCTCCTGCAGACACATTTCGATCAGCTTCGGCCACGCGCCTCGAACTCGGTAGAGCAAGCTGAGTGCCTGGAGGCTCGACAGCGACGTGGGATCCAACTGCACAGCGCGCTCGTGCCAGGCGATGGCCTGGTCTACATCGCCGAGCTCTTCCTCGTAGAGTCGGGCGATGCGCTGTGTGAAAGTGAGGCGCTCGGCGGTGTCCTCGGTGGCTTCGCTCAGCGCTTCGAGGGTCTCGACCAAGGCCTGTAGCCGCGCTCCCGCTTCGTAGTGGCGTGCCAGCTCCCCGAGGATCAATGAATCGCTCGGTCGGAGGTTCCTGGCTTGCTCCAGCAAGCGGATCGCCTCGTCGCGGTTGCCGAGGTGCTCTGCGTTGATGCGGGCCGCGCGATAGAGCGCGGACGCTTTGAGTGCCGGATCGGTCGCAAGCAATACCTCTGCCTCGAGCGTTCTGATCAGATCCCTCCACCGATGCTGCCCGTAGTAGAGGCGCTTCAACGCCTGTACGGCGATGCTGGCTCGGGCGTCGAGCTGGAGCGCTGTCTCGTAGAGCTCGGCGGCTTGCTCAGGACGCTGCTGCCGGCTTTCGAGCAACTGCGCTCGACGAATGATCAGCGCGGCCCGGTGCGAGTCGTCAGAGGCGGCTGCATTGGCGAGCTCCGCCAGATTGCGGTCGACGTCAGACCAACGCTGCTTTGCGTACGACCGCTGCTCGGTCGCCCCTAGGATGGCGGC
>Ga0316198_10002171_pt1 | contig 11817 bp, 7 predicted proteins | sample OudBieAanoxic_MG_FD_204935 | JGI IMG/M metagenome (GOLD analysis project Ga0316198, IMG submission 204935) | Coastal sediment microbial communities from Oude Bieten Haven, Netherlands - site A anoxic | ecosystem: Environmental > Aquatic > Marine > Coastal > Sediment | place: Netherlands... | reverse complement strand
GCGGCTTGCGACTGCGTGCTGAGTACGGCCGAAGTCGACCCCTGGCCGGTGTCCATCGGCGCCGCCCTGGCGCTCGGGCGGAGTGTCGTCGCCACCGAGATCGACGGCGTTCGCGAGTTGGTCGCCGCGGCGAACGGCGATCGGTGTGCGCTCCTGCCGCCGGGAGATCTCAACGGTCTGGCGACCGCCGTGATCGAGGCTCTCGAGAGTCAGCGCAAACCTCGGGTGACCAAGAAGGCGTGGAATGCAGCCCGTACGCGCAGTGCCAAGGCCGCCGAGGTGATCCGCAAAGCCCTCGGTGGGGGCTCGGTCGGCGAGCAGGAAAATCTCTGAGGTGGCCTCGCCGCTGGTCTCGGTGGTGGTGCCCACCTTCAATCGTTCGGAGGGACTGCGGCGGGTTCTGACCGCGTTCGAGCAACAGCGACCGGATGATCTGCCCTTCGAGGTTGTGGTCGTGGATGACGGCTCTGAGGACGGCACATCGGAGTTGCTCGCGTCGTGGCGGAGCCGGAGGTTCCCGCTGCGCTTCGCCCGACAGCTCAACGGCGGACCGGCTCGGGCGCGGAATCGGGCGCTCGAGGTGGCCTCCGGCGAGATTGTCCTCTTCGGTGGTGACGACATCGAACCTCACCCGTTGTTGGTGTCGGAACACGTCCGCGAGCACCACCGGCGCGGCGATCCCCGGGTGGCCGTGCTCGGGCTGACCAGGTGGCCCGAAAACGAAAAACTGACCTCGACCATGCGCCACATCGACGGACCCGGTGCTCAGCAGTTCAGCTATGCCGTCTTTACCGATGGCGCTGAGTACGACTTCCGCCACTTCTACACCTCCAACGTCTCGGTGCGCCGCGACCTGCTCAGATCTGAGGTCGGTGGTTTCAGTACCGAATTTCCCGCCGCTGCATTCGAGGATGCCGAACTCGCCTATCGGCTGTCGATGCATGGGATGCGGATCGTCTACCGTGCGTCAGCCCTCGCGTGGCACCACCACCACTACGACGCCCGGAGCTTTTTTCAACGTCAACTCAAGTGCGGCGAGATGGCCGATGTGTTTGTTCGCGCCCACCCGCAGCTCGCCAAGTGGATCGATCTGCGGGTGCTCATGTGGCAACGTCTGGAGGTGCTGATCGCCGATGATGCCTACCGCGCGAAAATCGCTCGGGTGCGCTCCAACCTCGAATCGTGGGAACGCTGCGCCATCGATCTCGCAGTCTTTCTCGACGAGCCGGCGACGGATCTTGCCGACCCGCTGCTGTATGCGCTGTTCAGGTACGGCTTTGTCAGAGGCCTTGCCACGGCGATGTTCGGCAGCGAAAGCGGGAGAACCCTCGCGGCCGACCAGTGGCTGCGACTGCTGCCCGCTGCGGTCGACAATCTACAAAACACTGCATCGAATCGGGGAGTGCCGCTGCCCATGGCTGAAGTCGAGGCGATCATCGCGATGCTGCAACCGAAGACGGACTCGTGAGCGCATCAGGGTGGCGCCGGCGGAGCGTGATGATCGCAATCCAACTCCTGGTGGTGCTGGTGCTCGCCGAGGTGGCGGTGCGTCTCGTAGCGACGCATCATCGCGGGCTCAGGATGCTCCTCGTTACCTCAACCAGGGCCAGTGACTTCACCGATGCCGAAACCCTGCCCGAGATCATGAATAGGTCCATGTTAGGTTTCAGTCCGGGAAGCGTGGAGTACGGTTTCGTGCTCAATTCGCGGTCCTTCAGGACCAAGGAGTATGAATCCGCTCCGGCGAGGCACAGGTTTCGGGTCGTGGCGCTCGGCGATTCCTTCACCTTTGCATCGGGCGCGCTGCCGCACGAGGACCACTGGACGACGCTTATCGAAGAGGAGCTCGACCGTCGGTCGGATCGTCCGGTTGAGGTTCTGCGGCTCGGTGTTCCGGACACCGGCCCCGCGTTCCAACTGAGACTTTGGCAGATTGAGGCCTCCAAGCTCGAGCCCGATGTCGTGGTGATGGCGTTTTTCGTCGGCAACGATTTCATCGATCACCAGGGGGATTGCGGGGTCTTCGGCGGCGGGGATCGCGGGTTGTCGGGCCGCCTCGCCTCGGTGAGCGCCCTCTATCGGGCGACGAGGAACCTGCGCCGGGTTCTGAGCGCCGGCGGCGAGCCGGCCGGCCGACAGAGATCGGGCAGCACCCCGGCCCCGGGACAGCCGATCCCCGGCTACCGCGAGGCCTTCGATCCGAATCGGCCGACCTTCAACCGGGAGCATTTCGTCGCCATCGAGGCCCAGCGGATGACGTTGTGCCTGCGTTCGGAAGAAGAGGCGTTCCGGGAGGTCGCTGATCGGACGGCCGGGGTGGTCATCGACCTCGCTACCGAGGTCAGGCACGCGGCGGTGCGTTTCGTGGTGATGGTGATTCCCGATCAGTATCAGGTCGATCAGGGCCTCGTCGAGGAGGTTCTGAGCTCCACCGGAACCCGAATCGAAGATTATGACTTCGACCGCCCTCAAAGGGTTCTGGGCAAAGCCCTCGAGTCTGAGGGTGTCGAGGTGCTCGATCTGCTTCCGATTTTCCGTCGAGCGTCTTCAGGCGACGCGCTCTATCGGCCGCAGGACACCCACTGGAATCGTCGGGGCAATGAGATCGCGGCCGAGTCCTTGGCGGATTTTCTCGCAACCGGCCGGGCCGGGGGAGGAGCCGAACTCTTTTTCGATGATTTGGAGGACGGATCACCCGATGCCTGGACATCGGTCCAACCGGGGGAAAAACCCCACCGCTGAGGTGCGCTCCGTCACCACCTGACGACGGGAAGATGCACCAAATCACGATATGATCGAATGGTAGAGGCAGGCCGGTGGATCGCCGTGGCCGCCCGTTTCCCGGTCCTGTTGTTACAAGGGAGATTGATGTCAGGGATGGTCATACGCGCTGTTTTCTTCTTCTTCGCCGCGGTGGGCTTTGTCCTCCCGTTGCCGGCGGACGAACTCGTTCGTGTGCCTGCAGACGTCGCGAACCTCGAATCCGCTGTCGGTGAGGTCGCGGACGGCGGCGTCATCGAGCTGGCCCACGGCACTTATCCGACCCCGGCCGGTGGGTGGTTCTTCGCCAACCTCCGGAAGTCCTTCACCATCCGCGCGGCAACGGGCGCCACGGTGACTCTCAGTGGTGGTCACGCGCGACCGGTATTTCGCGTCCAGAACACCAGCCCAACCCTCGGCGGGCAGGTGAACTTTGAAGGTCTGATCTTTGCCAACGGATACTCGACCCAGGATGGGGTCGGTGGGGGAGTCACCATCGAGGCCAACCCTGCGATCTTCTCCGATTGCGTATTCCAGAACAACAACTCGGATGCCAACATCACAGGCGGCGGCGGCGCCTTTGTCTTCGGCGACGCCATGGTTCAGTTCATCCGCTGTCAGTTCCTCGACAACCGCGCGACCAACGAGGGCGGGGGACTCAAGATCGGTGAGGGAGCCAAGGTCGCCGTTCACCAGTCGATCTTTTCGAACAACCGGGTCAACCTCGCGGGCCATCGGCCGTCGTCGGCAGGTGGCGGCGTCCACGTGGGCAACGCAGAACTCATCGCGACCAACAGCCGTTTCGACGGAAATGAAGCCGGCTATGTCGGCGGCGGGATCTACTCCATAGGACTCTGGCAGGACCCGGTGACGACTCCGAGATCGATCGTCGATATCGCCAACTGTACCTTCGAACACAACATGGCTGAACCGTTCCCAGGCATCACACCCCCGACCAAACCCGAGGGTGGCGCGGTCCATGCAGAGGACCAAGCTCTGACGCGGATCGACAACTCTCGTTTTTTGATGAACTCGGCAGGCACCGGTGGTGCGGTCAACCTCTACCGGGCTCGGATCGAGGTGGCCAACAGCGTTTTTCGCGGCAACCGCGCCACCGCGGTCGGGGCCGGTACCGGATTCGGCGGCGCCCTGGCTGCGCTCTCAAACGATACCGCGGCAGATGGTACAACCAACCGGCCCTCCGCCCACTTGACAGTGATCGATTCCCTCATCCAAGGGAGCTATCAAACGGTCGGCAGCGTCGGGCAGATCGGCGGGGGGATCTACTCGTCGGGCGACGGGAATCGACAGTACGGGCGGAACGGGGTCTCGGCGAACCCAAACCTGACGGCCAATCGGTCCTCGGTGACAATTTCGGGAGGGGTCTTGGCCGACTGCCAGGTCATTCAGAGCCCGAACAGTTCGGGCGTCGGTGGCGGATCCATGTTCGATCTTGTTGCGGTGGATGTTGACGATACGCTCTTTCTGAATTCAGAGGCGGTCGGCACAAACAGCCACGGCGGCGCGTTCCGCGCAATCGGCCAGTCGCTGGTCCACGTTGATGACGCGACCTTCGCCGGCAACGAGGCCCAGCGCTTCGGCGGTGCCATCTATGTCCAGGGCGTTGAGGCGCATTTTGAAAACTGCGCGATGATCGAGAACACAAATGGGGACGGCCTCTATGGTGCAGCGTTGTTCGGCGCACCGGATGAGAACGCGGTTACGTCCCTGACGGGTTCGGTGGCCAATTCGGTGATCAGCAATACCGTTGATCGCGGCCTACTTGTCTTCGATGACGACCGTCAGGGTTCGGTTTCGACGCCGTACAACGATCTCAGATACAACGGAAACACCATCTTCGACCAGGCAACCGGCTCGCAGGTCTACCAAGATCCGATAGCGGGTGGGCCAAAAACCGCGACGGAGCTCAACAGCCTGGTGATCAACCGCACCGGTGGGACGCCATCGACCGACAAGTCCCAGACAAACAACAGCAACCCGAGTTCGGCGCCGAAGGTGGCCGCAATTGCCGCAGCGCCGAGGGTGATCCTTGCGGAAGGCGCAGCCGGCGATCCTGCCGGGGCCACAGCTGCCTATGTCGGCTATGCCTGGACGGGTGGATCGGCGACGCTCAACGGTTCGCCGGTGAGCGGGTTCACCGGTCTGGCCCAGGTCCCGGTGGGCACCCATGTCCTGAATGTGAGCGGCGTCCAGAATTCGGCCGTCGTCAGCCCCGGCGCGACCCCCGCGGCGAGCTTGACTGCCGTCCCGGTCGCGATTTCACCAGGCCAGCAGGCCCGACTCCAGTGGGCGACCACCTCGGGAACGTACATCGATGTGGTTCTCGATCATGGGGTGACCACTACCCCGGGACCGACCGGTGCGGTCACGGTGTCACCCACGGTGACCACGACCTACCATCTCTTCGTACTGACCGAGGAGGGCGGCGCGACCGCCGAAGCCACGGTGTGGGTCGATGAGTTCCCCGGCACGATCTTCACTGACGGCTTTGAGAGCGGGAACACGAGCGCGTGGAATTAATTCTTAATTTTGAATTCTCAATTCTCAATTACCATCGCATAGCCCCGAGAGACGGTTGCGATGAAATTAAAAACTAAGAATTAAAAATTGAGAATTTTGCTCTGAAGGAGTTCGATGGCGGCCTTGGTGAAGGGGTGTTCGGGTTCGAGGAGGGCGTCGTAGGCCGGTGGCGGGTTATCGTCCGTGCCCCGTAGGAGCAGCAACTGGTCGAAGACCGCATCGCAGCCGAATGTGGGCGCCGAGGTTGAGAGCAGGCCTCTGAGGTGGGCGAATTCCGCGGCGGCCCCGGCTGATGACCGGATCAGCCGCATGGCGTGCCGCGCCACCACCCACATGACCTCGAAGCGCATGAGCCCCTGGCCCTCATCGGTTCCCTCGTCGATAGTGTTGGCGCCGTGGACGCGGTACCGGACGAGGGGTTCCTCGACTAGCTCGACGGTCCCCATCTGGCATGCCGAGAGGATGAAATCCCAATCGTGGGCATAGCGCAGCGGGGCGAAGCGGAGACCGTGCTCGCGGACGAGGGCTGAGGGGAAGGCGATGTTCGAGGTGGTCGAGATCCAGTTGGTTTCGAGCAGCGCGAGGCGGGGGTCGCCGAGGGCCGAGAGAAATGGTCCGGAGGTCGGGGCCGGCCAGGGCGGCAGGCTGTTCCAGGCCTGTTTGATCCCAATGCGAGCGTTGTCGGCGTCGATGATCTCGATCCAGGTCGCCGCCAGGGAAGCGTTGCGGTTTTTTTCGAGTCTCTGAAGCAGTTTGCTGATGCGGCGGGGGTCGAATGCGTCGTCCGAGTTGAGGATGAATATGAATTCGCCGTCGGCCAAATCAAGACCGCGATTGAGGGCCGCGTGGGCCCCCAGGTTCTCCTGGAGGTGGATTTTGACCCGAGGGTCCTCTTGGTAGACCGCGAGACGTTCACGGCTCAGATCGGTGGAGCCGTCGTCGATGACGATCACCTCGAGATCGGTGCGGCCGTCGGCCAACGCACTCTCGACGGCCGTGCCGATGAAAGCCTCGTGGTTGAAGCTGGGGATGATGACGCTGACGCCGACCTTTGGGTTCATACAATGGATATTCTACGCAGCAATTTTTAATTTTTAATTTTTAATTTTTAATTCCATCACATCCGCACCCCGGAGCTGTGCGATGGAATCAAGGATCGAGTGTCGAAAACCATGGACCCTGAAATCCACTCCAAAGCTATCCCGGGAACTTTGCGATGAAATTAAAAACTAAAAACTAAGAATTAAAAATTCGATCTTTCGCCGCGCCCACGGCGAAAGATCGCCGCTTCGTAGGCGGCGACATAGCGGTCGAGGCTAAAACGGGTTTCGACGGCCGTGCGGCCCTTCTCGCCCTCGGCTCGACGGGCTTCGGGGTCGAGCAGTTCGCGGATGGCTGCCGCCAGGCCGTCGAGATCGCCCGGTCGATCGACAACCCGACCGCCGCCGTCGCGAAGGAGGAGGGGGATATCGCCCACCGCGGTGGCAACGCAGGGAATGCCGCGCGCGAGACCGTCGAGAAGAAAGACCGGCAGACCCTCGAACTCCGAGGTCATGAGGCAGAGATCGAGCGCGTCGTAAAGCGGGGATGCGTCGGCCTGGAGGGGCCATCTCGTGAGGTTCGCCGGTCGGTCCCGGGCGATCTCCCGGTTGACGGCGTCATCGAGCGGTCCGCCCCCGACGAGGAAGAAGTGGAGATTGTCACCGGTCATCCTGCGGGCGAGTTCGATGAGATCCAGGGGACGCTTTTGTGAGTGGATGCGGACAAAGGTGCCGACAACCGTTGTGCTTTCGTCCACTCCGAGCTCGCGGCGGAGTCGTGCGCGGCGATTCTCGTCGTGAGGTGGTGGTGGGCCGACGGCGTGGTGGATGGTGACCACGCAGTCGTCGGGGACGCCGTGGTCGTCAACCAGTGCGCGGGCAATCGGGGTATTGACCGCGATTTGCGTGTCCACCGCGCGGGTGAGCGCCGGTGAGACATGGTCGATCCATCCGCCACGGTGATTGAAGAGCTGGTTGACGATGCGCAGCTCGGGGAAGGCACGGCGGAGGTCCGCGACCTCGTCATAAAAGGTGACCGAGCCGTTCCAACAGACGAGGGTCTCGACCTGCCACCGCCGGATGAGGTAGCGGATGGCCGAGGGCACGGCCTCGCGCGGCAACCAGTCACCGAGGGTGTAGACGTGGGGAGTGAGTTCTCGCGCCCTGTCGACGGTCTGGCCGAATGACTCGAGGTGGGGATCCGTGGTGACGATGAGGACTCGATAGCGGTCCCCGAGACCCTCCATGAGCTCGAAGAGCAGTCGCTCGGCGCCGCCCACGGCGAGGAAGGGGAGGAGGAACAGCGCCGTCGGCGGTCCGTCGATCGAGGGCAACCCGGCCAGAACCTCGTCTACCGGAAAAAACGGGCACTTGACCACGGCTTCGCCGGCCATTCCGGGGTCAAGTCGGTAGGGACCGGAAGCAGGTGTGTGCACGGCGATGGGGTTGAGCCCGTCGCAGCGTTCCACCGATGTGATATGGGGTAGGACCCGCCCGACAACCGGCGCGCGATGGGAGCGAGCCGGGCTTGGTCGGCGAAGCAGCAAATGAGAGGATTCCGGGACCTCCGGGTCACGCAGGGCCACTCCCGACGGTCCATAGCGACCGGGGGCGGGGGGCGCCCAACCAGCGGCGACCCAGCTCAGGTCTTCGGCTGTTGCTGCCATGAGCATGGCCTCGATGTGGACCGGAGGCAGCGCTTCGAGACCACACCCGTGCGCAATGAACGCGGCACCGTTGGCCTCGGTTGCGCCGATGATGCTGACTGTTGGATCAGAAAGCGTGGGCGGCGGCGACGCAGCCGGTACCGACAACACCCGCGGGTCGGCGCCGGGGGCAACCAGCCGGCGGACCCGGTGGAGAGCGAGGGCAAGGGATCTGCGAAGGCTGCGGAGCTGCCGGCGGATCGGAGGGCTGAACTCCCAGAACAGTCCCTGGAGGCGGCGATTCAGAGGTGGAGAGGCCACCTCAGCATCCCCCATGGAACACGCGTGCATAGGCGTCAGCGCAAGTGGCGACCGAGAATCGCGGCGCGGCGATTTTCGCTTGTTCGGCGAGTTTGGCGCGTGTGGCGGGATCTGCGAGTGAGCGTACGGCCGCCTCGAGGGCGTCGAGATCGCCGGGGCGATCGACCACGAGCCCGGCGCCGGTTTCGTCGAGGACGGTGCCCAGATCGCCGACCCGGGTGCCGAGGAACGGTCTGCCGAGCTGCAGGCATTCGAGCATGAATACCGGCAGACCCTCATGCTCCGATACGAGACAGCCGACATCTGCAGCCAGGATCAAATCGGGGATATCGTTGCGAAAGCCGAGACGGCGAATTCCGGCGCCGTCGAGATCCTTGATGGCGCCATCGACCTCATCGGAGAGATCACCGCCGCCGACGACCAGAAAATGGACCATCGGCAGGTCGCGGACCCGATCCGCCAGCGCCACAAGATCGAGGGGTCGTTTCTGCGGGTGCATCCGAGCCGCGGTCAGAAAGACGACATCGTCATCGGTGAACCCGAATCCGTCTCGGATCGAGTCCCTGAGCCGGCCCCTTTGGGTTTCGGGGGGAAGGGCCTCATCGGGACGGCCGCACGGCCAGATCACCGGCACACGGCTCTCAGGCCAGCCGCGTTCCCTCACCAGGACATCGGCGATGGGGCGGTTTTCAGCGACGCAGACGTCGACCGCGTCCTCGACCCCGGGGACATAGCTGTCGATATAACCGATGCGGTGGTCGTAGAGGTGATCGATGATCCGAAGATCCGGCCGACTCGTTTTGAGACGGGGTACAAAATCGTAGAACAGGGTCGTGCCGTTGGCGTTGTAGATGATCTCGGCGCCGGTGGCATCGAGGATGGCCTCGAGGATCCCCACCATGGCGTCGGGGTGGACGAGATCACCGAGACAGAAGATCCGCGGGGTAATTTCGAGGAAGTCCCTTCTCCGGTCGCCGAGTGAACGGCGATGGGGTGCCAGAGTGGCCATGGAGAACCGGAATCGGAGGCTGAGCGCCTCCATCGTGGCGTGTAGCGTCTGCTCGGCGCCGCCACGGGCGAGGAAGGGGGCCAGGACCAGAACGGCGGGGCGATCATCGCCGGCCGCTCTGCGGTGGAGCAGGGAGGCGTCGCGGAGGGCCACCGAGGCGATGGGACCGAAATCGACGTCGGTGAGGTAGGGGCCTCGGCGGTTTCGGGTGCAAGAGCCTTGGGTGGGTGGGAGACCGGCCACGCCGTTGGAATCGATGAATTTGGCCAGTCGATCGCCACGGTTCGGTCTGATGGTGTCGGTGGCCGCGTCCCAGGTGTAGGCGTCGCGCCGATACAGGGTCCACGGCCGGAGCGCGGCACGATGGATGGTGTCGATTCCGGTGACGGCGTCGCCGATTCGGGTCCCAACCCGTTCGCGGAGTACGACGGCGTCGACCGCTTCCGCCGCGGCGATGAGCATGCACGATTCCAGGTGGGCGGACACGACTTCAGGCAGATAACCGGGTGCGGCAAACCACGCGGCCGAGGCCTCGGTGAGTCGTTGATCCGGGGGATCGATCCGCCAGGCCACGGTTCCGTCGCCCTGCACTCCCAGGGCCCGAAGCTCCGAAAGGGTTTGCCGGCGGCACCAGTGGCGTGCCTCGGTCTCGTCAACCGCATCCGGTCCGTCGGCTCTTAGACAGAGCTCCACCAGTGATGGATCCGGGTCTTGCCAGTTCGCGAAACGATAAGCGAGGGTTCCGGCCGGTTCACCGCGGTGGAGGGCCAGCCGGTAATCTCGGGCTGCGAGGATTCTCCTGACCGGGGCGGCAAGACGGCGTGGAAAGTCAGAGAGGTTCATTGGGGCGGGGCCAGTTTAGCCCAAGCCCCCGCCCGGCGCGCGGGCAACCTGCGCATTAACGGTGGAACATCGCAGCGGGACATCGCGCTATCATGCACCCGCTGTGGAATGGATCAAGGTGATTGCCGGATTGCTGGTGCTCGCGGCCTCGGGTTGCGTGACCGCTGAGGTATCGGCAAAAGGCGAAGCCGCAGAACCATCCGCTGTCCTGGACTGTCGCGTGACGGCGGCGGCTGGAGACGTGGCGGCGGTTCTTCGGGAGTCGGGCGAGTTGGTGATGGTCGGCGGTTACGTCGAACTCCTCCGTTCGGCAGATCTCGGGGTCAGTTGGCGGCGAGAAGAACTGGAACCGAGCTGCGGTTGGCCGGATGTCGTTGAACTGAACGGGCGTCTGCTGATCTCCTGCGCAAAACGCAAGGCGCCTGGTCGTCTGCTTGTCGTGGCCGAGGATCCCGACGGGGGTTGGTTGGCTCCGATCGAGGTGGACGCCGGTTCTGACCTCGTCATCGATACTCATCTCCAGGTCTTGACCGATGGCGAGATGATCCTCTTTGCAACCCACATCGATCGTCCCAAGGATCTCAATGACGCGGTCTACATGATTCGGCTTTATCGATCGGCTGATGGGGGAGTGACCTGGTCGGATGGGGAAACGGTGGTCAGCGGGCGCCGCGGCCGCCACCTCGAAGATACCCGAAGCGTCCGACTCGGTGATGGGTCGGTGTTGCTGGCATATGAGTTGGAAAAGGCCGAGGGGTCACCTTCCAAGGTGCGTCAGCTCCGATCGATCGACCGAGGTCGCACCTGGTCCGAGGACGGGGTGATCTGGGGTGGCGCCGATATCGAGCCCGGCGGATATGTTCTCTTCGACGACGGCGAACTCTGGTTTGTCGCGTCGTCGGACGAACGTGCCGGAGGCGGTTCGTACGAGCGAGCGTCAATTCTGGTGCGGCGATCGATGGATGGAGGGCGCTCATGGAACGCGGCTGAGGTCCTCGTCGAGAGCGAAGACCAGATTTCCTTCGGTGGGGTGGTCGTGCCGGGCGATGAGATCATCCTGCCGAGCCTGCGCCACTACACCGAGCGAGAGCAGCGAGAACTCTCGGTTTATATTGTCGGCCGCGATCCGAGCCGCGGCGCGAGATGCGCCTCGCCGCCAATCTCCTCAGATGGATTCGAGGGTGGTCTCGACCGGGAGTGGTGATCGCAGAGGACGCGATGAATTCCGGGTCAGTCGTCGGTGTCGACGGGGCTGATGAATTGATGCAGCGCGAGGGCGAATTTCACCAGAGGACGACTTGACGCCCTCTGCTTCCAGGTCCGCAGGTCCTCGACCTCTCTCGCGAGACCCAGAACACGAAGCTCGAGCGCGGTACGATCTGTATTGATTCTCGCGATCTCCTTCTCCGCCTCGGCGGCCGCTCGAATGAGATCATGTTCTCGCGTCTGAGCCTGCTGGATCTGGGTCTCAAGATCCTTTGCCCAGGTCGCTAACTTCTGGTTCTGTGTCTCAACGTCCTTCGCCCAGGTCGTCGCCTCCTGGTTCTGTGTCTCAACGTCCTTCGCCCAGGTCGTCGCCTCCTGGTTCTTGATCTCGAGGCTTTTCGCCCAGCTTGTCACCTCCTTGATCTGGGCCTCGAGGGTCCTCGCCCAGTTT
>Ga0316198_10002169_pt1 | contig 11827 bp, 7 predicted proteins | sample OudBieAanoxic_MG_FD_204935 | JGI IMG/M metagenome (GOLD analysis project Ga0316198, IMG submission 204935) | Coastal sediment microbial communities from Oude Bieten Haven, Netherlands - site A anoxic | ecosystem: Environmental > Aquatic > Marine > Coastal > Sediment | place: Netherlands... | reverse complement strand
AACTCAGGCAGGGTTGGCCGCTGAGCCAGGCACACCTTGGTCCCGGAGTGGCCGTGCGCTATCCGTCGGCCGGGTCGAACTCATCGAGCTTGAAGTCACCCGACACCGGCAGCCAGCCGGATCCGGGGTCGTACCAGACGAATTCCGCGTCGGCGTTGCCTTGCGTCAGGGTGTACCGGAAGTAGAACGTCGAGTTCGACGGGCGGAAGAGCGCCGGTGTCTCTGCATCGTCAACAACGCCCCAATCTCCTGCGACAAATCGGTCACCCGGATCCCCGAAGTAGAACTGATCGTGCGCGATGCCGGTGGTCAACGTGTCGCGGTAGTAGAAGAAGCCCGTGGACTCACGATGTAGTCCGACCTCGTCGATGCCGTCGCCGTCCCAGTCACCAACGACGGGTTTGTCACCCGGGTTGCCGAAGATGAACGAGTAGTCGGCGGCACCCAAACCACCTTCGTTCTCTCCGAGTTTGTTGATGATGTAGAACCGCGCCTCCGACGGTCGGTAGAGACTCAGCGTGTCGCAGCCATCCCCATTGAAGTCCCCTGCCAACGGGATGTCAGACGGGTTGCCAAAGAAGAACCGGATATCCGCATTGCCCTGGGTGTTGGCGTTGCGAAGGTACGCGTAGGCATCCGACGTGCGGAACAACCCGGGGGTGGCGTTGTCGTCGCAGTTCCAGTCACCCAGGAACGGAACATCACCCGGGTCTCCGTAGTAGAACGACGCAACCTGACCAACGCTGTGCCTCAGATACCACTCACCGGTCGTCGGGTCGACCAACCCGACCTGCTCCTCTTGACACAACCCGGCTGGAGCCGAACCTGCGAGCAGGTTTCCGGTGCAGGAGTTCTCCGAATACATCCTGGCTCCGGTGTTCCGGAACCCAACGTCACCGTTGCGGTGGGATTCGTTGCCGGAGACCGCGCCACCTGTTCCATCGGTGAGGAACCCGTCCACCCCGTTGGCCGTGGCCGTGTTCCCTGTGATATCTGTGTTGTCGACCTCGGCTACGAGGAACCCGTACTCCCCGTTCTCCACGGCCGAGTTGTCGGCGAGCGTGTTGCCAACCGCGGACGTGACGCTGAATCCGGACCGGACGTTCTGTTCGGATGTGTTGCCGGTGACGGTGTTACCCGAGGAGCGCCCGAGCACGAAGCCGTGCTCGATGTTGGAGCGAGCCTCATTGCCAGTCGCCACATTGTTCTTGTTCTGCCAGAAGAAGAGGCCATTCCGGCCATTCCCGGTTGCCGTGTTCGACACGACCGTGTTTCCATCGGAGTCCGTGCCGAAGATGATCCCGTCTGAGCCGTTGTCCGTCGCCGTGTTGTGACTGAACGTGTTGCCCGATGAGTCCCACACAGCGATGCCGGCCGGCAGGGCACCCATCGTGTTGTCGTGTACGTGGTTCTTCTCGATGGTGTTCCCGGAGGAGCCACCGAGGTAGATACCGTTTCGGAAGCCGCTCACATCACAGTTGCGGACCGTTACGCCGGTCCGGTTCTGGATTTCGATCCCACTCCCGGCGGCCACTCCCGTCACGCGGTGACCTGCACAGTCGAGCGTCACGCTGTCGGCATTGATCACGATCTGTCCGGTGTGATCTTCCGTCAACGTTGTGTCCACATTGACCAACATCACGCCCGAGGTTGCCGACGCGGTTGATGGCAGCACCAACGCCGACACCAGAACAGCAGCTACCAGGCTCACCCCGAAGAGCCTCCCGGCACGGTCCTTCATTCGACCCCCTCGATTCCGTTGGATCCACCCCGGCGACCCTCTCGCCGACCGCTCGCGGGGATCAGCCCCGACACATCGTACGACAGATATCACGACCGTGGGTCACAAAGTCCGGTTCGACGGATCCGCAGGTGCTAGCGGCTGCGGCGCAGACCAGCGATCGTCCGCTTGATCACGCGAACTCCTCTGCGCGGGTAGTGCCGCACCGATTCGAACGCCGGCAACGGATCGTTCCAGCGGAACACGGCATCGGTGGCGCCCCACACATCCCTTGACCACGAGCGGAACGTCAGGCCTCTCGTTCGCCGCAAGTGGAGATAGGAGAAGACGTCGTTGGGCATCAGCACGTGACGGGCACCGATCGGAAACGAGAGGCGTTCCGGCACAGGCAACTCCAGCGCATCGAGATATGAGAGTTCACTCACGTTGATCCCACACAACGTCGTGAACTCGTTGTACCACCACGGCCGCACGTTGATTTCGAGCAGCCTGAAGTGACCGTCCCTCGGGTCGTGCTTGAACTCCGCACTGAAGATCCCCCGGTACGCGATATCGTCGAACAGGATCTTCAAACCATCAACGGCCTCCGACACCGTGTCCAGCGGAACAGTCTCGACAAAGGTGCTGTTGCCGTAGTCGACCGGGTACATGCGTGTGCGGCGACGTGACAGCAAGGCGCGCACTCGGCCGAAACGATCCACGAACCCATCGACGAAGTAGTGCAGATCGGGCGGACCCGGGATGTACTCCTGCGCGACGGCGCCGATCCCCGCCTCATGCATCTGATGTAGCCGCTCGGCGGCGTCGGCCCGGTCGGTCACCGAGAACGCCTTCACCCCGAACAACTGCGAGAAGGACTGCGAGTCCGCCGGCTTGAGGAAGATATTCGGCCACCGCTCATCCGGAATGGTGTCGAGGTCTTCCTCCTTCGCGATGACCAGCGTCCACGGATGTGCGATGTCGAGTCGTTGGAGTGCGCCGGCGAACAGCGCCTTGTCTCCCAACAAGTGAACGGCATCCTGAGGTGGCATGCTGGTTACGAAACGCTCGCGAATGCTGTCCGGCAGTCCAGCGACTGCCGCCGCCCACTTGTCGCTGCAGGCGATCAGCACGGCTCGCTCCATCGGCAACCGCTCGAGGAGAGCTTGCAGCGCCTCGGGATCTCGCGATTCTGGGTGTTCGATGACCCGATTCCGCGCCCAACGGGACCACCGGGCCATGCTGTTCGTATCGTCGACGAGGAAGGTCTCTACCCCGACCCGACCGAGGCTTCGCTGAACCCCGAGTGCGGTGAGTCCGGGGCCCAACACGATCACTGGAACGTCCGACGGCCCGCCAGCCTCGTTCGGAATCCCGGTCATGTTTGACACGGCCGCTGGGAGAGTGCGGACCCCGCCATCTGCCATGCCCCGGATGTGGACGCGGCGCGAACCACGGCTGCACTCGTGCAAACCGTCACCCGAAAGGTGTCACCAGCAGCCACAACAGCGGCGCCTGACACATACATCGAATTAGGCGATCTCACACGAACATCCTAGAGCGGCCGCTGCGCAGCACCACCCGTGGCTGGACCGGACAGCCGGTCGGCGACGTCGCACGGCGGATCGGATCGGCGAGCTTCCTCAGGTCACCCGATCACACCGTGGCGAGCCGAAGTAGAGTTCGCGGATTGGACCGGCGCCCGAGTGGTTTCGTTCCAAGATGAACGGCCCAACCCGTGAAGGCGTCACGGGGGTGCGGCGCGATGGGAGTATCAGGGTGGGACAGCTTCGTATCTTGCGCTTCGCGACCTCCGGTCTCGAGCAGCGTCGTCGCGCCGTGGAGCATCCGCTTCTCGACGCGAGGCCCGAATTGCAGGACTCGTCATGAGCACAACGTCCAGCGGGGGTCTTGCGGGCAAGACAGCCCGCGGTGTCTTCTGGAGCTACGGGTCGTTTGCGGTGAGCAAGGCCGCCGTGCTGTTGGCGACGGCGGTGCTCGCCCGGCTGCTCACGCCGGAAGAGTTCGGGGTCGTCGCGGTCGCCACGGTGGTCGTGACCTTTCTCGCCGTCGTCCAGGGGTTGGGCCTCGGTGCGGCGCTCATCCAACGACGCGGGGACATAGAGCGAGCATCGAATGTGGTGTTCACGCTGAACCTCCTCCTCGGGGTTCTGCTCACGGCGATCGTTTTTGTCATCGCTCCGTTTGTGGCCGACTACTTCCGGGAACCCGACGCGACACCCTTGTTGAGAACGTTGGGGCTCACCTTCACACTCGAGGCGTTTGGATCGGTGCATCTCATTCGGATGCAGCGCGACCTTCGATTCGACCGGGTGTTCATTCCAGACGCCGGGCGTTCGGTGCTCAAGGGCGCGGTTTCGGTTGGTTTGGCTCTGGCTGGCATGGGTGCCTGGTCACTGATCATGGGTCAGCTGGCAGGTGTGGTTGCCTCAGTCTTGCTCAGCTGGCTGATGTTCCCCTGGCGCCCGCGTCTGACAATCGACGCCCAACTCGCGAGGAAGCTAATCGGCTACGGGCTTCCGCTGTTCGGCGTCTCCGTGATGTGGGTTCTGTCGGTGAATCTCGACTACGTGATCATCGGCCGTCGACTCGGCAGCGAGGCTCTCGGTATCTACACACTCGCCTACCGCCTGCCCGAATTGCTTGTGGTCAGTCTGATGGTTGGTGTCAATCGGGTTGTGTTCCCCGCGTTCTCGACACTCCAGGGCAGCAGCGAAGGCCTCAAGCGCGGCTTCTTGGCGACAACCCACTACATGGTGCTCGTGACGTTTCCGCTCAGCATCGGGCTGGCCATCGTCGCCGATCCGGTCGTTCGCGTGACTTTGGGCTCCGAATGGCTTGATGCAATCCCTGTCTTGAGAGTGCTGGCAATCTTCGTGCTCATCGCTTCGATGATGAATGCCGATGGCGACGTGTACAAGGCGGTCGGTCGGCCGGGGATCCTCTTCAAGCTCAGCCTCTTCCACATTGCGGTGCTCGTCCCCGCCCTACTCATCGGCGTGCAGCACGGACTTGTTGGTGTTGCGCTCGCTCACCTCACAGCGACAAGCATCACACGGATAGTGCGCACCATCGCGATCTCGCGTTTCATGGACATACGGATATCGGTCATCGCAGCGCAGTGGCGAACGGGGGCCTTGGGCAGTGTCGCACTCGCGGCAATGGCCGGGACAGCCATGTTCCTGACGGCCGGGGCGCCATCGGTCGTACAGCTCACCGCTGCCGTCCTCGCGGGGGCACTCGGCTATTTCGCAGTTCTCGCGGCTCTCGAGGGTCGTCAGATCAGCGATTTGATTCGCGCGACGCTCTCTCGAAGCAGCACCACAACAGATGAGGTCGACGCATAGGACCGGCCGACCGGCCGACCGCCGCTCTTCAACGAGCCAATCCATCAATAGCGCCTATCGCGGCGTCCCGTTGCCTTCGACGAGCACTTCGTCATACAACATGCGGAGTCGTGATGCCCAGATCGAAGCGTCATACTCCGCGGCGAAACGGAAGCGGGCCGCCGCCCGCATGTCGGAAGCGGGCAACCGTTCGATCATGTCTTCCACGCCCTCGACAAGTGCATCGACGCTTCCGGGAGGGACGAGGATGCCGATCTCAGGTGTGACGATTTCGGGTATCCCGCCGACATCAGACGCCACGATGGGAAGACCCGCGGCCAGGGCGTAGAGAAGCGCTGTCGGTAGCGCATCTTCGAGACTCGGGTGAATCACGAAGTCCGAAGCGGTCAGCGCGGCAGGAACGTCGTCTCGAAAACCGGCGAACACCACTCGATCGGGCACCAGGTCCGAGCGACGAGCTTGATCCTCGAGTGCGGCCCGCTCCGAACCGTCACCTACAACCACGAACTGCACATCGATGTCGGGGTTGATCCGATCGGCCGCTTCCAGCAATTGTGCGTGCCCTTTCTCGGGGCGCAAGACTCCGACCGCCATCGCGATAATCGCGTCCGGCCGAACGCCAAGCTCCCGGCGGACAGCGATGCGGTCGTCGTCAGTGGTGGGGTCGGGTCCCGCCACGCCGTTTGGGATCTGGACAACGGCGGTCGGATCGGCGGCAAACGCGTCGAGATACCACTCGCGAAGGGGCTGCGAGACCGCGATCGTCCTGGCCGCTGTCCACAATCGCGCCTGCGCAGCCAGCCAACGTTTCCCCCGGCCAACCGTGGTCGGCGCATGCTCGATGAGGTGCAGCGTGGAGACCATCGGGATCCCGAGCCGCCGCGACGCCCATGCACCCACGAGGTCGGCGTGCTTGAGGTGTGTGTGAATGATGTCAGGCTCGAGTTCCTGCATCACTCGACGCCCGCGCTCCAGGCCGCGAGGGTCCCATCGCGTTGCGAGGTCGAGCGTGTAGACCTCGATGCCGAGCTCTCGCAGTTGATCGGGATACGGGTTGGATCCCAGCGGCATCAAGCTCACAACGCTCAGCTTCATCTGCTGCTCGGATGCGGCCAGCGCCAACTCCACCAGCGTGTGTTCGGCACCTCCCGGCCCAAGCGAATGGATGACATGAACGACGTGGATGTTCGACATTGTCATGGTCGTCGATCGGCTGGCAGGAGATCAGGCACGCAAGATTCCTCTGGACAAAGGCGGCCCGCAAGGCTTCACTTCCGGGGGGGCAACTATAATTCTGCATCTGGTGGGAGCATTTCAGACATGATGAGGCATCGCGCCGAGCGAGTACACCCGCGTGCTTCGTCCATGCCGCTTGCTCGGATTGCGCTCACCGGAATGCTTGCCGCAACCGCCTGGGCATACATCGGCTACCCGGCACTGATCGCGGCGGCAAGCCGGCGCACCCGTAGACGGAAAGCACCGGCTGTGGCGTCTGATGGCGGTGCACCTCCTTCCATGACCATCGTGGTGGCAGCTCTCAACGAAGAGACGGTGATCGAGGCGAAGATCTCTGATCTTCAGGATCAGGGCTACCCGGCCGACCGGCTCCAGATCGTGGTAGCCGCAGATGGGTCGACCGACAGGACCCAACAGATTGCCGAGACGCTCGGGGTCGAGACCCTGTGGGAATCCGAGCGGCGCGGAAAGACCAGCGCCATCAACCGGGCCATGCAAACCGCCACCGGCGAAGTCACGTGCCTGACCGACGCCAACTGTGCGCTCGCGCCCGGTTCTCTTTCGGCCGTTGCCGCCCATTTCTCCGACCCCAAGGTCGGCATTGTGAGCGGAGCGAAGACGGTGTCGGGCAGCGGGGGCCGGGCGGCCGGAGAGGGTCTGTACTGGCGTATCGAGGCCATGGTCAAGACGGCGGAGTCGGATCTCGGCGTCACGATGGGTGCCCCAGGGGAACTGCTTGGAATCCGCACGTCCCTGTTCCGCCCGATTCCAGCGGACATCATCAACGATGACTTCTACCTAACCTGCGACGTGCTCGATCAAGGGTACGCAGCGAAGTACGCGGGTGAGGCTTTGACCAGCGAGACGACTGCCGACACCGTTCGTGACGAATTCAACCGGAGATCTCGCATCGCGGCCGGAACTTGGCAATCGTGCCTCATGTTTGCCCGCCTTGCGTCGCCCCGGCGCGGCTGGCTCGCCGTGAGCTTCCTCTCACACCGGGTGCTGCGCAATATCGCAGTTCCGGCCATGTTGCCCCTGATTTGGATCCTCTCGCGATCGGTGCGTCGTTCCTCCGTCTCCGGTCGAATCCTCGATCGGGCTCAGCAGCTCGCATACGGCGCCGCGGTGGTCGGCCTGGTCACGGATGCTCGTGCCCTGGCACCGTTCTCAGAGTTCCTCCTGATCAACGCTGCGCAGCTCAGAGGCGGATTCCGTTGGATGGCAGGGCGTCAGACTCCGTTGTGGGACAAACCGGTCAGGAGCACATGGGCATGACAAACACCACCGATGGTCGGTCTCCAAAGCGAAACTCATCGGGGCCGATGGTCGTCAGCGTCGTTGCCGGCGTCATCGTCTTCGCACTCCTCATCGGTGCCGGGGTCGTTATCGCTCAGCAGGCGACCACACAATGGATTGCTCGCTCCAGCGCTCTCGTGCTTCCGAGCAAGCCGGTGAGCCCCGAGCAACTTCCCGGGTACTACGAGACCCTCAGCCGAGGCCAAATCGTGACCACCCTCGCGGAGTTGGTGCGCCTCGGGGAGTTCCAGACTGAGGTGGCGGACCAGTTGGGTCTGTCGGAGTCGCAACGCGCAATTGTGGAACTCGATGTGAATGTGGTTGCGGACACCGCCATGCTTCGGGTGATCGCCACATCCGAGGATCCGAACCTAGCGGTTGCGATGGTGGACGGTGTTGTCGAAGCGGCGACCACCTACGTCGGGGATCTTGTGTTGCCATACGCACTCGTGCCGGTCAGCAAAGGTTCGAGCAATCTGACGGAGAGCGGAATGTCAACGGTGATGGTGCTCGGCATCTTCTCGCTCGTCGCCCTCGTTGCCGGACTGGCCGTCCAGCAGGGAGTCCTCCATCTCGCGAGGCTAGGCGGGCGCCGAAGCGCCGGCCGGGGAACTCAACCGCTCGCCGATAGTGCAGACCCTCATCCACCAGCAACGAACGGCAATCCGCCGAAGAAAGACCCGAGCAACCAGGCAGCACGTGCCGAGGCATCAACGACCGAGGGATCAGCCGCTGAGACCCCGGCCGCCAAGCCACGGGGCAAGAAGGCACCAGGCAAGAAGGCATCGGGCGCCAAGGCATCGGGCGCCAAGAAACCTTGATGCGCATCATGGAGCGGAGCCGGCTCTGGATCATCGTCGCTGCGGTATCGCTCGGAGCACTCCTCGTCGGAACCGGAGCGATGGTCGCCGCCATTCGCTCGGGTGTTCCCATGATGGCGCTGGTGCTGGTCGCCGCGGTGATTGTTGCCGCCATCACCATCCCTCTTGCTCTGCGGTATCCCGACGTGGCCGTCGGTTTGCTGCTCGTGGCCGACCTCACCAGGCTGAGTGAGATAACTACTGAGCGCGTCGGGGTGCCGGTATTCCAGCCGATTCTCGTACTAGCGATTGCTTCGCTTGTTCTCGGGTTTGCCCGTGGCCGGTTGCGTCTCCGCTGGACTCCCGTCTATCTCCTGGTTCTGGGCCTGCTTGCGGTTGGCGGGCTTTCTCTCCTGGCCGTCGGTGGCGGGGAGGTGGGAATCACGACCCTTGTGGACTTCTCGAAGGACATCGTGTTCTTGGCGGTTGTGCTCGTGTGGGTGGGCTCGAACCGGTCGCTGAAGGTGGCCACCGGCGTTCTTGTCGTCACGTTGGCGTCCCTCGCGGCCCTTTCCGTGATTCAGGAGTATGTGTTCGCCAACAGCACGTACTTCCTCGGCCTGTCAAATGTTGATACAGCTCAACCGGGAGCGGCAACACTCCGGCATACGGGGCCGGAGTTCGATGCGAATTTCTGGGCGCGGTCACTTGTGGTAGTCCTACCGATCGCGATGTCGTGGCTGGCCCTCGCCAAGCAGAATCTCACCAGGTGTATGGCCGGCGGCGCTGCAGTCGCCATAGGGTTCGGCATCTACCTGACGCAGTCTCGCGGCGGTCTCATCGCTGCCGGAGCGGCCGTCGCCATTTGGCTTGTCATGGCCGGCAGGCCATACATCCGGTGGCTTGTCCTTGCGCCAGTAGTGCTGGCCGTGCTGCTCGCCATCCCCGGCGTCGGCTCGCGATTGGTGACACTTACCGACTTCGATGGCGTCGAACAAGGAGCCGGTGATCCGTCATTGCAGGGGCGAGTGGGAGCGCAGCGGGCGGGGGTCGGCATGTTCCTCGACTACCCCATCCTCGGCATTGGTTTCGGCGAGTTCAGAGAGACCGTCCCCGAATTCCAGAGGAAGCTTGGGATCCAAGCTGAGGTCCTGGACGCTCACAACCTGTATCTCGAGATCGCCGCAGAAACCGGAGTGATCGGTCTCGTGGCGTGGGGACTGTTCATCGGCTTCGGCCTGTTTGTAGCGTTGCGGGCGTGGCTGATCAGCGGACAGTCGGGCTCCGCCAAAGACCGATGGATACACCTCATGGCAGCCGGGGTCATCTCCGGCCTAACGGCGTGGCTGATCGCGAGCGCGTTCTTGCATGCTTCGAATCTCAGGATTCTCTTCGCCGTGATCGCGGTTGGTGTGGGCTTGGATCTCTGGGCCCGGGAGGATCCGATGGTGCCCACGGGTATCGACGGGCCCGGCGAATCGAGCGTTTACCACGAGGATGAGAGTCCATCGGCGACGAACGGTCGGCAGCCTCCGCTCATTCTCCGGCCAGCGTTGGTCGTGCCGCTCCTTCTGTTCGCCGTTGCCGCCAGTTCGATCTTGATTCTTCGATCTGCGCCCCAGCAGTGGGTTGCGGAACGGTACGTTGTGATGGCTACCGGCGACCAGGCCGATTCGCGCTACGTGGCGTACAGCTACGACCTGATTACTCGAGGTGTCGTCGGAGGAACCTATGCGGCCCTCCTCGAAGAGCCTGAGATCACTCAACGGGCGGTCGCCGAGCTCGGATGGGACGAGGCTGACCTCGACGCCATCGAAGTGAGCACGTCATACGCCCAGGGTTCCCAGGTGATCACGCTGCGCGTCGCGGGAGACGACCCCGACAAGGTGCGGGCGGCGGCGGACGCAATCGTCAAATACGGTACAGGTTTCGTGACAGCCCTCGACGAGCCATTTGTGGTTGCCACCGTCGAGTCGCAACCCACCGATCCCGAACAGCGAGCGAACCCAGAACTCTGGCGAATCGGGCTGTTGGCGGTGATGGGCACTACCGCCATCGTTGGAATCGGATGGTCGGTCAGCTCCTCTCGTCAACGTCCGACGATTGCTGAGAGCATTCGCTGAGAGACGGCACCCGCCGGCTGCGGAAATTCCTAGGCACACCCGACGCGGGCAGAGGTACACTGAAGCCCGTGGCGGCCCCTGTTGGGGGAGTTGCCTAGGGCGGATCGGTACCTGTTTGGGGATGGGCCGAGCCGGGTTGGAATGGCTTGGAAGGCGGGCGGTGATAGTGGGGGCGCGATTCTTCGCTCTATTTGGAGCATCGCTGGTGCGCGAACGGCGCCCGGCGGCACAATCGTGAACATCGGGATCAACACCGGATGGGCGCGAACGAACACTTCGGTTGGCACCGACTTGGCGCGAGCTGGATCGGAACCTGTAGCCCTCTCCCCGTCATTCCCGGCGAACGCTGCGGCCCGCGTTGCTGACATTGCGGTGCTCGCACTCGTCGCAATCATCGCTCAGCTTGGACTCGGCCTGAGCCTGGTATTCGTAGCGTTCAGCCTCGTTGCTGTGTGGAGCACCGGACTTCGTTCTGGGCGCCTTGCGCCACGGGTGTCGGACGAACTCCCGTATCTCGTTCGCGATGTGGCATTGGCGATGCTCGGATTCGGGATTGTCGCAGGACCCCTCATCCAGTTCGGGGACGCGGTTCGATTGGGACTTCTCGTGATCGCACTGGTAGTCGTAGAGCGAGGGGTTCTCTACGACCTGCTACGTCGGCTCCGGTCCCGAGGCTACGCCCTCGACCCCGCAATCGTTGTTGGGGCCGGGCCAACGGCAGTAAGCCTGGCCACCGCCATGGAAGAGCACCCTGAATACGGCCTCAAGCCGATCGGGTTCTCCGACACCAACGAGACCTCTTCGTTGCCCTTGCCGTACCTGGGAGATGTGACGGATCTGTCCGACATCATGAGCAGAGGTCACGCCCGCCACGTGATATTCGCGTTTGGAGCGGCCCGGGAATACGAGATGATCTCAACCATCCGCCAAAGCGACCCCCGGTCCCACTTCTATGTGCTGGTCCGATTCTTCGAGCTCGGCGTCGACGGCGGCCCGCCATCTCTGAATGCCGATATCGCGGGTTTCCCGGTACGGCGAATCAGGCCGCCCGCTGCTGGAAGTCCGATGCTGTGGATGAAGCGACTCATCGATCTGGTCGTCGCTGCATTCTGTCTGGTCGTCTTTGCTCCTGTGATGCTCGTGTGCGCCGCTTTGGTTGCGCTCAGCAGCCCCGGCCCGATCCTGTTCCGCCAAACGAGGGTCGGATGGAACGGATCAGAGTTCGAAATCCTGAAGTTCCGGACCATGACGGTCAACAACGACTCGGATGTCACATGGACG
>Ga0316198_10002168_pt1 | contig 11833 bp, 10 predicted proteins | sample OudBieAanoxic_MG_FD_204935 | JGI IMG/M metagenome (GOLD analysis project Ga0316198, IMG submission 204935) | Coastal sediment microbial communities from Oude Bieten Haven, Netherlands - site A anoxic | ecosystem: Environmental > Aquatic > Marine > Coastal > Sediment | place: Netherlands... | reverse complement strand
CGACCCGAGGAGGCGGAGAGCCACGACGCCGGCTGGCTCAAGCGCATGCCATGGCTGGACGGCAGCTGCCAGGAGGGCAACGTCCTCGGTACCCTGCGCAAGGACCTCAGGGATATAGGTCTTCCGCTGGAATACGGTGGACATGTGACCCTGGAACACGAGCCGTTTCCCGGCCCGGGCATGATCGCTTGCTGCACGCCAGTGCGGGTGCCGGATCAAATCCAGATGCTGGTCACGCCGACGATTACACAGCCCGGGTGCGTGGCGCTCCTGACCTCCGTCGGCCGGGCGTTGCACTACGCGTACACGGACTCCAGGCTCTCGTTCGAGGACCGGGCGCTGGGGGACCTCGCGGTCGTGAAGGGCCACGGCCTCCTGTTCGCCGGCCTCAGCCGCGAGGGGGCCTGGGTGCGACGCACCCGCGGCCTCAACGGGCAGGCCCTCGACGAGTATCTGCGTACCGCCGCTGTCGCGGACCTGTTCTCCCTGCGCGAGGCGTCCGCCCGGCTCGAGTTCGAGATCGAATTGTCCGACAGCGAACGTCCGGGCGAACTGGGTCCGGTGTGGGCCGAGAGGCTTACGACGACGACGGGATTCCGTTTCGATCCACGCTCGTTCCTCGACCGCCTGGGACAGCGATTCGGTGTGGCTCGCTACCTGCGCGGCCGGATGCTGGCCGCCCAGCTCCGCCGGGAGTTGCGGGAGCGGTTCGACGTGGACTGGTACCGCAACCCGCGGACGGGGCCATTCCTTCGCGACTGGTTCGCGAACGGACTGCGCTTCTCGGCGGCCGAGGTGGCCACCGCCCTGGGCAACGACCGCCTGGGAGCGGACGCGCTGATCGCGGCGGTCCGAGAGCCGTTCGAATGAGCAGGATCGCGGGCGCACTCTGTCTCCTGCTGTCCATGGTGGGGAATGGCTACGGTCAGGAAGAGGTCATTGAAGCCGGCCGCGAGTGGGCCACGCCGGGAGAGGAACGAGGCTGGTTCGCTCCGACGACACCCGCTGACATGGGCGAGTACCTCACCGGACTGTCGCAGTCTTTCGATGCGGTGGCCCTGGACACCCTGGCCTGGGTCGATGGCGGTTCCGTCGAGCCCGACTCGGCCCTTCCCGTGCTGCTCGCCGGACTTCGCAAGCCGGGTCAGGCGACCGGGCGGCGACTCCGGGTCCTCGTCGTGGCCGGGCAGAAAGGCGAGGATCTCTCGGGGCCGGAAGTCAGCCTGCAGATCATTCGCGAGCTGGTGCTCGGGGAGATCGGGGCCCTGCTGGACGTGCTCGAGATCGCGTTCGTTCCGGCCGCCAATCCATGGGGGCTTCTGTGGTGGATTCCGGATGAGCCCTCGGGAGTGGACCCGACGCGCGACCATTCCCGGCTTCTCTCTCCCGCCACGAGGGGCATACACGACCTTGTGGTCCGGTGGCGTCCCCACCTGGTGGTCGAGCTGCGGGAAATCGGACCGTCGGTCTACCGGGTCCAGGGGGGATTGCCCAGGCATCCGAACGTGGACCCGGACCTGGTCAGCTACGGGCGATTCTATCTGCTTCCGCACGTGGCCAACGAGCTGGCTCGCGCGTCCGTGACGTTCCGGGAGTACGTATCGATAGAGCCTGAATCCGAGGGTCTCGGAACACCGTTGCTCGGAGCCGATGCGCTTCCTGAGGGTTCGTTTCTCGCACCGGGGCGACTGGGGGCCGACGGGGCCGGCAATGCGTTGTCGCTGGCGGGAAGTCTCTCGGTCATGCTCGGAGTGGCGTCGATGGGTGGGGTGGACGGTCTGCCCGAGCGCGTTCAGCTACTGTACCAGTCCGTGGGCTATCTGCTCGAGGTCGCGGCGGCCCAGGCGGAAGGTCTCCTGGACTGGGACGACCCGGTGCCAACGGCGCTTTCGCTGCGCCACCGGTACGAGGTGGATGAGCAGAACCCCAACCTGGTCTGGCTGGTGTGGAACGACCGCGGACAGATCGTGCAGCAGACCACGGATCGCTGGCGCCCCATCGTCCGGCGGACGATGGTCCTTCCGACGCCCGCCGCGTGGCTGATCGAGCCGGCAGGACGCGAATGGGCCGAGCTCATCGCATCCCATGGATTCGAGTTGGAGCGCCTCAGACGGGAAGAAGACGTAGAAGTCGGTTCGTATCGCATCGGCGTGATCGCCACGTTGCCCCCGGACCTGGGAGCAGACCTGCCGCTGGATTCGGCTCCCGATGGCTCCACCCTGCTCGTACGAGGCGAACGGGAATTTCCGGCAGGTGCGTGGCTCGTCCGATCCGATCAGCCCGGAGCCCGACTTCTGTTCACCCTGATCGAGCCGTGGTCGCAGGACTCACCGCTGGGCAACGAGTCGGACCCCGGCGAAACGACGGCTGCGGAGAGTCCGGCCGAGGGCGGAGTGTACCCGGTGCACCGCGTCGAGGCGGAAACATCCCTGGGCAATCTGCGCACCGAGCCGGCGGAGCTCGGCGCGACGCAAGCCGGCCCCGCGAACTGAACGTGTCGTGATGCTTCCCGGGGGATCACTCCTGCCGGTGCTCGCTCTGCTCACCGCCGCATATGCAGGGCTCGTCCTGCTACGCAACCGCCGTCTCGTACGCCCTCCGATCCTCGGAATCGACGGCGCACCGCTCCCCGAGCGGACGTTTACACTGTCGGATGGGGAAACGGTGGACTACGTGGTCGTCGGGCCCACCGACCCGACGGTGGAGGACTCGGCGCCGATCGCGCAACCGATCTTCCTGGTGCCTGGCGCCGACGGAATGAAGGAGACATTCCGCTATCAGGTACCGGCCCTGGCTCGTCATCGTAAGGTCGTGTGCGCGACGCTCCGCCGGAAGCTCACCCGGGAAGACACCTTCGACCGCATGGTCGACGATGTGGCCGAAATAGCGGCGGATGTTCTGAGCACGCACGATTCGAAGCGCTTCGTCCTCCTCGGGCAGAGCCTCGGTGGCGCGATCGCCATGCGTTTCGCAACCAGGTACCCCGACCGCGTGGCGGGCCTGGTGCTGTCCAATACGCTGGCCCGCATCGCTTATAGTCACGTGGGCCTGAATCGAGCGGCACTGGCGCCACTGGCGATGTCCACCACCCGGTACCTCCCAACCGGGATTTCCCGCCTGCTGGCTCGCGCCTGGAGCCGGCTCGAGGTGTGGATCTACGACGCTTCGCCGGGCAGCGAGAGGATCATCGACTACTCCCTGTGGACGGGTACGCGAACAGTGCCGTCGTCCGTGTCGAACGCCCGTGTAGCCCTGCTCAAGAAGATCGACCTGCGGCCGACGCTACCTTCAATTCGATCGCCGACGCTGGTTCTCAAGGGTCCACGGGACCACTATGTGCCGCCGGCCTGGTCGCACGAGATCGTGGCACTGGTGCCCGGGGCGAGGTACCAGGAGGTAGCCGGGACCGGGCATTGCTCGCACCTGTCGATGCCCGGGAGCTTCAATGGCCTCCTGCTTGGCTGGCTGGAGAGTGTCGTCGACGGAAGTGGCGAAGAGCCCAGTCCCGGAGCACATCCGCGACCCGTAACGGAGGTCGGACAGTGAAGGAGAATCAGCGCTTTTCCTCGCGCTGGGGAACCATGCTGGTCATGCTCGGCATGGCGGTGGGCACCGGCAACATCTGGCGGTTCCCGCGCATTGCGGCGAGCAACGGTGGTGGTTCATTCCTGTTCGCCTGGGCCGTCTTCCTGCTCCTGTGGTCGGTTCCGCTGATCCTGGTAGAGTTCGCGATGGGCCGGGAAACCCGACGAGGACCTGTCGGTGCCTTCGCTCGGCTACTGGGACGCGGCAGCGCGTGGATGGGCGCCTGGGTGGCCTTCACGGCTACCGCGATCATGTTCTACTACTCGGTCGTGATGGGCTGGACCATCCGCTACCTGTGGGGATCCCTCACGAGGGGCATTCCCATGACCTCGCCTGAAGCGGCCACGGCATTCTGGGAGGGATACGCCGGCTCGGGTGCGGCAGTCCTGACCCACGGAATCGCGATGGGGCTCGGCGTCGCCGTCGTCGCGTTCGGCGTCCGCGGGATCGAGAAGGCCGCCCGCGTGCTGATCCCCACTCTCTTCGTGCTGGTAGTCGTGCTCGCCGTTCGCGCCATCACGCTGCCGGGCGCGGAAAAGGGACTGGCCTTCCTGTTCACACCGGAGTGGAGTGACCTGCTCTCGGCCCGCATCTGGCTGGAGGCCCTTACCCAGAACGCCTGGGATACCGGGGCCGGGTGGGGCCTGATTACGGCCTACGCGGTGTACCTCCGCAATCAGGAAGACACGACTCTGAACGCTTTCGTGCTCGGCTTCGGGAACAACTCGGTGTCCCTGCTCGCCGGCATCATGGTTCTGTGCACGGCGTTCGCCATCATGCCCGAGGCGGCCGACACGATCGTGGGCGCGGGGAACGAGGGGCTGACCTTCATCTGGGTCCCGCAGCTGTTCGCTCGCATGCCGGCCGGGAACCTGTTCATGGTCCTGTTCTTCCTGGCGCTGGTGTTCGCGGCCTGGAGCAGTCTTATCTCCATGATCGAACTCGCGTCACGAGTGCTGATCGATTTCGGGCTGAGTCGCGGCCGTGCGATCCAGATCGTGGCCGTCGCGGGCTTTCTGTTCGGTGTGCCGTCGGCCCTCTCGATGGAGTTCTTTCGCAACCAGGACTGGGTGTGGAGCGTGGGCCTCATGCTTTCGGGCCTCTTCTTCGCGATCGGCGTTCTTCGATACGGCGTGAACAGCTTCCGCATGCGCCTGGTGAACCGGGAGGGGAGCGACATCGTAATCGGTCGCTGGTGGTGCGCCGTGATGGTGTTCGTGGCGCTGGAAGCGATCGTCCTGATGTTGTGGTGGTTGAGCCAGGCCCTGGACGTCGACAACCTGGCGGCGACACTGACTCCCTTCTCCAGCTTCAACGTGGGAACCGTTCTGGTGCAGGGCGGGGTAGTGATCGCGGTTCTTCTCGCGACGAATCGCCTGCTTGCCCGCCCCTTCGAGGGAGCGGACGACGCATGATAGAGATGACACGGATCATGGAGGTCGGATGAGGAATGTGACGTCGCTCCTGCTTGTAGCTCTTCTGGTGGGATGCTCGAGCCGGCAGGAAGAGCCCGAGGGTCCGGCCCCCACGCCTCGTCCGGAGACGGTGGCCGAGGCCACGGGCATGGATAACCTGCCCGAGGTGGCGTTGCCCGAGACGGAACTGACCGAAGAAGAGCGTGCGGCTCTCCGGATCGATCGCCTGGAGGTTCGCGTGGATCCGACGTCGATTCGCGAAGGAGAGTCGGCCGCCCTGACGCTGGGAGCGTACGACGTGGCCGGCGACCGCGTCAGGGGAGCATCCGGCCAGGTATTCGTGGTGGGAAATGCCGCGGAGATCGTCGAAAACGGAAGCGCTGTCGTCGGTCGACAGCCAGGGGAAGCCCGTGTCACGATCCTCGTTGAGGTCCCGGCGTCGGCATCCGGGCCCGCCCGTACCCTTCGCGAAGAGGCGGTCCTGGAAGTGCTGCCAGCCCGGGTCGCCCGCCTGGAGCTGATTCTGCCCGAGGGACCCCTGTTTGCGGGGGCGCGCTACCCGGCTTCGTCCGAGGCCTGGTCCGATGTCGGTCCGCGCGCGGGAGCCGACATCACCTGGTCTTCCTCCGACGAGTCGGTCGTTCGCATTGGGGCCGGTGGGACCATGTTCGCGGTCTCGCCTGGCACCGTGCGCGTTGAAGCCGAGGCCGATGGGATGACAGCCGAAGCCGAAGTACAGGTGGTGTCCAATCCGATCCGACGCCTTCAGCTCGATCCTCCTGAGACGAGTGTCCGCACCGGTGACGTGGTCCACTTCTCGGCTCGAGCGCTTGACGGTGGAGGCACGGAAGTGCCCGGTGCTCCGATAGAGTGGTCCGTCTCACGCGTTGGGGCCGCCGCCCAGATCGCGGCCACGGTCGACCGTCGCGGAACGTTCGTGGCGGACGATGCGGGCGTGTACAGGATTACGGCGACGGTTGGTTCGATTTCCGAAGTGGCCGAGGTGACGGCCGCTCCCCGTCCGCCTCGCTGGGACGTCACGCTCAAGGCGCACGGCGTCGTGCCGGCAGAGGCTGGCGCGACAACGGATCTCTGGGTGTTCGAGGGGACGGACGGCCGGGACTATGCCTACACCGGCACGATGTCTACCGCCACCATGTACGCGTGGGATGTTACGGATCCCACGAACCCGGTGATTACCGACTCGGTCAAGGTGGACGGTCGACGGCAGAACGACGTGAAGATCAACGCCGACGCGACGCTGGCCATCATCACCAGCGAGGGTGCATCGAATCGACGCAACGGATTCACCCTCCTCGACATCTCGGACGCGGCGCACCCGACCATCATCACCCACTTCACCGAGGGGCTGACGGGAGGTGTGCACAACGTCTGGATCGAGGGTGACATCGTCTATGCCGTGCACAACGGTACGAACGCCGTGCACATCGTGGACATCTCGGACCCGGCCAATCCGGTCAACGTGGGCCGGTGGCAGGTCCAGAATCCTGCCCGATCGCTGCACGATATCATGGTCCTCGACGGCCTTGCCTACCTCAGCTACTGGGACGACGGCCTCGTCGTGCTGGATGTGGGAGCCGGGATCAAGGGCGGAACGCCCATAGAGCCCCAGTTCGTTTCGCAGTACAAGTACCGGACTCAGCACGGGGCCGAGTCGTATGGCAACACGCACCATGCGATCCGGTATGGGAACTACGTGTTCCTGGGAGACGAGATCTTCGGGTGCTCGGAATGCGTGAACGGCCCGCGCGGGCACGTGCACGTCGTGGATGTCACGGACATCGAGAACCCACAGGAAGTGGGCACCTACCGGGTGCCCGAAGCCGGGGTGCACAACCTGTGGGCCGAGGATGACAAGCTCTACGTGGCGTACTACCAGGCCGGTCTGCGTGTGGTGGATATCTCGGGAGAACTCCGTGGTGATCTGTACCGACAGGGGCGGGAGATCGGGTGGTACATGACAGAGGACTCCGAGGGCCTCAACCCCAACAAGACGGACGCCTGGGGGCCTCAGCCCTACAAGGGAAACATCTTCGTGTCGGACTTCAGCTCGGGCCTCTGGGTGGTCGAACTGGAGGAACCCCGGCAGGAGCTGGTTCCCTGAGCCCCGTGTACCGGTGATGTCGCTCGAGCCCGAGGCTTTTCGCGAGGTCATGGGACGCCTGGCTGGCGGCGTGACGGTCGTCACGGCGCTGGGCGGCGATGGACTGCCACGCGGCTTCACCGCCACCGCGGTGTGCTCCGTGTCGCTGGTTCCGCCGCTCGTCCTGGTGTGCGTCGGCAGGGACGCCAGTACGCCAGGGGCGATTAGGGACGCGGGCCGCTACGCCCTGAACTTCCTGCGCTCGGGAGATGCAGCCAGCGCAGACCGGTTTGCCGGCTCGAAGGGAACGAAGTTCGAAGGAGTCGAGTGGGTCGACGCGCCCGGGGGATCTCCATTGCTGCCCGGTGTTCTGGCCTGGGTCGAGTGCGACGTGGAGCGTGAAGTGGAAGCGGGAGATCACACCATCTTCATCGGTCGGGTCACAGCGGCCGCAATCCAATCGGCGCAGGAAACCCCTCTCGTGCACTACGGTGGACGCTACCACACCGTTGCGGGTCTGGACGAGTGAACCACGACAGGTTCAGTGACCTGGCCGGTCGGATGTACGACGACATCCCCGCGGCATTCAGGGTGGGGGTCTCGGGCGTGACCGTGGAGCGGGAGGCGAGAACTCACCCCGCTCTGGCCGGAGTCTGGACACTGGGGGAATGCGTCACCGAGCAGTGGCCCGATGCCACGGGAGGCATAGGCGATACGCAATCGGAAATCGTGTTGTACTTCGGATCGTTCGAAGAACTGGCGGTAGGGGATTCGCGGTTCGACTGGGAAGCCGAGCTGTGGGAAACGATGCTGCACGAGCTTCTTCACCATCGCGAAGCGGCGGCGGACGAAGACGGCCTCGATGTGTTCGATTGGGCGATGGACCAGAACTACCGCAGGCTCGCTGGCCTCGACTTCGACCCCCTGTTCCACAGGTTTCTTCCAGCCGATGAAAATGGCCACGTGAGGCTCGAGGGTGAGACGTTCATCGACGCGGTGGTCGGTCGTTCAGACCGCCTCGCGATGTTCGCCTGGCGTGGAACGGACTGGTCCGTCCGGGTTCCGCTCGACGCTTCTCTACTATGGTCACGCGTGCGAAACCTGGCCGGTGGCCGCCTGTGGGTGATCGTCGAGCGGCGCCGACCCTGGTGGAGCCGTCTCTCGAGGCGCTCTCGCCTGGAGCTGTGGGAGATGGACCGTCGCGCGCTTCCGGCGCCACCGGCGTGATGTCCGGGCCAGGGACGTTGCGATGAGGCTGGGCGGGTTTCGAGCCGGGCGTTTGTTGGGCTTCCGGATCCGCATCGACTACTCGTGGTTCGTCGTGCTGGTGCTCGTGACGTGGACGTTCGCCTCCTGGCAGTTCCCCGTGGATCTGCCGGGCCGCTCGCGTATCGCCTACCTGGCGATGGGATTCTCCGGGGCCCTGCTGCTCTTTCTCTCGGTGCTCCTGCACGAACTCGCGCACTCGGTCGTCGCCCGTTCGCGCGGCATCGCGGTAGAGGGAATCACCCTGTTCATCTTCGGCGGCGTGGCCGAGATGAAGCAGGAGCCCGAACGCGCCCTCGACGAGTTTCTCCTCACCATCGTCGGTCCCCTCAGCAGCCTGGCCCTGGCAGGCGGCTTCGTCGTTCTTGCCCGGATGTTTCAGGCCCTTGGAGTAGCGCCCGCTGCGGTCGTTTCGGGCACGCTCGCGATGCTCAACCTGGTTCTCGCCATCTTCAACATGGTACCGGCCTTCCCGCTCGACGGCGGTCGGGTGCTGCGGTCGGTTCTCTGGCGACTCACTGGGGACCCGTACCGGGCGACCCGGTGGGCCACGTGGGTAGGTCGGGGCTTCGGCTGGTTGTTGATCGCGTACGGCTTTTTCCTGTTCGTGAGTGGCATTCAGTTCGCCGGCGTGTGGGGGATCTTCCTGGGCTGGTTCCTGTCCGGCGCGGCGGCTTCGGCTTCGGAGCAGAACGAGCTCAAGCATTCGCTGCAGGGGACGACGATCGGCGCCGTGATCTCCGGCCCCGCCGTCTTCGTCCCGGGAGACCTGACCGCGGAGGAGCTCGTCGAGCGCTATTTCTTGCGCTATCCGGCTACGGCGTTCCCCGTCGTTCGCGGACGGAGCCTGGTCGGAGTCGTAGCGGTGGCCGACGTATCGCGGCTCTCGCTCGATGAGCGTGCGGGCACCACCCTGTTCGATATCATGTCTCCGATCAACGAGGTTCCGGCGGTCGAAGCGGACCGGCCACTCGTCGAGATGGTCCTGGCGGTGAAGACGGGGAACCACGACCGGATCATGGTGATCCGGGAGGGCGAGGTGCTCGGCGTGCTCACGGCGGAGGACATCCTTCACCGTGCCTCGAAACCCGGACCCGGCCGTGCAGGCGCCGGGGCGGAGGAGGCGTCCTGATGCCGGCGCGCAGGGTCGAGTCTCTGAAGAAGCGCCGCGACCGGGCAACCGCCCTGAAGCCGATCCTCGCGCAGCTCTACCCCGATCTCACGGTAAGCCTCGACTGGGGCACGCCCCTCGAATTGCTCGTTGCGACGATTCTCTCCGCCCAGTGTACGGACGAGCGGGTGAACCGGGTTACTCCGGCCCTTTTCGAACGATACCCGGATGTGGAGGCCTTCGCGGGCGCGGACCGGGAAGAGCTCGAAGGCCTCGTGCGTTCGACCGGCTTCTACCGAAACAAGGCCAGGAACATCCAGCGGATGGCACAGCAAGTCGTCTCGGAGCACGGGGGCCAGGTCCCCGACTCCATGGACGAACTGGTCGAGCTCCCGGGTGTGGCGCGCAAGACGGCGAATGTCGTGCTCAGCAACGCGTTCGGCCGGAACGAAGGGGTCGTTGTGGATACGCACGTCAAGCGCGTGGCCGGCCGGCTTGGTCTGACCGGAGAGACGGATCCCGTCCGCGTGGAACGCGATCTGATGCAATTGTTGGATACCGACGACTGGCACTCGTTTCCTTGGCGCATGATTCTGCACGGGCGCCAGCGATGTGCGGCTCGCAAGCCCGACTGCTCAGCGTGCGAGATCCGCCATCTGTGTCCGAGCGCGGACCGCGTCTGATCGGGCGGACGGATTCGGAGCCCATGCCTCACGAGCGACCGGAACCCGCGGTGTCGATCGAAGACCGGGAGGCCTTCCGAACGGATGCGCTTGACCTTGGTTTTCTCCAGGTCGGTTTCGCGCCCTCCGCCACTCCTCCTCATGCCGACGCATACCTCGAGTGGCTGAGCCGGGGTTCACACGGCGAGATGCGGTGGCTGGAGCGAGAGGACTCGGTTCGCAGGCGACTGGATCCCGGCGAGGCGCTTCCGGGGTGCCGGACCCTCGTGATGGTCTCGCTGGGCTACGCTCCATCCCCGGAAGCCGAATCGCCCGGAGTGGACGGCGATGTCGGACGCGCCACGATCGCCAGCTACGCCAGCGGCCGGGACTATCACCTCGAGTTCGAGCTGCGGCTCGAGCGCCTGGCAGCCGCGCTCCGAGACCGGTGGCCCTCGGCCGCGACGAAACCCTACGTGGACTATGGACCGGTCCTGGAGCGGGCCCACGCCCAGCAGGCGGGCCTCGGTTGGGTGGGTAAAAACACGATGCTCATCCACCCGAAGCTCGGTTCATGGACTCTTCTGGGCGAACTGCTCACCACGGCCGAAATTCCTCCCGATCCTCCGTTCGTGGCGGATCGGTGCGGCACGTGCGTTCGGTGCATCGAAGCCTGCCCCACAGGAGCCATCACTGGCCCACGCAAACTGGATGCGCGGCTGTGCATCTCATACCTGACCATCGAGCTGCGTGGATCGATCCCCGAAGACCTGCGAACGAGAATGGGAAACAGGGTGTTCGGGTGCGACATCTGCCAGGAGGTCTGCCCCTGGAACGAAGGCGTTCCGACTGGGGAGCTTGCGGGCCTGGCGGCAAGCTGGGGAGGTCCGGTGCGTTCGCAATCGATGATCAGCTGGGCGGAGGAGCTGCTGGACCTGTCCGACGCCGGGTTCCGGTCACTCTACGGAGAGACGGCGCTGGCGCGCCCCGGTCGGGAGGGACTGCTGCGGAATCTCTGCGTGGGCCTTGGCAACAGCGGCGATCCCGCTGCGCTTCCCGTCGTCATGCGCTGTTTCGACGAGAAATCGCCCGTAGTCAGGGAACACGCGGCGTGGGCGCTCGCGCGCCTCGACGCCGCCCGCGGCAACTCTTCCTAGCCGCGCTGGCGTGAGTCCATCGCTGCCGACCCGGGCCCTCCGAAAACGAGCATGAGCAGAGCCGCGGTCAGGAGCAGGTTGAACTCGATCCCGGAGTTGGCACCGGGCCCGACCACGTAGAAACCGCGTGCCGCGTGGATCAGCACGATCCCCATCATCATGTGGGCGCCCAACAGCAGCGAGACGGGTGTCACGAGGAAGCCGGCAACGAGGGAGATGCCGCCCAGGAACTCGAGAAGCTTGATCGCCCATGCCGCGACGACCGGCAGGGGAATACCGAGGGATTCCATCAATGCGGTGGTGCCCTCCATGCTCCCGAAGACGGCCGGCGCCCCATGCGCGATGAAGATGACACCGACCACGACCCGCAGAATCGCCAGCCCCAGGTCCGGGTTCACGCCTCTATCCATCGTACCCCCGATCTCGTTCAGTCAGTCTGCACTTCGATCACGCGGCCACCGGAGCGCCCCGCTTCCGGGCCACCGGGAGACCGCGTCGTGTTCTCGCCCTGATTCCAGTCTGCCTGTTGGCCT
>Ga0316198_10002167_pt1 | contig 11833 bp, 6 predicted proteins | sample OudBieAanoxic_MG_FD_204935 | JGI IMG/M metagenome (GOLD analysis project Ga0316198, IMG submission 204935) | Coastal sediment microbial communities from Oude Bieten Haven, Netherlands - site A anoxic | ecosystem: Environmental > Aquatic > Marine > Coastal > Sediment | place: Netherlands... | reverse complement strand
TCGATGCGCAGATTCTGCTTCTTGACGAGGTGTTGTCGGTAGGAGACGAAAGATTCCAACGAAAGTGCGCGGAACGCATCGATCATTTTCGAAACAATGGGGTAACGTTTCTTTTCGTTTCTCATGCCCTACCCTCGGTTGAGATGCTGTGCGACAAAGTGATTTGGCTCCAAGAGGGTCGAGTTCAGTGTGAGGGTGAAACGAAACACGTGATTGACGAGTACCGCCGGTCGATGAGTACCGGTTGATGATGAACGGCCGTGGTTTCTGCTAGTCGGAATGTTCGAGTAGGTCAGAAGGGTGGGACGCACCTGCCTTTTTCGGTCATCGTCAATACCTGCGACCGCGTTCATTCATTGAGAACCCTCCTTCGCTCGCTGAACCATCAGACCTACCCGAACTTCGAGGTCGTGGTCGTGGTCGGCCCTACAAAGGACGACACCATCGACATGTTGTCGGAGGAGTTCGGTAATCAGGTCAACGTGGTCCGCTGCGCTGAATTCAATCTTTCATCATCGCGTAACGTCGGTCTTGCCAACGCTGCCGGAGACGTGGTGGCGTTCATCGATGACGATGCAGTTCCGTGTCCAACCTGGTTGGCTCAGTTGGCAGGTGCGTACTCCGACTCGGCGGTGGCCGGAGCCGGAGGGAGCACCTACAACGTCAATCCGGAAGTTGGAGAACTTCAGTTCTTCCGCGGTTTGTTTTCAGTTCTTGCTGAACAGGATGATGTGCGTACTTCAGACAGGCTTCCCGAGAAGCCGACAGCGCCGTTGGATCACTGGTTTCCCAGATTTCATGGCACGAACATGAGCTACCGCAAAGAAATCGTGATCGAAATGAGGGGATTCGACGAGCGATACGAATATCTATTTGACGACTCGGATATTGCCGCGAGATTAGCTCGTCGAGGACATCAGTTGCGACAATTGCCGGATGCTGTCGTCTATCATTCGCCCAAAAGTGGATCCAACCGCGGCGAACACGAGTTTGACCTGAACTGGTATTGCTGGCTGAGATCAACCATCTATTTCGCGATCAAGAACGGTACGCCGACGATTGGTCTTAGAAAAAGCCTCACGGGAGCGATCAAATCGGTATCGTCTTTCTACGCGCACGTTGACGACCTTCACGGAAAGGGTGATATTCCCGAAGAGCTCCACAAACGCATAAGAAAGAACCTTCGAAAAGGATGGGCCGAGGGCTTCTTCCAGGGTTTGGTCCTTTCGCGCAAGTTCCCCGACGGGTTGCCGACGAACGAACGGAGATTCTCGCCATTCTTGAGACAGGATTTTCCAGGGATCCAATCATCCGGCCGAATCCGATCAACGGGTTGCGACGAAATGGAAAAAATGAGCAACGAACCACTTCGAGTCTGTCTTCTCAGCGTCGGCTACCCTCCGGGCGATACTCACGGTGTTTCGAGAAGCACCCACTCTTTGGCGAATGGGTTGAAGGAATTGGGACACGAAGTACACGTGGTTACGGCTGGCGAACGCAATCGTGTCGTATCTCAGGACGGCGTTTACATCCACGAAGTCTGTGGAGCTGATCACAACCGATACTCCACGTTCTCGGCGATGGGTTATCAGGATCTCAGACACTGGCTGAGACACAGCCACGCGGTGTTCGACAAGGTCAGAGCCCTCCAACTCAATCATGAGATTCAGATCGTGGACTCGCCACTGTGGAATCTCGATGGCCTCGTGACAGCTGTGTCGCAGGACATTCCAGTGGTAGTTCGCGTTGTGACGGCGATGAAACAGATTGCTGCGATTCATGGGCGGGAGGACGACGAAACGTCCGTCATCGCCGAACTCGAATGCGAATTCCTGCGAATGGCCTCTGCCGTCATTTCCAACAGCCGCGGCTCTGTCCGGACGCTGCGTGAAATTTACGGAATTGACCCGGACGGTATTTTGCACCACGTAGCGCCCTACGGAATAGTCCCGGTCAGAGACGAAGAAGTTCCCGAGCACGAGGCTCGTCCAACAGAGGATCCCACCGTTCTTTTTGTTGGTCGTCTCGAGGGAAGGAAAGGCATTCTCGATCTCTTCGAAGCCATTCCACAAATCCTCCGCCAGGCACCGAAGACACGGTTTCAGATTGCCGGGTCCGACAACAGTCGTGAGGACGGATTTCACGCAATCCACGGAATGGACTACCCGAGCTATTTCAACAAAGAGTTCTCGAGCTGTGTTGGACAGACGGAGTTTCTTGGTTTCGTCGACGAAAGACAACTTCAAAGGCTTTACCGCGATTGTGATGTTTTTGTGGCGCCGTCGCACTATGAGTCGTTTGGTCTGATTTACCTCGAAGCGATGAACTACGCTCGGCCTGTGATCGGCTGTCGATCGGGCGGACCAGAGGACATCATCGTGGATGGAAAAACCGGCTTTCTCACACCGCCGCAAGACGTGCCGGCTCTTGCGAACGCTATCATCCGGTTGGTCATGTCACCTGAGAGGCGAAGCGAAATGGGCCGATCGGGCCGCCAAAGGCTCATCGAACGGTTCTCGCATATCGCAATGGCGAGAGAATTTGTCGAGGTTTACAAAATGCTCCTCGGTGGAACAGAGACAGATCTTTCGGGGAGTGCGGACCCCTCATAGGGCGGGAGCAACAGGAGATTGGGAATGGGCCACGACGACCAACGAAAAGTGACCGCACTTGATGTCATCGATCGAATTCGCGCCGAGATCGATGCTCCGGCGGTCGCGTCGACGGATTCTGCATTGGCCGCGAGGATGGCGAGGATCCAGGCAATGCAGCGGGCCTTTCGAGTCGAGCCCCTTGGCGGCAGACTGCTGCCCATCAAGAAACCCGTCCACTGGTTGGTCGCTTCATCGTTTGATCGCCAGGCGAGTGTGATCGAATCTCTGTTGACTGTCGTCGAGGATCTCTGCCACGAGGTCCAGCGTTTGGACCGGTCCGTTTCTCATCTCGAAGCCGAGCTTATCGGCGCAGCCCAACCGGAGCCTGGTGGTGATTCCCCGGTCGACCTTTTGCCGCGTGTTCGAACCGTGGCCGATGATCCAGAACTCGCGGAAAGCATGAATACGGTTCTCGGTGTGTGTGCCGAGATGATGGAGCCCGAGCGCGTCCTGCTCTACAGTCTCGTTTTCGCGCTCAAACCCTCCGCCTGCCTGGAGATTGGCACGTTCCGTGGCGGTTCGTCGGCAATCATTTGCAGAGCGTTGGACGACAGCGGTCACGGGAGTCTGGTGTGCGTCGATCCGGAGCCCCGGATTCCTGAAGATGTTTGGGCGACCATCCAACACCGTGCGACGCTCGTACAAGGTGCATCTCCCGGTTCTTTGGATAGAGCCAGCGGATTCGTTTCAGGTGGGTTTGATTTCGCGCTCATTGACGGGGACCACGGTTACCAAGGCGCGCTCGATGACATCGAAGGTGTCCTGGATTTTCTTGGAGATGGAGCCCACATTGTCCTCCACGATTGCCACTACTATGAGGTCAAGAACGCGATCAAAGATGCGCTCGAACGCCACCCCGACAATCTGATCGATTGTGGAATCGTCTCCGTTACCGACAACCCGCAGGAAGGTGAGCACGCGTTTGTAGACGGCAATCGGGTCATTTGGGGCGGGTTGTACCTCTTGCGCTTTGTGCGAGATTCAGCAGCCGGAGGTTGATCCGGCGGCGCTCGCCGAAAAAACCGGGCTCATTGGGTGGCGAGGGTCACTTTGAGAGCAATGCTCCCGAGAGGTGGAGACACCTTCATGCGATAACATCGGGGTGGAGGGTTTTTTGGGATTTTTCTGCCTCATTGAATCGAAATTACAGGATCAACGCATCTCGCATCGGATAATTTCTTCTGTTTCACTTCTTTTTTTACTCTTTATAGCAGCGCCCGCCTGGCCCCAGGTAGGTACGGGGGTGTTTCGGGTCGACAGCGGCACCGGCGTTGACTCGGGAAGCTGTGGATCTTCGGTTTCACCCTGCCAGAACATCCAACAGGCAATCAACTTGTCGAGCTCAGGTGACGAGATTCGCGTTGCCGGTGGAGTTTATTTCTATCGCGGAAGCCTCGATACCGAGTGCGGCGGTCTCTCGGGGACCAGTGTCCTCTGTGTCCTGAACACGAACCTCAATATTCGTGGAGGGTATTCGGTAAGCAATTGGTTGACGCCGAATCCTGGCAGCAACCCGACTGTCATCGATGGTGAAGGGAATCGACGTGGCGTGGTGGTTCGAACCGCCACCCTGGTCATGGATGGATTCACGATTCGTAACGGTTTTCGTCAAGGGGCGACGTCCGGTTCGGATAACCAGACCTTTGCTTTTGGCGGCGGCATGCTGGTTGATGATTCAACCGTGACACTGAGTAGTTTGACATTCCTGAACAATACTGCTGCCGGGGGGAACACCAGTTCCGGATACGGAGGTTCGGGTGCGGGTGGAGGATTAGCCCTGCGGCAGATTTCTACCGGTTCGACTCTTAACAATCTGATTCTCACCAACAATTTTGCTTCAGGTGGTTCGGGCCCGGAGCGCGGGGGCCTCGGCCTTGGTGGCGGGATTTTCATCTTCGAAACGACACTGACCGCGAACGGACTCGTTGTTGACGGAAACACTGCCGTTGGCGGAAGCTCCGCCGGCTCTGGCCAGTCGGCTGACTCCCTTCGCGCTGATGCCCTTGGTGGTGGAGTATCGGTTCAGGTTGGGAGCGCTGTGACGATCAATGCAATGTCTGCGGTCAACAATCAGGCTCTCGGAGGGACTGCATCTACCTGGGCAGGAAGGGCATTCGGGGGAGCCGCCTATGTCGAGGGCCAGACCGGCCGAGACTCCCAACTCATCATTAATGACTCGAAAATGGAGAACAATGTTGCGATTGGTGCCAACGCCGTTAACGGCGGCTTGGCGGCGGGTGGCGCCCTGATGGCGCAAAACGGGTCCGTCACCCTGGATCGGGTCCAGGTACTCAACAACCGTTCATCTGCTGGAGATGGGACAAGCGGTTATCGGGGAGATGCCGGGGGAGGAGGTATATATTTCAGCCATTTCACGGCTCTTGGAGGGAGCCGCGAGCTTGTTGTCCGAAACAGCATCCTCGCCGGAAACCTCACCGAGATGGGTGATTCCGGGACGATCCTCGGCGGCGGCGGCGGTGCCCTGTTTCTGCAAGGGTTCAACGCCACGATCGATCATATGACGTGCGCCGGCAACAAGGTCGGCGATCTTCTGCTCGGTGGGTGCATGGTCCTTTTGTCCAGCGATATCCCCAGCAGTGCAACCGTCGATTTCAGTGTAATTGCCGACCATACCGTCAACGCCACTCAAAAAGCAGTCCAGGTGCTCGCGGGATCCAGCGTGATTTTTTATCAAGGAGCGTTCTCTGGCAATGCCTCTGACTACGGGGGAGCGGGCTCGATTTCCGGAACCGGGACGATGGCTTCGTTTCCGGTCGGGGTTGGTTTTGTCTCGGCAGGGGCTCCTGATTTTGATTATCACATCCTAGAGTCTTCACCGCTCATCAATCTCGCGACATCGAGCGGTGAAAACAAGGATGTCGACAACGAGAGCCGAAGTGGTCTGAGAGACGTCGGTGCGGATGAATTTTCGCAAATAATCTTCAGCGATGGGTTTGAAGGCGGCAACACCGCCGCGTGGAGCACAAAGATACCCTGAAGGAAACCCGACCGGTCAAAAAGACTCGCGCCGGGGTTTCATCTATCAGATCGGCCCGCCGGGGCGATGAGGCTTCGATACAGATCGACGTGTTGCTTCGCAGAAGATTCAGGCAGGGGAAGCTCGCTGATGACGGTGTCTGGAACTGCGAGATCCGCGGTAAGGCAAGAAACAACGGATTGGGCGAGACCAGACGCACCCTCTCTCAGCGGAACGAGATCGCCGACTTTCCATGCCCTGAGTCGATCGGCCACCGCTCCATGGTCGAATGCGACCACCGGCACACCAACGGACAGGCATTCATCCACGACGATGGCGTATGCCTCTGGCCAGATCGAAGGAAGGACGGCGATTGATATCCGATCACCGATCAGCAGGGAGGAGAGCATTCCGGGTCTGTAATAGCCTCGAATCCGAATTCCGTGGCAGCGTTTGAGTTGGCGTAAATGAACCCCTTCACCGTTGCCGTATACGAGGCCGGTCGCATCCGGAAATCTGTTTCGGACCCCCACCATCGTTGGCGCAATCAGAGCGCCTCCCTTGTGCGTGGAGGCGCCACCAACGAACCCGACTCGCAAACGACTGGATGCTCTGACCTTGGACGACGGTGATCGTGAAGATGCCGGGGCGATAACAGTTTCTCTCCCTGGCTCCCTACGATCCGGATAAAGTGCACCATATTGGTCCTGAAGGAATCTCGATGGGTAGATCGTGGCAGCAGCGTCCCCGAGCGCCCGTGCGCCCGCCCGCCGGTAGGCATCCTGTGTATTGAAGGGATTCGGGGAAAGACCCTGAAGACACTCTTCACATCGATTCGAGTCCCGACAGTACCCACAAAACCTGCCGGTCGTCGTTTCGATCAGATGCGGCCGGCGACAGAACAGCGTGAAGTCGTGGATCGAGAGTACAGATGAAAGATCTCGACCTTCGAGGTCCCCGACCAAATCAAGCGGCAAACCGGCAAGAGATTCAAGGTGGATGACCGATGTGCCGACGAGATTCGCCGCTCGTTGGATCAGATCTGCAACGGTGCCCTCGCTGCCGAGAGCGAAAATACCCGCCACAGACAATCCGTAAATTTCCAGCCACCACGAACCATCTCTTGGATAGGCCAATGCGACGGTGCGCAGTTTCTTCTCCTCGGCCAGCCGATCCAGCATTTGAATCTGTGAACCGCCGCGTTTGGGGGAGGGTGGAAGCGGAGATACGTTGAGCACGGGCGGTGATGCGAATGCAATTGACAGACGACCCTGGTTTTCTCGAAGCCTGGGTAATCCCCGAAGACGTTTCTTTTCTTCCATGCGGTCTTGCACCCGGTTCCATATCGCCTGTGGGCCTTCGTCAAGAAGGAGGCGGCTGGCAAGGGCCAGAACACTTTTGGAATGGGTCATCGGGACACCTGGAGTACTTGACGGTAGATTTCCTCGATCTCGTCGTTGTGTTCTTCAACGGTGGCAATCGTGGGGAGGGCGCGTCTCCACGTGTCGAGGGTGTTCGGGCTCTCGATCAATCGATCAATCACACGTCTGAGATCGGCGGGGTCCTCCGGCGCGAACTCGGCGCCACACACTCCGTCGATTTCCAGCTCTTCCAGCGCCCCGCGTCGGCTGACGATGACGGGTACGCCGGCCGCCATGGCTTCGCGGGCTACGATCCCGAAGCTCTCGAGACCGACCGATGGAACGATCAATGCGTCGAATGAACCCAAAACCTGGGCTTTTCGGTTTTCTTCAAAAACGCCCTTGAATTCGACAACACCTGGGTCGGAACGTTCCGCGAGGTGGGCCAGGCGGGCAGTATAGGCGGGGTCGGCGTCTGGATCTCCCCAGACGACGAGTCGGGCGGCGCCGGGCGTGATTCCTCGAAAAGCCTCCACGGCGATATGGGCTCCCTTGTGCGGCATCAGACTTCCGACGAATCCGAAAGTGATGGGGCAGGCACCATTTTGGGGTGGCGTGTGATGACCGGCAAATGTGGGGACCCCGTACTCGAGCACGTGAACGGGAGCCATCGGATCGAGGAGTCCGGCATCCGAGTACCAGGAACGGATGGTATGGGAGCCCATGACGTACGCGTCCGCCTTTTGCAGCTGCCGCCTCATCAAATACCTTCGAAGGCGATACAAGAGCGGGTTGAGAAAAGTACGTGGTGGCAGGTTCGTCAACGGAAGGCACCGCGCGCATCGGTTCGGTTTCGGACCCTGACACAGGGTGTCGTTCGGTCGCCACAGGTTGGATCGCGCACAGAGCGCCCACCAGTCTTGCGCCTGATAGACGATCGGTATCTTGCGTCGCGCAATAACGCCCATGAGCGAAACACAGTGCCCGGCCAGGTGATGGACGTGGACCAGATCCGGGTCCATCTGGTTCAGGTAAATTTCGAGTTCGCGTTCGAAATTTTGATCCTTCAAGGCATTTCGAGCGATGGGGTTGCGCCGATCAAAGTTGTTGACTACCAATCGCACTCGGATGCCGTTGTCCAAATAGGCCAACCGCTGCCCGGTGTTGCGATCTTTATCTGCGATGCGCGCGAAGGCCGATACTCTGTGGCGATGGACCTGACCATGTGCGAGTTGCCAGGCGTACTGCTCGGTGCCGCCGCGGTCAAAAGGAGGCCAGCCGTGGACGATGTGAAGGATCGATAAGGGCTGACTCCCTCCGTCGACAATCGCTGTTCCTTGGGCTCGGCAAAGCTCCTCAGCCACTCTTTCTCGGGTTTGTACAAGTGGGTCGGAACGCATGAAGGCCGCAACGCGGGGTAGATACGTCGGGTCGATGGATCGGAGCTTCCGCATCGCCTTTTGTGTCAGTTTTGCCTTCCCAGGGCCGAAGCTCTTCTGTCCCTCATGAAAAACGAAGGTAGCGTCGTCGGCGATGTGCTCCAACCCTGCTGATGTGGCGCGAATGCAGAACTCATTCTCCTCGCCGTATCCAAGTCCAAACTTTGACTCATCGAATAATCCGACGCCGTCGAGAGCTGACCGTTTGATGTAGAGACACACACCGACACCGGAGGGCAGCCGGGGGTATTCGCGCCTGGAAACCCTATCTACGATTTCGCCCATCATCTCCGTCGACACGCCGGCCGGTAACAGGTTGTCTTCCAGGAATTCGGGCAGTGAGCAGATCGTGGCGCTGTTGGAAAGCGGGGTCACCGTTGCTATAGCCGGATCCGAGTTGGCTGCCGCTTGCAGCTTGCCCAACCACCCGGCACTGACCTGGGTATCGGAATTGAGGAGGACAACATCGCGTTTCGAAGTGGCCATCCCGCGGTTGACGGAGGCAACGAACCCTGACCTGACCTCGTTGCGCAGGTGCGTTACATGTTCGTGCCGACCATCGAGGTTTCGCGCGAGAACATTCTCAACATCTTCACTCTGAGGGCCGTCAACGACGACGATCAATTGGTGTGGGGTCTCAGAGGTGTATCTGAGAACGCTCGCCAGACAGCGATCAAGCGCTTCTGCAGCACCGAATACCGGGATGACAACGTCGATGCTGCGCTCTCCAGGTGCTCCATCTGTGGCTCGCGAATTCTCCATTGGGGCAAAGATACCACTCGAATCGACGCAGCTGGTCGCCACTCGTCACTGAACGGAAATGTTGACCGAAGCAAGTCAAGCCGATCATTTTCCAAAAAACGATAGGTGTGAGGTGTGGAATATTCTGGTTGGCCATGAATTACCACAAAGGTGCCAGGTGTAGGGAACCCATAAATTAATTCGACCGAAGTCCATCGCACGAGTTAATATGGACCGCCAGGAATAGCCTCGCCTGGAAACCCTGGTCGCCAAAAGGCGAATCCAGGTTGGCCAGAGTAGGTGCAGAGGCGCTGTTGCTGACATTGAAGAGCAAATGGACCCAGTTCGATGTTGTGTCGGGTCACCGAACCCATGAGGCGCAGGATTTCTGTAAGGCCACAGTCATTCGCTTCGAGTTCGGTTACGACCGGTTCATCAACGTGACTGAAATTTTCACAATGAGTAAAGTCAAAGGAGTCGTCAGGTGAGTGCGAAAATATTCCAATTCTCTAAGTTTACATTTCAATCAATCCTGTCTTCTGTGCTCATAATCTCAATTCCGATAGTAGGGTCCCCCACAAATGAAGAACCGCAGGAGAAAAAGCCGATTTCCAAACAGGGTGACTCCTCTTCTGAAACAAAAGAAAATTTAACAGCGAAACAGATGTCCCAACTGGAAGCACTGGGTTATTTAAGTGGGTATGTTCCTCCTCCGGAAAAGCTGAATGTCACGATCTACGATGAAGAAAAAACGTACGATGGGTTGAATTTCTTTTCATCACCGCATAAGCCGAGTGCTTACTTGGTTGATATGAACGGAAATATTTTGCATGAATGGAGTTGTAATATACATGATGTTTGGCCTGAACAGAATTTTGATGGTGTCGCTCACACCGGATTCTGGCGCCGTGCATATTTATACCCTAATGGCGATGTCTTAGGGATATTTGAAAATATCGGGATAGTCAAACTTGATAAGGACTCGAATGTTATTTGGCGAAGTGACAACCGGGCTCATCACGATCTTGAAGTTCTAGGAAATGGTGATATCTGGGTATTAACCAACAAACTAAACTCAATTCCAAGAATAACCAGTGACGTACCTGTGCAGGAAGATTACATTACGTTGATGAACAAAAAAGGAAAAACAAAAAAGGAAATTTCTCTACTTGCGAGTATTGAAAATTCTGAATTCAAGGATTTTATGAAGAGTCGAATGGAGATCAAAAATAAGGGTGTAAATCCTGTTTTCGATATTTTTCACACAAATACACTTGAAGTATTAGATGGAAGCGTTGAACACATTCTTCCTGAATTTAAAAAAGGTAATTTCTTAGTTTCTTTCAGGGCTTTACACACGATTGCGGTGATTGATCAGGACACTGGATTGGCCATTTGGGCTTTTCGAGGGGGATTCAAGGGACAGCATGACTCAAAGATTATTAATAATGGAAATCTTCTATTATTTGATAACGTTGGAAGAGGAAAAGAGTCTGCTGTTTTAGAATTCGATTTGAAGACTATGGATGTTGTTTGGTCTTATACTGGGACAACCGAGTTTCCTTTTTATTCAATAGCAAACGGGGCGAGCGAACGTCTTCCGAATGGCAATACTCTGATAACAGAATCGAGAGATGGGCGCGCATTTGAAGTTACTGAAGAAAAGGAAATTGTTTGGGAGTTCTTCAACCCAAACATGACTGGAGAAAATAGTGAACTCATCGCGGCGATCCCGGAATTGATCAGGTTTGAATATTCGGATTCGTTTGATTGGATTCAGGGTGTTTTGCGTCGTCCGTGAGCGAATCCCTTCTCGGGATGGCTGAGGCTTGCCTAATTGTCCATCTTTCAAAGAGTGCAGCATTGGAAGCACTTAATCGATGTATCCCAGCGCCTTGAGGGCCTCGCGAGTTTCACTTTCCATCTCGGCACGGGGGAGTGATCCCGAATCGATCGTGGTCGAAGACAACTGCCGACGAAGGAACTCGACAGTAATCGGGTTGTGACGGGCAATGTCGCGAAATTCTCCTGGGTCGTGGGCCCGGTCGAACAGTAAACGACTCGTAGGTTTGTTGTCGTCCCATCGGCGGATGAGCTTGAATCTCCCCCCGACAACGCAGTCCGTAATGATCCGTGATCGGGTTCGCAGCGAAGATCGAACGTTGGCGACAGTTACCTCAACTCCTATCATGCTTGGCACAAGGGACCGGCCGTCAAGCTTCCTCGCCACCCCTTCGTTCTCGAAACCAAGGAGGTCGAGGAGGGTCGGGAAGATGTCCACATGCTGGACCGGCGTTGGAACCCTGGTGCCTGCGCCCCACTCGAGAGGTAAATGAATCACGAAGGGCACCTGGATCTGTTCACTGTGGACAGACGTAGAGTGCTGCCATCCTCCGTGTTCGGTAAACTCCTCTCCGTGATCGCTGACCAGCACGACGATCGTTTCGTCCGCGAGTCCCGCGTTTTCCAGAGAGTCGAGGAGATTCCCAAACTCATGATCCCAATACGCGATCTCCGCGTCGTAAAGACGAACAAGATCCTCTCGGAGGTGCTCGTCCGCTTGTCGCTCGCCTTTGAATAGCTCAGTTATTACCTGCAGTGAACTCGCTTCCGGATACCGCAGATTTGGCGCGAATTCTTTTTGGAACCCCGCCGGTGGAG
>Ga0316198_10002166_pt1 | contig 11834 bp, 6 predicted proteins | sample OudBieAanoxic_MG_FD_204935 | JGI IMG/M metagenome (GOLD analysis project Ga0316198, IMG submission 204935) | Coastal sediment microbial communities from Oude Bieten Haven, Netherlands - site A anoxic | ecosystem: Environmental > Aquatic > Marine > Coastal > Sediment | place: Netherlands... | reverse complement strand
TGCCCAGCATGCGCGGCTGAGAGGGGCCGTAGATGTCGGCGTCCAGAATACCCACGGTAGCGCCCTCGGCTGAGAGGGCCAGCGCAAGGTTGACGGCGGTGGTGGACTTCCCGACGCCACCCTTGCCAGAGGCCACTGCGATGATGTTCTTGACGTTGTCGATGGGCTTCAGGGATTTCTGAACGGAGTGAGCCATCACCTTCCAACTCACGCCCACCGCGGCTGTGGAGACGCCGGCAACGCCCTCGACCTTTTCTTTCACCGCGGCAGCGACGGCATCCGCAATACCCTTCGCAGGGAACCCCAGGACGATGGTCGCCTCGACCTGATCGCCCGCGATATCGATGCCCTTGACGCAGCCGGTACTGACGAGGTCGCGGCCCAGGTGTGGCTCGACGTATTCCTTGATCGCGGCTTCGATGGATTCTTTCGTGACTTCAGACATGGAGTGCTCCGTGAGTGCGGGTCCGGCCGTGTGCCGGTTGCCGAAATGTTCGTAGATGCGAGGGGTCAGGGGGACGAGCACGCTCATGTCGTATTGCCGCACCGAGACCACTGCCAATTTACCCCAGCGAGAGTTGGTCTTTGAGGGCGCGAATTCAAGCCCAACGGCGACTCCGATGGCCCCTGAGTCCGGCTTCGTGAGATACTTACCGGCTTAATGCGCCCGCACCGTGGCAAGCCTCGACAGCATTTCCGCCGGTCACCCGCCGCAAGCCCCGCATATCGCGGCCTGCCTCGGACTCCCCGACTCTGTTACCGGCCCCACGCGTGTCAGCGCCTCGCGATGGGCTCGGCAAACGCACCACAAATTGGACCGAGCCGAAAGTCCCAGCGCATCTTTGCACCAATCAGTAGCCGCGCCATGAACAACACCCGAGATATCCTGGTCACCAGCGCCCTGCCCTACGCCAACGGCCCCATCCACATCGGTCACTTGGTGGAGTACATCCAGACCGACATCTGGGCGCGTTTCCAGAAAATGCGTGGCCACCGCTGCTACTACGTGTGCGCCGACGACGCCCACGGCACCCCCATCATGCTGCGCGCACGCAAGGAGGGCATCGCACCGGAGGATCTCATCGCGCGCGTGGCCAAGGAGCACAAGGCGGACTTCGACGCCTTCCGCGTCGGCTTCGACAACTATCACTCCACCCACACGCCGGAAAACCGCCACTTCGCCTGCCTGATCTACGAGCGCAATCGGGACGCAGGACACATCGCCAGGCGCACCATCACCCAAGCCTACGATCCGGTGGAGCAAATGTTCCTGCCGGACCGCTTCATCAAGGGCGAATGCCCCAAGTGCGGCGCAGTGGATCAATATGGCGACAATTGCGAGGTATGCGGCGCCAGTTACTCCCCGGCGGAGTTGAAGAACCCTGTCTCCGCGGTCTCCGGGGCCATACCAGAAGAGCGCGAATCGGATCACTACTTCTTCCGCCTCGGTGACTTCGAGACCATGCTCAAGGAGTGGACCAGCGGCGGCGGGCTGCAGAAGGAGGTCGCAAACAAACTCGGCGAGTGGTTCGAGGCTGGCCTGCAGGAGTGGGACATCTCCCGCGATGCCCCTTACTTCGGCTTTGAGATCCCCGACCACCCGGGCAAATTCTTCTATGTTTGGCTCGACGCCCCCATTGGCTACATGGCCAGCTTTCAGGATCTGTGCAACCGGACAGAGGGCCTGGAGTTCGACCAGTTCTGGTCACCGGATTCCAAGGCCGAGGTCTACCACTTCATCGGCAAGGACATCATCTATTTCCACGCACTGTTCTGGCCCGCCATGCTCCACGGGGCCGGGTTCCGCACCCCGTCGGCGGTCTTATCCCACGGCTTCCTCACCGTGGACGGACAGAAGATGTCCAAGTCCCGCGGCACCTTTATCAAGGCGCGCACTTATCTGGACCACCTCAATCCGGAGTACCTGCGCTACTACTTCGCCGCCAAGCTCGGCCCCGGAGTGGAGGACATCGATCTCAACCTGGAGGATTTCAGCCTTCGGATAAATTCGGACCTGGTGGGCAAGGTCGTCAACATCGCCAGCCGTTGCGCCGGCTTTATCACCAAGCGCTTCGCCGGTCGTCTGTCCGACAGCCTGTCCGAGCCCGAGCTGTTTGCTGAATTCGCGCACGCAGGCAGCTCCATTGCCGAGGCCTATGATCAGCGCGAGTTCAGCCGCGCCGCCCGGGAGATTATGGCACTAGCCGACCGGGCCAATCAGTACATCGACGAGAAGGCACCCTGGGTGGCGGCAAAAGACGACAGTCGCTCGGCGGAGCTGCACGACATCTGTTCGATGGGCATCAACCTGTTCCGTGTCCTGATCGGCTACCTGCGCCCCATCCTGCCGGGTACCGCCACAGCGTCGGAGGCATTTTTAAAGGTCGCCCCCCTGACCTGGAACATCCTACCTGAGCCCCTGGTAGACCATGAGATTGCCAAGTTCAAGCCACTCATGACCCGCGTAGACCCAAAGCAGATCGAGGCCATGCTGGATGCGTCCAAGGAAGACTTAGCTGCCGCCGACGACAAAAAGACCGAGCTCCACGAGACCCGCGGCGAGACCCACCTGACTAAGGATCTCATGGCCGACGCCATCGACTTTGGCGACTTCGCCAAGGTGGATCTGCGCATCGCCCGCATCGTCGAGGCCGGTCTGGTGGAGGGAGCGGACAAGCTGCTACAGCTCAAGCTCGACCTCGGTGGCGAAACGCGCAATGTCTTCGCCGGCATCCGCGCAGCCTATGACCCCAAGCACCTGGAAGGCCGCCTCACCGTCATGGTCGCCAACCTCGCCCCGCGCAAGATGCGCTTCGGGATCTCCGAGGGGATGGTGCTCGCCGCCGGACCGGGTGGGGAAGACGTGTTCATTCTAAGCCCGGATGAAGGGGCGGAGCCGGGGATGAAGGTCAAGTAATTTCGGCTGCGCCTGTTCGCCCTACCCATCTTCCTCAGTGTCGCCGCTGTTCAGTTTCGGATCCACACAACTCAATTGCCACGGCTCCATCGACTCCTCATCCACCGCCACGTGTTGGCCCCCCGATAAAAAGGCGGGAATCTCCTCTGCTGGGAGCGGCATGCTGCACAGGTAGCCCTGACCGAAGTCGCAACCCTGCTTCCGGAGGTAATCCAACTGTGCATTATTCTCGATGCCCTCAGCGACCGTGCGTAACCCCAGGTTATGCGCCATCTGGACGATGGTGGTGGTGATGGCGGTGGCGTCCGGATTATCCGGCAGGTCTTCGACGAAGCTGCGGTCGATCTTGAGCTTGTGCAGGGAAAACTTGCGCAGGTAGCTGAGGCTGGAATAACCGGTACCGAAATCGTCAATGGACAGACCGATACCCATCTTCGCGAGGTCATCGAGTATGCGCACCGCGGCGCCCACGTTTTCCACCAGCAAGCTCTCGGTCAGTTCCAGCTCCAGGTAGGTCGGATCAAGGCCGGTCTCGCGCAGAACCTCTCGAATAGTCCGGGCGATGTCGCCCTGCCGGAACTGGACTGCGGACAGATTGACGGACACGTAGACGGTTGCCAAACCGACATCCTGCCAGCTGCAGGCCTGAGCGCAAGCGGTCTTCAACACCCATTCTCCGATAGGCAGGATGAGACCCGTCTCCTCAGCGATGGGAATGAAGGTGACTGGCGATACGTTGCCATGACGCGGATGCCGCCAACGCAGCAGGGCCTCCAACCCGGCAACCCGGCTGGTCGAGAAGTCGACGATGGGCTGGTAGTGCAACGCCAACTCGTCGCGCTCGATGGCGCGGCGCAGCTCATTTTCCAAGACCAGGCGTTGCTGGGCCTCGTTCTGCATGTCCAGGGTGAAGAACTGGATCGTATTGCGGCCACTCGACTTGGCCTGATACATGGCCTTGTCGGCGTACTTGAGGGCATCTTCGGCGCAAGCCGCATCCACGGGCAGCAGTGCGACGCCAATGCTGGCCGAGCTGTGCAACTCATGCCCGGCAATGATCATGGGCTCGACAAGGGCGCTGCGGATCTTTTCCGCCCCCCGTCGTGCACGACACAACGCCTGGTGATGGTTATCGGCCACTGCATTGATGAGCACGACGAACTCGTCGCCACCAAGCCTAGCTACCATGTCATAGTCCCGTACGTTCTCGCGCAACCGCCGCGCTACTTCCTTGAGCATAGCGTCGCCAACGCCATGTCCGAGTGAGTCGTTAACATGCTTGAAATGGTCCAGATCCAGGAACAACAGGGCATCCAGGTGACCCAAGCGCTCGGCACGGGCCAAATCCGTATCCAGGCGTTCCATGAGCATGAACCGGTTGGGCAGACCGGTGAGCGCATCATGGAAGGCGAGACGGGAGATCTCCTTTTCCGCCTCCTTCTGACGGCTGATATCCGAGAAAATCCCGACATAGCGCTCCTCACCACCGTCTTCGAGGGCGGGGATGCGGCTAATGGAGAGCCACTCGGGATAGACTTTATCGTTCTTGTGGCGATTCCAGATCTCGCCCTGCCAGTGGCCATGCTCCACCAAGGCTGCCCACATCTCCATGTAAAACTGAGGACTCTGCCGACCGGACTGCAATAGCCTCGGGGTCTCGCCAATGGCCTCCTCCGCGGCGTACCCGGTAATCTGAGTGAATGCCCGATTGACACGCTGAATCTTGCCGCTGAGATCCGTCACCATGATCCCCTCGGCGCTGTTCTCGAACACCGCGGCTGCCAGACGCTGCTCGGCATCTGCAGCACGGCGCTCGGTCATGTCGTGGGCAATGGACTCCGCAGCGATCACCGCACCGGTCTCGTCGAATACCGGGACCTGACGCAGCTCTACTAAACGAACACCGCCACTCTTTGTACGCAGTTCCAGGGTGTAGGGGTCCTGGAGACACCCATCAAAAGTCAGCTTGGTCCGCGTCTCAAATTGGATATTTCCCGGATACTCCGTGAAAAACTCGCGAAAGCCTGCACAGAATTCCGCTTGGGTGTATCCAAACATGGCGATGGCCGACGGGCTGACATAGGCAATGTCTCCAGACCCCGTCTGAGTCATGAAGAAGTGATCCACAAGGCTTTCCACCAGGCGCCGAAAGCGTGTCTCACTCTCCACTAAAGCGCTGCGCATGCGGTAGTCCTCGGATACATCCCTAAACACCAGAATGACACCATCGATGGAACCCTTGGCTCCGTGGATAGGGGCAGCGTTGTTAGCGATCTGGGTACAGCGCCCGCTGCGAGCTACGAGCACGGTTTCGTTCGCCAAACTGGCGGCCCTGCCCCGGCCAAGGACCTGGTGAACCGGGTTCTCGACGAGGTTGCCTTTGCTGCCCTGGATGCAGAATACGTCATCGATGCGCCGCCCTTGGGCCTCCTCTCGTTGCCAACCAGTGAGGCGTTCGGCAATGGGGTTCATGCGCGTCACCCGTCCATCGGCATCGGCGGTAATGACGGCGTCGCCGATGGAGTTGAGCGTGACCTCGGCGCTCTCGCGCGCGTCCGATAGGGCCTGTTCCGTGCGTTTGCGGACCTCGATCTCCACTTCCAGCTCCGAGTTGGCCGCTAAAAAACGCTCGCTCAGAAGGCGATAGCGCACAACCTCTTGTTTGCGCCTCTGGATGTTCCGGACCAGATAGGCACCGAACGCCGCCACCAGCAACACCAGCAGCCATAGGCTAATCAGGGTGCGCGCGTGCTCCTCGTAAACCGCGGAAACATCGCCCACGAACTCTAGATCGGCGCGGTTTCCGTAGCCGAACTCCAGCTCGCTTTCGAGCGCGATGGCATGCATCGGTGGATGCTCGCGGACATAACGCCCAAGTTCGAAGCCGTTCTCGGCTGTGACCGTCAGACTCACCCGATCCGCCCCGTCCGCCCCCCAGCGCGATACCACGGATTGTATGTCCTCAAAGTTGCCGCGCTGCAATAGGTCGTGCACCAGCGCCGCTATGAATGCCTGCTCGGTGGCCACCCGCTCCTTGGCCACAACGAGTTCGCGCTCGAACTGTTCATCGGCCTGGTACCAGACGCCAACTGTCAGCATGCCCATGACGAGCGCGTAGCCCACCCAGAAACCGCGAACTCCCGCTGCTCCTTGCGGTTTCATTGCGCAGCGCTCTGCAGGAACCGGTCTCCACTACGCCGATCGATCTCGCGCAGATTGTCATAATCCGCGTCTTGGGCGGGGACCAGGGCGCTGGCACTCTCTTTGATCGGGGCCAGCACCCGCCCCACTGCGTCCGCCTCGTCCAGACCAAGCAACAGCCCGTGCAGGCGGACGATCAAGTCCGCGTCCAGGTCGGAGCGGGTCACGAACAAGTGCTCGGAGATGCAGGGTGTGCGCGCGAGGGAGCGCATGCCTTGGGGTCGGTAGTACTCGAAGACCTCCGCCTTGACCGCACCGGCATCGGCGCTGCCGACCAATACCGATAGGGCGACATTCCTGTGACCGGTCAAGTGCCTGTAGGCGGCGAGTTGGTCGAGGGGAACGCCGGCCTGGGCGAGCATGTCGCGCGGCACCAGCGTCCCCATGGTGGACTCTGGGTCACCGAACGCAAAGCGCATGCCGCGTAGGTCGGACAGATGCTGTAAGGGGCTCTCCTCGCGCGCCACGATATAGCCATGAAAGCAAGGCTGCCCGTCCGCCTCGACCCGCGCCAGGATGGGTTTGCTCCCATACTGGTTGGTGAGCCGTACATAGGACGCAGGACCGAGGAAGGCTATGTCCAACTTGTCGGCGCCGACGGCATTGATATGTTCATCGTAGTCGATGCCGACATGGACGCGAACCTCGCGGCCAAGTTGCTCGGACAGGTATCCCGCTAAGGGCGAGAAACGACGTTTTATCTCCTCGGCATCTAGATAAGGATGAACCCCGAGAGTGAGGTGGGCCACCTCTGCTGCCACACCGACGGGCACCAGCAGCACGAAAACCAAGACCAGGAACTTTCGCATGTATGTACCTTGGAGCACTTGGCCGTTTGAAACTTCCAGCCGTCCGCCCTGGAAAGAGCGAATTGACAGCCAAGCGACCGAGAACCGTTCAACGCCCAGTATACAAGGTACAACCGAAGGGGTATGGGGCACCTCAGCGCCCGCCATCGCTTCCCCCACGCCTACCAACTCCAAACTAACGCAAGCGTCAGCGCCCGTAGAGAGCGGCCAGCCTGCGCAAGCGGCCGCTCAGCCCCGGCACCACCTGCCCCCAGTCGAAACGCCAACCCCAGTTGCCTTCCGAGGTGCCCGGCACGTTCATGCGATGCTGTCCGTCCTGGGCAAGTACATCCTGCATGGGCACAATCGCGAGATGCGAGCGCGATGCCATGGCGGCTCGCACCAGGGGCCAGGGCATGGGCTCTGAAGAACGGCCCAGGTATTCGTCCACGTAGTCGCGGCTGGCATCGTCGAGGGACTGATACCAACCCAGACCGGTGTTATTGTCGTGGGTGCCGGTGTAGACCACCGAGTCACGGTCATGATGGAAGGGAAGATAGGGGTTGTCAGCGCCGCCGGAGAAGGCGAATTGCATGATCTTCATGCCGGGAAAGCGGTACTTACGGCGCAGGTTTTCCACCTCCTCGGTGATGACGCCGAGGTCTTCGGCGATCAGAGGTAGGCTACCGAAGCGCTGGTGCAGGCGCTCGAACAGCTCGTCGCCGAGGGCCTTCACCCAGCGCCCGTTGATGGCGTATTCCTCCTCCGCTGGGATCTCCCAGTAGGACTCGAAGCCACGGAAGTGGTCGATGCGAATCATGTCGAACAGGCGCAGTTGGGTGCGCATCCGGTCGAGCCAGAAGCGGAAGCCATCCGCCTGCATCCGATCCCAACGGTAGAGCGGATTGCCCCAGCGCTGCCCAGTGGCGGAAAAGTAGTCTGGCGGCACGCCGGCAACCACGCGAGGGCTGCCATCCGCATTGAGCTCGAAGTCCTGGGGACGCGCCCAAACCTCGGCGCTGTCGTGGGCGACGAAGATGGGCATGTCGCCAAACAGTTTGACTCCGAGCGCGTTGGCATGCGCGCGCAGCTTGTACCACTGATCGAAGAACAGGAACTGTTCGAAACGGACGTAGTCGATCTGCGCCGCCAGCCGCCGCCTCGCCTGGTCCAATGCCTGGGCGTCGCGCTGCCGTATGGGTAACGGCCAATGCCACCAACAACAGTCCTGCTCCTCGCGCAGGACACGGAACAAGGCATAATCCGAGAGCCAGTAGGCATTCTCCTTGATAAAGCCATCCAAAGCGGCGCGCTGATCCGCATCCGACAGACGCTGACAACCCTCCCATGCCTGTAACAAGGTGGCGACCTTGTCTTGCTCTGCGTTAGATTTCGGCAGGCCGTCGAGCCAGCCCTGCTCGACCAGGGGCTCGAGGGCGATAAGCAGCGGATCACCCGCATGGGCGGAGCTGGTCTGATAGGGAGAGCGGCCACTCTGGGTCGGCCCTACAGGCAGCATCTGCCAGACGCTCATGCCACTGTCGGCGAGGAAGGCGGTGAAGGCTGATGCCTCGGATCCCATGCAGCCGCAGGGACCCGGGCCAGGCAGGGACGTGAGATGAAGCAGAACACCGGCGCGGCGGTGGTCGAGACTGTCGGCGGGCGGTCGCTCTTCGGTCAACATTGAGCAGGTGTCCTCGCTAGTTCTTTTTCATGACGCCGCCATGCGCCGCCGTGCCCGAGCTGCTGGTGAAGGGGCGCGACAGATATTCCGGCGGCCGTTCGCCGAGCAGCTTGTAGAGTTGCTGCAACTGATGGCGATAGAGTTGCTCGAAGTCGCTCACGGCGTCGCCCGGATTCTCGTCGCCGAACCACCAGAACCAATCGGAGCCCTCACAGATGGCCAGTTGCAGCTCCAGACCCTCGCGCTCGCGCTGGTTCCAATTTCGCTCGGCCAGGGCGCGATCATAGACGGCCTTCGCTTCGCCGAGCATATCCCAGGCGCGGTTCTTATCCCGCGCGCCGATCCAGGTGGAGAGATTGCCATAGACCCAGCTGCCAGCCACCAGCCGACTCAGCTGCGGGGTCGGCCCAGAGAGGCCATTGAGCGCGGAGGAGAAGGTCGTCAGCGCCAGGCGCGGGTGCTCGGACAGGCGGCGGTAAAGTGTTGGAAGGAAGAAGCTGGCATTGTGCGGGTAATATTCCCAGGCGTTTTCGCCGTCGAGGATGATGGAAAGCACCCGGTTTGACTGCCCTTCGGTGGCATCGGCGATACGTTCCAGGTGCTCGATCAGGTTCGAGACCGCGTCCTCCGCGTGCCACTCGCCGTAGGTGAAGCCAATCAGGTCGGAGAGCCCGTCGTCGCGAAAAAAACAATGCAGCGCGCCGTCGCGCACGCGGTAGGGGCGGGTGAGCCAATGGGCCGGCAACTGCTCGCCGTCGGCAGAGATGGTCAGGCTGTTGTGCAGCACTTGTTGGCCGCTCGCCGCCCAGCGTACTCCATCTGCCTCGAGCAGGCGCACCGTGTCTTGGCACAGGGCACCCTCGGACGGCCAGCAGCCGGTCGGGCGAAAACCAAAGTAGCGCTCGAAGGTCTCCAAGCCCCTGCGGATATGCCAGCGGGCGCGCTCCTCGCCGCCCGGATAGGCTGTGAGCTGGGGAAGATCCGCCTCGGGCAATGCCTCGCGGGCCGTTTCCATGCTCAGAAGGAGCGGCACGATGGGATGTGCGTACGGGGAAAATGAGAGCTCCACCTGCCCCGTCTCGGCCAGGCGTCTATAGCGGGGCACGATGGCATCGAGCTGCTCGCCGATCACTGCGACCAAAGCACGGCGGTCGTCCAGATCGAATCCCCGACCCTTTTTCTGTAGTGAGGCGATACGCTGGTCATTGTCGCGGATGTGCTCGCCGGTCCAGGCGAGGTGATACCAGACCAGCAGATCGGTCAAGAACTGGTCGTTGACATAGATATCCGCCTTGCGGTGACGGCCGAACCAATCGGCCAGGTCCGTCAACTCCCGCATGCAGGGAAAGCGATCGATGAGGTGGGTCACGTTGGCCTTACGGCAGGCGGCGACCAGCTCTCTGCGCGAGGAGGCGTCGAGTGGCAACCCAGGTCCGGCGAGCGCCGCCAGCAGGGGGTCGCGGATGCGCCTCCCACGCGCCTGCCAGGCGCGGACCTGTGCGGCATAGTCCTCGATCTGTTCCAGCAGCACCGGGGCGAAGTTGACCACGGCGCGAGCCTGCGGCACCTCCTCGAGGTGCGCAGCCATGTCAGAGTAATCCTTCAGGGCATGGAGATAGACCCAGGGCAGTTGGTACTCGCGCCCGCCCGGCCCCCGGTAGTCCGGCTGGTGCATGTGCCAACACAGGACGACCGAAAGCCGGCCCGGGTCAGTGGACATAATTGACTTCCTGCCTGAGCATCTCAGGGGTAACCAGGGTCACACCGCCCTCCGTGACATAGAAGCCGTTAGCGCGATCCTGTGCGGCATCCATGCCGATGGTCATTTCCTCCGGTATGCGGCAACCGCGATCAATGACCGCGTTGTAGATCTTACATTTGCGGCCCACATCCACGTCCGGCAGGATCACTGAATCCTGCACGTAGGAGTAGGAGTTGACCCGAACGTTGGAAAAAAGCAGAGAATGACGCACGATTGCCCCGGAGATGATGCAGCCGCCGGAGACCATGGAGTCCACCGCCATGCCGCGGCGGTCCTCGTCATCGAACACGAACTTGGCCGGCGGTAACTGCTCTTGGTAGGTCCAGATGGGCCAGGACTCGTCATAGAGATTCAGTGGCGGCGTGACGCCGATCAGCTCCAGATTCGACTGCCAGAAGGCGTCCACCGTACCCACGTCGCGCCAGTAGGCCTGCTCGCCACTGCGCACGTCGCGGAAGGGATAGGCCATAACCCGGTATTTATCAATCACCGCCGGGATGATGTCCTTGCCAAAGTCATGGCTGGAACCGGCCGTATCCGAGTCTTTGATGAGTTGTTCGAACAGGAATCCACGATTAAGGACGTAGATACCCATGGAGGCGAGGGCGACATCGTCCCGGCCAGGAACGGTATCCGGCTCCCCCGGCTTCTCGACGAAGCTGGTCACGCGACTGTTCTCGTTCACGGACATGACACCGAATTCCTTGGCCTTTTCCAGGTCTACCTCGATACAGCCAACAGTCATATCGGCGCCTGATTCGACGTGGTGCGCGACCATGGCACCATAGTCCATCTTATAAATGTGATCGCCAGCCAGGATCAGGACATAGTCCGGATCGTGGTTACGGATGATATCGAGGTTCTGAAAGACCGCATCAGCGGTGCCGGCGTACCAGGCAGTCTCGACGATACGTTGCTGCGCCGGCCACAGCTCGACAAACTCGCCGAACTCACCGCGCAGGAATCCCCAACCCTTCTGAATGTGCAAGATGAGCGAGTGGGCTTTGTACTGGGTGAGGACACCGATGCGGCGAATGCCTGAGTTAATGCAGTTCGACAGCGGAAAATCGACAATCCGGAACTTGCCACCAAAGGGCACCGCTGGCTTGGAGCGCCACTTTGTCAGGTGCATGAGACGCGATCCCCTGCCGCCGGCGAGGATTAATGCCATGGTGTTACGGGTAATGCGGCTGACGAAACGTTGACTCGAATCCGGCATGAGTACATCCCTCGTCGAGGCGGAAGTGGCGGTATCCCGGACCGGACCGGCATACCGGAGACAGCTTAGTCGGTGGTTCGCCTGGCCCGCTCGATAACCCCCTAAAGTCAGCGCAGACGACGGCACCGGTGATCATGCCGAACTACGGGCGCTGACCACAGTGATAGTGAGTCCATATGGTACCATTATCTGCCATCGTGACGCGTCATCGCGCCCTCGCAGAAAAGGAGATCCAGCCCCTATGTCAAGCGCGAAAACTGCCT
>Ga0316198_10002164_pt1 | contig 11834 bp, 9 predicted proteins | sample OudBieAanoxic_MG_FD_204935 | JGI IMG/M metagenome (GOLD analysis project Ga0316198, IMG submission 204935) | Coastal sediment microbial communities from Oude Bieten Haven, Netherlands - site A anoxic | ecosystem: Environmental > Aquatic > Marine > Coastal > Sediment | place: Netherlands... | reverse complement strand
GGAACTCCTCGCCGCCGTGAACGACTCGGTGTCCGATGCCGACGAGCTCGCTGTCATCTTCCGCTTCAGCACCGTCGCGGAGCAGGCTCATGATTCGGTCGAGGGCGGCGGCGTGATCCGGTAGCTCGCAGTCGGTGACCTCTTCGTGGAGCGCCCCCGTCGAATCCCGCTGTCCGTGAACGAGTCGGCTGCCCGGCTCACCGATCCGCTCTGCGGCCCCCTTCGCCAGCAGGGTCCGCTCACGCATGTCGAAGAGCTGGTACTTTATCGAAGAGCTTCCGGAGTTGAGAACCAGAACCTTCACGACTCGCCCGACGGTGTCTGGGCCTGGATCGCCGTCACCGCGACGGTGTTGACGATGTCGGGCACCGTGCAACCCCGGCTCAGATCGTTGACAGGCTTGTTCAGGCCCTGAAGGATCGGCCCGATGGCCACCGCGCCCGCCGAGCGCTGCACGGCCTTGTAGGTGTTGTTGCCGGTATTGAGGTCGGGGAAGATGAACACGGTGGCGCTCCCCGCCACCTCGCTGTTCGGGAGCTTCTTGCGCGCCACGCCGGCGTCCACGGCAGCGTCGTACTGCATGGGACCTTCGATCAGAAGATCGGGGCGACGGGCGCGGGCGATCTTGGTGGCCTCGCGGACGTGGGCCACATCGTCGCCGTCACCGGATGCGCCGGTCGAGTAAGAGAGCATGGCGACGCGGGGCTCGATCCCGAAGGTCGCTGCCGTCTCTGCGGAGCTGATGGCGATGTCCGCGAGCTGTTCGGCATTCGGGTTCGGGTTCACCGCGCAGTCGCCATACACCAGGACTCGGTCGCGCAGGCACATCAGAAATACACTCGACACCACCGAGACGCCTTTTCGCGTGCGAATGAACTCCAGCGCGGGACGAATTGTATGGGCGGTCGTGTGGGCGGCGCCGGAGACCATCCCGTCGGCCAATCCCTTGTAGACCATCATGGAACCGAAGTAGCTCACGTCCCCCATCGCATCGTGGGCGCGGTGCTCGGTCACGCCCTTGTGCTTTCGCAAGTTCAAGTACGTATCCGCGAAGTCGGAACGCCAGTCCGACGTCATCGGGTTCACGATCTGCGCACGATCGAGTTGGACGCCTAGCGTGGAAGTCAACTCGCGAACCTCAGCCGGATCGCCGAGCAAGGTGAGATCGACCACCCGCCGCCGCAGCAAGATCTCCGCGGCGCGTAGAATGCGTTCGTCCGTACCCTCGGGAAGGACGATGTGTTGACGGCTGATCTTCGCCCGCTCGATCAGCTCGTATTCGAAACGCAATGGCGTCACCCGCGGCGAATGGCTCACCTGGATGCGCTCGGTGAGCTGGGGCAGGTCCACGTGGTCCTCGAAGAGCCCCAGCGCAGTCGCGATCTTGCGGTCGTCCCCGGCGCGGATGGCCCCGCCCACCGCGTTGACCTTGGTCGCGGTGGTGAAGGTGTCGTCGGCGACTCCGATGACGGGCACCGCCGTTCGCCTGAAGCCCCTGATGAGCCGAGCGACCGGTTCAGGTGGCTCGAGGCCGCCGGTCAAAACGATGGCAGCGATGTTTGGAAAAGACTCGGAGCGCACGGATGCCAGACAGGCGAGCACGACGTCGGCCCGATCGCCACCGGTGATCACCACCGAGCCCGGCCGCAGGCGCGTAAGCACGTTGGACAGCTGCATCGCTGCCACCACAAACTCGTGTGCAAGCCCCTGCAGACGTTGCTCGTCACCGAACATCAGCTTCCCGTCGAGCGCAGCCATGACTTGGGCAACGCTGGGGTGACCGAGTGTTTGCTCCTCCGGCACCAAGTACGCGGGATCCTTGCCGCGCCATTTCTCGGCGAAGCGTTCCTCGACCTCTGCGAGCCGGTCGGGGGCTACGCGGTTGACCAGAGTCGCCACGATGGGACATCCCTCCCGCTCGAAAGCCCGGCGAGCCGCCCTGACGTCCTCGAGAATCGCGTCCGGCTCCCGGCCCTGACCATTCGCCACGAAGAACACCGGGATACCCAGGTGAGCGGCGACGCGCGCATTGAACTCGAACTCGAACGCCGCGCCAACCCCCGTGTAGTCCGTCCCTTCGCAGACCACGAAGTCACACTGGGCCTCCAGGTCTTTGTATCGCCGAAGGATGCGCGCGAGCAACTCGTCCGATTGATCCGCCCCGGCCATGGCGCGCGCCTCGTCGTAGGGGCCACCGCTCAACGCTTTGGCGTCCTGCTTCAGCCCATAACGGTACCGCATGAGGCCTATCTCGCGATCCGATTCCGCCCGCCCGCTGACCACGGGGCGGAAAAACCCTAGGCGTTCCACCCGTCGAGAGGCCAACTCCATCAAGCCAAGCGCCGCGAGCGACTTGCCAGCGCGCGGTTGTATCGATGCAATGTAAATGCCCTTTGCCACGTAGCGCCTCTCTGGCGCCGGAGGATGCCATCGCCTCCCCGTTCTTTCAATGAGAGGGGACGGTTTTCATCTCGGGCTTGAAGCTTGCGGTCTAGCCGAGCTCGAGGCTGATGCCGACCACGAGCTGGTAGTCGTTCTTCTCAATGGCCGGAAGCGCCGGATCTGCCGGTTGAACAGGCTGCTCGGTCCTCAGGTAGAGGAAAGCTAGATCGAGGTCTATGACGGTCGTGAGCTCGACCGAGAGATCGGCCTTACCGGTATGGTTTGTGTTGCCGATCGTCGTGAACACCAAGTTGGTCAGCCAGCTGACCGTGAAGTCGATGTCGCCCGTGATGTCGAAGTCCCAGTACGTGTAGAGAGGGATGAAGGCGTCGTTCTGTGGGTTCCTCGTACCCGCGGCTGGAGCCAGGGCATTCAAGTACTGGTAGCCGATGCCGGTTATGAAGTCCCACTTGACCTTGGGCATATCGAAGATGTGAACGCCGGCACCCGCGGCGGGCGTGGCTCGGAACTTGATGTTTTGAAAGCGGTCGTTGAAGAACTGGCCGAACGCCGGCGTCACCCACCAGCGGCTGCCAAGGAACACGTTGAAAAGGAACTCGCCCAGCTGCCGATTGACGTTTTGGACGCCGTTGGTCTTGCCAAATGTTGCGTTGTAATTGAGGTCGAGCAGGGTCAGCCGATCCTCACGCCGCGTGTTGAACTTGATGTCGTAGGTGAGCTGATTCGTGTTTCCGCGGTTCAAGGTCAGACCAAAGCGAAGCTTCATCGACCACCAGTCGCGCTCCTTCTCGCCCTCGATGATCGACTCGAGCTCGCTGCGCGGGAAGGTCTTGGTGCCCTCTTCGGTCTGGACGATGACGTGCTCGGCAGTGATGACCGCCGGGCCTGTCGCCGAAACGCGGTCATCGAACACGTAGGTGTTGACCCGGGGAGAGTGCACCAGCGATACGTCTGCAAAATCCAGATTGAGCATGTCGAGCTTGTCGCTGTCGAACTCCAGCCTGTCTTTGCGCATCCGTGCGATGTTTCCCTTGATCCATTCTCCGGAAACCAACTGCAGCCAATCGAAGGTGTCGCCGAACTGAATGACGTAGGTGTCTCCGAAACCAGATGTGGCCTGAAGCTGAATCTTCCCCATGCTCGCCTTCACGGAATCGATTGCAGTGTTGGCGTCCATCGGCTCGGCGGGAACGCCGCCAGGCGCGACGATTAGGTCCGTGAGCGTCCGTTCGCCTGCCGGTTCCACGGCCGGCTGTTCAGGGGACGCCGCTGCGGCAGCTGCTGTCTCTTCGGTGGGCGGCTCTTCTGCTGCCGCGTCCCGAGACCAAGAGATGAGCACCACCAAAGCCAGCGAGGTGGCCCAGAAGACGCTGCGAGCGAGATTACCTGAGATCTTTGTCATAGCCGGGCCGGTTTATAGGCTGCGGCTGACAAACGGCAAAGACCTGTTCCCGAACTTTTTCTGGTTTGCGTCCTATCGGGTGACGTCGCGCCCGCTTTGCGCTAGAAGCGTCTGCTTGGAGGAGCGAAGTTGACGAGCAGCAATCTAAGCAAAAACGATACGCCGGTCGTGGCGATTCTCACTGGTAGCCCGAACGACCTTTCCGTCGTGCTCAAGGGCCGTGATGTCCTCGATGGCCTCGGCATCCCGAGCGATGTGCGCGTTCTATCCGCACACCGGACGCCGCACGAAACCGCCGAATACATCGCAGCCGCGGAGAAGCTCGGTGTCGAAGTCTTCATCGCCTGTGCAGGGATGGCGGCGCACCTCGCTGGGGTGGTCGCTGCTCACACGACGCGGCCCGTCATCGGGGTCCCAATCGCTGCTGGCGCGCTCCAGGGGATGGATGCACTGCTGGCGACGGTCCAAATGCCCCCAGGTGTCCCAGTTGCCACGGTGGGGATTGACGGCGCAAAGAACGCTGCATTCCTCGCAGCGCGGATCATCGCCCTGACGCACCCAGAGGTTCGGGGCCGCCTTCTCGATCATCTCAGCGAAAGCCGGAAGCGCTACGATTCGCCCGACCCCGCCACTCCCGGCCAAGCCGCGACTTGACGCTCGAAGCCGTAATCCTTATGCGCTCCGAGTAGTCATTCCATGTCGCTCGGTCGCATCCTCATTTTCCTCGGCGTCATCTGCGGCTTGACGCTGGGCACCCACTACTACCTTTGGGCGCGTCTGATTCGCGACCCAATGTGGCCGTCCCCTTGGCGCCAAGTCGCTACGATCGGCCTGGTCCTGCTCGCATTGTCGATTCCAGTATCGATGCTGGCCTGGCGCATCTTGCCGCGCCACATCGCGATCCCGGTCTCTTGGGTCGGCTACGTTTGGATGGGCTCGATGTTCGTGGTGCTCGTGTTGCTTTGGGGTGGTGAGCTCGCGCGCTGGAGCTGGGTGAAATATGCGAGCTTCGCCTCAGTCAACGGCGGCCGACGCGAGTTCCTCGCCCAGCTGCTCGCCGGAGGCGCAGGCGCCTTTGGGCTCGCTCTGTCGGGCTGGGGCGTCTGGTCGGCGATTCGGCCGGTCGAAGTCAAGCGCGTCGCCGTGCGGCTCAAAAAGCTTCCAGGGTCGCTCAACGGACTTCGTCTCGTGCAGCTCACCGACATGCACATCGGCCTCACCATCGGCCGCGATTTCGTCGAAGACGTAGTCCGCAAGGTCAATGCGCTCAAGCCTGACATCGTCGCGATCACCGGCGACCTGATCGACGGTTCGGTCGAAGACCTCGGTCCGGCGGTGGCCCATCTCGGGGAGATCCAGGCGAAGCTCGGCACTTATTTCGTGACGGGGAATCACGAGTACTATTCGGGCGCGGACCCATGGCTCGCGTTCCTTCAAGGCCTTGGAATCAAGGCGCTACGCAATGAGCGCGTGGAGCTCAGCAAGAACGGCGAAACGATCCACCTGGCCGGCGTAGACGACTGGACCGCACATCGGTTTGGAAACGGTCATGGCTCGGACATGACTCGAGCGATGGAAGGGCGCGATGCGAGCAAGCCGGTCGTCCTGCTCGCACACCAGCCCGTGCATTTCGACGAGGCCCGCCAGCATGGCGTCGACCTCCAGATCTCGGGCCATACGCACGGTGGCCAAATCTTTCCTTTTGGTCTGCTGACGCGGCTCGCGCAGCCGTTCGTGTCGGGCCTGCACCGGCGTGGTGACTCCCAGATCTACGTCAGCTCGGGCACCGGCTACTGGGGGCCGCCGATGCGAATCGCGGCGCCCGCGGAGATCACTCTCATCGAGCTCGACCGGGACGCTGTCGCCTAGGGTACGGCGCAGCGCTAGAGGAGTGAATCAAGCGCAGGCTCGACGCTCGTATGCTCCCAGCGAAAGCCATGTGCGTGAAGCGAGGACGGAACGACGCGCGCTCCGCCGATCAGCATTTCGTTGGCCATCTCGGCGCCGGCCCCCAGTCGAAGCGCAAACTTCGGAACCGGCAGCGCGGTTGGGCGTTTAAGCACGCGGCCCAGGGCGGCGGTGAAACCCGCATTCGTAACCGGCGTCGGCGAGACGAAGTTCACCGGACCTACCAGCTCGTCGTTCTCCAGGGCGAACACGAGCGCGGAGACGAGGTCTTCCAATGTGATCCAGCTCATGTACTGGCTTCCGTCACCGATGCGTCCTCCGACGCCGAACAGGAACGGCATTTTCATCTTGGCGAGCGCGCCGCCCTCGGCCGCGAGAACGATGCCGATGCGCGGATGGACGACGCGAATCCCGGCCTCGCGCGCCGGCTCTGCGGCGGCTTCCCATTCCCCGCAGACGGACGCTAGAAAGCCGGAGCCTTGGCTCGCGGTTTCGTCGAGGACCTCGTTCCCCCGGACGCCGTAGTACCCAATCGCCGAAGCCGACACCAGGACCCGCGGCTTTGGCGAAAGCTCGGCGAGGGCGCGGGCGAGCAGCGCCGTGCCTTGGACCCGGCTGTTGCGGATTCTCGCCTTCTTCGCTTCAGTCCATCGGCCAGACGCAACGTTGTCCCCAGCGAGATGAATCAAACCAGAAACGCCGCGTAAGCCTTCTCGGTCGATGGTCCCGCCGTCCGGATCCCAACGGACCTCGCCGTCGGCCCGCGGGGCGCGCCTGACCAGGCGAAGGACCTCGTAGCCGTTCCGCTCGAGGGTCGGCACCAACGCGCTGCCGACCAGGCCCGAAGCCCCGCTGACTGCGATTTTTTCGCGCTCCTCCATCTAATAAGCCTGGACCAGCATGGTCGGGGCGCAAGGCGGGTTTTACACATGGCCGCCAGGGCCAACAGTCGCTATGGTCCAGCACTTTGCGAATCCTTTTCATTGCTCCTCAAGCATTCACCTCCAACCGAGACGCCCAGGACGTGGCGACCCTGGCCAAGGTGCTTCGTCGCGCCGACCACGCGGTCGACCTCTTGTCTCCGCTTTACGGGCATATCGACACCGTGAAGCTCGCGCTGGCGCGCCGCCTCACCAAGCTGGAGTTCGATCTCGGCGGCAGAAGGTGGTCCTGCGAGCTCTACACCGGGAGAAACCCGGATGGGGTAGACCTGACCTTCATCGGGAACGAGGAGGTCCTCCTGTCGGCAGATTCGTTGACCGGCGAAGGGAATCAGCTCGAAGCCTCACGGGTTGGCGTCTTCGCAAAAGCCGCGACGGAGCTCATTGTGCAGAACGCGGACAATTACGACATCGTGCACGCCCACGGCTGGGCTGCGGGTGCAGTAGTCGCGCGATTGCGCGCCGCGCTCCCCGACCTGCCCACGGTGTTCACGGTTCATGACGCCTCGGAACAAGGCCGCTTCGACGCGGCCGATGCCGATTGGCTCGAGCTCGGCGACGATGCCATCGACGAGACCGGCGTCACCGTCTTGAAAGCCGGCCTCTTGGCAGCCGATCAGGTTACGGCCCTCTCGCCAAACTATGCACATCGATTGCAGCGTCCCGACAGCGACCATCCATTGAGCGAAGTCTTCCGGGAAATCGGCTCGAAGCTCTTCGGCGTACGGCACGGGATAGACCCTGCGTTTTGGAACCCCGCAACCGATGGGCATCTGCCTGCCCGCTTCGACCCATTTGACATGGACGGCAAAGACAAGTGCAAGGCCGAGATCCAGCACGACCTTACCTTGCCGGTACGAAACGATGTGCCCTTGTTCGGAGCCATCGGACACGTGGATGACGAGGGGATGGCGCTGCTCGCGAAAATTGGACCTGACTTCTTGCGCAACGACGTGCAGTTGGTCGTGCAACTCGACGGCGACGGCGAGCTCGTCGCAATCTATGAGGAGCTTTGGGACCAGTGGCCCGACCGCATCCAGATCAAGACCGGCAGCGACGAAGGATTCCAGCACGCGCTGATCGGAGCCAGCGACTTCATCGTGGTGCCCGGCAGTGAAGCGCCGTCCGACAACATTCAGATGCTCGCACAGCGATACGGCGCATTGCCCATCGTTCACCGTGAAGGCGGTCTCGCGGACGAGGTGGTCGACTGCGAAGCCTCGTTGAAGACGGGCTCGGGTCTTCTCTACGACGAACCCACCACTACGTCGCTGCTCGCCACGATGCAACGAGCGACGGCGGCCTTCGCCAACAACAAGGCGTTCCGCGAAATGCAGAGCAGAGTCATGCGGCTCGATCACTCCTGGGAGCGCACGACGCGGCTTTACGAGCGAGCCTACCGCGACGCGATCGCTGCACACCGCAGCTAGCTCGAGGGGCCCCGCTTCGGCGTCTGCTCGGGGAGCTTCGCGTCGCTTGGACGAAGGTAGTTCGGCTCGAGCGAGTCCAGGTCGGATGGTCCGGCGGTGCGAAACCTGTACCGCACCTCGGTTGCGATCGCGCCTGGGGTCGGCGCTTGCAGCGCCATCTGCGCTTCGTCGGGCCGCACCCCGAGCTCGGCCTCTATGAGCTTTGCATGCCGACGAACTCCCTCGCCACCAACCGACAGAGGACGATTACCCAGCCGTTCGCGGATCTCGCCGAACACGATCTCTGGCGAACCGAAAATCGGCGCCGCGAGCTCCTCGGCCGCGGTGTCGCCGATCAAGTATGCCGCCGCGAACACATCTCCTCGATAGCCGTTCATCACCGGCACGCGAACACAGTCGCGGTCGCCGCCGATCGCGCGGGCCAGCACTGCAAGAGAGCTGACCCCCACGATCGGCAGTCCGAGACCGAAGGCGAGGCCCTTTGCCGTACCAAGGCCGACTCGAAGGCTCGTGAATCGGCCGGGCCCGATGTCGACGCCGATCAGGGAGAGCGCGTCGCGACCGATTCCCGCATCCGCCAATGCGGACTCGATGTGGCCGAAGAGGTTCTCGCCGTGGCGACCCTGCGAGCGCCAACGCGCCGACGTAAACGTGCCGTCGTCACGAGCCACCACGACGGTGCCGAATTCGGTTGCGGTGTCGATGCAGAGGGTTGTCATGGGCTCGCTTGACGCATGCCTACCCGCAGACTAGCGTCCGCGCCAGCGAAGTGCCCCGCGCGCGCTGCTTGCCGGTAGTCTCGCACGAATGAGCAAATCAAAAGACAAAGCTGCTTCGAAGGGGGAGCGGAAGGGCGACGGCTGGAAGTCGAACCTGCTCACGATCGGCGGCGCGCTCCTGCTGGCCCTGTTCATCCGGGTGACTTTGTTCGAAGCCTTTGCCATCGACGGCCCCTCGATGGAGCCCACATTGCTCGACGGCGATCGGGTCGTGGTGGCGAAATACCCGTTTGGGCTGTTCCTTCCATTCACCGACGAAGCCGTGGTGAACTGGGGCGGCCCCGAACCCGGCGACGTGATCATTCTCCACAGCCCTGCCGACAACGAGGATATCGTGAAGCGCGTCATCGGCGTCGGTGGCGACGAGATTCTCATTCGCGATGGAAAGATCACGCGCAACGGCGAGGTGTTGCAGACGGTGGATGTTGGCCCCTGCTTGCTCGATGAACAGAAGAACCTGGACCCGACCTGTAGGGTCTATGAGGAAACGCTCGCCGACGATCCGCACCGGATCAGCCATTCGAAGCACGACTTCCCGCTCGACCGCCTGCCGCTCAAAGTTCCTGAAGGCCATGTCTACGTGCTCGGAGACCACCGCGACAGCTCGAATGACAGCCGCAACCCACTGATCGGCGCAGTCCCGAACTCTCGCATCAAGGGCAAATCCTTGTTCGTTTACATGTCGTGGAAGAACACACGGGACTCGGTGTTGGAACGCATCCGCTGGTCCCGCGTGGGCAGCCCCGTCGACTAAGCGCGCGGTCAGCCGTAGGCTAGCTGAATGAGCGACCTCAAAGGCGAGATCTTGGCGCGGCTGCGCGACGAGATCGGAACGATCGACAAGGACGCTCCAGAGGCGGTGGCCCTGCTGTATCCGAGCCCGTATCGCGTCGGAATGTCGTCACTTGGCTATCAGACCATCTATCGCTCGATCAATGCGACGGATGGTCGGGCCGCCCACCGCGCGTTTCTGCCCGACGATCTCGACGCCTGGCGACAATCACGCGCTCCGCTGGTGACCCATGAGAAGCTGCGACCGGTCTCCGACTACCCAGTCATCGCGGTTTCGGTGGCCTATGAGACCGAGCTGGCTGGCCTGATTCAGTGCTTGGAGCTGGCAGGCATCCCGCCGCTCGCCGAGGAGCGTAGCGAACAGCACCCGTTCATCCTGGCAGGCGGACCCCTGACCTTCAGCAATCCGCTTCCGCTCGCGCCCTTCGTCGACGCCGTCGTCATGGGTGAAGCCGACCAATCGGTGCACGATGTCCTCGGCGTCATCTTCGGGTCGGATTCCAAAGACAGCGCCATGCGCAGCCTGTTCGCGCACCCTCACGTCTTCGTCCCGAGCATGTCCGGCGATATCTTGCCGCCCATCGACAAGGCCGACCGCGCCACGCTCCCCGCCTACTCGCAGATCATCACGCCACACACCGAGCTTCGAAACATGTTTCTGATCGAGCCCGAGCGCGGATGCCACCGCGGCTGCACCTATTGTGTGATGCGCCGCTCGACCAACGACGGAATGCGCATCGTCAAAATGGACCGCATCCTGTCGTTGATTCCCGACGAGGCGAAACGCGTGGGACTGGTGGGTGCGGCCACCACCGACCACCCGCAGATCGCGAACATCGTCAACGCCCTGGTCGACTCGGGACGGGAGGTCGGCCTGTCTTCCCTGCGTGCGGACCGCCTCGACGACGAGCTCGTTGCCGCCCTTCGCAGAGGCGGCCATCGTGTTCTAACCACAGCGAGCGATGGCGCCAGTCAGCGCATGCGCGATATCATCCAACGCAGAACCAGCGAGGAGCAGCTCCGGCGGGCGGCGAAACTCGCGCGCCGCCACGGGATGAAACGTCTCAAGCTTTACATCATGGTCGGCCTTCCCGAAGAAACCGACCAAGACATCGATGAGCTGATCGAGTTCGGAAAAGAGCTCTCCGCGCTCATCCCGCTGTCGCTGGGCGTGGCGCCCTTCGTGGCGAAACGAAACACGCCGCTCGATGGCACTCCGTTCGCGGGTATGCCTCTGGTCGAAGCGCGGCTTCGGCGCCTCCGGCGCGGGGTCCGAGGCCGCGTCGAGCTGCGCGCGACCAGCGCCCGCTGGGCCTGGGTGGAATACGTGCTGGCGCAGGGAGGCCGTGCAGAAGGACGTGCCGTGCTCGACGCCGTGCATGCGGGAGGCCGATTCTCCGACTGGAAGCGCGCCTTCAACGCGCTACCCGAGGAGCGCCCGCGCCGACTGCTCGTTCGTCCCGGCGACCGTCTGGGCCGCGCGAGCGCCGGCTAGCTCATGAAGCTCGACGCCGCCGAGACGGCCCAGTCGAGGTAGCGGCCCGGGGCGATTCCCATGTGCAGCACGCAGATCCCGGCCAGGGCCAGGGCGACGGCAACATAGATCGACTGCATCGGAACCGCGATCGGCTTCCCCTCTTCCGGCTCGCGCATGTAGAGATACACGATGACCTTGAGATAGTAATAGGCCCCCACCGCGCTCGCGAGGACGCCGAGGACCGCGAGCCAGACCATTGGCCCTCCCGCCTGCACCGCCGCGCTGAAGACGTAGTACTTGCCAAAGAAGCCTGCAGTGGGCGGCATACCGAGCAGCGAGAGAACGCCAATGGCGAACGGGAACGCGGCTATCGGATGTCGGCGTCCGGCACCGGCGAGATCGTCGTAGCTCACCGCTTCCTTGCCCTTGGACCCCATTACAATCAGAGAACCGAACGCGAGCACGTTCGAGACGGTGTACGCCGCGATGTAGTAGAGCACCGAGCTCACTGCGAACGAACCCACTTCATGGACTGCCGCGAAGCCAACGAGGATGTAGCCCGCGTGCGCAACCGAAGAATAAGCGAGCATTCGCTTGACGCTCGACTGAGCGAGCGCGGCGAGGTTGCCGTAGACCATCGTCGCGATGGCGAGCAGGACGATGACGGGCGTCCAGCCCGTGTAGAGGCCCATGCTCGCCGGG
>Ga0316198_10002163_pt1 | contig 11835 bp, 11 predicted proteins | sample OudBieAanoxic_MG_FD_204935 | JGI IMG/M metagenome (GOLD analysis project Ga0316198, IMG submission 204935) | Coastal sediment microbial communities from Oude Bieten Haven, Netherlands - site A anoxic | ecosystem: Environmental > Aquatic > Marine > Coastal > Sediment | place: Netherlands... | reverse complement strand
CCGCCGGCTGCACAACCCCCCAAACGACGGAGACGCTCCGCCCAGTACCGACATATCCGCCAATATTGACGTTCCAATCCGAAGATCTCGCCATTGAATTAGAGGGCGTCGCTGATGCCGACACGCCGGGCTCCCTGATCCAGGATGCAGGCTGGCTGGAGTATCGGCTCTCACTTCAAAATCATTCTATCGGTCCACTGACCATTAGCAATGTGCGCATCCTGACCAAGACGGGGCGCTATGTGGAGTCAGCCGGGAGCCACGCGGAAATTGCAGCACCTCCTCACCCATCGGAGAAGATTGCTGGCAATGTTGCCCGTCAAGGCGCGGGGATTGCCGCCGGGCAGATCATTCCATACGGCGGGACCTTGGTGAGTTTGGTTTCAAGTTCAGCCACTGCTTTATACGGCCAGGAGCAGACGGACACGAAGCGCGCCTTTGCTTTACGCCGACTCAAGAACGTCGAGCTCGATCCAGGCGGCAGTGTGTCGGGGAGCGCCTACTTACCGGATATTCAGAATGCGCGCTTTCTGGTGATCGATTATGCAACCGGAGGAAAAGATCAGCGGGTAAAGATTCCGTTTGCGAACCAACGGAGCGAATAGTTGCTGGTTTCCAGATGTCATCAGCACCAGTTCGTACATCAGTACGCAGCCAGCTCGACAATCTCTTCGATCACTAGGGCCATCCGGACGCACCGTGTCGAACCCGCTGCGTCGGGACGGTTCGAGCAAAGTTTGCCGTCGATATTAGTTGGCGGCATCAACGAAGGTCATGACAAAAGTGACGGGCACAGCGTTGCTGATGCTGGCCAACCCGGCGATCTCGCGCAGCTTCTCGACTCCCTCGCTCATACCGAACTTGGCCGCGTCGATGACCAGGGGCTTTGCTGCTGCGACCATGACCGCATTGTCAGCGACCTTGGCGGTCTGCAAGAGTAGGGTCATTTGCTGCACCTGGCCGTGCAGGGTGAGGTTGCCCTCGGCGTTAATAGTGGTGATTTCCCCGACTTCCATCCCTGAAATGATTGCAGGGTCAATCTTCGCGACGAGGACCGCCTCCTTGTAGTCGGTGGTCTCGAACAGGAATTCGCGCATCCGCTCGTTACGGATCGGAACCAAGGTCTCGACGCTATCCAGCATCATAGACACGGACACCTGGCCATCGTCGCTGACGCTACCAGACATCTCCTTAAAGGTGTGCACTTCAGCTACGTCCTTCGCCTTAATGGAGATGAAGGTGAGGTGCGAACGGCCCGGGTCCAAGGTCCAATCGGCCAGGACCGAACCTGTGCACAGGCCACTTGCCAGCAAGGTGGTGGCGAGAATTCTTTTCATGAGGGCTCTCCGAGTCATTAGTGGATGTTGCCGTAAAATCTTCATCTGTCTCACTCAGCGGTTTCGCCTATCGTCATTCGTCCCCTGGACAGACATCGCGAGGAATCGGGATCTTTAGTCGTAGGGCGTCTGCTGCCGAAGGAAAAACCGAGTACGGCCGTCAGCATGTATGGGGATACTGAATCGGCAGCGCAATACCCGAGTGCTTCGTAACTTCCGAGTTCTCGCGTTAACGCAAGCATTTGCAGGGTGGATATGCGCAGCGCATCCATTGATGCTCAACCTTGGAATCAGCCTTGTCTGCCCCCGTCTTTCCCGGCCAACGCTTTTTGATAAAGCCGGTTCTTCTTGGCCCCGGTGATCTCAGCGGCAAGGACCACAGCCTGCTTCAACGGCAGCTCACGAGCCAGGATGCGCACCACCCGATCACCCTCGGCATCGCCATCTGCACGCTCTCGGTTGCCTTCCACCAGGATCACCATCTCGCCCTTCTGCTGATCCGAATCCTCCCGCAACATCGCGGGCAGAGACTCCAGCGTCCCGACGAGAAAGGTCTCGAAACGCTTGGTGAGTTCCCGTGCGATCAGTGTGCGACGACCACCGCCAAGCATCATTGACAGGTCAATCAGGGTTGCGAGGACACGGTTTCCAGACTCGTAGAAGACGAGGGTGCCGGGCTCCGCGACCACACCCGAGAGCCAGTCCCGCCGTTTCCTCTCGGTGCGCGGCGGAAAACCGAGGAATAGGAAGCGATCGCTCGGAAGACCGGCGGCGGACAGGGCACAAATTGCAGCATTGGCGCCGGGGATGGGGACTACCCGATACCCTGCGGACCGAGCGGCCTGTACCACGGGATAACCGGGATCGCTGATCAGCGGCGTGCCCGCATCCGAGACTAGGGCCACATCCTCCCCTTTTGCGAGGCGCTCGAGCAGGCGCGGGATCATCTGTCCTTCATTGTGCTCATGGTTCGACCAGAGCCTGGCACTGATACCGAAATGGGCAAGCAGACGACCAGTCCGGCGGGTGTCCTCCGCGGCAACCAGATCAACTGCAGAGAGGACATCGAGGGCACGCTGCGAAATATCCGCGAGATTGCCGATGGGTGTCGCTACCACGTATAGTACCCCTGTCGACTGAGACAAAGTCTTTATCTCCGACATCTAACCGTCTCCCGGCAACGATGCTCAACACAATCGCACAAATTCGCACCACCTTCGCCCTAGCAGCCCTGGCACTTGTTCTGGCTGGCTGCTCGACCACCCACAACCGTCCCGGCAAGGTGCCGAACACAGCCGACGCCTATAGCAAGCGGGATGTGGTGGCGGTGCTGCTGCCCCAATCCGGGCGCTACGCCGGTGCCGCGCAGGCCGTGCGCGACGGCATTCTCGCCGCCCAGCGCGTTTACGGGCAAGGGCGACACCCTCAGGTGCGGTTTTACGATAGCAGCGACTCCGGGTCTGCCACTGCGCTCTTGCACCGCGCCGCGACTGAGGGCGCCACCCTCGCCATTGGCCCGCTGCAGAAGGGTTCGGTCGACACCCTCGCACGCTCGGCCGCACTGCCGATACCGACCCTAGCCCTGAACAGGGCGACCACAGACGCCATTCCTGCCAACCTCTACCAATTCGCCCTTTCGCCCGAAGACGAGGCCATCGAGGCCGCCAACAAGGCTTGGAAGAAAGGCTATCGCACCGCACTGGTGCTCTATCCCAACGGCCACTGGGGCGAGCGCATATCAAGCGGATTTCGCCAACGCTGGAGCGCGTTGGGCGGCCAAATCAATGCAGAGCGCCGCTACAACCCCGGTGCCAGGAACTATGGCAGCACTGTATCCGCTCTCTTCCCCCAAGCCGCCGGCACAGCCGACTTCATGTTCCTGGTGATGACCGCGAAGACGGCGCGCAAGCTCTGGCCGCAGATTCAGGCGGCCGGCGGCGCCAGGCTGCCAGTTTACGCCACCTCACACATCTACGGCGGCAACTTCGACCCGCAGGCGGACAGTGCCTTGGTCGGGCTGCAGTTCGTCGACATTCCATGGTTGCTCGCCCCAAATGCATCCGACCCCCTATCGCGCGCGCGCTTACAGTCCAGCCTCTCCCGCATGGAGAGTCAATTCACCCGGCTCTACGCCATGGGCATTGATGCCTACACCCTCGCGCCGCACTTGACCTGGATGGCAAAAAACCCTGGCTCCTATCAGGACGGACGGACCGGGCGGCTAAGCCTCGATACGCGGCGGAGGATACGGCGTGGGCTGACACTGGCACGCATGGATACCGTCGGACCGGTGCGCATGACAGACGTCGGATCGGGAATTGAACGATTCGCTCCAGCGTCCTTACCGGATCCGCGCATTGCTTCGCTTCGCCCCTAGGAGCAGCAAGGCTATTGGCGCAGCGAAGGAGTGCCTGGCACGCAACTTTCTGCAACGCCAGGGATTGCGCCTGGTCGCAAGCAACTACGGCTGCCGCCTCGGGGAAGTCGACTTGGTGATGCGCGACGCAGACACCCTGGTCTTCATCGAGGTCAGGTACCGAGCATCCGACCGCTTCGGTACCGCGGCAGAGACCGTGGGCCAGCGCAAACAGCGACGGCTGGCAGCAGCAGCTGATCACTATCTCCAACAACACCGACTCGATCTGCCCTGCCGTTTCGATGTACTCGCCATCGACGCCGGGGACCGGATCGACTGGATTCGAGATGCCTTTCATGTGGAATGATCGACAATACGTCTGCCGCAGCAAACGCCTCCTGCACCGTGGATTCCCCGCACTCCTCGCCATGACCATCGCCATCCCTCAGTTGCACGGCTGCGGCGCCGCAGTGGTTGCTGGCATCGCCGTAGGCGCCACTGTGCTGCACGACCGGCGCGACCGCGACACCGTGTTGGTTGACCAGAAGATCGAGTTCCAGGCCATGCAGATCGCGCTTGGGGACTCGGAGATCTACGGGGACTGCAGTCTTTCGGCCACTAGCTACAACCTGGTCGCACTGCTAACCGGCCAGTGCGGCAAGCAGGAATCCGCCGAGCGCTTCGCCGAGCGCGTCAGCCAATTGCCAAAAGTGAAACGGGTCGTCGACGAAATCACCATCGGTCCACTCGCCAGCATCGCCCGGGAAAGCGAGGATGCGTTGATCACCTCTCGCGCCAAGTTCGCCATCACCCAAGTCGATCAGAAAGACTTCGATGCCACCCGGATCAAAGTCGTCACCGAGGCCGGTACCGTCTATCTCATGGGTCTCGTGACCGCGGCAGAGGCAGATGCAGTGGTCGAGAAGGTTCGTTACGTCTCCGGCGTGATAAAGGTCATCAAGGTCTTTGAATACATCCAAGCCGAATCCTCAGCCGCCTAAAGCGCTGCCCAAGGCAGCCCTGAGCGAACTACGCACCATCGTCGGCGCCGACGCCCTACTCACCGATCCCGCTGACTGCTGGGCCTACGGCTACGACAACAGCCGCCGCCAGGCATTGCCCCAGGCGGTGATCTTCGTCACGCAAGCAGATCAGGTACCACCCCTCGTCGCCCTGTGCAACAGCGAGCGTCTACCGTTGATTGCACGCGGCCGGGGCACGGGTACAACCGGCGCCACCGTGCCCGACCAAGGCGGCATCGTACTGTCTTTCGAGCGCATGAGCCGCATCCTACGCATCGACCCGGACAACCGCCTGGCCATCGCCGAACCGGGCGTCACCAACGAGGCGCTACAGAAAGCTGCAGCAGCGCACGGGTTCTTCTGGCCACCGGACCCCACCAGCGCCGCGGCCTGCACCCTCGGCGGCAACTTGGCCTACAACGCGGCCGGCCCGATGGCTGTCAAGTATGGCACGCCGCGGGAGAATACCCTTGGCCTGAGCGCGGTCACCGGTGTCGGCGAAGTCATCCGCACCGGTGTCTCTACCACGAAGGGCGTCGTCGGTTACGACCTAACGAGGCTCATCATCGGTTCCGAGGGTACCCTCGCCCTCATCACTCAGGCCACCCTCAAGCTCACCCCTCTGGCAGAGGCCAAGCGCACCCTGCGCGCCACCTACGCCGACATTCACTCGGCCGCCACCGCGGTGGCGGCCATCATGGCCCAGCCTGTCACCCCCTGCGCTCTTGAGTTCATGGACGGCGCCGCCATCGAGATGGTCCGCGACTTCTCCGACTTGGGCCTGCCGGAGGGCACCGGCGCCATGCTCATGATCGAGGTGGACGGCCCCGCCCACTGCATCGACGAGGCGTGCAGGGCAGTTGCTAATGCGGCGAGCGTATCCGGCCTGCAGGACATCCACACCGCGGCCGACGCCACCGAAGTCGCCGCACTCTGGAAGACACGCAAAGCGCTATCCCCAGCCCTGCGCCACGTCGCTCCGAAGAAAATCAACGAGGACGTTGTCGTGCCCGTCTCGCGCATGGGTACCTTCATCGACGGGCTCGAGCAACTATCGCGACAGACGGGCATCAAGATCGTCAATTTCGGCCACGCGGGCAACGGTAATATCCATGTCAACCTGTTGGTCAACCCGGATGATCCTGATGAGATGGCCCGCGCTGAGCGCTGTCTGGACGCGGTCTTCTCCCTAGTCATCGAACTTGAAGGCACCCTCTCCGGCGAACACGGCGTGGGCCTAGAGAAACGCGACTTCATTCATCGCGAGATCGACCCGGTGACCCTTCGCCTAATGCGCGACATCAAGCGCCAATTCGACCCCAACGGTATCCTCAACCCCGGTAAGTCCCTACCTCTGCCATGACAAATGTCGTTAAGAATCGATAATGACGGCTACACATGGCGGTTAAGAGAGCGAAAACATGCATAGGATGGACAAGCATCCCTCCCCAGTCCGCCAGGTTCACAAGAGGGATGAAATCGCTGAGCTCGTCCACACTATCGGCTACCGAATCTAGGATGAACTCCAAGGCTCGCGGGTGGCTATTGATCGGCCTGCTGCTCACCTTCCAGGGAGCGATGGCAGAAGACGTAGTATCACCCCGCGACATCAACATCGGGGTGCTTAGCCACCGCGGTGACGCAGTAACCCAGCGCATGTGGACGCCGACCGCGAGATATCTCTCCGCAGCACTGCCCAGCCACCGCTTCCATATCCATCCCCTGGACTTCAACGAAGTTGATCCGGCGGTGGCCGGTGCCCTCGTAGATTTCGTGCTCGTGAACTCCGGCATCTACGTCAACTTAGAAGTGCGTTACCGGGTCTCGCGCATCGCCACCATGAGCAACCGCGTCGGCAACGTTGAACGCAACGTCTTCGGCGGCGCCATCTTCACGCGCACGGACCACGACGAGATACAAACTCTAAGCGACCTGCCCGGACATAGCTTCGCCGCGGTAGACCGCACCTCGCTCGGCGGCTTTCAGATGGCGTGGGGGGAACTGGCCGGAGTAGGAATCGACCCTTACCACGACTTCTCGAGGCTGAGCTTCGCTGGCATCCACGATGCGGTCGTGCTCGCGATCCGCCGCGGGGAGTCGGATGCAGGGACGGTGCGCAGCGACATCCTCGAGCGCATGGCCGCCGCCGGCACCATCGACATGGATGAGTTCCGCGTCCTCAACCCGCGCACATCCCCGGACTTCCCCGTCGTGCACAGCACGCCCCTGTTCCCGGAATGGCCCTTCAGCAAGGTCCGACACACACCGAACGACCTGGCCCAGCAGGTCGCCATCGCCCTGCTGAGCATGCCGCATGACCATCCGGCCGCGCGCGCCGGCGCCTATGCCGGGTGGACGGTGCCGCTAGACTATCAGCCGGTACACCGTCTGCTGGAGACCCTACGCCTGCCTCCCTACGACCACAGCGGTCGCTTCACCCTGGTCGACGCCATCCAGCGCTATTGGTTCGGGCTATTGCTGGGCGCGTTCTCGCTACTAGTGATGGCCTTTCTTACCGGTTGGGTCTTGCGGCTCAACAAGCGCTTGACGCGGGCCAAGGCATGCCTGGAGCGGCAGCAGGAGCCGATCCTTAACTCGGTGGCCGAGGGCATCTACGGCGTCGACCTGGAGGGCTGTACCACCTTCGTCAATCGGCCAATGGAACGTATCACGGGCTGGAGCGCAGACGAACTGATCGGCCACAACCAGCACGAGCTACTCCATCACACGCATCCGGACGGCAGCCCCCACCCATCGAAGGAGTGCCCGGTCTACGCCACTTTCCGCGATAACCGCCCCCGATTCATCGACGACGACATCTTTTGGCGGAAGGACGGCAGTAGCTTCCCCGTCGAATACAGCTCTACGCCCATCCGCGACGACCAGGGGCAGGCGGCGGGCAGCGTAGTGGTCTTTCGCGACATGACGGAACGCAAGCAGGCAGCTGAACGTATCCGTCGACACCAGTTGGAGCTGGCCCACGTGGGGCGCCTCAGTACCCTAGGCGAGATGGCATCGGGGATCGCCCATGAACTCAATCAGCCGCTCACAGCCATCACCGCCAACGCACGGGCCTGCGTGCGCATGCTCGAGGCCGGGCGCTCCTCCATGGAGCAGTGCAGTGACGTGATGGAAAAGATCGCCGCCCAAGCGGAACGCGCCGGCGAGGTCATCCGCCAGATCCGCCGCTTCGTGCGCAAGGAAGAGCCCGAGGTCAAGCCCGCGCGGCTAAGCGCAATACTGGATACCGCCGTCGGCCTGCTGCGCCCTGATGCCCAACGGGCCGGTGTCGCCCTGACCCTGAACCTCGCGGAGAATTCAGAATGGGTACTGGCACAGGAGATCCAGATCGAGCAGGTCATCCTCAACCTGGCACGCAACGCCATCGAGGCCATGGCCGATAGCCCGCCGGAGCGCCGCCACCTGACCCTGCGGACCAGGGCGCTGGAGAGCAGCCGCATCGAGATCCGGGTTGAGGACACTGGACCGGGCCTGAGCCATGAGATCAAGGACAAGCTGTTCGAGCCCTTCGTCACCACCAAACCACAAGGAATGGGGCTCGGGCTCTCCATCAGCAGTGGCATCGTGGAGAACCACGGCGGCCAACTTCAAGTAGAATCCCAGCCCGACGGGGGTGCCGCATTTCGCTTCAGCCTGCCGCCAGCCGGTCAGTGAAACAATGATCTTCTTTGTGCCCTTGGCTCCTTTGTGGTTCTAACATCCCGATCAAACAAGCACAAACCACCGACAATGAACACCGAACCCACCGTCTTCATCGTCGACGACGACCAAGAGGTCCGAGAGGCCATTGGACTGCTCATGGATTCCGTCGGACTGGCGGCCGAATCCTACGCCTCAGCGCAAGACTACCTTGATGCCTTTCATCCAGCCCGTCCAGGCTGCCTGGTGCTAGATGTGCGCATGAAAGGCATGAGCGGCCTCGACCTACAGCAGCGTTTGGCCAGAGAGCCGGTCCACCCACCCATCATCGTCATCACAGGCCATGGGGACGTGCCGATGGCCGTGCGGGCGGTCAAGACCGGCGCGGTGGACTTCATCGAGAAGCCGTTCAATGATCAGGTGCTGCTCGACGCGGTCCACCGGGCCTTCGAGCAGGACGCCAAGCGCCGCGGGCAGGCATCCCGGCTGGCGGATGTTCAGGAGCGCCTTGAGCGGCTCACCCCGCGCGAACGGGAGATCCTGGAACAGGTCGTCGCCGGCAAGCGCAACAAGGTCATTGCCGCGGACTTGGGTATCACACAATCCACTGTCGAGGCCCACCGCGCCAAGGTCATGGAGAAGATGGAGGCGCGCTCCCTCTCTGAACTGATGCGTATGATGCTGCTACTCATTCCTCAAGAACGCGGTCTGTGACAGCCCGCTCTTGGCTACACGAAAAGAAATGACTTTCGTATCCTTCATGCTTGATTCTTATCCGCAGTAATCTTCGCTCGAACCATGGATTTTGCTGGGGAAAACACCAACAAATGTGGAGCAACTCCGAATTTACCGCTCGCGCATCCAAGCGCAGAATCTAGATCACATGACTTGGCGTCCGCCGTTACAATCCCATGTTCGCTGGTCGGATTTTTCGCATCGACCATGCTAGGATTCGCTACATAAGAATATGCAATCCGCCACGCGAGCCTCACAGGGGGCGGCGAAGGCGGGTGAGACGAAACGGTAACCCTCGGCACCCGAGCAAATCGGGCATCGACAAGTTTAAACACCAACCCCCCATCAGGAGGCAACCTTATGCGTTTGCAAAGAAAGACCGCTGCTATCGCCGGCGCGTTCGCCCTTTCCCTGAGCCCCCTCGCCCTGGTCCCGGCAACAGCCGCCGCGGGCGATATCGACAAGGGTAAAGAGATCGCCATGGACCGCGCGAAGGGCAACTGCATCGCCTGCCACTTCCTTCCGGAAGGTCAAAGCCCCGGCAAGATCGGCCCCGCGCTGATCGCCATTCAGGGCCGCTACGAGAGCAAGGAATTGCTGCGCAACCAGATCTACGACGCCACCGTCGCCAATCCGGACAGCTCTATGCCCCCGTTCGGTAAGCACATGATCCTCAGTGACGAGGAGTTCGATAACGTTGTCGAGTACATCTGGTCCCTATGACCGGCCGCTCCCGCCCGAGAATCACCAGAGGCAAACCACCAATGAAGAAGATGATGATTTCCACGCTCGCGGCCCTGAGCCTGATCGCCGGAGCGACCGTCGCCATGGCCACTCCAGAGCAAGACAAGGAGGTTTGGCAAAACTACTTCAAAGCCCGCTTCCCGAATGTTCCCGTCCAGGACTTTGCCAATGGCGTCTACTCCATAGATCCCATCGGCCGCGAGAACTGGGAGGCCATCGAGGAGTTCCCTCCTTACGAGACTGCCCTCTCCGAAGGCGAAGAAATGTGGAACACCCCCTTCGCCAACGGCAAGACCTACCAGGACTGCTTCCCCGACGGCCCAGCCTTCGAGGGCAAATACCCCTACTGGAACAAGGAACGCGGCATGGTCATGACCCTGCCGCTGGAAATTAACGAGTGTCGCGAGTCCAACGACGAAAAACCCCTGAAGTACAAGAAGGGCCCGATGGCCAGCCTGATTGCCTTCATCGCCTACGAGAGCCGCGGGCAGGTCATCAAGGTCGAGATTCCAGAGGACGACCCCAAGGCAGCTGAGGCCTTCGAAAAGGGCAAGCAGTTCTACTTCGCCCGCCGCGGACAACTCAACTTCTCCTGCGCTACTTGTCACGCCCTGAACGCCGGTAACGTGCTACGCACGGAGATCCTTAGCCCAGCCTTGGGACACACCACCCACTTCCCGGTCTACCGTTCCAAGTGGGGCGAGATGGGCACCCTGCACCGCCGCTTCTCCGGCTGCAACAAGCAGGTCCGTGCCAAGCCTTTCAAGGCCCAAGGCGAGGAGTACCGCAACCTGGAGTACTTCATGACCTATATGAACAACGGGTTGGAACTCAACGGCCCCGGCGCACGTAAATAATCATCCCCAGTTATCCCATTGGCTGCGCTCTGGCGTGGCCCCGTCCCAACCGGGAGCACGAGAGGAGTCGAACAAATATGAAGATTCGCAGTTTTTCCATAGGCCTAATGGCTACTGCACTGATGGTCGCAGTGCCGGCAACGAACGCCTGGTCAGCTACCCGCAGCGAGACCGAAAGCGCCATCGCCGCCGCCGATGAGGCGCGTAAGAAGGCCGCCTCCGTCGGTGGCGAGTGGCGTGACACCGGCAAAATGATCAAGAAAGCCACCAAGATGCTCGACACCCGAGAGTACAGCAAGGCCATCGGCATCGCCGACAAGGCCAAAGCGCAGGGTGAACTTGGCTACGAGCAGGCCATGAGCCAGAAAGACGCCGGCATACCCGACTACGTGGTCGCAGTGGGCACACCCAAGCCTGCTGTCGCGGAAATGGCCGCTAAGGCTGTGACCATGGGCATCCAGGCCATCGAAGTCATGCACAACGGCGACACTGTGGTGATTGAGCGCGGCCACGATGAGGATGCGACCCTTCCCGCCGAGTTTCTCAAGACGGAACGCGCCTGCCCTCCCTTCTGCGTCCAGCCAATATCTGCCGGTGAAGGCGTCGAGACGGTCGGTGAGATTGAGGTGTTGGACTACCTTAAACGCGCAACCGCTGGCGAGGCCGTGCTCGTCGTCGATAGCCGCACAACAGACTGGGTTTTGCGCGGCACCATTCCGGGGTCCGTCAATATTCCATGGAACCAGGTCGACCCGCAACAGCAAGGCATGTTTGGCGACAGCGGAGACATCTACCTGCAAAACCTCATGACCGAGCAATTCGGGGCCGTGCAGACTGAAGACGGCGCTATCGACTTCAGCGACGCCAAAACCCTGGTGCTCTTCTGTAACGGTATCTGGTGCGGCCAGTCCAGCGCCAATATTGCCACCCTGTTGAACATCGGCTACCCCGCCGAAAAGCTCAAGTGGTACCGTGGCGGTATGCAGGACTGGGTCAGTGTCGGCATGACCACCGTCAAGTAGCTACTCTTAATCTAAAGACAGCTGACGAAGAGGGGCGCCTACGGGCGCCTCGTGTTTTTCCAGTGCAGAAACTAGTCGAACAGGTATAGAATCCTTGACCCA
>Ga0316198_10002162_pt1 | contig 11835 bp, 4 predicted proteins | sample OudBieAanoxic_MG_FD_204935 | JGI IMG/M metagenome (GOLD analysis project Ga0316198, IMG submission 204935) | Coastal sediment microbial communities from Oude Bieten Haven, Netherlands - site A anoxic | ecosystem: Environmental > Aquatic > Marine > Coastal > Sediment | place: Netherlands... | reverse complement strand
AGGCGCTGGTGCAGGGCAAGCGCAACAAGGATATTGCCGGAGAACTCTTCATCACCGAGCGCACGGTCAAATACCACGTCAACGCCCTGTTCACCAAACTGCGGGTCCAGAACCGCACCCAGGCGGTCCGGGCCGCGGTCGAGCAGGGGCTGGTCAGTTTCTGACGTTCGATCACCGCTCCAATCACCCTATCACCCTTGTAATCCTCGGGTAGCGGCCGGGCCGATCGCGCCCGGCCCGGCCCACTCCCGCCATGCCCGCTTTAGCCACCTGACGCTCGACTGCGCCCACCCTCCACCTGGCCGGGCCTTTCCGCCGCTGTCCCTTGCCTGACAGGACGGATCCAACCAGTCAGCTCTCCCGCCGCAACCTGTCCTAAAGTACAGGTCAAAGACTGTCTCTTGGTGCGGGTCGTAACTGTACGGTTGCAGGTGATACGGACTTCCGCGATAGACGAATATCTCAATCCTGGGAGTAGTAAAACTCCTACCAAAATCACCAAAGGCAAATCGGGCGGGTTCAGGGCAGTGGAGTCATCCTGGGCCCGACCCGACTTTATACTTAAATGGAGGGAGTTTTGATGGCTAGATATCCGTATGCCCGGCGCCGGGGTGCGCCAAAGATTATCGCCGCGATTGCGGCTTTTGTCGTGTCCGGGGGGGCGTACCTCGCCAATTCCGGTACGGCCGAGGCGCAGATCGCGTGCAACGGCACCATCACCGCCAACGTCGTGGTGCTGGACAACCCGACGGTATTCAACCGCCTCGGTGCCCAGAACCCCAACTGGATCACTTATGCGCTGGAACGCGACGTGGTAGACAGGACTAGTCAGATTCCTTGTTCGCAGGCGGTGTGCACGGCCGGTAATGTCGAGCTGCGCCCGGACAAGCGACCCCGTCCGCTGGTAGTGCGTTCGATCGCAGGCAGCTGCCTGACGGTGAAATTCACCAACCTGCTGGCTCCGCAGGCCAATCCGAATGATGTGCAGCAAGGTCCTCCACAGGGAGCGCCAGGTGCACTGTTCAATGACGACCAGGTCGCGGGCCGCTGTGCCGGCTTCCACGCCTCGGGCACCGAAGTGGTCGCCAGCCTTGCCGATGACGGCAGCATGGTCGGCAACAATCCCGGTGCCAACATCGGCGATTCAACCAATGCCCCTGGAGCAGCAGTCTGCGGTAATCTGGCAGAGCCGGGCGGCACACGTACCTACAACCTGCATACGCCGCATGAAGGCGCCTTCGTGATCAACAGCTACGGCGCCACGCTGGGTTCCGAAGCCAGCAGCGGCAACCTCGCCACCGGCATGTTCGGCATGCTCAACGTCGAACCCGTGGGTGCGAGCATGTACCGCAGCATCGTGACCGAAGAAGAAATGCGCCTGGCAACCGTCGGCACCACCGATCTCGGCCAGCCGATCATCGACTACGAGGCCACTTACCCGAACGCAGCACCCTGGTCGCTTGAAGGCAAGGGCGGCCTGCCGGTACTGAACATGTTGAACGGCAACGAACTGGTGCACAGCGACATCAATGCAATCATTGTCGGCCCGAATACCGACGGTAGCTTCCCGCCCAGCACCTACCCGCTGGAAAACGTCGGCAAGAGCGTGCCCAGCCTGCCCAACCGGCTGGAGCCGTTCCGCGAGTTCAGCTCGATCTTCCACGACGAGCAGACCAACTCGCAGGTATTCCCGCTCTGGTATCAGAACCCCGTGCTGAGATACACCCTGGCCGGCGTCAAGGACCAGTTCATGATCAACTACGGTTCCGGCGGCATCGGCTCTGAAATCATCGCCAATCGCCTGCACACCGGCCCGATGCACGACTGCACCGACTGCGCCTACGAGGAGTTCTTCCTCGCCTCGCAGACCGTCGGTGACCCGGGCCAGCTGGTCAACTTTCCGGCCAATACCGGCATCGAGGCCTGCGACCCGACTAATATCCTCACTCCGGCCTGCTGGCGCCAGTTTGCCATCGATGCCGACGTCAATGGCGACGGGGTGGTTGATCCAGGCGGTGAGCTTGTCGGCGCGAATCCGCCGATCCCGAACAACTTCGCACTGTTCCAGGAAGACCCGTCGAACGTTCACCACTCCTATACCGGTGACTTCGTCAAGATCCGTAACATCCACGCCGGTGCGTTCGAGCAGCACATCTTCCACCTGCACAACCACCAGTGGCTGTTCAACCCCAACGACGACAACGCCAACTACCTGGACGCCCAGGAAATCATGCCCGGCTCAGGCCATACCTACGAGCTCGCGAACGGCGGTGCCGGCAACCGCAACAAGACCGCGGGCGACGCCATCTTCCACTGCCACTTCTACCCGCATTTCGCACAGGGCATGTGGTACCATCTCCGTATCCAGGATACGTTCGAAAAAGGATCGCTGCTAGCCGTTTCAACAGCAGCCGGTGACAACGCGGGCAATGCTGATTTGGACGGTGACGGCTTCCATGACACGCAGTTCGCACTGCGCAGTGGCCAGCCTGCCGCCGGCGCCCGCGCGTTGCCTGACGGCGAGCTGCCCGACGGTGTGCCGATCCCGGCCATCGTGCCGCTGCCCGGCAAGGCCATGCCGCACATGCCGGCCAAGGTCTCTGTTGCGGCAGTTGACCGCGGCGACTTCGGCGTGCTCTCCGGCCGCCGCCCGGCCGGTGGCGTCCTGGCACAGGGGCCAGACTCCGCCCAGGCGGTGGTCAAGCTCAACTGCGGCGCAGGCGAGCCGGACTGCACCGACGCGGCTTTCGGGTCCGACGGCATACCCGGTAACGGTGACGACGCGAATCCCGGCTTCCCGTTCTGGCTGGCCGGCAACTCCTGCGGCGACGATGGCACGGTGTGCCCGCAAGGCACCGTTGGCCAACGCCAGCCGACCCCGCCGCTCGACATGCTGACCGAGGACGGTGCGGATGCCAACGACTTCGACAAGCGCCAGGCTGGCGGCTGGGACGGCGGCCTGCCGCGCCACAACCTGCGCGGCTACACCTCGGGTGGCCTGTCACTGGACACGCAGAACCGCCTCGACTTCCGCAAGGTGGTCGAGATCGCCCAGCCGGTGTACTTCCCCGAGATCGGCACCGAACTCGAGCAGGTCGCGATGGCTGACCATGCCGTGCGTGAACGCGACAGTTTCGCCAACAACCTGGTTGGCAACGGCACAACGCCGGCGACCCTGATCAAGAACGGCGCCCCACCGGTGCCGGGCGGTCCTTTCCAGGATCCCTGCATCGACGACAATGGCTTGAGGCTTGGTGTCGATGCTGGTGCGGGTAGCTGGTTCGACGGTGACGGCAACCCGGCGACCAATGGTGTGACAGGCTCGTCGCCCTTCAGCTCCGAGAACCCGCGCACCTACCGGGTAGCCAATGTGCAGATCGACGCGGTGTTCAACAAGGTCGGCTGGCACTACCCGCAGGAGCGCATCATCGCGCTGTGGGACGACGTGGCCCCGACCATCGCCAAGCAGCGTCCGCCGGAGCCGCTGGTGATGCGCTTCAACACCTTCGACTGCGGCAGGATCCTGCACTCCAATGTGGTGCCGGAAGAGTTCGAGCTGGACGACTTCCAGGTGCGCACGCCGACCGACATCATCGGCCAGCACATCCACCTGCCGAAGTGGGACCTGACCACGGGTGACGGTGCCGCCAACGGCTGGAACTACGAGGACGGCGCGCTGTCACCGGGTATTGTTGAAGAGCGCATCCACGCCATCAACAGGTTCAATGACTTTGCAGGCCAGGCTCCTCTGCTGACCGATCTACTGATCGCACTCGGCGTTACGGTCCAGCCTGATCTGGCCGCGGTGATTGGTGGCCACATCGTCGATCTGACCGACCTGGACCCGGTGCCGACGCTGACTGCAGAGGAACTGGGTGATCCCGGATCGCCATCGCTGGTCGGCCGTTTACCCGAAGAGCACCTCGAAGCCGCACCACACCCGTTCTTCGGTGCCGGTGTGGGTGACGAGTACCTCGGCGCACGCACCGTGATCCAGCGCATCCTGGTGGACCCGCTGGTCAACGTGGCCGGTGTCGACCGCGGCCTTGGCCTGACCTTCTCGCACGACCACTACGGTCCGTCGACCTTCCAGCAGATCGGCCTGTACTCGACCATCCTGGCCGAGCCGGCCGGCTCGACCTGGGTCCACAACGAGAGCGGCGCTGACCTGTACGGCCGCCCGGTAGCCACGGCAGACTGTACTGTGAACTGCACCGACGGTGGCCCGACCACCTGGCAGGCGATCATTAAAACAAATGGCAATCCTAACGTGCCGGAACATCGCGAGTTCTACTTCGAAATGAGCGACTTCCAGCACGCCTACGAGGCCGGCGTCTACGTCGGTGCCGGTCCTGACGGCCGTCCGATCGAGAATGCGATTTTTCAGCCGAAGTTCGCCGATGTCACTACGGCAACGGCAGGACCGGGACCAGGCGCTATTAGCGATATCCGGAATTCCTGGCAGCAGACGGTGAATCCGCCGCTGAAGCTGAAGTCGGTACCCTTCCCGGATGTGGTCACGGCCGAGAGCGTCTGCCCCGGACCGGCCGGCCCAAACCCCGGACCGGCCACCAATGCCGCTCCGGACGTGCCGCGTCCCTGCGCCGAGGCGATCAACATCAGCCACGCCTCGATGTTCGTGGTCAACTACCGCAACGAGCCGGTGGGCCTGCGCGTGTTCGATCCGAACGCGGTTGGTCCTGATGGCCAGACCGGTAACCAGGCGGCCGGCCTCGCGGGCGACCTAGCATTCGCACTGCAGACCCGCACCGACCGCGCGATACCGCAGCTCAACACCCGCTTCGGCGACATGCCCTATCCAACGGCCCCCTACTGCCAGGGCAGGAGCGGTGACGGCATCAACTGTGATCGTTTTGCCGGTGACCCGATCACGCCGATCATGCGCGCCTACGAGGGTGACGACATCAAGATCAAAATCCAGGTCGGTGCGACCGAGGAGCAGCACCAGGCGACGGTCCACGGCATGAAGTGGCTGTCCAACGGCTCCGGCTTCGGCCGCTCGCCGAACTCCGGCTGGCGCAACTTCCAGTCCCACGGCATCTCCGAGCAGTTCAGTCTGCAGGTCCCGATCAACCCGGATCCGAACCAGACCGGCAACTGGGTCGACTACCTGTACGCTACGGATGCCACCCGCGACGGTTTCTGGACCGGCCCCTGGGGTATCCTGCGCGCCTACGGCAACCGCCAGCAGGACCTGCAGGAACTGGACATCAACCCGGCGGGTAACCGCCGTATTGTGAACCAGAACCAGTTCGTCGGCGTCTGCCCGGATGTTGATCAGGATGCAATACCTGACAACCTGGTGCCCTACGACGTGACCGCGGTGCTGGCCAACGACGTGCTGCCGAACAACCTTGGTGTCACCATTCCCGGCAACGTGGGCGGTGACTCCGACGGTGACGGCATCGGCGACAACAACGGCGGTCCACTGAACACGGCCGGCGGCACGCTGGTCTACAATCGCCGCGGTACTGTGATACAAGACGTGGTTATACCACCCGTAGGTGGGGAACCGGGCGCTACATTGCGTGGCGGCGCAGGCCCGCTGAACGACCCGACCGCGATGATGTACGTGATGACCAGCGACCTGGTTGTTACAGATCCGGCTGATCCAGGCTGTGCTCTTGTCAACCCCGACGGTACACCGGTTCTCGATCCAGCTACTGGATTACCGGCAACAGACCCGGTTGTACTTGCGACCTGTCCGGTAACGCTGGCAGCTAATGCTCCGGTCGAGCCTGTGGTGCTGCGCGCCAACGCCGGTGACTGCATCGAGACCGTCCTGCGCAACCGCCTGCCGGCAGTCGCGCCCGACCTGGCCGGCTGGCAGGACATGATGTGGATCGTCAAGCGCAACATCCAGGCTGGCGTTGCTGGGCCGGAGATGCACTTCTTCAACAACAACCTGATCCGGCCGTCCAGCCACGTCGGCCTGCACGCCCAGCTGGTCGAGTACGACGCCAGCCGCGACGATGGCGTCCTGGTCGGCAAGAACTCGGAGGGTCAGCAGATTGTTGCACCCGGAGGCGCCAGGACCTATCGCTGGTACGCGGGCGACCTGACCTTCAACACGGTCGGCCAGCAGGGCAATACCGAGCTGCTCGAGCTCGTGGCCACGCCGGTCGAGTTCGGCGGCAGCAACCTGCTGTCGGCGGACCGGGTCAAGCAGCCGCAGAAGGGCCTGTTCGGTGCGCTGTCGATCCTGCCTGAAGGTTCGACCGTGGCCGAGGACACCCAGGTGCCCGACGGCCAGATGGCGGTCAACGCGGACGGTACCCTGAATCAAGAGGGTACACGCCTGACCCGCGCCCAGGTCACGGTCGATGCCGGACCTCTCGGGGAGGCCGGTGACGGCGGGACCTTCCGCGAGAACCTGCTGGTCGGTCACAAGATCGCCAACCTGCGCTGGGCCGATGGCGCTGCCATCGCCAACGTGAACCAGGGTGAGCTCGGACGCGAGGGTGCCGAGGACAGCGGCCACGCCGGCTTCAACTACGGCATGGAACCGTCCTGGTTCCGCTTCAAGCTGCCGCCGGATGTGCCCTTCGGCAACGCCGGTACGCCCGACAGCTACGGCAGCATCCCGAACCAGCAGGCGATGTACGCCAACCTGCTGACCATCGGCGAGGACAACGCCGTCCCGGCGATCCCGGGCGTGAGTGCAGCGGGTGACCCGCAGACGCCGGTGTTCCGTGCCGACGCCGGCCAGGCCAGCCGCATCCACGTGCTCAACGGTGCCTCGGCGGATCGCGACGGTACCTTCATCCTGCACGGCCACGTATGGCAGCGCGATCCGTTCGTGTGCACCGGCGCTTCGCAGGATGATACGTTGGGGGATCCGAACCAGCCGCCGCAGATTTTGCTGGATGGTCGCTGTAACCCGAACGAGCCGGTGCCTTCGCAAGCGTTGGGTCTTAACCCGCAGGCCAAGTACATGGGCGGCGAGGAAGGCATGGGCCACGCCTACGGGCACTGGCCGATCCTGTTCGATGCCGGTGGTAGTGGGGCAGTCGATGGAGACTACCTGTACCGCGACTACGCACCCAACGGCAACCGCAACGGTCAGTTCGGTATCCTCAGGGTAGCTCCTGCGCAGCCGTAATGAGCTGTTGAAATCTGCGGCCCAACGGACGGGCCGCGCAACCAAACATGTGGGTGCAGCCGGAGGCTGCACCCACTTTTTTTACCCGCTGGCGACGGCAGTCCGCCGGTGCGCAACTCCTTAAATTCAGGCAGGAACTTTGGGCGGGGACGGGGGTCGATACTTGTCATAAGGAAAGGGTTTGAAACTTGACCTGTTTGCAGGTCGACCTCCAAGCGCTTTGTGTACTGATTGCTGGTAGACTGTACGAAAAGGAAATCGGGCGCTGCAATCTGCCGCACACAGGAGAGGGGATCGTGAATCTCGCGGTGTGTGGCAGGGTAAAGACTGATCGTGCACCGCTGCGTTATCTAAAAAATAAACAGAATTTCTGAGGAGAACACCTGTGTATTTTCCACTAAACGGCTTTCTGAGCAGAGTCTTATTCACCCTGCTGCTTTCGATTTCGCTGCCTGCGACCCATGCCGACAGCGAAATGGTCACCACCGGCTCGTCCCCGGCTGCGGAAGACAAACCTGCCGCGGCGACCGACGCCGAGCAGGACCCGAACCGCATCAGCCGCGAGGGCGTGGTGGTCGAATTCTCCACCCAACCGACGCGTGAAGAGGCGGACAAAGTAGTCGCCGCCGACTGGGCCGACGTCACCTTCCGCATCACCGATGCCAACACCGGTGAACCCATCAAGGGCCGTTACCCGGCGGCCTGGATGGATCTCGCTATGGCCTGGGAGGCCAAGGGCGAAAAGCCGATGAGTTGCAAGGACCGGGTCTCCACCTATCTGCAAGGCATCGTCGGCGTACGTCCGATGATCGATCTCAACAGTCACTTTCTGCTGGTGCTGAACCGCGATGCCTCCATCTCGGTCATCGATCCGGCGGTCGGCATCACCGGCATCACCAACCTGTTCGCCCAGATCAACCTCGATCAGCCCGGCGCGGACTGGGCCAAGACCGAGGACCAGAAGCGCCTGTTCGTCAGCATGCCGCTGGCCGGCAAGGTCGCCCTGGTCGATACCGAGACCTTTAAGGTCGTGGACGAGGTCGAGGCGGGCGAGCAGCCGATGCGCGCCGAGCTGCAGGGCGACGAGCGTTACCTGTGGGTGGGCAACAACGCCGACACAGCCGAGCAGAGCGGCGTCACCGTGATCGACACCGAGGAATTGAAACCGGTCGCCTTCATCGCCACCGGCAGGGGGCATCATGAGATTGCCTTCAGCGACGATGACCGCCTGGCGTTCGTCAGTAACCGCGACGCGGGCACGGTGTCGGTCATCGACGTGCAGTCGCTCAAGAAGGTCGTGGACCTGGAGACCGGCCCGGTGCCCATCGCGCTGGCCTTCTCGCCGTTGGGCAGGGCCCTGTATGTGGCCGACGGCAAGGCCGGTACCGTCACCGTGGTGGATCCTGAAAGTCTGGAGATCCGCGCCCGCATCGAGGCCGCACCGGGCCTCGGGCCGCTGCGCTTCTCCCAGGATGGCCGCTGGGGTGTGGTGGTCAACCCGATCGATCACTATGTCTACGTCATCGACGCCTCCACCGACAAGCTGGCGCACCGCATCCAGGTCGGCACCCAGCCCTACCAGGTGAGTTTCACCCGCTCTTTCGCCTACATCCGTTCGCTGGGCACCCAGGATGTCGGTCTGATCCCGGTGTCGGAGCTCGACGGGTCCGAGACACCGCCGGTCAGCTATATTCCTGCCGGTCAGCGCCCGCCGGGGGTTGCCGCGGACATCAGTATCGCCGACAGCGTCGTGCCCTCGGTCAAGCAGGCCGCTTCCTACATCGTCAACCAGGCCGAAGGCACGGTGCACTATTACATGGAGGGCATGGGCGCCCCCATGGGGGCCTTCCGTAACTACGGTCACGAGGCGCGCGCCATCGAGATCGTCGATCGCAGTCTCGGTGAGAACGAGCCCGGGGTCTACACCGGCCGGGTGAAGCTCCCGATTGAAGGGACCTATGATGTCGCCTTTATGATGGACACCCCCCGCTTCCTGCACTGCTTCAGCGCCAAGGTGGAGCCGAACCCCGAGATGGCGGTCACCACGGCGCCCATGGCGGTCGAATACCTGAGTACCGAACGTCGTATACCGGTGGGCGAGAGCACCACGGTGAAATTCAAGCTGGCCGATCCAAGGACGACTTTGCCGCGCCATGACATTCCCGACGTTATGGTGCTGTACTATGGCTCAGACGGCCGCGGCCGTACCGTGGTGCCGGCGAGGTCGCTCGGTGGCGGCGTGTACGAGGCCGACGTAAAGGTCAGCCGGATGACCACCTACTACGTCTTCGTCGGCTCACGGTCGGAGAAACTCAAGTTCAGCGACCTGCCGTATTTCAGCTTGATGGGCACGCCGGCGCCGGCAAAGGAGGCCGCGCCGCAGGTCAAGGCGGAGGGGAGTTCTTGACAGCCATGCGGTTGCCCCGCACGACATTGCTGCTGGCACTGCTCGCGCTGGGTACCACGGCCTCGCAGGGGTTTAACCCCGGCACCGCGGTGCGGGTCAACGGGGTGGAGATCAGCAACGAACGCTTCAACGCCTTCTACCAGGAGTACCGGCGCCCCTACGGAATCAACGTCGCCGGGCGCGGTGACCACCTGCAACGCCTGACCAAGCTGCGCAAGGAGGCCATGGACAAAATGATCGAACAGGAACTGGTCCGGCAGGCGGCCGAGGCGCAGGACATCGAGGTCACGGAGGCCGACATCGACGCCGCCCTGGCCGAGATCAGCGCGCCGTTCGAGAATCCAGATGATTTCCAGCGCCGACTGCAGAGCGAGGGCTTCACGCCGGACAGCTACCGGAAGCACTTGGGACGCATGCTCGCAGCGAAGAAATACCTGGACGGCATCCGTGCAGATGTCGCCACCGTGACCGACGAGGAACTGGAGACCTATTACCGCGACAATGAAATTCGCCTGACCCTGCCCGATCAGGTGCGGGTGCGGCATATCCTGCTGACCTGGAAGCCCATGGGTACTACCGACGACCGGGCGGCGATCCGTGAGCAGATGGCACCTATCCTGGAGCAGGCCCGCAGCGGCGCCGACTTTGCGGAGCTGGCGAGTAAATATTCGGATGATTCGACCGCCAGCCAGGGCGGCGATACCGGTTTCTTCAACCGCGGCCAGATGGTCCCGGCCTTCGAAGCAGTGGCCTTTGCGCTGCAGCCAGGAGAGGTCTCGGACCCGGTGGAGACACCCTTCGGTGTGCACATCCTTCGCTTAGAGGAACGCCAGGAGGCGCGTTTGCTGCCGCTGGATGAAGTTCGCGAACAACTGCGCGAGCATATACGCGAGGAGAAGATGGAGGCAGCGGTCGAGCAGGAGACTGAGCGTCTGCGGCAGGAGGGTGAGGTTGCGATCCTGATCCCGCTGGAGAGACCAAAAGATAACTAGATAATTCCTTCTCCTTCCGGGAGAAGGCGACCCCCTCTCCCTAACCCTCTCCCGGAGGGAGAGGGGAATATGGGACGTATCAGAAGTGGAGAATCGATATGAAGTATGAGTTTTTTTCAGCGTTGAAATTAATTGCGCTGTTCCTTGCCACAGGGCTGGTGCCGGTGTGCGTCACCGCCGGCGAGGCCGATCATGAGCACCACCAGCACGAGGCCATCGTCGCGGGCGAGGCCGATCCGCACGCCCACCACAAGGCGATGCTCAACAAGCCGGCCGAGCCAGCCAAGTCCACCGAGGTGGATCTGCTGGACCGGACGCTGGTCGACCAGGATGGTCGGCAGGTCAAGTTCGTCAGCGATGTCATCGCTGACAAGATCGTGGTCATGGACTTTGTCTACACCACCTGCACCACCGTCTGCCCGGTGCTCTCGGCGTTGTTGGGTCAGGTGCAGGGACGGCTCGGTGATCAGTTGGGCGGGGATGTGGTGCTGGTGTCGGTCAGCGTCGATCCCACCCGCGATACCCCGCAGCGCCTCAAAGCCTACGCTGCCCGTTACCAGGCCCAACCGGGCTGGATCTGGTTGACCGGACCGAAGCGGACTATGGATGAGGTTCTGGACGGCCTGGGCGCCTACAGTCCGGATTTCGAGAACCACCCGTCCATGGTCCTGGTGGGGGACGGGCGCAGCGGCGAGTGGTCGCGTTTCTTCGGCTTCCCCAGCTCAGATCGTATCATGGATCAGGTAAATGCACTGCAGGCCGCGCGCCAGACCGCGGCGGGAGGTTGAATGATGAGATATTTACGTAACGTAGTTTTGATCCTGTGCGCCGGCCTGCTGGCAGCTCCAGCGGTGGCTCTTGCTGAAGCCGCCGCCCAGGCCGGCCCGACCAACGATGCAGCAGCGGAGGAAAAAGCGCGCAAGTTTTTCACCGATCTGGAAGTGGTGGACCAGAACGGCAAGAAGCTGCGTTTTTACAGCGATGTGCTCAAGGGCCGCGTGGTGCTGATCAACTTTATTTTCACCAACTGCCCGGACGCCTGCCCGATGGTGACCCACAAGCTCATGCAGGTGCGCAACATGATGGTGCCGGCCATCAAGGACGACGTCTGGTTTATCTCTATCAGCGTCGACCCGGAGCGCGACACGCCGGAGGCCATGAAGGAGTTCGCCACCAAGCAGGGCGTGGACGAGCGTCGCTGGTTGTTCCTCACCGGCGACAAAAAGAACCTCGAGTTTATCGTCAAGCAACTCGGCCAGTACACCCAGGAGGTCGAGGCCCACTCGACCCTGATGCTGGCCGGCAACGACCGA
>Ga0316198_10002160_pt1 | contig 11841 bp, 8 predicted proteins | sample OudBieAanoxic_MG_FD_204935 | JGI IMG/M metagenome (GOLD analysis project Ga0316198, IMG submission 204935) | Coastal sediment microbial communities from Oude Bieten Haven, Netherlands - site A anoxic | ecosystem: Environmental > Aquatic > Marine > Coastal > Sediment | place: Netherlands... | reverse complement strand
AGCACGGCCTGGGTGACCTGGCTGGTGCCAGAAACGCAGGGGGCGCTCATCCCTTGGCGCGAGACGACCCTCGGCCAACAGCCGGGCGAGCTCGTGTCGCCCGTGGCTTCGATCACGCTGGCGGTGACGGTGCTGATCGTGGGGGCGTCGATTGGAGGATACGATCACCTGCCGATCGCGATCGTCTTGTCCCTGCTTTGCCTCGTGCCTTCGAGCGTTCGGCGACCTGGCCTCTGCGTGATGGTCGCGATCTGCGCGATCTACCTGCCGCTGCTCGGCACCACGAGCCTGTGGGATCCGTGGGAAACCCACTATGGAGAAGTCGCTCGCGAAATCCTCGCGCGAAACGACTGGATCAGCTTGTGGTGGGCGCAGGACAAGTGGTTCTGGTCGAAACCCGCTCTGCTCTTCTGGATGGAGGCCTTGAGCATGGGTTTTTTCGGCGTGGACTTCATGCCCGACGCAAATCCGGCACACCCGGAGTGGGCCCTTCGTCTGCCGGCGCTCCTGATGAGCTTGGCCGCGCTGGCGGCGATCTACGCGACGGTGCGGCGCTCGTTCGGCCCGCGGGCAGGTGTCCTCGCCACCCTGGTGACCGCAACGATGCCGCAGTTCTTTTTCATCTCACACCAGGCGATCACGGACCTACCCCTGGTCGCCGCCATCACGATCGCGGCCTGCTGCCTGCTCGTCGCCATCGACGAAGATCCGAAGCGCGAGGCGAGCGTGCTTCAGCTCGGTCCCTGGCGGCTTTCGCTTCAGCACCTGCTGCTTTTCGCCATCTTCCTCGTCGTTCTTCCTCAAGCGGTCTACCTGATCTCCCGCAACATCTCCTGGCTGGATGGAAGTGGCCTGGTCGCTCACATGGACCGATTCCTCTACGGCTCGGCCGGCAACGCCGACGTCCCCGGCAACCCGGTGCCACGCGATCAGAACCCAGCCTTCAATGGGCTCGTTGCCCAACCATTTCTGCAGGGCGCCCTTTGGCTCACGCTGCTTGCCGTCCTGGCGCTCGTCCTCCGTAAAGAGCGGCGCGTTCGACCGCTCCTGATGTACGCGTTCTACTTCTTCACCGCGATTGCGTTCATGGCCAAGGGCCTGCTCGGGATCGCCATCCCAGGGGCGATCGCCCTATTTTACCTGCTCGCCTCGCGGCGTTGGGCGCTGCTCGGCAGCGGTGAGCTTCGCGTTGCAACCGGGGCGCTGATCGTGACCACGGTGAGCATGCCCTGGTACCTGGCGATGTACGTGCGGCACGGCTCTGCCTTCACCAATCGGCTCTTGATTCACGACCACATCAACCGGCTTGCAAGCGGAGTGCACGGCGACAAAGGGACCATCGCGTACTTCATCGGCCAGCTCGGCTACGCGACCTTCCCGTGGATTGCCCTGATCCCGGCGGCGCTGATGGTCGGCCTTTGGATGCGGTCGCGGTCAGAGCGCGATGCCCAAAGCGAAACGCTGCTCTTCGTCGGCATGTGGCTTCTTTCCTCGTTCGTGCTGTTCAGCGCGATGGTGACCAAGTTCCACCACTACATTCTTCCTACGCTCGTGCCCGCTGGGATTCTCGTCGGGATCGCCGCGGCGCAGTGGTGGGGCCCGAAGACGCCGAGGGCGACCCTGCTCGCATCGGTCGCGGCCCTCTGCGCGATTCTCGGCTTTGCCTGGTTTGCCGGAGATCCGCGAGGCGTCGTCCCTGCAAGCACGGTTCAGCTCGAAGACTGGGTGATCCAGCAAGCGCGACCGGTCCGCGCGGGCGCGCTACTCGCCGTTTGCGTCGCACTCGCGGCGTTGGCGCGCTCGGAGATTGCGAGAGCCGAAACCAAGCTGACCCCTGGAGGCTGGGGTAACGCGCTCGGGGTCGCGTTGCTCCTTGGAGCCTGTCTCGTGGCGTTCGTCGGACGGGATCTGAGCTGGTCGACTTCGGCGAGGCCTCAGGGGAACGAGCGGCTGATCCATTTGTTCGTCTACAACTATGGGCGGCTTTGGCCCGAGCACCTGGACTATCGCGCCATCCTCACGGGCTTCGCGATGGCAGCGGGCGTGACCAGCGCCGCGGCGGCCTTTCGTCATTGGCGTCGGGTCGCGACGCGTGCCTTCGTCGCGGTGTCGGTCCTGTTCTGCGCGTGGGGCTTGAATATCTACATGGTCGACGTCTCGGAGCATTGGGGGATTCGCGATCTGGCGAAGCGCTACTACGACCTTCGGCAGAGCCCCGATGAGCCACTGGTCGCCTGGCAAATGAACTGGAAGGGAGAGAACTTCTATACGGGCAATCGGGTCTACGTCTTCGCCGAAACCGACAACAAGAGGATTCGCGAATGGCTCGAAGACAACGAAGGCAGGACCGCCTATGTCGTCCTCGAGCACAAGCGGCTCGAAAGCTTTCGGAAGCTCGTGCCCGAACGAGAAGTCCGGGAGCTGTCGACCAAACGGGACTCCAACAAGTTCCTGCTGATCGAGCTTGAGATCTGATCCCAAAACGGGATAAAATCCTGTGGCTTGTAGGTTTCGGACGTACTGAACACCAAAAACTGGACCGATTTTCAGTACTGAGCGATCCTCTGGATCCAATGTCAAATCACGATGAAAAACTAGGCTGGCGTCTACTCGAGACGCTCTACGAGCTCGGGCGGGCTGACATCGACGCGGACACTGAAGCGCTGGCGACCTGGCTCGATGTTCCCGAAACCCACGTTCAGGAGCTCTTGGGCCGGCTCGACGCGCAGGGCCTGGTCGATGGGACACGTTGCCGGCTCTCGATGCAGGGTCTGGTGCTCGCGGTCTCGATGCACGGCGCGCAGAAGCTGTCACGCCAGTCGTTCGCCGCTTGACCTGCCTTGACAGGCTGGGGCCCAACCACTATCTCGCCCTCTCTTCAGCGGAAGTGGCGGAATTGGCAGACGCGCATGATTCAGGTTCATGTGTCCGCAAGGACGTGGAGGTTCGAGTCCTCTCTTCCGCACCGCGTCCTTTGTAAACGCGACTCGCGTATCTACGGGGACATCGAACCGACGGTGTACTCGGCCCCTGGCGGGGCCTGCGTACTGCGGCTGGAATCTGGCAGCTACGCGGACTGACGTACGCTTCGCTTTGCCATATTCCAGTCACACGCGAGTCCTCTTAAGCCGCGCGTGGCGCGTTGCTGGGAGGGCCAGGGCTTGGGGCATTGGTCTGCATTCTTTTCATAGGGGGTGCAGGTTGTTTATAGCTGTGGCGGTTTGGGGCTGGCCGGTTTTGTTTGATTTCAACTAGTTAGCTAGGCTCTCACTTCGGTACGGGAGTTGCATCTATAGCGGACGTGGATGGAAATCATAGAAATCGGCGCGAGGGGCTGACGCTGGTGGAGCTCATGGTCGTCTTGGCGGTCATGGGCGTGCTGGTAAGCGCTGCCCTGCCGAACATCGGCGACGGTTTTGCCGATCGGCGTGTCGCGATGGTCGCCCGAGAAGTAGCGGCCTTGTTCCAACGCGCTCGCTACATGTCGATGGCCTACGGCCGCGCGCACCAGGTGGTCTACGAAAACGACGGGAACACTTTCCTTGCCGATCCGTACGCCTTCGAGACCCTGCGCGGCACCAGCGGTGGCTGCGCGTTGACCAGCTTCGAGAACGCGGGCGGCACGGTGCTCGCCGATATGGACTGCGGCGCCAACTGGCGCTGCGTCGATAGCGTGTACCCCGACACCTACGATTCAGACCCTGGCGACAACGATCTCATTCGGGTGGACGGGCACAACTACGCCACGTTCTGCTACGAGGCGGGCTCGAACAACCAGGTGTTCATCGACTCGATCCTGTTCTCGAACTGGCAGGTCGATCCCGTGCAGTCCGGGTTCGGGTTCTTGGTCTATCGCCAAGTCGACGGCCACGTGGTCGGCGTCACGCGCAAAGTTTTGGTTCCGTCCGGGACGGGAACACCACGGATACTTCGATGAACCACCTCGACAAGAAAACACGAGCGGCTTTCACTTTGATCGAGGTCATGATCGCCATCGGCATCATGACCGTCGGCTCGCTGGGCATCCTGGCCATGCACCAGGGCGTGGGTGAGGCAAACCGGGCGGCTCTCGAGATGAACACGGCGTTGGCGATCACCGAACGCTGGGTCGAGCGCGTCGAGCGCGATGCCCTCTCCTGGACGGAGCGGGGTCTCAACAGCAGCTCTCTGGCCGGGACGTATCACCTATCGGGGCTGGCCGGGACGGCCTTGGCCACGAACTGGTTCAGGCCTACGCCGCCACCGGGAGAATCCTACGATTTCGACTTCTTCGGTGGGGACGTCATCACCGGCAATCCCAATCCAGCGAAATACTGCACCAACCTGCGACTGAGTTGGCTCCGGCAGGGAAGCTCGGCCCGGGTCGACATCCGGACGTTCTGGTACCGCGAGGGTTATATGCCCGGGGGCGCGTCGCACCCGAACTGGGTGGACAGCAGCGCGTTTCGCGGGGCGGATTGCGGCGCTGCCGCTGCGGACAGTTGGGGCCTCAACACGGCGAACCTGCCGCCGAATATCGATGTGGTGTTTGCGTCGACCGTCGTGACCTGGCTGAGGAGGGAAGGAACGTGAGAAAGAGCGGATTCACTCTCATCGAGCTCATGGTCGCGATGGTCGTAGGCCTGACCGCGGTCACCTCGGTCTACAGCCTTGGGGCGGCGATGAGTGAACAGTTTTACCAAGAACAGCGAACCGCGACTTCGCAAGGCGCATCGCGGGCGGCAATCATGGAGCTTCGCCGCGATATTTCCCGCGCGGGCCTCTTTGGCTCGCCGAACGCCCGGAGCGAGTCCCGCTGTGAGGCCGGCATGCCTGACCTCCCCAGGCTCGGCGGCGGCAACGTCACCATGGGTGCCTTTCAGTACTACCCGGACGCGGACCTGGCGGTCCTCGACCCGGCCGGCGACAACGCGCCGCGAGTCGGCGCCGACCGCCTTCGCATTCTGACCAGCCTCTACCTCACCGACCAGCTCCTCGTCGATTCCGTGAGCTCCGATGGGAGGACCATCATCTTACAAACCGGCAATCAGGCGTACCGCCGGACCTTCGCCTGGGGCCAAGCCGAAGGTCCGTTCACCGGCGCCGTGCCGAACTACCTCGAGGGCACTCTCGGCTGGGATGCGGCCTGGGGCGGCGAGGCGGCGAGCTGGAAAGGCATCGGCCAAAAAGGGGCGCGTGCGTTCCAGACCAGCTCGGTCCTCCACATCGAATCGCCCGAGGGGTATCACTTCTTTCGAACCCTCTTTGACAAAGCCGATAACGTCCAGAATCAAGTGCGCCTCGTCGTCAGCCCGGCGCTACCGGTCGCCACCGCCTGTCTCCCCGGAGCAGGCGGGGGCTCGACCGTCGCTCCGCTGCAATGGGTCGAGTATGCGCTCGTCGACCCGTTCGATGCCGCGTCGGTCGGTGGCAACTTCATGGATTTCGGAGAGCTGTTCTTCTTCGACCTCGAGGGCACGAACCCCTTGATCACCGATGATTTCGAAAATGCTCGCGAAGAGGCGCTTCGAGAGAAGCGGAACGTCATGCTGGTGCGACGCATCTTGAATCCGGCGGACGGGACGGTGCGGCCCAACACGACGCAGGTGCTCGCCGAGTTCGTCAGCAACTTCGAAGTCTCGTTCCTCGTCGACCGTAGGTCCGGAACGACGCAGGCGCCGCTGATTGAAGCGGAGACGGATCCCACGGTGATCAACGACAACCCCGAACAGGTTCGCTCGGTTCTCGTCACCTTGGGAATTCGCAGCCCGCTCGAGGACCCCTCGATTCCCTACTCCGGTGTGAATGACGCGAACACGCGCTTCGAGGTGAATCCGAATGAAAAAGGCTCCGCGCGAGTGCGCCACCTTCGCATCGAGATTCCCGTGATGAGCGTGGCAAGGAGGAACCTCTGATGAAGCATCCCCGCAATCAAGAAGGCGCCGTGCTTTTCGTCGTCCTGATGATCGTGATGGTCGGCACCGCGAGCGCGCTCTTCTCGGCCACGACGGTGTCCCACGAGGTCAGGGGCACAGGCTTTGCCCGCCAGCAGCTGCAAACCCGGTACGCCGCCCGCTCCGCGCTGATTGGCGCGCTCGAGTGGTTCGACATCTTCGGCCCGCAGGCCGTCCGCGACATCGTGCAGACCCGAGGCGACACCGACGCCAAGCTCTTTGTGTGTGTCGGCACCCCGAAAAGCTGCTACCCGGAACCCCCGTTGGCCGGCAACCGTCGAGCCTACCGGCTTTACGAGGAGCACTTTGGCGCGCTGATCGAACCCGACGGCAGCGGCAACTTCAAAAACCCGCCCGTCGACGCCGATGCCGTCTTCGGAGGCGGCTCTGCGTACACCCCGGCATTCGTCGTCGACCTTTATGACGAGCACATCGTCAACAGGCTTCCGCCCGGAGCAGCCGCTCAGGGTGGCACTAAATTCAAATACATGCGCACGACCATGACGGCTCGCGGTCGCGCGCAGGTAGGAGACGGGACCGTCGACTTCGCCGAACCCGAGGCCGGGGACGCGGGTCGCCAGTGGAACGAAACGGGCGCAGATATGCGCGGGTACATCATCAGCGGGCCATTCATTTCTTCGGGGTCATGATGAGATTTTGGCAGTACATCACGTTGCTTGGCTTACTCGTAGCTTCCTTCGGTCAGAGCGCGAGAGTTTCGGCGCAGAGCCCCGACATCCGAGACATTCGACCGCACGTGATGCTTCTGGTCGACACCTCGGGCTCGATGGAGCGCAAGCCAAACTGCATCTGCTCGACGCCGGCATGCCTCGAGTGCCTTCCCGTCTGCGGAGCGGGCACCTACGAGCAGAACCGCTGGTCGGTCGTCGCACAGGCGCTCACCGGCGAATTCACTCCGTATGAGTGCAATTCCGACATCCGAATTGGCGGCATCTACGCGGGTGAGTACGACGAGGGGTACTTCCTGCCGCACATTCAGCTGCCTCAGGAAATCCCCGCCTATGGCGGCTCGCAGAGCGCGAACGGCGTCCTCGATACCTACATCGAGCGGATCAAGTTCGCCTTGATGACCTTCGACTCGATCGGCACCCTGAGCGACAGGCCTCCGCTGGTCAGCGAAGCCGACTTCCTTCTCGCACCGTTTCCGCTCGAGTCGTCCGGAACCAAAGGGATGTACTCGTACGGGCCGGACGCGCCCTACTCGTTCCCAGGGGCCTTGACGACCTTCATGCTCAACAGCGGCGCACGCTCGGCCTCCGCGCCCGAGGGCGGTTTGGTCAGCGTCGGCGCCGACAGCACCGCTTCGATGGCCACCACCAACGCCGCGATTCAGGCGACGGTGCTCGGCGACAGCGGGCTCGGCAAGAATCCGCTACGCCCCTATGGCGCGACCCCCACGGCCGGGCTCGTCACCGACCTCCAGTACTTCCTTCAAACCGACCCGGACATCATCGAGAAGACGGCCGATCCAGGTCCTGGCGATCCGTACTACGGCTGCCGCCCGCGAAGCGCCGTCCTGATAACCGACGGTTTCCCCAACGGCGACATGCGAGGCAACCCGGTCAACTGCCAAGACGAGCCTCCAACTGAGATTGGCTGTCCCTACGAGCTGGTCGCCGACACGGTGGCGGCGATGGTCACGTCGGATGATTTGAACAAATTCTACGTCATTGGCTTCGCGCTCGATGGAGACGCCGCGAAGGTCGCCGCCGTCAAGGCGCTCCTAGACGACATCGCTTCGGTGGGTGACCCGACGGGCGACATCACTGAGGCCTTCCTGGTCGCCGATCGCGCCGAGCTCGTCAGCGCATTGAGCTTCATTTTCAACGAGCAAAACGCCGGCGCGACCAGCCGAACCGCGCCCGTGCTCACCGGCGCCTCGCCAGGCCTCATCGAGTCGGAGTTCATCTCGGGGTTCAATGCGCCTTTAGACTCGACCGACCCCTGGGACGGCGTCTTGGAGCGCAGGCGCTTCTTGTGCGTGGGCGGCTTGCCCGAACCTCAAGACGTCGAAGACAAAGATCGTTTCCACGAAGTCCTGAACGGGCAGAGCTCGGCCCCGTCTGGCGTGGAGCCCTGGGGAGGCTCGTCCTCGAAGGTCAACTTCACCGGGGGCTTCCCGCGAAACCTCTGGACGGTGCTGCCCGATGATCCAGCGGACATCAATTCGCACCTCACGGGCAGTGGACGGGACAAGCTCACGACGGCCGGCTTAGACCTGCCCGGCGTCGGTTCGGCAATCATCGACCAACGCGTCGGCGAATTCAGCAGGGCCGTCGATCCTGAATACCTCTTGGGCGTGGGCAGTACCGACACCGCGTTTCGAGACACGGTGGTCGAATGGGTTCACGGCGCGCCGGGAAGCGGGCGTGAAGACGAACGCCTCGGGGACATCTACCATTCGACGCCGGCCATCGTGGGCCCTCTCGTCGATGACATCGATGACAGCTCGTTCAACGACTGGCGACTGGGTTTCGGGTACCAGCTGAGCCCTGACCCGCTGGAAGATCTGTCGGCTGATGGCTGGCAGCTCAGCGAACGTCCTCGCGTGATCTACGCGTCGTCGAATGACGGCGTCATCCATGCGTTCCTTGCCGATGACTATGTGGGCGGCGCCTTCACGGCCGGCAATAACCTCGATGAGTTTGCCTGTGCCGACAACAAGGTCGCCGGTACCGAGCTCTGGGGTTTCATCGCTCCGATGTTCCTCGATGATCTCGACGACATGCTCGCCGGCGGCAGCAAGCAATGGTACGGCGACGGAAGCATTCAGATCCGCAACCTCTATGACGTGCGGCCGTTCGCGTCGAATCAGGGCGGGGCAACGAACGTCTGGCGCACTGTTTTGTTTCTCAGCTTCCGAAACGGCGGCAACGGCATGGTGGCGCTCGACGTCACCAACCCTTGCAAGCCCGAGTTTCTCTGGCAGTTCACCCATCCGAACCTCGGCGACACCTACGGGCAGCCCACTGCCGCGCAGATCTTCGTCGAGGGTGGCGACGACGGAACCGGCGGACCGGCTTTCCTCACGAGGCAATCCCGCGGCGTGATCCTCCTTCCAGGCGGACAGGGCGTCGAAAACAGCAGCTCGGTTGCAATTCCGGTGGGTCCGCAGCTCCCCCGAGACATGGTGGACGCAGACGGTAGCTCGATTAGCCCCCGTGCAAATCGACGCGAATGGCGAGACGAGTCGACCGTTCCAGCGCGGGTGAAGCACGGCCGGATGCTCTACTTCATCGACTTGGTGACCGGCACGCTCATCGAGAAGCTTGACCAAGACACCTTCCTTGCTCCGCTGACCGGCGCGGTTTCCGTCTACCGAGGCGATACCGGCACGGTGGCCAGCGCCGCGTACACGGTGGACGCCGATGGCGTGCTTTGGCGGGTCGATCTGTCGTCGACCGAGCCGGCCGACTGGAACGCGGTGGCGCTCCACGACCTGTACTACGACGAGGCCTCGGATGTAGCCGAGCCGACCTTCTACCCGCTTGCGCTGACGAGCGACCCGCGGGGTAGGGTCGTCATCCTGACCGGAACGGGCAACATCGACGTACTCGACGATTCCACCTCAATCAACAAGGTGGTCTCGATCAGGGAGGATCTCACCTTCGGCCTGAGCGGCACCGTCGACACCGTGGAGGGCCGGCTGAACTGGGAAATCGAGCTGGACGCTGGCGAGCAGCTGACCGGGCCGATTGAGCTCTTTGCCGGTCAGGTGTTCTTCGGGACTTTCAAGTCCGCGAACGGCACTGCGATCGACGCCTGTCCGTTTGGCGGGAGCCGCATCTTCGGACTGAACTACTTGGATGACCCGTTGAGCGCAGGAACCCCGGTGCCCCTACTCTTCGATAGCCTCTCGAATCCCACTTTCGTCCTCGATCAGAACGACCTCCCGCAGCTCAAGAACGCCTTGCTCGTCGGCCTGCAGGTCGCCGAAGCGCCGGTCTGCGTCACGACGACAAGCGTCCCCATCGTCGATCCCTTCGACGGCAGCACGCCGACCCTTCAGATGCCCGTTGCGACGAGCGGTCGCGTGAACAAGCTGATGGGCCACCTCAGTGGTTCGGACGACGTACCGCCCAACCAGCTCGCGATCAACATCCTCGAGCAGGGGATTCAACCGCCCGAAACGTTCACGGTCGTCTCGGGCATGGCCGACACCCTGGAATGATCGGTGGCACAGTGATACCTCTAAAACCGATGCACGGCTCCCCGCTCCTCGTCTTCACTCTCTTGCTGACGCTCGCCGGCTGCCGCTCGAAGCCGGCGCAAGAGGGGCAAAGCGGCCCCAGCGAGGCGGCGCAGGAGCAGGCCAAGGCCGAATCCGCGACGCGCAGCACGAGCTCTCGCCGTTTCGATGCAGAGGGGCGTCTTCTCCCGTCGGACGACTACATCGTGGGCATCCGCCTTCCACACGGCGCCGAGCTCTATCGCGAAGAGGGGCTGCTGCACGTGTACCGAGTCCGCGCCCCGATCGGCAAGGTGCTCGCCTACATCGGGCCCATGATGATCACGGGCAGCGTGGAGCGTCGCGGCAAGGGTGCGGTCTATAAGCGCGCAAGCGTTCGTGGCGCAGAGGTTAACCCGACCAAGGTCGACGTCTCGATCCTCGAGGTGGGCAGCAACACGACGCGCATCTCGATTATGGAGCTTCCGCCACCGGCTCGGCGCGAGCAGGTACCGAGCGTCGATCGGACTAAGGCCGCGGCGCAAGATTCGTTCCGTATGCTCGACTGACGAGCGCGCAGCCGGTCAAGGCTCTCGATAGGCTGCGAAGGTGCACTGAACCGTCCCCGCACCCAGGGACTCGGTTGCGACCATGCTGGTAGACACCCGTTCGGGATCCTCCATGCGGCCGAAGCGCTCGACCAGCTGTGCGACCCGCCGCGGCCAGACGCGGCTGCTCAGCTCGGGCACCGCGACCTGGCAGGCAACCGGGCCATGGGGAAAGGCCTCCAGAAGCCCGATGAACCGTCTGACGGTGGCGTTCGATACCTGACCGTTCGAGCCAAAGAAGCGCTCCGACCGAATCAGGACGGCGCTCCCAAGTCGGTCGGCAGCAAAGCCCGTGACCGAAGCCGTTTCGACGAGGGCCGTCGACGCGCCGGGGCGTGGCTCGGGCCAGTCCGCGCGCGTTTGTCCGACTAGGATCTCGCTATCGCGCAACAGCGACTCCGCGATTCTGGCGGAGTTGGGACGCTTGCGTGTGACGAAATCCGCACGCTCGCGAAGCGGAAGGAGTTGCTCGCCGGTGGCACCGAGTGCCTGTGCAAGCGCGAGGTTGAGCCGGACCCGAGTGAGCACCGCATCGAGCGTCGCGGCGCTCACGGTGGTCGATTCGGTCAACGCCGCGAGCCGCTCGGCTTCACGAAGCGCAATCGCATTGGCCTCATGACGGGAGATGTCGCGGGCGACGGCGGCAGAGGCTTCCTGATCGCGAGCAAGCTGCTTTGCCCAACGCTCTTCCTCACCTTGAAGCTCCGTACGCCGACGATCCAACTGGATCCGCTCGGCTTCCGCAACGGCCGCTACCAACAACAGCCGCGACTCCGTCCGATAGTCATCTGCAGCCTGCTCGTCTTTACGACGTTGCGCATCACTTGCATGGGCCCATGCCGACTCTGCCCGAGCGTGGAGATCGGGTGCGTGCTCGCGTGCGAGCTCCGCTTCCGGCGTGGCAAACAGCACATCCGGCTTGCGTGCCGACTGCGACCCCGCGCAGGCCGCGATCGCGATCACAAACAGGAGGGGCGCCGGACGTGGCATCATGGGTGCTCTCCGCTCCGTGCTAGCGATGCGCGATCTCTCATGAGCGCCTCGAGCACACGTCGCTGCGCGTTGGCGCGTTCACGTATCGCAGTCAGGCGGCGTTGCGTCGCAAAGAGCT
>Ga0316198_10002159_pt1 | contig 11843 bp, 9 predicted proteins | sample OudBieAanoxic_MG_FD_204935 | JGI IMG/M metagenome (GOLD analysis project Ga0316198, IMG submission 204935) | Coastal sediment microbial communities from Oude Bieten Haven, Netherlands - site A anoxic | ecosystem: Environmental > Aquatic > Marine > Coastal > Sediment | place: Netherlands... | reverse complement strand
GGTTACTGAGTACGGCTTTCTGCTTGATGACAACACCGCGCGGGAAACGGGTGCTCCCCGAGGTATACTGGATGTAGGCAATGTCGTCCGGTTCGACCGTTGGCAATTCGATATCAGTTTCCGGCAGAGCATCGAAAACTGACGGATCTCCGATCAGCTTGAGCTCCAGCCCCTCACCCGCCTCTTCGAGAAAGGACGCATAACCACTCGGTGCCATCGCGACAGCGGCTTCACTGCATTTCAGCAGACCATGCAACTGGGTAACATATACCGTATGTCCGCCCAGATTGACCGAAGCGGGCAGCGAAACGGGAACCAGGCCCGCATACTGACAAGCAAAAAAGAAACGCAGGAAATCCGGATTGGTCTCTGCCACTAATGCGACGTGATCACCCTTCTGCAGGCCCATGCCCAGCAGCTTCCGCGCCAAAACACAGGACTGCTCCCGTAACTCTGCATACGGAAGCGTCGCATAAAGCTCACCCCTGCCCGTGTAAAAATTTGCACCGGTATCGCCCTTGGCCGAGTAGTCCAGGGCTTCAGTCAGGGTGGCAAAATCAGCGGCACGAAATGGCAGGTTATGTACAGTTGGTGTCGATACTGTGCCCAAAAGACTTTTCCCTTTGAGGTTTACAATTTCTGGTTCCCGTAGAATAACGGGAACACCCCAAAAAAGTTCACTGACCGCCAGCAGGTAACATTTTGCTGCCATGCAATCGGAAAATACGGAGATTCCCTGTGGCAACTATCGATCTGCAAACAACCGTTGTATTTTCCCAACGAATCTGTCCGCATCCTGCTAGCCTGCCAGTCGGTTGTGCATTATTCCTACAATAGGGTAAAAACACAATGCTTTTTTCAAATAATTTTCAGCATTCGATCGTCACCCGGGAAAATTATTTGAATTTTGTCGTAATTTAACTACAAAACAAATCTCAACAACTTCACGAACTGTATTGCCTCCAACCCCCCTAAATCCTGCCTACCCTGAAAGCAATTTACAGGCCATGCTGATCACAATATTTTTGAAATAGCAGTTTACTCGTGTCAGCGTACGCAAAATGCGACCTGTTTCACGCATACGGCCACCATCTGGCGGGCCGCAGATTTGCCGGGTATGATCGTTGCCTTTATACAACGAAGATGTGTTTCGATGCCCCAGCCTAAGGACGAACTGACCATCCAGGCGGTCAACAACCGGACCCAGCTCAAGGAGTTTATTCAGCTGCCGCAGGCATTATACCGGCAGGACGCCAACTGGGTTAAGCCTTTATTTCTAGAGCAAAAAGAACGCTTTAGCAATAAAAACCCGTTTTTTCAGCACGCCCGCTGGCAAGCCTGGATTGCCAGACGCGGGCAACGTCCGGTCGGGCGAATCAGCGCACAGATCGATGAGCTGCACCTGCAACGCCACCAGGACCAGACCGGGCACTTCGGTTGCCTGGAGGCGGAAGATGATGAGCACGTATTCAAAGCCCTGTTTCAGGCCGCCGAAAACTGGCTCAAAGCCGAAGGCATGCAACGCGTCACCGGGCCGTTCAGCCTTTCCATCAACGAAGAGTGCGGGCTGCTGATCGACGGCTTTGACACCCCGCCACGCATCATGATGGGGCATGGCCGCCCTTTTTACGGGCAACAGGTCGAAGCCCGGGGCTACAGGAAAGCCAAGGATTTGATCGCCTATCACTGCCCGCCTGATTACGAGACACCCAAAGCAATGGCAATGCTGGCTGAAAGAGCCGCGAACCGGGTGCGGATTCGCCACCTGAATCGCAAGGACCTGAACAACGAATTGAAAATTCTACGCGATATTTTCAACGATGCCTGGTCGGAAAACTGGGGATTTGTCCCTTTCACCGAGGCTGAGTTCAACGAAGTCGGAAAACTCATGACCCTGCTGCTTGACGACGACTTCGTTCAGATTGCAGAGGTCGACGGTGAACCCGCCGCCATGCTCATCGTGCTGCCGAATATCAACGAAATCATCGATGACCTGAATGGCCGCCTGTTTCCCTTCGGTTGGTTAAAACTGCTCTGGCGTTTGAAAGTGAGGTATCCAAAATCGGCCCGAATCCCGCTCATGGGTGTCATCCGAAAATACCAGCGCAGCCGTCTGGGCCCGACTCTGGCCTTCATGGTGACAGATGCCGCCAAGCAGCCGGTGATCCGCCGCGGCATTAAGGAGATGGAAATGTCCTGGATACTCGAGGATAACGCCGGTATGCGCAGCATCATTGAAGCGTTGAGTGGCGTGGCCTACAAAACCTATCGACTGTATGAAAAGAACCTCTGAATTCACGCCGACTCAATTTACCGCTGTTATCCTGGCTGCCGACAGGAATCCGCATGACCCACTGGTTCAGGCATCCAACGCCTGCTGCAAGGCCCTGGTGGAAGTCGATGGGGTACCCATGCTGCAGCGTGTTGTCTCGGCACTTCGGGACAGCGAACATGTTGAGAACATCCTGCTTTCCGGACCGGCACGCGAACAACTGGCAAGCAATGCATTTCTCGAAAATGCCGTTAACACGCGGCAACTCAGCTGGCTGGCACCACAGAACAGTCCCAGCAGCAGCGCCTATCAGGCCATGCAAAGCTTGCCACAACACAGCCCGGTGTTAGTCACTACGGCAGACCATCCGCTGCTGACCGCCGAAATTGTCGACTACTTTCTTGCCAACGCCCTGCAGACCGAGGCCGATGTCGCCGTTGGTGTCATAAGCTTCTCCGCGATAACGAAAAAATTTCCGAACGTAAAAAAGACCATCATGCGACTCAGGGACGGCGGTTACTGTGGTTGCAATCTTTTTGCTTTCCTGACTCCGCAATCCCACCGCGTGGCGGCAGCATGGCGCAAGGTCGAACAACAGCGCAAGAATCCCTTACGGGTTGTCAGTCAACTGGGGTGGTGGTCGGTGTTGCGTTACCTGCTCGGCCGCATGACGCTGGATAAAGCATTGGCTGAACTCTCGAAGCGCCTGAAGGTCTGTATCAAGCCGGTTCACCTGCCGTTCCCGGAAGCTGCCATAGACGTCGATTCCATTGCTGATCAGAGGCTGGTGGAAGAAATCACCGGCATCGACAAATGATGCTCGTGCTGCAGGGAAAACCTGTCCTGGTCAGGTTGATAACCCCGTACGCTGACCCGAACTGACCAATGGTCGTCTTCGCGCCTGATCCTGTACAGGTAATATTGAGCGCACCGCCCGGCCTGGCGGCCGATCGCCGACGCTGAAGGAATACCGAACACGGGTATGTTGCCTTGACCATGCGGGATTCCGGCCTCGACATTGCGATGGCTGTGACCGTGTAAAACCAGTTCCGCGCCCTCACGTTCCAGAATAGCGCAAAGCGCCTTGCCATCGGTCAGTCGTTTGCGCCATTTCTCATCTTCCACGCGCGGTGGATGATGCAACAATACAATGCGAAACAAACCCTGTTCAGCCGATTGTCTCAATAACATCGATAAACGCTGTCTCTGTTGCGGCCCCAGCGAACCGGTTGCCAGAAAGGGCGCTGAGGCACTGGCGCTCGACAAACCGATCAGTGCGACCCCGTTGCGGATGCGCAAACTCGGAAACAACTGTTCATTGCCCGTATCCGAAAATTCCGCAACCTCAGGATCGGATTGCATATAGGGCTGCCACAGTGAAAACGTACTGGTCCAGGGCGACCGTACGTAAGCATCGTGATTACCCGGAACCACGGTCACTCGATCCGCGGCACCCAGACGATCCAGCCACAGGCGCGCCTGCCGGAATTCGTCCGGCAGGCCGATATGCGTTAAATCCCCGGTAATGACGATATGTTCCGGCCGTGTCTGTCTCAGGTCACACAGCAATGCATCAAGCACTTCGCTGCGGTGTTCCGCGCGCCGCTTGCGGTGCCAGGACAGGTAACCCAGCACTCGCTTGTTCATCAACTGCCGCCAACGCACCCCCTGCAGCGATGTCAGATGCGGGTCCGAAAGCTGCGCAAAATACAGCCCGGCATGTTCGGGAGCCTTCATCTCAGGCAAATTATTCTCACGCAAATTTGTTGATTTATCCACATTGATTTAGGATGCCGGGCGAACCCAATTAATAAGCTTGCGCCAGTCCGTTGAATACCAACCACCCCGCAAACAGTCGCCCCACCATCGGCCTGATCAGTAATCCACACAGCCGTCGCAACCGCTCACAACTTGCGGCCGTAAAGGGCATTGTCGCAAATCACCCGAATATCCACCATCACATCACGCAAAGCGCCGATGAAATACCGCTCGCACTTCGTGGTTTCGCGCAACGGGGCGTGGACGTACTGGCTGTCAACGGTGGAGACGGGACGACAGCACAGGTATTCAGCGAACTTCTTGAGCAACGCCCTTTTGCCGGATTGCCTTCGGTTATCCTTCTGCCAGGTGGAACCACCAACATGAATGTCGGCGACGTCGGTCTGCGGGGCAAGTTGACTGGAGCTGTGCGCCGCATGACCAACTGGGCCGAGCAGGGTTCGGACGATGTCGAACGCCTGACCCGCCCCATTCTTCGTGCCGAAGGCTCTGTCGACGGAAGAATTGCCTGCGGCATGTTTTTTGGTACGGGGACCATCATTGGCGGTATTGAATACTGCCACAACACTGTTCACAGCATGGGTATCATCGATGAACTCGGCCCGGGCGTTGTCACAATACGCACGATCTGGGGTATTGCCCGTAAAGAACCCTATTTTTCCGACCCGACCCCGATCCGCATCGAATTCGATTCGGCCACAGATACCCAAACCCGGCAAGTGGTGCTGCTTCTCATCAGTTCACTGGAACGATTGTTCCTGGGATTACGCCCCTATTGGGGCGTTGAAAATGCCCCGCTGCATTGCACCTGGATCCAACGACCTACACGCAAAGTGTTTCGCGCCTTTCCTTCTGTGCTGCGCGGCAGACCCAACCGACATGCAGGCCAGGAAAACGGGTACTTCAGTCATAATGCACGGGAGATCCGCCTGTGGATAGACGGGGCCTTTACCCTCGATGGCGAAATTTATCACGCCAGTACGGAACACGGCCCTGTCACCGTCAGCAATGGCGGCGATATCGAATTTATACGCATAGGTCGTTAGGGCCTGTTAACACGATGAAAACGGCAGCGACACATAAACAACTGGGTAGAGCCATTGGTGATCTTACCCCTTCACCGCAGCACCCGGCCCTGGCTCAACTGGTTGCATCCCTGAAAGACAGGCACGGTGATTGCGTCACCGCTGTGCTGTTTTATGGTTCCTGTCTGCGTAGCGGCGACCCCTACGACGGCCTCGTCGATCTGTACCTGATCGTCGATCATTACCGTTGCGCCAACTCCGGCCTGGTCAAGGCCTTGTGGAACTGGCTGTTACCGCCGAACGTGTTTTATGCAGAATTTGCCCACAACGGGCAAACAGTGCGCAGCAAGTACGCCATAGTCTCGCTTGCCGACCTGAACAAGGGGACCTCACAACGCTGGTTCCATTCCTACCTGTGGGGACGTTTCAGCCAGCCGACGGCTGTTGCCTGGTGCCGTGACGACACCACCCGGGACATTATCGAAAACAACCTGGCACAATCAGTGGTGACTTTTCTGAACCGTGTGCTACCCGCTCTACCACCACAGGGCAGTATTCAGTCACTGTGGAGCAATGGACTGCGACTGAGCTACGGTGCAGAACTGAGGGTGGAATCAACTGCACGCGCGCGTGAATTAACCGAAGCCAACAAAGCCTATTACCAGCAGGTTACCCGTCTCGCCGCTCCGCTGTTGAATGTGCCCTGTGCAATTTCCGGAGCCCCTCCGAAACAGGACTACCGGACTGAGATTTCTTCAGTTCGACGCTTTAGCAGCCGGATCGGTTGGAAAATGCGCGCCGTGCAGGGCAAACTCCTGTCGCTGGCACGATTGATAAAGGCGCTGTTTACCTTCGACGGCGGGCTGGACTATATCGCCTGGAAGCTGGAGCGTCACTCCGGCGTCCACATTGATATCCCGGAAAAAGTGCGGCGTTATCCGCTGATTTTTATCTGGGGGCTTTTCTGGAACCTGTACCGGCGTGGTATATTTCGCTGACATATTGATTACAACTGTGTACGTAAGTGAGCCGACATAAACTTTCAGGACGCGCTGCAAATACGTCCCTGTACGCTCGACGGCCGCGTCCATGCGGCCAACGGTCCCGAAAGCTTATGTCGGCCCACTTACGCACATCTTAGCAAGCGTCCCACAATTATGCCCCTTGGACAATTCCACGGAAACAACTAGCCGACAGATGTCAACGACGCCCCGAATCTGGCTGGTGATAGGCGATAAACTTGGCGACAACGCCCAGGTAGAGATGATCGCCAACAGCCTGGGCCTTGCCTACACGGTCAAACACCTGTCCCCGAGGCCAGAATACGTTCTGGGAAAGCCCAGTTTCAAGGTGTCTCTGGACCATCTGGATCCGGACAACTCGGACGTTCTTTCACCGCCCTGGCCGGACCTGGTGATTACCGTCGGGCGCAGGCACGCCATGGCGGCTCTGTGGATAAAAAAGCAGTCCCCAAAAACAAAGATCGTTTTACTCGGCAGGCCACGGCGCTGGATCGACAGCTTCGACCTGATTATCACGCTACCCCAGTATCGCTTACCGGACTTGCCACACGTCATGCGCCTGTCCCTGCCACTCATGAGAACGGATACGGAAGCCGTTTCCAGTTCAGCCAAAGCATGGGCGAAAAGATTAGAGTTACTGCCCAGACCCATCATCGCCGTGCTGATCGGCAGCGCCACCCGGCCGTTCCACTTTAACGCTCAGGTAACAAATGAGTTACTTACGCAGTGCAGGAAGCTGCAGACGAGGTACGGGGGCAGCTTGTATTTCTCAACCAGCCGCAGAACCTCAACAGACATCGTCAACGCCCTCAAGGCACAGCTACCCGAGGGTGCGCAGATCTTTGAGTGGCAACAAGGCTGCGCTGACAACCCCTATCTCGCGCTTCTCGAACATGCGGATTATTTTGTCGTAACCGGTGACAGTGTCTCTATGATGATCGAAGTCGCCGACCGCGGTAAACCGCTGGCCATCTTCCAGCTCCCCGCTAGCCGGCAGGGTTTGATCTGGCAGTCGTTCACCCACCGGCTTCACGCTCAACCTGATCACAGCACCTGCAGCAGACTGCTCAGATGGATGGGCAGACTGTTGTACCAATCCGGGCTGGTTGGGTTTACCCGTGACCTGACGCAAATTCACAAGACACTCATCGACGGCGGGTTCGCCGTTTATCTGGGGGACGCGTTCAACAAACCATCCAGTGCACTGCCCGATGAGCTGGGCCGGATACGGGAAAGAATCCTCGCACTATTAACCTGGTAATTAAGCATACAGCGTAGGAGCAGCCTCCTGGCCGCGATATCGCGCCGAATGACGGCGCTCCTACGCCGGGTATTTTATTACCGGTTTAATAGTGTACCCCGCCACTGATATTGACCCATCCAGCGAACCAGGAAGCGGTTAGCCGCAAGGCTGCTGTTTGCATAGTGTTAACAGGATCTCGCTTAAGGTATTCTTAACAGCCTTGAATTCCAGTCCCGCGGCGGGTAAACGAAAAGGAAGAATCAGGATTTCCGACAGTTCAGTAGATACCGTGGTCGCTGTATGCATATGCACCTTCAGACGCCCGGCGGGCCTCAGACGTTTGTTGGCGTGCCTTGCCGAGCAGACGTTCAACGATGTCCCTCACCCGAAAATCACAGTGATCGTTACCGACAATGAGGGCAGCCTGGAAAATCGGCGGATATGCAGCGAATTCCAGGAATCCGTGCTCGAGTCCCTGACTTATGTTCCCGAACAGCGGCAGGGTATCTCCTATGCGCGCAATGCCTGTATGGACAATCTGCCGGACGAAACGAGCTTTGTGGCGATGATCGACGACGATGAATCACCGGATTCGGCATGGCTGAATCATTTACTGCTCGCACAGTCCAGGAGCGGCGCGGATGTGGTCGTCGGCCCGACCTTACCGGAATTCGAAGCGAACACAGCAACCTGGATCCAGGAAACGGGCTATTTCGCGAAACCGCAAAATCCGGACTCATTTGAGGATCTGCAGGCGGATCCTCCGGCGGCCACCTGCAATGTGCTGGTAAACGCGGAAATATTCTCCCAGCTGGGACTCCGCTTCGACCCGCTGCTTGCGCTAAGCGGCGGAGAGGACAAACTGCTGTTCCAGGATATCAAGTTGCGCGGTTATAAATTCGTATGGGCCGCCCAGGCAAAAGTGACGGAATGGATACCGCAGGATCGAGCGACCTTTGGATACATGTGGCGCGAGGAATTTCGACGTGCGAGCGTCAGGCACTACGTAAAATCCAGGCTGAAAGTATCGAACCGTCTCAAACTGTTTATTCTTGTACCCAAATCCCTCGCGCGGGCCGCAAAGAATATAGCGGTGGGCTGTTACCGGGTTGCCGCCCAATTGCTAAAAAACCATGCAAACCGGTCAGGGTTAGCGCTCGGCGCCCTGGTCATCGCCGATGGATTGGGCTCAATTGCCGGTCTTCTTGGACTGAGAAGTCACCACTACCGACGTTAAGTTTTTCCATGCAGTTAACAGAACCACTCAGCCACAACAGCATTCTGACAGGGGAATATACGGTATACTGTATAAAAGCGCCGCTGCCTTTTTTCGTGCTACAAGAGGCAGATAGCAGCGGCACAAGCTGAGACCCAGCCTGTTAGCCGCCACCGCGAACATTGGCGCTCTCCGCGGTGTAGTCGGTTACAGGAGGAAGCACTATTAGTCATTTATAGTTTGCCAAAAACGAAATTTCGATAGCATTTTATTATGTTCCCCAGCTTGAAATCATTGGAAATATTAATTAAGAAACCACAGCAGCGTTTCGCACGCCGCTGTTATTCCCAGGAAGGCGAGGACATGATATTGCAGCGCGTGTTCGGTCAGCGCAGACAAGGATTCTTTGTCGATGTCGGAGCCCATCACCCCTTCCGCTACTCCAATACTTACTTGTTCTATAAAAAGGGCTGGCGTGGCATAAATATTGATGCAACACCCTGCAGCATGCATGAATTTAAAAAATACAGACCGGCTGATATCAACCTTGAAGTGGCAGTTTCTCAAACACCCGGGGAATTTTGCTTTTATTTGTTTGATGACCCCGCCTACAACACCTTCGACGCAAACGCCGCAGAAAAAGCACAGCTAGCGGGCGCAAAACTCCTTGAGAAGGCCAATATCGCCAGCCGCCCTCTCAAGGATATTTTAAATGAGCATCTCACTGAGAATGAAAAAATAGACTTTTTGTCAGTAGATGTTGAAGGCTTTGACCTGGAAGTGCTGAAATCCAACGACTGGATTCGCTATAAACCCGAGTATGTATTGGTCGAGTGCCTGGGCATAGCATTGCCTGAAATATCCGAAGACAGCACATATATCTATCTGGGCTCACTTGGGTACAGCATTTTTGCAAAAACAGTTAATACAGTTTTTTTCAGGCACGCTGAATACTAAGCGTTCCAAATAACCTCCAACACCGATACAACCGCCATGAAATTCCCAATTCGCTCGACACCTCATAAAATAAACCGCGCTTACACATCAATGCTGAGCCGAAATATAAATACGGCCATTGATCTGACACCTCGTGTTTGGAAAGAAAAGTTCGCGGATAACGTTTTAAAAAGCGACTTGGAGAGGTCGGGTCAATAACGCCGTAATTTGCCCGGTTACATAACAACAACGCCATCTGTCTTGTTTTACTAATATTTGGACTGCTATGCATGCTGACTGCCACTGACCGGATAATAACCCGACCTAGGAGCCTGTCGGACTTGGGCAATCGTAGCGAGCATGGTACCCCAGGGCACCAGCGCAGTAGAGTGTCCCTAAGTCCGACAGGCTAGAGAACTTTGGATAATTTTCCGGCTTCCGCTGGCGTTGCTATTAGTGAGAGAAACCTGCCGGACAGTAGACAAATCAAGCAAACGCTCTTCAGCTCACAATTAATTGTGATGAGCTTAATTGTCAGACTGGAGCGCTTCAGGAGTCGCTGCCCAATAGCACATTCCGGTAGCGTTCTACCGCATTCTCAATGGAAAACTCTTCCCCTCTCGCACGCAAGACTGCCTTATCTTGAGGATTATCCAGTGTTTCGCAGATGGCGTCAGCAAGCCTGTTTCCATCACCCACTGGCATCAGCATTCCATACTTACCTTCAGCTAATATCTCGGCAGGGCCACTTGGGCAACTCGTGCTCACCACCGGACACCCGCATAACAGGGCTTCGACCAGAACGTTGCCAAACCCCTCATAACGGGACGACAGCACAAATACCGAAGCCTTGCGCAAAAAGGGATAGGGATTCACCTTGAATCCGGGCATATCGAAATCTTCCTGCACACCAAGCTGGATTGCCAGCCTGCTGAGCTCCCGTTTATGCTCGCGCTGTTCGGCAGAAGATTCATCGCCTCCCACCAACACCAGGCGTGCCTGCCTCTTTTCCCTGAGTTTGGCGAAGGCGCGCAACAAGAACGGGAAATCCTTCTGGGCAACGAACCGGCCAATGCCTAGAATAACCGGCACAGTCCCGGCATCGAACCACGAATGATTCAGCGATTCATAGCTGAGAATCTCTATCTGCTTCGTATCAATGGGATTGTATATGGTTGTCACATGATCCGGATCAAGACCGAGATATTTTGTAATGTCTTCTGCAACCCCTTTTGATACTGCGACCACGGCATCTGCCCGGCGGTAACACCTTTGCATTAGTGGCCGCATGTACCTGAGCTTGCTCTTTCCGCTGCTGTAGCACTCCGCGTCCTGAGTCGACATATTGATATGTGCCCCGACCACTACGCGCGTCGATACACCACTGTGATATTTGGCCAACACCGCATTTATATTCGACTTTGGCAGGGCGGATACCAGCACGGCTGGTCTGTTTGCCTTCAGATGAGCTGCAATAGAAGGTATAAATCCAAAGGGTTTTCTTTTTGGAAACATACCGGCGATTGCCCTGAAACCAGCCGGGTCCGCGCGCATTGCGCACAGAAATCCAAGGTTTGGCGATGAAGATTTCAGAGGCACCAGATTCACACCTGCCGGAATGCTGTTACAGAGCACGCCTTCCATCTTGCACACCAGAATATCAACCGGGTGGCCCAGCTTCGTGAACCCGCCGGCAAGATTTAATATTACTTTTTCTGCGCCGCCGCCGGTAAGATTATCCAGCAAAAAGGAAATACGCGCGGGCCGGACTTTCTGGTTCATCAGCCTTCCAAAACGTCAGCGAACTTGCCCTTGCCTCATTGAAGAGCAATTACAGACTAAAAACGATATTGTAACTCAAGTTCCGAAGTTTAAAATCAGCAAATAGATATCGATAACTGATTGAGTGCAGAACTAAATAAGGCCTCCTGCATGTTAAATATCTGTATTCGAATCCAGACAATATACCAAATGGACGCTACTTTTCTATTGCTGCTCTGGAAGTGGACCAATGTGTCATCGATAGCGATGTTGTCCAGGAAGGCCCCGGGATGTTCTTGCGGACGCGCCGGGATGTAAAGCCGGATGAAGTCGTCCGGGAAATGAACCCCTTCTGGCTCCGGCGCCTGGTGGACACACGGCTGGCCGATGGGCGCTGGAGCCCGCTTTAATCTTTACTGACATTGGTGGCAGGTTATTATTTTAGTTTTAAGCAGCAATACTTCGCCATCGCGCAGCCGCAGTAGAACCAGCCTAAGTCCAGCAGGCTCCTAGGAGCCCCCACACCGCCGGTCGCGCTGCGCTGTCGCGCAACAAACAGCCAAATGCGTTAGCAATAAAATCAATAGGT
>Ga0316198_10002158_pt1 | contig 11844 bp, 10 predicted proteins | sample OudBieAanoxic_MG_FD_204935 | JGI IMG/M metagenome (GOLD analysis project Ga0316198, IMG submission 204935) | Coastal sediment microbial communities from Oude Bieten Haven, Netherlands - site A anoxic | ecosystem: Environmental > Aquatic > Marine > Coastal > Sediment | place: Netherlands... | reverse complement strand
ACCAGAGCACCTAAACAAAGCCAGGTTGTGCTTTCATTATTTCATCTACAGGCAACAAAAAAAAAACCAATAAAACTTGATGAACTGGAAATTGAAAGTAAATCGAGCCGGGCTGTAATACGCGCATTAATAAATAAAGAAGTCCTGGAAGAATATTTCATTCAATCAGATCGGGTTACATTTAAAGGACGTAAAGAACTTGAGCCTCCAAAAGAATTGAATGAATACCAGGTTACTGCATTAAATGCAATTAGACAAAGCTTAGATAAGAATAAAGTTACGCTCCTTAAAGGGGTTACTTCATCGGGTAAGACTGAGGTATATGTGCAACTCATAGCAGAGTGTTTGAGTGAGGGAAAACAAGCATTATATCTGGTTCCGGAAATTGCGATTACCACACAACTCATTTCAAGATTACAGGAATATTTTGGCTCCGCAATTTCAGTTTTTCATTCGAAATACAATATGCAGGAAAAGGTGGAGGTTTGGAAAAATGTTTTAGATAATAAACCAAAAGCACAGCTAATTATTGGGGCTCGATCTGCCTTGTTTCTACCTTTTGCAAACTTAGGCCTGATAATTATAGATGAGGAACATGAAACTTCATTTAAACAGTATGATCCTGCACCACGATATCATGCCAGAGACGCTGCAATTGTTCTCGCAGGCTTATTTAATAGTAAGGTGCTATTGGGTTCTGCAACACCAAGCATAGAGAGTTACCAAAATGCACAAACAACAAAATACGGGTATGCACAAATAGACAGAAGGTTTGGGAATGTTTTAATGCCCGAAATAGAATTAGTAGATATCAAGGTGCAGCATCGGAAAAAACGAATGAAGGGCCATTTTTCTGAACGTCTATTAGAAGAGATTACAGAAACACTAAACGAGGGGGAGCAAGTAATTTTGTTTCAGAACAGACGGGGTTATGCCCCGATTTTGGAATGTACTACATGTGGGCATTCCCCTCAGTGTACCAATTGCGATGTGAGTTTAACATATCATAAACAAAGAAAACAATTAAGATGCCATTATTGCGGACATCATATTGTTATTCCAAATAACTGTTTGGCTTGCGACAGCAATACATTAGACACCAAAGGCTTTGGTACAGAACAGGTAGAACAGGAATTAAATACGATTTTTCCATCTGCCAAAGTAGGCCGTATGGATCTGGACACTACGAGGGGTAAACATGCACATGCTAAAATTATTCATGCCTTCGAAAATCAGGAAATGGATATATTGGTAGGGACCCAAATGCTTACCAAAGGGCTTGATTTTAGAAATGTAAATCTTGTGGGGATTATGAATGCGGATGCACTTTTGAATTTTCCCGATTTCAGGGCACATGAGCGAACCTATCAGTTACTAACTCAGGTAGCGGGGAGAGCTGGCCGAACAAAAAAAAGAGGTAAGGTAATAATTCAAACTTTCAACCCTTACCATCAGATACTTAAACAGGTAACCACGGGAGATTTTGAGGGTATGTTTCAGGAACAGTTGTATGAAAGGGAGCAGTATAAATACCCGCCGATCAATAGAATTATAAGAATTAGCTTTAAACACAAAGAGTACAATAAATTAAATGAAGCCTCTGCCTGGTTTGCAAAAGCCCTCCACAATGCCAGTGAAATTAAAGTATTAGGCCCGGAATTCCCACCGGTTGCACGAATACGCAATCAATACATAAAACATGTTTTGATTAAGATTCCCAAAGGCGTGCCTCTTCAAAAAACAAAAAAAAACATCAAAAAAATTCAAAATTCTTTTGATGCTGTTTCTCAGTTCAAAGGCGTACGTATAATCTACAATGTAGATTATATGTAATTAGACATTGCTTAATGCTTCCGCCAATTCTGTTTTTTTATTTCTACTCAATGGAATAGACCTGCCACTTACTTCAACATTCTTACTATTGAATTTCTCTATTTTTTCAAGATTTACAATATAAGACTTGTGAATTCGCAAAAACTTATCTTCAGGTAGTTGTTTTTCAAAAGCCTTCATAGTTGAAAGAATAACAATGTTAGCTTCATCGGTAACCAATTTTATATAGTCACCCAGGGCTTCTATCCACTTTATTTCATTAAGGATAACCTTTCTTTTCTTAAGATTGCTCTTAACAAAAATATGTTCTTCATCTTCATTCACCTTATTCATCTGCTCATATTTGGCGACTGCTCTTTTAACAGAAGCATCAAAACGAGCCATTGTAATTGGTTTGTGGAGATAATCGGTTACATCATAATCAAATGCTTTTAAAGCATAATCTGGTTTACCTGTTATTAAAATCACCTGAGGACTATTCTCTAAGGATTCCAATAAGTCAAAACCGCTAATGATTGGCATTTCTACATCAAGAAAAATTAAATCGATTTCATTATTCTTGATACCGTTTTTCGCTTCAATAGCATTACTATAATCAGCTACTAGTGCCAGGTTAGGATGATTGTTAACTAACTTTGCAACTGCCATACGTTGCATAGATGAATCATCAACAACAATACTTCTTAGTTTCATAAAGGGGTTGATTTGTGGGGTTAAATCATCGACAAAGTACCGAAAAAACAAGTTTAACTGCAATAAAAGTTGTAAACATTGTTAATTTTTGCGTGTAAATGGTAAATGATTATACATTTTAAGTTTAATAGGTTAAGTTTAATTTCTATGATTCTTGATACCTATAACGAAGATTTTTTCAATTTCTTGTAATTAGAACTAATTATTATTACTTTTGCGCTCCTAAAAAATATAAAATAATATGAACAATTACGAAACTGTTTTCATTTTAAATCCCGTTCTATCAGACACTCAGATAGAGGAAACAGTAAAGAAATTTGAGGATTTCTTAAAGAAAAATGGAGCCAAAATAGTGGCTAAAGAAAATTGGGGGCTTAAGAAATTAGCCTATCCAATACAGAACAAAAAAAGTGGTTTTTATCACTTATTTGAATTTACTGCACCGGGGGAGGTAATTACACCCTATGAACAGGAATTCAGAAGAGATGAGCGTATTATGCGTTTCCTTACCGTTAAACTGGATAAACATGCCATTGAATGGGCGGAAAAAAGAAGAACAAGATTAAAAGCTAAAGCGTAAGTAATATGGCATCTATAGAACAACAAGCAAAAGGCAAAAAGGACGGTGAAATCAGGTATTTGACTCCCCTTAATATTGAGACTAATAAGCAAAAGAAATATTGCCGATTTAAAAAATCCGGAATCAAATATATAGATTATAAAGATCCTGATTTTTTGATGAAATTGGTAAATGAACAAGGGAAACTTTTACCAAGAAGATTAACCGGAACTTCATTAAAGTATCAGCGAAAAGTGGCCCAGGCCGTTAAAAGAGCACGTCATTTGGCACTTATGCCATATGTTGGAGATTTATTAAAATAAAAAATAGCGGATCATGGAACTTATTTTAAAAGAAGACGTCCAAAACCTTGGTTTTAAGGATGACGTAGTGAAAGTTAAGAACGGGTATGGTAGAAACTACCTTATACCTAGGGGAGTAGCCATGCTGGCCACTCCATCGGCCAAAAAAGTGCTTGCCGAAAACTTAAGGCAAAAAGCGCATAAAGAGAAAGAGGTAGTAGCTACCGCCAGTAAAACTGGGGAAGCATTAAAAGAACTGAAAATTAAAATTTCAGCTAAAGTAGGAGCTGCGGAAAAATTATTCGGGTCTATATCAAATATGGATGTAGCGGAAGCTTTGGCTAAAGAAGGTCATGAAATTGATAAAAAGTATATCATTATCAAAGGAGGAACAATTAAGCGCGCAGGGCCTTATGAAGCTCAAATTAGACTTCATAGAGATGTAGTTGTCGAATTTCCTTTTGAAGTTGTGCCTGAAAAGAAGTAAAACTTATTGGTTGATAACTTAAAAGAGCTATGCCTGCATAGCTCTTTTTTTTTATATTTTTATTCTCCGATAAACTAATAACTAAACTCAAAACCAATGAAAATCACATCACTTCTAAGCCTTATTCTTCTATGTATTGGATTTAGTGCTAATGCACAGGTTACCAGCTCTAACATCAGGGGGTCTGTACTTGATGATCAGGGCGTCCCACTTTTAGGAGCAAATATAATTGCAATCCATACGCCTACAGGAACTAAGCATGGTACAGTGACTAATGAAGATGGACGATTTAACCTCTTAAACCTTAGGGTAGGAGGCCCCTACGAGCTTACAATTTCTTACATTGGATATAAAACACAAACCCAAAATGATGTTTACCTATCCTTAGGTAAAACATTTAATATAGATGCCCAATTGGTATCTGAAAGCCAGGCTCTTGATGAAGTTACTGTAACTTCTGATAGGGGTGGAACTTTTGGAAGCGATCGTACAGGTCAGGAAACCAGTATAGGGAATAGGGAGTTAACCAGATTACCAACCATTTCGAGGTCGGCTTCAGATTTTACAAGACTTGATCCTACTGCGTCTTCAGGTGCTTCCGGGACATCATTTGGTGGCAGAAATGACCAGTACAACAATTTTTCCCTTGATGGGGCAATTTTTAATAATCCATTTGGATTGGATGCTGCTACACCCGGGGGGCAAACCAATGCCCAACCTGTTTCATTGGATGCTATAGATCAGATACAAGTGACAACAGCACCTTATGATGTTACGCAATCCGGTTTTACCGGAGCGTCTGTTAATGCTGTAACAAAAAGTGGTACCAATGAATTTTATGGTACGGTATATGGCTTCTTTCGTAATGATGATATGACAGGAGGAAAAATTGATGGTGATAAAGTTTTTAAAACGGGATTAGAGCAAAAACAATATGGTGTTAGTATTGGTGGCCCTATTGTAAAGAATAAATTGTTCTTTTTCGTGAATTTTGAGCGCGATGAGTTAACATCCTTAGGAACAGACGGTTTTGTGCCTAATACCGGTACCGGGGAAATAAATGAGAGTAGGGTATTGGAATCCGATTTTCAATTAGTCGATAATTTACTGCGCCAGGTAGTAATAGGTCAGGATGACAGTGGAAATGACATTTTCTATAACCCTGGGAGATACACAGGATTTAACTTTGACCAAGAATCTACCAAAGGGATAATAAAACTTGATTGGAATATTAATGATAATAACCGATTGGCAATTATTTATAATTTCCTCGATGCATCTAAGGGTAAACCAGCTAATAGAGATGCTATTACCTTTAGGGGTCCAAATACACAAACTTTACAGTTTGAAAATGCGGGTTATGAAATAAATAATAAGATTTCATCCATTCAATTGGAACTTAATTCTAAATTAACAGATAATGCTACAAACAAATTGCAGGTAGGATACACCCATTTTGATGATTTCAGGAATCCTTTCTCTTCGCCAGCACCAAGTATTGTAATTTTGGATGATACCGGGAGTTCAAATTATATTATTGGAGGTCATGAGCCCTTCTCCATTAATAATACATTGGACCAAAAAGTGTTTCAGGTAACAAACAATCTCAACTTTTTTCAAGGAGACCATACATTCACTATTGGTTTCTCCTTTGAAAAATTTGAGTTTGACAACTCTTTTAACTTAGGGGCATACGGTGCGCAGGGAGTTTTCTTTCCAACTACAACGATTACAGATTTTCCAAATTTCGCAAGCTCAGGAGCACTTCAGCAATCATTTGATGATGCTATTGCAACTAATAATGCGTTTAATGCTGCCGGAACGGGAAACCCGGGCGGATGGGCACTTGCGGAAACCAATGTGGGTCAGTTATCCTTTTATCTGCAGGATCAATGGGATATTAAGGAAAACTTCAAACTTACTTATGGCATTCGCTTTGACAAACCCTTGTATTTTGATACATCAGAAAAAATCAGGGAAAATATAGAACGAAAAGGAGGTGCAATGGGAACTTATATTCCATCTATCCAATATTTTGACCCGGCTACCAATGAACCTATATTTCTTGACTCAGAAAAAATGCCAACCAATAAAATATTGCTCTCACCAAGGGTTGGGTTTAATTGGGATGTGAAAAGTGACAAAACGCTTCAAGTAAGAGGAGGAACAGGAATTTTTACAGGAAGATTTCCTTTTGTATGGCTAGGTAACCAGGTACAAGGGGTAGATTTTTTCTTCTATCAGTTAGTAGATCCAGATTTCAGATGGCCACAGGTTTGGAGAACAAATGTAGGTGTTGACAAACAATTTGAAGATGGATTAATTTTAACAGCAGATGTGTCTTATACGAAGGATATTCATGCAGCTCATGTTCAAAACTGGGGACTTAGCTCTCCTTCTCTGACGTTAAGCGGAGTTGATAACCGTGCGGTTTATTCAAACGATGATAAATCACAAATTTTCGGAGGACCTACAAACGCTTATGTGTTTACTAATTCCGATAAAGGAAGAATTTGGAACGCTTCTGTGAAAGCACAAAAAACATGGCGTAATGGAATATACGCAATGGCTGCATACAGTTTTTTAAACGCAAAAGAAGTAAACTCTATAGACGCGGAAATCACTGGTGATGCCTTTGCGGGCAATGCCATAGTTGGCGATGCAAACAAAGATGTGCTTGCTTTTTCAAGATATGGTGATACCCACAGGTTTATTGGGGTTTTCTCAAAAGGTTTTTCCTCAGGGACCACAGTTTCGGCATTCTTTGAATATGCAAAAAGTGGACGTTATAATTATATTTATGGAGGAGATATCAATAATGACGGATCGAGTATAAACGACTTGCTCTATATTCCAACCGCATCGGAAGTAACCCAAATGGCTTTTAGCGGCCCTGGACAGGCTGAAGCCTTTGAAGCATTTATTCAACAAGATGATTACTTAAGTGATCGAAGAGGCCAATATGCTGAGCGCTATGGTGCCTTAGCTCCCTGGAGAGGAACTTTTGATATAAAAGTCCTGCAGGATATAAATATTAATGATAAGAACAAATTTCAAATAAGTCTTGATATACTTAACTTCGGAAATCTTCTTAATTCTAATTGGGGTGTTGTGCAAGCCCCCAATTTTGATCAGTTAATGGGTGTAAGTGTTGATGATTCCAATATACCTACCTATACTTTTGATCCAAGTAGAAATAGTACTTTTGGCGCTGTTACATCAGAGATCTCAAGATGGAGAATGCAGATTGGGGTACGTTATATTTTTAACTAAACAACATTTGTTTTTAATAGGGCTGCACGTTTTATGCGGCCTTTTTATTTTTGCAAAATGAAATATACAAGGCTAACAAAAGAACAATTTGAAGAATTGCATCATGAGTTTATCAATTTTCTGGCAACTCAGTCTATTACAGCAAACGAATGGGAAACTATAAAGAAAAATAAACCTCAGGTTGTTGAAGAGGAATTAGATGTATTTAGTGATCTGGTATGGGAAGGTGTGCTGAGTAGGGTTACTCATTTGGAGAACATTTCCAGACAGCAGATGCACTTATTCCATTTAACTGAAAAGGAAATGAAACTGATTTCAGTTAAAATATTAAATCCGGATATTGATCTAAATACTGCTCTTGGTTTTAATTGGTTTAAAAAGAACTGGCAATCAGATTTTGTTGAATACCTCAATGCTTCTAAAGCTTATACGGAGGATAAGAATCTGGATAAATTTAGACTTATACAGGAAGGTGCGGTTATTACCAAAGGAGAATTATACCAATGGTTTGATAATATTATTGGATAATATTAGACATCCGTCTTAGACAGCTTTGTACAAACAATTATATTTGCAGCAGTTAGCTTAATTTATGGCACAAAAACCATCCATACCAAAAGGAACCAGAGATTTTTCGCCTGCAGAGATCGAAAAGCGAAATTTTATTATTCAAACCATTCAAAAACATTTTAAAAATTTTGGCTTCCAGCCGATAGAAACCCCTGCTTTCGAAAACTCAGAAACCCTTATGGGAAAGTATGGTGAAGAGGGTGACCGGTTAATTTTTAAAATTTTAAATTCTGGCGATTTCATAAGCAAGGTGGATGATGATACTTATAACTCCAAAAACTCAAAGTCCCTTACCCGAAAAATTTCGGACAAAGCATTGAGATATGATCTCACAGTGCCTTTTGCGAGATATGTGGTAATGCATCAGAATGAAATAGATTTTCCATTTAAACGCTATCAGATCCAACCAGTATGGCGTGCAGACCGACCTCAGAAAGGAAGGTTTCGGGAATTTTTTCAGTGCGATGCGGATGTGGTTGGGGCAAATTCCCTTCTTCAGGAAATAGAATTCATACAATTGTACGACGCCATTTTTACAGAATTAAGTTTGAAAAAGGCAACCATAAAACTGAATAATCGAAAAATTTTATCCGGCATTGCAGAGGTTATTGGCGAAACAAATCGACTCGTAGATTTTACTGTAGCCCTCGATAAACTAGATAAGATTGGCAAGGAGGGGGTCATTAATGAAATGTTGAATAAAGGAATTTCTCATAAAGCAATTGAAAAGGCGGAACCGCTCTTTGAACTTACAGGTACAAATTCTGAGCAATTAGAACGGCTTAAAGACTTTTTGAAGGAATCTGAAGAAGGCAGTAAGGGGGTTGAGGACCTTGCCTTTATATTAGATGCAATAGATGAATTAGGATTGATTTCTGCTCAGCTTACTTTAGATGTTACATTGGCAAGAGGGCTTAACTATTACACGGGTACCATTTTTGAAGTAGCGCCACCTGCTGAAGTAAGTATGGGATCTATTGGCGGTGGTGGACGTTATGATGATCTTACGGGAATTTTCGGGTTAAAGGATATGAGTGGTATTGGAATTTCCTTTGGGTTAGATCGAATATATCTGGTTATGGAAGAATTGGGCCTCTTTCCTGATAACATTGGCAGGGCATTAGACGTATTATTTTTGAATTTTGGAAATAAAGAAGCTATGGCTTCATTAAAATTAATGGGTAAGCTAAGGAAAGAAGAAGTGAAAGCAGATCTTTATCCGGATTCTTCCAAAATGCAGAAGCAAATGAAATACGCAAATAAAAGGAATGTACCTTTTATTGTTATCATCGGGGATCGCGAATTAGCAGATAATTCTTTTGTAGTCAAAAACATGTCTAAAGGAGATCAGAAAACCTATGACTCCGAAGATGTTAAAGGATTTCTCCAGGATTTAAAGTTGTTTTTTAATTGACTTTATAATTGTTTTGTAATAATCGGTGCTATGCGGAACGTATTTTTCAGGATTGGCTAAGCCCCAAACTTCTTCAGCAAACTTAATCAGGGGAATCATTGTTAAAGCTTCAACCTCACTTTCCTGTTTTTTTAAAGTATTAAAAGGAACTTTCAAATTACATAGAAATGTATGGTGAAATTCATTATCTATGAGATTTTTTTCGTGACGCTGACTCGATTTAAAAACACCAATTTTAATAAGATCTTCTTTTGTTATACTTAATCCTATTTCTTCCTTAACCTCTCTTATTGCCGCTTTGTAGATGTCTTCTCCGGCACTAATATGCCCTGCAACTGATACATCCCAAAGAAGAGGATGTGTATCCTTGAATTTACCTCTTTGTTGTATTAGTACTTCCCCTCTATTGCTATAAAACCAAATATGAACGGTGGGATGAAAGACACCGTTCCTATGTGCTACAGATTTTAAAATAGTCTTTCCGGTAAACTTCCCATGTTCATCAAGACTGTCTATAAATTCATCCATATTTTTGCCGTACGAAATGTATTTATTCAGGAACTTCAGTTAATCAAAATAACTGAATGTTTCCCCGGGTTTAATATTTAATAAGGTTTCATAAATTAAACGAATTACATTTTCCACATCATCCCGGTGCACTGTTTCTACGGTAGTATGCATATATCTCAAAGGGAGAGAAATTAGTGCGGAGGCCACTCCACCATTGCTATAGGCAAAGGCATCGGTATCTGTACCGGTTGATCTGGATGCCGCCATACGCTGAAATGGTATTTTTTTGGCTTCGGCAGTTTCAATAATTCGTTCTCTGAGTTTATTCTGAACTGCAGGGGCATAAGAAATTACAGGTCCGGACCCCAATTCTGTATGCCCTTGTTTTTTCTTATCAATCATAGGCGTCGTGGTATCATGGCACACATCTGTAATAATTGCAGCATTCGGCCGTATGGTTTGTGAAATCATTTCCGCGCCTCGAAGACCAATTTCTTCCTGTACTGCATTCGTGATATAAAGTCCAAAGGGCAATTTTTTCTTATTTTCATGTAAAAGTCGGGCAACTTCAGCTATCATAAATCCACCGGCTCTATTGTCAATAGCACGGCAGACGTATTTATCCTTATTCAATACCTGAAATTCATCGGGATAGGTGATAACACAACCCACATGTACCCCCATTTTCTCAACCTCTTTATTATCCTTTGCCCCAATATCAATAAAAATATTATCTAATTTAGGTGGTTCTTCTTTAGCACGGTCTCGAGTATGTATAGCGGGCCATCCAAAGATACCTTTCACAATTCCGTTTTTAGTATGAATATTTACCCATTTGGAAGGAGCAATTTGATGATCACTACCACCATTGCGAATGACATATAGAAGGCCATTATCTGTGATATAGTTTACATACCAGGAAATCTCATCGGAATGTCCTTCAATAACAACTCTGTATTTTGCTTCCGGATTAATAACGCCAACCGCGGTTCCATAAGTATCGGTAATAAATGTATCAACATAGGGTTCCACATAATTCATCCACAATTTTTGACCTTCCCATTCATATCCGGTAGGAGATGCATTGTTAAGGTATTTTTCAAAAAAAGCCAATGATTTCTTGGTGATAATCTTCTTTTCGCTCATGTATTTATAATTTGAATACAAACTTAACAATATTCACTTTTATTTAGTAATTCAGTCCAATGTTTATCATTAATTTTAGCAAGAAATTTGAAATTTAAATTTTTGTGAAAAAGTGTTTTCATTTTGTTCTTATTTCTCTTTTAGGCTATATTGGGATTTCCCAAATAAAAGAGAAGCCATTAGATTCTATTGCTGAAAAATTGATAATCGTTGAAGGAGATTCAATTTTTCAACAATCAATTGCCCTGGATGAGGTATATATTTTTGGAAGATTGCAGTTTTCCTCTTACCAGGATAAATTGAAGTATTATATTCTGCGCAGAAAAACTATAAAGGTATATCCATATGCAAAAATGGCTTCGGAAAGGTTGGAACAGCTCAATGATAGTTTGTTGAAAATTAAAAAAAAACGGAAAAAGAAAAAGTATACAAAACAATTGCAAAAATATATTGAAGGAGAGTTTTCTGATGAATTAAAAAAGTTGACACGTACTGAGGGACAGATTTTGGTAAAATTGATCTACAGGCAAACAGGAAATACAACTTATGGTTTGGTTAAAGAATTACGAAGTGGGTGGCGTGCCTTTTGGTACAATACAACCGCCAAAATGTTTAAGATAAACTTAAAAGAAGAATACCACCCGGAGAGCATACACGAAGACTACCTTATTGAAGATATCTTACAGAGAGCTTTTGCGTCTAGTAAGCTGGTGCGGCAGGAATCTGTTTTGGATTATGATTATTCTTCATTAACGAATAAATGGGGCAAGACAATAAAGGAGAAAAAATAGTTGCAGATAACGTTAAAATGACGTAGCTTTATAAGCCTTTTTTTGCTTTCAATCCTAGAGCAAAATCCTAGTAATAAGTACATTAAAAATTAAGGCAAAAATTATTTCATAAAAATACCTGAAATTTATTTTTAATTACAAAAAGTACTTTATATTTGCACCCGCTTAGCTGGACAGTAGTCCCGGTTAGGAAATGAAAAGGGAATAAGGGCTACGGAAAATAAAAGTTCATTGACATATTGACAGACAGCGTTTTTCTGTTTATT
>Ga0316198_10002157_pt1 | contig 11846 bp, 6 predicted proteins | sample OudBieAanoxic_MG_FD_204935 | JGI IMG/M metagenome (GOLD analysis project Ga0316198, IMG submission 204935) | Coastal sediment microbial communities from Oude Bieten Haven, Netherlands - site A anoxic | ecosystem: Environmental > Aquatic > Marine > Coastal > Sediment | place: Netherlands... | reverse complement strand
GTAGGCGGTCGCCAGGGCGGTCCGGAGTTCGTTGCGATTCGCCCGCCACGGGGTCCTGATCAGACGTCCGATGCTGCGCAAGCCGCGTTTCCGCTGGAAGATCTTGTGGACATAACGGTGGAGCCGCTTGTAGAACGCCGGCTGATATGTGGAGCGGTACATGAGATCGAGATCGTCACTCTCGGTCCAGTTGGTCTTGTCCACCAACTGCGAGACCACCAGGTCGTAGAAAGGCGTCCCCGGAAGCGGGTAGGAGACCGAGATTCCGATCTCATCGGGCATGAGGTCGAGAACCATCCGGATGGTCTTGTCGATGTCCTCACGGGTCTCGCCGAGATAGCCGAACTGAAGGAAGAAGGCGACCCGGACGCCGTGGCTCTGGAGCAGCCGCGTGGCCTCGTAGATCTGCTCGACGGTGACACCCTTGTTCATGGCGTCGACGATGTTCTGCGAACCGGATTCGGCGCCGATCCACGCGGTCTCGAGACCGGCGCGGGCGAGATCGGCGGCGACGCCGTCGCGGAGGACCGAGTCGACCCGCGCCTGCATGGTGAAGCTGAAGTCGAGTTCGGCGGCATTCACCAGATCGGCAAATCGCCGGGTCCACTCCGGTCTGAGACCGAAGATGTCGTCGCAGAACCAGATGTGCTCGAAATCGTGGTGCCTCCTCAGCTGCTCGAGATCCGCCACAACGCGCTCCGGCGAGTGCACGACATACTGCGAGCCCCAGATGGGTTTGGCGCACCACGAGCACGAATAGGGGCACCCTCGAGAGGAGACCAGGTTGAGCGACCACCTCCCCCAGCGGGTCCGCCATGCCCGCTCGTAAGGCTCCATGTCGATCGCGTCCCAGGCCGGCCGCGGCAGCTCATCCACATCGCGTATGGTCGGTCGAGCGGCGGTCTGGAGCAGCTCTCCATCATCGAGCAGGGCGAGCCCGGCGATCTCTCCGAGATCGTTGTTCCCCGCGGCCCACGCCGCAACGACATCGACCAGGGCGGCCTCTCCCTCACCGAGGATCACGGCGTCAGCACCCCGATCGAGATAGCGCTGCCGATGGTCCGTGGCGTCGGAACCGCAGACCACCACCCGACAGCCGCGCTCCTTGGCCCGCCGGATCATCTCGAAGGCCGCGTCCTGCATCTTGGACAGACACATCTTGGTCAGATAGTTGAAGCTGTCGTCGTAGACGACGAAGATCTCCGGTGCGTGGCTTTCGAGCGCCCCCTCAACGGTTTCGGGCCCGGAGGCAAAGATGGTGTCGTGGAGCGCGACGTCGTGTCCCTCCTCGCGCAGACACGCCATGGCGTACAGGGTTGCCAACGGCGGATAGGGGGTTTGAGCCTCCCACTGTTTGCGGTCGAGACGGAGGAAATACGAGTGGCTGAAGAGGACCTTCACAGCGCGGTCGCCTCCCCGCCCCCGATCTCCACGCCGTGGCGCTCCTCGAACGAGTCGATCTCATGTGCGAGTCGACGGAGGACCCGTTCCCGAAACGCCTGCGGGTGGTGCTTGGAGGCGTGTTTTTCAGATCGCATGGCCACCTCGTGTCGGATCTCGAGATGACGGTACCGCCGTTGGTTCCGACGGCGGATAATCCGATGACTCCAGTCATCGAGCCGCAGTCCACGAGCGCCACCGGCACAGGCTTCGGCAACGGTCTTGACGAGCCCCTGTGATACGGGGCCGACCTCACGGGCGCACCGACGCCAGTTGGGAAGATACTCCATGATCCAGGAATTGGCGTCGAGGAAACGATCGTGAATCGTCGGGTTGACCATGGGCAGCAACCAGGCGATCTCCATGGCCGTGAAGAGATCTCGATCGGGAACCTCGAGGTGGTCCTCCGCGAGCAGATAATTGACGCAGAAACGATGGTGTGAATTGAAGAGAAAGATCTTCTTGAAGCCCATGAGCAGGAGACGACAGAACCAGACCCGCTCGGGTTCGGTGAAAACCAGATAGTCGAGATCGTCGCCCTCCTTCATCACGCCCTTGGAGAGAGTCCCGCTGATCGCGACTCCACGAACGTGAGGAAACCGACCGATGAAGCGCGACCAGCGGGCGGCCCGCGGCAACGCCGCCCGTGCTCGTGCCTCATCGGCCCGTCGCTCGTCCACATGGGAGTCTTCGCCGATGAAGTGAAAACCTCGATCGATGCCGATGAGCCTGGCGGCGACCAATTCGTAAAGCGCTGCTTCGAGCTCCGCGAGGTCGCGCCACACCACGGGAGAGAAACGAAAAATCTCAGCCGCGGAGAGCGGAAAACCGAAGATGTGATAGTACAACAAGGTGCGCACAACACCTTGCTGGCCTGCAGAAAGCTCGGGCCGGATGACAGTTGGGGCGGTTCGCAGGATCGCTCTTCTCCCGGGTTCGCTCACGATCATCGGATCGCGGGATTGTCGAGTTTTCTCGAAGTCACGAGATGATTCTAGCCTTGAAGGGCCGGGACTTCCATGACCGGAACCGCATCCCCCCGATCGACCGTGGACCGGCGCCACCCGGTCCTGTCGCTGCTGGCGGTCAATCTTGCGGCTTTAGATTCATCAACGTATGGAGGTGAACGGCGTGGAGCTCTTCTTTGCCAACGACCCACACCTTGATCGGACCGGTCGACGCATCCTGGCCCGGATCATCGCGGATGCGGTGGAATCACGATAGGCTGATTCTGATGCCACCCGATCCTTTGGTTTCCGTCGTCGTCCCGGTCCATCGCGGCGAGGCCACCCTGCCTCGGCTCCTGGCCTCCATCCGCGCGCAACGGCCGCCCTGCGACGAACTCTGGATCCTCGAGACCGAACCCACGCCCACGATCGCGGACCTCGCCCGGTCGGTCGGGGCCGAGTATGTCGAGGTCGACAGTGCGTCCTTTGACCACGCGGGCACTCGCACGGCAGCGGCTCGTCACGCCACCGGCGAGGTTCTCGTCTTTCTGACCCAGGATGTCGTCCTGAGAGACGAGTCCACCCTCTCAAGCCTCGTCGGATCCCTGCTGAGCGACGACCGGATCGGCGCCGCCTACGGCCGGCAGGTCCCCGATGAGAACGCCGACCCGGTCGCGGCCGTCAAACGGCTCTTCAACTATCCCGATCGATCCCGGACAAAGACGGCGGCCGATCGTGGAGAGCTCGGGCTGAGGACGCCCTTCCTCTCCAACGCATTCGCCGCCTACCGGCGGCGGGCCCTCGAGGAGATCGGCTTCTTCGGCCGACGCGAGCTCATCTGCGAGGATGTCCTCGCCGGCGCCACGCTCCTCGAAGCCGGCTGGTCGATCCACTATGAGGCCGATGCGGTGGTACACCACACCCACCACTTCGGCTTCGGCCAGGAGTTCGGCCGGTACTTCGACATCGGCGTTGCCCACCACCGGCATCGTTGGATCCTCGATCGATTCGGCGGCTCCGACGGCGACGGGCTGCGCTATCTCAGGGTCGGCTTCGCTCATCTTCGTCGCGAACGACAGTGGCTCAAGATGCCGGACTTTTGCTTACGGGCCATGCTCGGCCGGGTCGCCTACTCCCTCGGCCGGCACCACCGGGGTCTGCCCCGATCGTGGCGCCGTCATCTGTCGTCGCATTCCGGATGGTGGGACCGTTTCGAGTCGGATGGGGATTGATCCTGAACAACGACCGGCAATCGCTCCCGGCGATCAGCTCGGGACCCGGATCCTCCTTCAGCGCCTCGTAGCCCATCCCCGTGGACCGGCCCTTCCATTGGCTCTGGAGATTCTCCACATCCACGAGCAGACAGCTCGAGCGCCCATCGGCAACCCTTGATTCCAGGGGTTTACGACGCTCATGATCCCAGTAAAATCGACCGGATGGCGAATCCGGACCCTCCACCGTTCGGGAACCCCCGTTGATGGACCCCACGCACGGGTTCACCACCGACCGGGCCACCCGCCTCGCCGCCGAGGGTTGGGGGCTCGACGCCCGTGCCGAGGCCCTGGCCGGCGAGTTCGATTTCAACTTCCGCATCCGCGCCAGAGGCGGAGAACGGTACGTCCTCAAGGTCTCGCCCGTCGGCGCGGACCGGCGGTCCCTCGAGTGTCAGATTGCTGTGCTGAGACACCTGCGGGACAGTTCGGTGGCGGGACTGGTTCAGAAGGCGGTGCCGACCGAATCCGGACTCGACCTCCTCCCTGTGGAGGACGGCGACGGGCAGATCCGTTGGGTCCGCTTGGTGTCCTACCTCGATGGAATCCCCCTCGTCGAGCTCGACCGTCGTCCGCCGGGGCTGCTCGAAGAGATCGGGCGGAATCTCGCTCGCCTGGACCTCGCACTGCGAGGTTTCGACCATCCGGGCGCCCGGCGGCCGTTGTTGTGGGACCTCACGGCGACTCCGGCGCTGGGTCGCCTTGCCGAGTTCATCGCCGATCTCGGTAAGAGAGAGCTGGTCGAGAGCCGGCTCGAGCGGTTCGCCCGGGTGGTTACACCGCGGCTCGGCGAGCTCGAGACCGGGGTCATCCACAACGACGCCAACGACCGCAACCTGTTGGTGAGGACCGATGACGATGGCACGCCGAGATTCGGCGGCCTCATCGACTTCGGTGACATGCTTCACACCGCAGTCATTGCCGAGCTCGCCATCGCGACTACCTACCTCATGCTCGACCGCGACGATCCGCTCGCCGAAGCCGCCAGCGTCGTCAGGGGCTACCACTCGGTGCGTCCTCTGACCGCACCCGAACGCGAGCTCCTTCCCGACTTCGTGATCGCGCGACTGGTTTCAAGCGTGCTGATGTCGGCCCACGGCCGACACCGCGACCCCGGCAACACCTATCTTCAGATCTCCGAAGCGCCGGTGTGGCGACTGCTCGAAAGGATGACCTTGATCGACGAAAGCAGGATTCACGACGCGGTGGAAGTCGGGTGTCGCAGCACGATCAGCCGATCGCGGAGCATCGACGAGATTCTCTCGATCCGCCGGCGCCACGTGGGCCGCAACCTCAGCGTCTCCTACACCGAACCGCTCAAGATCGTCCGTGGAGAGGGCCAGTACCTCTACGACGAACAGGGACGCCGTTTCCTCGATCTGGTCAACAACGTCTGCCACGTGGGTCACTGCCACCCGCAGGTGGTCGCCGCCGGGCAACGGCAGATGGCCGAGCTCAACACCAATACCCGGTATCTCCACGACAATCTGGCCGAGTACGCGCTCAAGCTCACGGCGACCTTTCCCGATCCCCTGAGTGTCTGCTTCTTCGTCTGCACCGGCACCGAGGCCAACGACCTCGCCCTTCGACTGGCGCGCACCCACACCGGCACCCGGGAGATCATCGTCCTCGAGCACGCCTACCACGGTCACTCACCATCGCTCATCGAGATCGGCACCTACAAGTGCGAGGGTCCGGGCGGAGAGGGGCTCGCGGAGCACGCGCACGCGACGCCCCTGCCCGATCCCTACCGGGGGCCCCACCGCGGCGCCGACGCCGGGGCCCGTTATGCCGACGAGGTGCGCGCCACGGTTGGGGAGCTCTCGGCGGCGGGCCGGCCCCCCGGCGCCTTCATGGCGGAGTCGCTCATCGGCTGCGGCGGCCAGGTCATCCCCGCGAAGGGCTTCATGCCCGAGGCTTTCAGAGCGGTGCGCGCAGCGGGTGGCGTGTGTATCGCCGATGAGGTCCAGGTCGGCTTCGGCCGCGCCGGTAGCCACTTCTGGGCCTTCGAGGCTCTCGATGCCATTCCCGACATCGTCACTCTGGGCAAACCCATCGGCAACGGCCACCCCATGGCCGCCGTGGTGACGACGCCGGCGATCGCGGCGAGCTTCGTCACCGGGATGGAGTACTTCAACACCTTTGGCGGCAACCCGGTTTCCTGCGCCATCGGCCTCGCTGTGCTCGAGGTCATCGAAAGCGAGGGCCTCCAGGAACACGCCCGCGTGCTCGGCGAGCAGTTTCTCGACGGTTTTCGTGAGATGGCGCCCCGCCACCGACTCATCGGCGATGTCCGCGGGCTCGGTCTCTTCCTCGGCGTCGAGCTCGTCCGCGATCACGACACCCTCGAACCGGCCGACACCGAAGCGTCCGCCGTGATCGACGCCATGCGCAACCGCGGGTTCCTCCTCTCCACAGACGGCCCGCACCACAACGTGCTCAAGATCAAACCACCCATGGTCCTGACCGGCGAGGACATCGCAGCCGTCCTCAAGAACGTGGATGAGGTGCTCGACGAGATCGAGACCCGGAGATGAAGTCGGCCGTCGATGAGGCCCGCGATCGCATCGCACCGCACATCCGGCTCACCGAGTGTCGATTCTCAAAGACGTTGAGCGACGCCACCGGCGCCGAGGTCTATCTCAAACTCGAGAACCACCAGCTCAGCGGATCCTTCAAGCTGCGCGGGGTGATGAACAAGATCCTCTCACTGACTTCAACCGAAAGGAATCGACGCCTTGTGGCGGCGTCGACGGGCAACCACGGTGCGGCCTTCGCCCACGCCGTGGGAGAGCTCGGACTCGACGGCCTGCTCTTTCTTCCGACCAATACCACGTCCATCAAGCTCGAAGCCATCGAGGCATCCGGAATTCCCTTCGAGCTCGTCGGTGATGACTGCGTGGTCACCGAGACTTATGCCCACGCCTGCGCCGAGACCAACAACGACGTCTGGGTCTCGCCCTACAACGACCCGGCCATCGTCGCCGGCCAGGGCACCATCGGACCCGAGCTGCAGATGCAGGTCGAAGGGATCGAGGTGGTGCTCATCCCGGTGGGCGGCGGCGGGCTGGCCGGGGGGATCGCCGCCTATCTCAAGGCCGTCGAACCGTCCATCGAGATCATCGGCTGCGAGCCCACAGCCTCGGCGGTGATGGCCGAGTCGGTCAAGGCCGGCGCCATCGTGGAGCTCTCCAACCTGCCGACCCTTTCCGACGCCACCGCCGGCGGCATCGAGGAGGGCTCCATCACCTTCGACCTCTGCCGGCGGTTCGTCGACCGCTACGAGCTCGTCTCGGAGGACGAGATCGCCGCCGCCATCCGCTTTGTCCACGACCACGAAGACATGGTCATCGAAGGCGGCGCCGCATTGCCGGTGGCGGTCATGCTGCGCCGACCGAAAGAGTTACAGGACAAGAAGGCGGCGCTGGTGATCACGGGATCGAAGATCGATGACGTGGTGTTGCGGCGGATCCTGAGCGACGAATAGAACCGCAAAGGCATCAAGCCACCAAGGAACAAGGTCCGGGACCTTGACAAAGACGACGCCACGTTCTCTGTGCCCGGACTTCGATCACCGACCTCCGGCGACGGCCAAGGTGTCTCCGTTGATCAGGTTGTTGTTCCTGCCATTTCAAAGCCGTCTTCTGGTCGAGGCCGCAGGAGCGATACTCCAGAGGTTCGATCCTCAATTGTTGTAAAGAAATCCTCAGTTTCTCGGATTTGATGCCCTTTCCGCGTCCATCGAAGCTATCCTTCTGGGATATTGGGCGATGGTCGCTCGCTTCACGAAACCCCGGACCACCAATCATGAGTGCCTTCGCCACCGATACCCGGGAATCACCCACCTCGGGGTGAACGTTGTTGTGGAAGTCGGGTGGGCCTTCAAGGCGGACGAGCGGACGAATTCGGATCGAACCACCCTCGAAAGTGAAGACTCATGCAACTCAGAACACCAGAAGCATCACCATACCGACCTTCGCTCCGTCGATCGATGGCGGCGCTGGTCCTTGCCGGAGGCCTCATCGGTCTTTCGGCCTGCGGCGGTGGCGAGCCCGATCCTCCAGGCCCCGGCCAACGAGGCGGCGGTCCAGGTCCGGGCAACGGCCCGGGTGGGGGACGACCGGAGCTCCCGACCATGTCGGTGGCCGTCGAAACGGCAGCGCGCGGCGACATCGCAACCTACTACCGTGCCACCGCCTCCCTCGATCCCGACAAACGCGCCGATGTTCTCGCCCGGGTCGCCGGAGTCATCGAGAGCATCGTCGCCGAAGAGGGTGACCGGGTGGCCAAGGGTCAGATCCTGCTCCACATCGTGGATGACGAGTACCGCCACCGGACGACCATGGCCAGGGTGGATCTCGAGAAGCAGCAGGCCCGTCTCAACCGCGCCGAGAAGATCCACACCCAGGGTCTGAGCTCGGCCGAGGACTTCGACGCCATCCGCACCGACACCGCCTCGGCCGAGGCCGCGCTGGAGCTTGCCGAGCTCGAGCTCAGCTACACCGAGGTCCGCGCGCCCTTCACCGGCCATGTGGTCCGTCGCTTTGTCGATCAGGGCCAGACCGTGGCCAACGGCACCGCACTCTTCTCCCTGGCCGATATGGACCGCCTTCTCGCTCGGGTCTTCATCCCGGCAAAGGAGTTTCGCAGCATCCGACCCGATCAACCGGTCCAGCTCGTGGTCAGCTCCACCGGGGACCGACTCACCGGCCGCATCGATCTGGTCAACCCGTTGGTGGATCCCGAAAGCGGCACTATCAAGGTCACCGTCGAGGTCACGGAATACCCGCCCACAACCCGGCCTGGCGATTTCGTTGAGGTTTCCATTGTCACCGACAGCCACTCCGGCAGCCTGCTGGTGCCCAGGGTCGCCGTGGTCACCGAACGTGGCCAGCGGTCGGTCTACGTGGTGGATGGCGAGACGGCCCACCAACGAGCGGTGGAGGTGGGATTCGAGGATGACGCCAATGCCGAGATCCTCTCCGGGCTGGAGCCCGGCGAGCTGGTGGTGATCCAGGGCCAACGTGCGCTGCGCGACGGCCAGCCGGTCTCGGTCCTCGACGCCCTCGAGCTCGACACCGACGCACCGGCCACCGAACAGGCCGGTTGATGCGCTCACTGGTCGCTCTCGCCGTCCGCCGCCGGGTCACGGTGCTCATGTGCGCCCTGGCCCTGGCCGCCTTCGGCGTGGTCGGTTATCAGCGCCTGCCCCTGGATCTGCTGCCCGACATCTCCTATCCCTCGCTGACGGTGCAGACCGACTTCCCCGACACCGCACCGGCGGAGGTCGAGAACCTGGTTACCCGACCCGTGGAGGAGGCCGTCGGAGTTCTTCGCGGTCTGCGGACCGTTCATTCGGTCTCTCGCCCGGGGGTCTCCGAGGTCACCCTGGAGTTCGACTGGGGCGCAGACATGGATCTGCTGCTTCTCGACGTGAGGGAGAAACTCGACCGCCTGATCCTCCCCGAGGAGGCCGAGGACCCGGTGGTTCTGCGCTTCGACCCTTCGCTGGATCCCATCATCCGCATCGCGTTGGGCGGCAGCGGCAATCTCACCGAGAGCCGTCGGCTCGCCGACCGACGACTCAAGCAGGCATTCGAGAGCCTCAAGGGTGTGGCCTCGGCTCGGATCAAGGGTGGCCTCGAGGAGGAGATCCACGTCGAGGTCGACCAGGAGCGGCTCGCCGCCCTCGGCATCTCCCTCGACCGGGTGCGGCAGGTGGTCGGGGTGTCCAACGTCAACCTCCCCGGTGGATCACTCCGCGGCACCGACACCCAGTACCTGATCCGCACCGTCAACGAGTACACCTCGGTGGAGGAGATCGGTTCTCTGGTGCTCTCGCCCGCCGGCGCCTCTCAGGTCCGCATCCGTGATGTGGCCGACGTCAGTTGGGGCGCCCGCGAACGCACCGAGATCATTCGGGTCGGAGGGGTCGAGGCGGTGGAGATCGCCATCTACAAGGAGGGCGACGCCAATATCGTCACCACCGCACGAGGGGTGCGCGAGGCACTGCCTGAGATGACCGAGCTCGTGCCCGAGGGCTACGAGCTCACCATGCTCTTCGATCAGTCGCGCTTCATCGAGCAGGCTCTGGTCGAAGTTCGCTTCACGGCGGTGGTGGGTGGCGCGCTGGCGATCCTGGTGCTCTTTGCCTTTCTCCGCGACACCCGATCAACGGTGATCATCGCCACCGCCATCCCACTCTCGGTGCTTTTCGCCTTCATGGCCATGTACCGGCTCGATGTCTCGCTCAATATCATGAGCCTGGGGGGCCTGACCCTGGGGATCGGGATGCTGGTGGACAACGCCATCGTGGTCCTCGAGTCCATTCACCGAAAACGCCAGGAGGGACTCAGCCGCGCGGCGGCCGCCATCACGGGCACCACCGAGGTCGGTGGCGCGGTGGCGGCCTCCACCCTCACCACTGTGGCCGTTTTTCTACCCATCATCTTCGTCGAAGGCATCGCCGGCGCCCTCTTCGGCGACATGGCCATCACGGTCACGCTCAGCCTTCTCGCCTCCCTCGTCGTCGCCGTCACCCTGATCCCCATGCTGAGCGCCCTCGGCGGTGGTCAGGAATCGGACCGAGACACGAAGCGGACCCACCGAGCCGCCGAGACCGGTCTCGGCCTTGTCTCCCGGTTCTACAACGCTCTCCTCCGGGCGGCTCTCGGTCGAAAGTGGGTCACCATCCTCGCCGCGGCCGTAGTCTTCGTCATCGCCGTTGCCGGGGTCTCCCGACTCCAGACCGCCCTCATCCCGGACATCTCCCAGGGCGAGTTCTACTTCGAGGCCACCCTGCCCGAGGGCACCTCCGTCCAGGCCACCGACCGGGTGCTTCAGCAGATGACGGCGCCAATCGACGGCGATCCCGAGGTCGAGGTGGCCTACGCCACCGCCGGAAGCCGGCTGGTCTCCGGGGGTCTGAGTCTGAGCACCACCGCCGAGCATTACGGTCAGCTCAACGTGGTCCTTGCCGACCGACGGGACGAGAGCGCCGAGGAGCGGGTCGCCAACCGGCTTCGGGAGGGCTTTTCTGCCATTCCCGAGCTCGACACCACCTTCGGCAAACCAACCTACTTCAGCCTCAAAACCCCCATCGAGGTCATCTTGTTTTCGGATGATCTCGACGCGCTCTCGGCGTGGGCGCCGGTTCTCGTGGACAAGCTGGCGGCCGTTCCCGGGCTGGTGGATGTCCGCTCCTCCCTCGAGGAGGGCAACCCCGAACTCCAGATCATCTTCGACCGCGATCGATTGGCCTCCCTGGGTCTCGACATGCGGGTGGTGGCCGAGACCCTGCGCGATCGCGTCCTGGGATCGGTTCCCACCCGCTTCCGCGAGGCCGATCGCCAGATCGACATCCGGGTGCGCAACCTGAAGGGTCAACGGCAGACCGACAACGATGTCCGGAACCTGATGATCCCGGGCCCCGACGGCCGCCAACTGCGACTGCTCACCGTCGCCGATGTTCGGGAGGACCGCGGTCCGGCCGAGATCCACCGCGTCCAGCAACAGCGTGCCGCCGTGCTCAGCGCCAATCTCGAGGGCCGAGGCCTGGGTTCCGCCGTCGCCGACATCAGGGCGCTCCTCGCCGCCAATCCGCCCCCGTCCGGGGTCATCGCAGAGCTTGGCGGTCAGGTCACCGAGATGCAGACCTCGTTCGACTCTCTGCGGTTTGCCCTCGCGCTGGCGGTTTTCCTGGTCTATCTCGTCATGGCCGCGACCTTCGAGTCCCTCGTTCACCCCTTTGTGGTGCTTTTTTCCATTCCACTGGCGCTCGTGGGTGTCGTTCTGGGGATCTTCATCACCGGAATCGAGATCAGCGTCATCGCCCTCATCGGTGTCGTCATGCTGGTCGGGATCGTGGTCAACAACGCCATCGTCCTCATCGACACGGTGAACCAGCTCCGCAGGGCCGGGATGGACAAGACCGAAGCGGTCATCCGCGGCGGCCACCTCCGGCTTCGCCCCATTCTCATGACCACCCTCACCACGGTGCTGGGTCTGTTGCCCATGGCCCTTTCCATCGGCGAGGGCGCCGAGCTTCGCGCACCGCTGGCCATCACGGTGTCTTTCGGGCTTGCCCTGAGCACGATCCTCACCCTGGTGGTCATCCCGGCGGTCTATCTGGTGGTGCCGTCGCGGGTCCGCGTTGAAGCCGAGGAGGCCGAGTCATGACGCTTCCCGA
>Ga0316198_10002156_pt1 | contig 11848 bp, 6 predicted proteins | sample OudBieAanoxic_MG_FD_204935 | JGI IMG/M metagenome (GOLD analysis project Ga0316198, IMG submission 204935) | Coastal sediment microbial communities from Oude Bieten Haven, Netherlands - site A anoxic | ecosystem: Environmental > Aquatic > Marine > Coastal > Sediment | place: Netherlands... | reverse complement strand
TCTTATTATACTCCATTTCCCTTTTATAAGAGATCCTTTTTCTTCATCTATGGAAGGGATTTTCGCTTTACCCTTGATCTGTTTCTTTTCCGGAACTATTAATCCTGGATTAGCAATAGCAAAGACCTCCATTGCTTTACTAACATTTTTAAACTCAAATTCTCCCAAAGAAACAGCCTGGATACCTGCCTGATTCTTAACCTCATCATATACCTTCTCAGATATCAGGACACTCTGAGGTATGGCCAGGGATTCGATACGGGCTGCTACATTTACGCCATCACCTATTATCCCATCCTCCCTGAAAATAATGTCAGCACTATGTATCCCAATCCTTACTGGTATCCTGGGTTCTTCCCGGTATGCCAGCTGAAGTTCAATGCCGCATTTTACCGCATCAATCGCACTATTAAATGTACTTAATGTGCCGTCTCCATAATATTGCAGGATCTTTCCTTTATACTTATCTGTGATTTCCCTGAATACTTCACGATGCCGGCTTCTGAAAATAAGAGCTTTGGCTTCATCCTTTTGCATCAAAGCTGTATAGCCCTCTATATCGGTAAACATGATAGCCGCCAATTGATGCGCATGGGATCCGCTACTGCTGTTTTCCTGGTCTTTATCCTTAAAATTATGTTTACCTGCTTCTCCCGGTGGATAACCATATTGATCCCGAAAGCACTTAATAAAATACGATGGACTGCTGAAACCCACTTCATATGAGATCTCAGAAACTGTTAATGAGGTTTCATTCAACATTTCCATGGCCTTATTCAGCCGGACCTGGCTAATAAACTGGCTGACTGAAAGATTGGTCATCTTTTTCACCTTCCGTAGCAGGTTAGATCTGCTCATGGCGATTTCACCAGCAAGTTCAGAAACACCAAACTGCTCATTGGACATGTTCGCTACTATCACTTTTGTGATTTTATCTAAAAAATCGTTCTCCATAGAGCGGGATAAAAATCATTCATTTAGATATACCGAAAATAGAAATTTTTTAGCTGACTTCATCATTTGCGTCATAATTTATACTCATGCTTCATAATTACAACTCATGGCTGAAACTTGATATGATTGTCCGCTTGGTTGATTATTAAGGCCTTACCGTAAAGCTGAACTTTACACTAATCATTTTAATTAAATCTTAAATACCAATATTATGAAAACTTTTAAAACACATTTACTGAAAGTAACAGTGATACCATTAATGCTTATCGCACTGTTAACCATGAAATCCTGTAATGGTAAACCAGCAGCTTCTGCTGAAGAGATTAAGTCTACTGCTGAATCAGAATCGCAGGCTGATCCTCCTGAAACGGATATTTTTACCGCAGCCCTATTTGGTGACCTGAAGACCATTCAGAATCATATTAAAGCTGGCACAGACCTTAACCAAAAGGATGGTTACGGATCAACAGCTCTGATCATAGCCGCCACCTTCGGCAAGACTGAGGTAGCTGAAGCTCTGGTCAAAGGCGGGGCCGATCTTAATATAACTAATAATGAAGGAGGTACAGCACTACATTCCGCAGCCTTCTTATGCAGAACTGATATTGTCAGGATATTACTGGACAATGGGATCGATAAGAATATTAAAAACAACTATGGATCTACTGCACGCGAATCCGTGTTGGCTCCTTTCGAGGTTGTAAAACCCATTTATGATCAGTTCAGTAAAGACCTGGGACCTTTAGGATTAAAACTGAACTATGATCAACTGGAAAAAACGCGACCTGTCATAGCTGACATGTTGCAATAAGATAACAGGATCTTAGTCGGAAAAATCGTTTAAAAATGAAAACATGGAAACTACATTAAGAAGATACGATATTGATTGGCTCAGGGTAATTGCCATAGGATTGTTATTGATATACCATATTGGCATTGGGTTTCAACCCTGGGGTGTATTCATCCAATTTATCCAGAACGATGAACCTTTGAATGCCCTGTGGATTCCCATGTCCATGCTCAATATATGGCGGATTCCATTGTTATTCTTTGTATCCGGAATGGGTGTCTGTTTTGCCTTGAGAAAGAGAAATTGGTGGCAGCTGATGCAGGAAAGGTCTAAACGGATACTTCTTCCTTTCCTATTCGGGATCATTTTCGTGGTCCCGGTTCATATTTATATCTGGCAGATGTATTATAAGCAGGATCTCGTCTATACCGTTCATCCTGTGCATCTATGGTTTCTGGGCAATATATTTATTTATGTCATATTATTATCTCCATTGTTTTTCTACCTTAAAAAAAATGAACAGGGCAGAATCTACAGATGGTTACAAAGGTTATTCAGCAAGCCAATTGGGATACTTTTAATAATTTCTGCTTTCGTACTGGAGGCTATGATAATCAGGCCGGAAACATATGAAACATATTCAATGACACTTCACGGATTTTTTATGGGGATGCTGGCTTTTCTGTTTGGCTTTCTGATCATATATTCCGGTGAAAACTTCTGGAAAACAGTGCTTAATCTAAGATGGTTATTAATATCCCTTGCTTTGTCTCTTTTCCTGTTGCGATACTTTATATTCAATCTCAAAGCACCGGATTACCTGCTTCCAATAGAATCTGTTTTGTGGATCATGGCAGTTTTTGGGTTTGCATACAAGTATTTAAACCATCCTGGTAAAATATTAAGTTATCTTTCCCCGGCTGCTTATCCGGTTTATATTATTCATATGGTATTCCTGTACCTTGGTTCGTATTTCATAATGCCCCTGGGTATTCCTGCTTCATTGAAATTTATAATAATCATTGTTTTAACTTTTACAGGCAGCTTCGTATTTTATGAGTTTGTCATTAGAAGGATTTCCTTTGTAAGGCCATTATTTGGTTTAAAAGAAAAAAAGAAGATTCGGGCTCCTCTAAAAGAAGTAAATGATGTAGAATTGATCCCTGGTAATCATGCAAAGGTTTCTAATTAAAATAATTACAGGCTTTGTATTTTAAGGATCAAAAATTAAGCTTCGGACAATTAAATTCACAAAAATGAAGAAATCGATCTCGTTCATAGTATGGTTTTCCTTTCTATTGGTGAGCTGTCAGTTAGATCTCTCAGACCAGTATATTTATCAGGCACCTGAATATAAGCATGATGGAATTCTCACTGGCACACTACATGAAGTAAATATTGATTCAGTAATGATCAAGTTGGCTATAAATAAGATCCTTAACGGCCAATATAAGGAAGTACATTCCATCCTGATATACAGAGATGATAAACTCGTCCTGGAGGAATATTTTAAAGGGCATAAATGGCAATGGGATGGCCCTGCTCATCATGGTGATAATGTTAATTGGGATGGTACGATGCCGCATAATATCATGTCAGCGACTAAAAGCCTTACCTCAGCCTGTATTGGCATAGCGATCGACAAGGGTATAATTGACAATGTCCATCAGTCCATTTTTGATTATTTGCCTGATCACAGCCATTTGTGTGCCAGTGGAAAAGAAAATATTACCATTGAGCACCTTTTAACTATGACCTCTGGATTGGAATGGAGGGAATGGTCTGCACCCTATAGCAGTGCTGAAAACCCTACCATTGGGATCTGGTTTCAGGATAAAGATCCTATATCCTATATTCTGGAGAAGCCCTTAGTTGATGAACCTGGAACAGCATTCAATTATTCTACTGGCAACATGGTTTTGCTGGGTGAAATTATCCATAACGCCTCCAATATGAGCATTGATGAATTCTCAGAGAAATACCTGTTTGAGCCGCTGAATATTGACACGGCCCTCTGGGCAGTGAAATTTGAAAATGGGGTGGATGGTAACAATTTAATGATCACACCCAGGGCTATGGTTAAATTTGGTGCCATATATTTGAATGAGGGTGCATGGGATGGACAACAAATCGTTCCTGAAGCATGGATTGAAAAAAGCAAAAATCCTTTCCCGGGAAACTATAGAATAAATATTCCAGGAGAGGCTTCCGGACGAATGGGATATACCTATTCATGGTGGACAAAGACTTACTATAAATCAGGGAAGCCCATTAATATGTTTACTGCCTCCGGATTTGGAGGACAACATATTATGGTATTACCGGAATTAAGCACTGTTATTACATTTACCGGTGGTAATTATATTACAAAAAGACCCCCCTTTAAGATCCTGGAAAAATACTTTATCCCAGCCATTAAATTGAACAAATAAATATATCAACAGTGTATGTTGAAGGGTTAAGCAGGATCGGGATGGAGGCAGTTTTATAAGATGATCACATTGACGTCCTCAGGGATTGTAATACGATATTTAGAGGTTATGCTTCCCATATTAGGAATAAGGGTGTTTGAAAGGCCGAATCGCATCTAAGGTGATTTATAGTACGCGGAGGGTATTTAGAATAAGATTTTATAATTATGAGCTGCTATTGTGGTCGAAGGTTTTTTATCTGGCTGGAAAATTGATCTGGTACATTTCCTGTTTGCCAAATTCTTTTGGCAGGTCAATGATACCCACGTATTCAAAATCATACATTTTATAACATTCTATCTCCAAGACTGATGCAAACTGATCACTGGCATATATATTCCCCGGCATGGTGACTGGCTCCATCCGGGCTGCGCGGTTAATATGGTTCCCAAATGCATTTTTACGTTGCGTAAGCGGATCATCAAGAAGAAAGACCGGACCAGTATGAAGGGCTATTCTCATGGATACCCGGGAATTGTCATCGACCATAGTATCCCAGGATGAATCAATCAATGTCTTTTGAAGGGCTATAGCAAATTCCATCATCTCCTCAATATTGGAATAAACTGCAAAAATCGAATCCCCCCATGTATTCAGAATTTCTGGTTGATGTGACAAGGCCTTTACATTAAATGATATATCCTGAAGGAGGTTTTTCACAAATAATGGTGTTTTATCTTCACTAAGTTTGCTGTAACCTACTACATCCGCAAACAGGATATGCCTGATTTTCCGGTTCTGAACTTCAGCTAAAGATTTATTAGGCGTAATTTTCCTTTTAACGACAGGTTTCTGGTCTTGCTTAATAAAGTATTCAGGATCTATGGAATAAATATTTTTTTTAAATGGCCATTTGTTCACCAGATATTCCGTGCCTCCCAAAGGGACTTCAAGGCTGTTTCCACTCGACTTTAATACTGTAAGCAGGGCGGGTTCAATGCCAAAAGATTCAGCCCTGAGAATACTTTTGCCAAAAATCACACTTCCCAGCAGGGCGTGTAAATCATCATTCCCGAAATAACCTTCTTCGGTAATGTAATTGACTGAATGACCCTTAAGTATTCTTCTAAATCTGCTTAGCCATTTTGGCCCGGCGAAGTTGATGCTTGTTTCAATAAAATCAGACAGTTTATAGGGTAAGAACAGGTTTACCTCAGCATTCCTTTTGATCATTTCTTCAACAAAAAGGATATCGGCACCGCATGCCAGGGAACTATATCCAATACCAGCGTCAAGTTGATCTAATGTTTTTGAAATCTCTTCTGCAATATGAGTTGATATACTTTCAGGAAAGCGAGGTTCACTTCTGTCAGGATGATCTATCATATGACCGGTAAAAACTACCACAGATGGCGGTTGGAATAATTTTATTAATTCAACCGGAACATCAATATGATCAGAAAGAAGGATCAACTGGCCATAAACGCTGTTGAACATTCCGTGATCCCTTTCAATCGTATTTCTTGCCTTTTTGTATGCATTGATAGCCAATACCTTATTCCGAAGGAGAAGATAAGCCTCTCCCAGGGTAACCAGTTCCCAGAAGTCCTGAGATTCAGAAATAATCTCACCCGTAATCTCCCGGGCAATTAATGAAGCCATTTTCTGATCGCCTATTACAACAGACATTGAAGCAGCGTTGATCCCAGTGTAGAAACTTTTATTTTTTTTATAGTTCTCAAGGTAAATATTCCTTGATAGAATGGCATCATCCCTGTTTTTGTCTTTTTTATAAATACTTTTTAAAACACTGCCAAGTATCCCGGCAGTCTCCGGGTCGTCACTGTAGTTCTGATAGAGGTCCCAGAGCCAGGATTTGGCCCTCTCCAGCAAACCAAGTTTGGCCAGGGCAAGGCCATATTGTTGCTTTAAATTTACATTTTCCGGTTCCAGTTGCAGTGATTTTCCAGCCAGGTTATAGGCTGCCAGATAACGTCCTTTTTTAAGAAAAGTCTTGATTTTAATATGAGTTGAGTCTGTCAAGATATGGGAGGAATAATTTTACTTTCCGTATTTTTCTATAAACTCCTCGTACTGGTCCTTAAACTCTACATACCTTTCAACTTTACTTTCCTGATTGGCAGGTCCGGCCTCCGCTTCCTGAATCAGTCGTAAATATCCAGTAGGTGTATCGCCGGAATACATCCCCGGTATCAGGTCAGCATCCCGAAATGTATAAAAACTGAATATCATAATTATGGCTATAAAAGCAATGGTTGTTTTATTTTTTAGATTCTGTGTAAAGGTAAATAAAGTGTAATCCTCTCCGTTGATAATCATACCCTTATAAAAGAGCCCGACCAATACGAACCCCCCCAGAAGCAGGAAGCCAAACACTGCCATAACTACGCCTCCATCCGGGAATAATATACCAACTATAAATGTAATAGAAAACAGGATCAAAGAAGCATAGTAAAACATCAAACCATAGGCTGGTATTCTATAAATATTCCATAGCTCTTTTACACTTTTTTGGGCAATATATACATAATTCCCAATGAGCAATAAAACAGTCAGGATGAACACTTCTTCAGCGAACGGAAAGGATATCAAAAGGCTCCGCATGAAAAAAAGTATAGATAAAACGGTCAGCAATATCAGTTCATAGCTCAGAGTTTTCCGGTTCCAGGATTCAAGGTCTTCCCGCTTTTTAATCCCAAATACCAGCTCATGGAAAAAGGTTATTGCAAAACCCAGGCATGAAAATCCAATCAATTTCATTCCATAAGTATTCAAAGCCATGGAAGAAAAAGCTCCTGTTATGATCAGGACAAACAATAAATAATATATTGGATTGTATTTTTTCATTATTTAAGCTAGTTATTAACTATTTACGAAGAAGTAATAATCCATATCATAAGCCATCATGAAATCCATAGGTTCCCAACCAATATGGGCATCGTCTTTTTCACTTTGTTTACAGGTCTCCCAAAGCAGCATTCCATAACATTGTAATTCCTGTGATTCTGTTAATGTTCTTGGAATCGAGGATACCGCATTATAATAATTCTGGTCGGCCGTAGCACCCCATACATAACTCAGGATAGCATCGAACTTATCACCCTCGGTTATATCCCTTAAAACATCCTTGGCCATAGAATTCAGCCGCTCTCCGCCCATCTTACTCAATACATGTATTAATTTAAAGCGGTAATCTTCATTATAGGACAGATTGGATAAATTTTGCGTTTCCATTTTCGAGAATGCAGAATCTAAGAAAATGAAGGAATCAGGGTTATAATCCATATTATAAAGCTTATCCGCATTAAAAATGTAACTGATAATTTTGTGCGAATCCTTCTGGAATTTCTCACTCACCATTACCGATTCTTCTATCTTTCCAATACTTGCAAGATGAAAGGAAAGCTCCTTCATCTGGTTCAGGAAAAAGGTCTGGTTTAAATATTCATACCGGGTGGAGGAAGACGCTATTGCATCCATATTCAGCAGTTTAAAATACTTAATTCCATTGGTAGAATCACCTTTATTAAAGGCCCTGTTTGACAGTATTATATGCAAGAGGTTCCGGTCAAACTGTTGACCTTCCGGATGTTGGTCAACAAAATCGAGTATGCTTATCAGTACCTGGTCCGGGAGGGTATATGAATTTGTGAACGTTATTCCAAATTCCGGCCATACTTCATGTGCCTGGCTGATCCATAGATGTATCATTTCAAGATCTTCCCGTGTCGTATAGATATCTTTAAGAAGATCCTTTTCCATGAGATAATCAAAAAAGCCATCTGTCTGGTAGGTCAGGCTGAACCATCCATCCATATAATCGGGATATATATAAAGTTGTTTTCTTGGGAATTGCTTATTCCTGATTCCATCTCCCCAATAAGGATACGTAATTGACATTTCTTCATTTAAATAGTCTTGACTTACCTTCCGGTAATAATCCATTGACGTATCTAACCAATCTTCGACCTCAAAGGGATCCAATTGAGAGCCTCTGTCATGATGGTATTTGTATTCAAATACCGCAATCCTCTTAAGATTAAAAGCCATCAGAAAATTCCTTTCATCCCTGTTACTGAGTTTATTAATTTCTTTTTCATAATCTTCCACAATTTCCCTGAAAATCTTTCTGTCCCCCATTCCGAGATTTACATGAAAATAGCCTTTATGAGATCTGACAGCATTTTTAAAGAAATTTACTGAGTATAAGGACGGTATATATCCCGCTCTAATAACCATATTCCTATATATCGTTGTCGGTGTATCTGAGGGGTAATGTGCGTGAATCCATTTTATAAGTCCTGGAACATTCGCCCGGTGTTTGAATTGATATAAGTACCCTATTACGTTATTGTAATTATTAAAGAGGCTACCTATAAAATATTGTTCATCCAGATTCTCAAAACAGGAAATGATCCCATCATTATCACCCAGGGCCGCATACAGGGTCGCCAGCATGTGATACCCTCCGCTATGATCATTTGATAAGCGTCCATTAGGTTCATAACTTCCTTCTTTGTAATATACATCAAATGCAGCTTTAGCATTTTCACCAGCAAAAGGTGATATGGCATCTATCAAATGTTGCAGCTCTTGTGGTTCAGGATTACCAAAGGTTAACCAGAGACTTATTGCCTCATTCAATTCAATAGAAACTGCTGATTTTACCATTGATACATCATTATAGAACAGGGTAACAAAAGATGGGATATACTCAGTGACCGAAGAAATAGCCTGTTTGATCCTGGGATCAGTTATATAATAGTCATCATATGCCAGTGTAATAATAAACTTATTTAATTGTTCAAGATAATATACCTTATCGGTACCCCGATCATGGTATTCTTCAATATCTCTTAAAATGATTTCAATAAGATCGAATTTTATCTGTTTGTTGAATTTCTTATCAATAAACTTCATGACCCTATATACATTGACAGAAAGTCCCAGCCGGCTTTTCAGGTCTTTATTGCTTTGTATATAAGATATTAATGTTCCATTGTATAGACGTTCTTCAGTAATCAAATACAATGACTTCTCGAAATCATCGATTTCCGGACTGTTTAGAAGTACTGAGGCTTTTTCCCTGACCTCTGCGAGAACACTTGTATTTTTCTTTTCCTCCGCATCATACCAGTAAAACCCACTAAGAGCCAGCATGATGAGAATAGCAGAAAAGGTCGCAATCTTCTGTGCCCCGTATTTCATAAAAGCCCTTGAAACCATAACTTTTCTAGCACTTCTTTTCAGGAATTCATGCGTATCGTTCAGTATATTCTTTGATTCCTCAAGGGATTCTTCAGCAGGTTTATCTTTGTCCGCATACCGGTTAATCCACCAGATATTAGGCTTACATTGTTCATGCCACTCTTCAAAATAATTGAGTGGCCCGATGGGTAATAAAAATGACCTGCTCTTTCCATGATCCCGCCACCTGTTCAACTGCTTCTGAAAGTCAAGGAAAGTGGAATAAAATTCGAATTCTTTGTTCGCCCATTTATTTAGAGATCTCCAGTTTCTTATGAGGCTTTCATGGGTGATATCCAGGACCGAATCAGGGGAAAGCAACTGGGTATCTGGATCCTCGGTTATAAAAGGTCGAATAAACGAATTTCCTTCCTTCCGGAATAAATTAACGATCTGGCTGACAACTTCTTCTGTGATCCCCGGTTTATTTATGATATGTGTAATTTCACTGACCGTCATCCGGTTTCGAACTGCCCTGCTATTATCAATTTTTGTAAGGCAGGCAAAGGTCATGGCTACAATATTTTTACCATCCTTCTGGGATATAGGGTGATCGGGATTGGTTTCATTATATACTTCCCATGCGCTTTCATACAATTTGCTCGCATGAATTTCTATGACCCTGTTTAATCCAGTATCATGGAAGAACTTGTGCTGATATTCTGGAATGGTTCTATACCAGGCAAGGAAAGTCTTCTGGTCCTCCTCAGGCAGTTCCTTAACAGGCATACCACCCACCATGGCATAATGGATCAAATCCATCTCGGCATTTCCCTGGTCAGCTGCGAGCCATATCTGGCTTAGTGCATGCTGTAGAATAGGAAGTTGATCAATGCCTTCTGAAATATCATAGACCAAACGTTCGATCAATCGATTTGATATTCTATTTCCGCTCAGCAGAGCTGGTTCTTCTATTACCTGCTTTAATTCCTTTCTCTTTAAACGTGGAACGAAAAACTGCGAAAAGCCAATGTGCTCCGGCAATCCCCTGAAAGAAGAACATTGCCCAATGTAATCCGATCGCATCGTGGTAGCCACATAGATCGGCAAATCATTCTGGAGTGAAAGCTTAGAGGTTTCAAGAACCAGGTTCACGACGATCTGTGCATCTACAGATGTCTTTCCATTTAAATAGTTTTCCGGATTGGTGAAAAATTCTTCGAACTGATCTACCAGAATTAATAAATTCGCTGCAGATCTTTTTCGATTCAGCTGTTCATTTTCATCCAGGGTTTGCCAGCCCTCATTTTGTTCATCAATATAATAATCAGAACTTTTATACAGATCGATAAGTGAGGAATACCCCCTTTTCAACTCAGTACTTACTATTTCCTCCTGTAAACCCAGTTTCTCGGACAAAGACTTTGATAAATTACTTAAAGGGGATCTTTCCGGGCGAAAATCAACCACTATCCAGTTGTTGTATTTTGCTTTAAAGAAACCGGCCCTTGCATTTGGTATCAATCCTGCATACACAAGTGAAGATTTACCTTCTCCGGATGCCCCTGTGATCATAAGGAATTTATTTTTTTCCAGCAGCTGGCATATCTGATCGATCTGCTCATCCCTTCCTTTAAAATACAGGGATTCTTCCTCAGTAAACGACCGGAGACCGGTATATGGGCATATGTTAAATGATTCAGCCAATGTCATTATTATATATTATAAGTCTGGTAAGCCACCAGGGGTAATTTTCATTATAGATTTTCCAATTTTCATCAATCTGTCCGGCAGACAATGAATATCCATACATAATATTCCACAGGAATATAGTTATATCTGTGTCTGAGATATTATCCGGGATACTTGCATTTGCATCGAACATATGCTGATGATAGGCAATAGATCTTGCTATTCGTTCATATCCGACAAACTTGAAGGGAACATTTTTGATAACATTATAGGCATTATCAAGATCCCGTTTATTATTCTGAAGAGCCAGGGCATATGAAAGCATGGTACGATTTGGTTGTCCGGTAGTCAGGTTCTCGATCTTATCAATTTCAGCATAAGAAGAATCGATAAATATCCTGATAACATCCTGTGAGAAATCCTGATATGATAATTCCTTTGCTACATATGCATATATTGAAGACCGGTTAACAGGATTGTTTAAAGCATTGACCAGTTCATAAGACTCTTCCATTTTGCCATATCTGGCCAATTCAGTTACCAGCTGGGCAAGCAACCGGAATGAATGAATGTTAATCTGGTTATCAAAAGCCCGGTAATTGAAAAGATTGTTGAAGTTGTTCTTTTTTATCTTCTGGAAACAATACAACATGCTATCCGGATTATCTCTTTTTGCCATTTCAATACCCAGGTACAAATACAATAAATTGATATCGGAAATCTCCGCTGCCCTTCGATCAGACAATTCCTTTTCGATTTTGACCAAAGTAGAAGACTTCAAAGGATCCCTTAC
>Ga0316198_10002155_pt1 | contig 11849 bp, 12 predicted proteins | sample OudBieAanoxic_MG_FD_204935 | JGI IMG/M metagenome (GOLD analysis project Ga0316198, IMG submission 204935) | Coastal sediment microbial communities from Oude Bieten Haven, Netherlands - site A anoxic | ecosystem: Environmental > Aquatic > Marine > Coastal > Sediment | place: Netherlands... | reverse complement strand
GGCGATCTCATCCCGGGTCAGACCGCGGCTCGCAGGGACCACCACATCGTCGTAGGTGATCTCGGTATGGCCTGCGTGAGGGGCCCAGTCGGAGCGGCGGGTGTCGTGATCGGTGTCGACTGCCCAGGAAACCTCGGCCCTCGCATCGAAGACCCAGCCGATCCAGCGCAGGGGCTGGATGGTCTCCAGCCTGGCCTCGGTTCGCAGATCGCCCGGGCGAAACCAGCCGAGGGAATGCAGCCACTCTCGGAAGGCAGCTTCTGCCTGCGCCCGATCAACGGTGAAAGGCAGGAAGAACCGCGCTTCCTCCATGGGATCCGCCGGGTGCTCGACCTCGAGGACCGATCCGCAGAAGGCGCAGGCCGCAGCTCGCTTGTTGACCTCATAGGTCATGGCTGCGCCGCAGCCTGAACAGCGGAGAATATCGATCTCGATTTCCGGTCGGTCATCTCTGGTTCGGGCCGGGCCCCTCAGGTTGCAGACGGGGCACCGCAGGTCGTCGGCTTCGATGGTGCTCGAGCACCGTTCGCAAGAAAGACCGGGGCCGTTCACAACAGTGCCCCGAGGATGATCCCGATCCCGATGAGGGTGAGACCGGCGGCGACCACCGTGGCGACCTTGGCCCACGACACAGGGATCCTGCCGGCGACGTTCCCGGTCTGGCCGTTGACGAGGAGTCGGACCGGTTCTTTGTCCATTTTCCAACGAACCGCGCAGACCCAGACCGGGACGAGGGTGAGATCGATGGCTTCGTCCGTGAGATCGGTGGAACAACGTAGGCTGTTGTGGGAGTCGCCGGGCATGAAGTCGTGAAGTCGCCTCTCTATATCCGTGCGGGACTCCTGCCGGGCAAGACCGAGGCACGCGTCTCGGGTCCGCGACGGCTCTTCGGAGGTCCAGCCGGAGATCGTAGCCGGTGTGAACGGGCGAAGACCACCGAGATCGAAGGGCTCGATGGCTTCGAGTTCGTTGTTGGGAATGCTCTGCGATGCGGTGACGACGAGATCGTCGACATAGCATCGATGGCCACCCTCGAGGGTGCGGAACTCGGTCTTGGTCACCCGCCGCATGGTTTTCCGTTTGCTGTCGAACTCGGTTGTCGTGTAGTTCTCTCCGATCGAGGCTTGATAACGGCTGTCGGCTACGGCGCTGTAGAGATAGACCGGAAGATAGATCCCCTCGACTCGCTCGGCGGTGGCGCGTCGAAGCGCCTGCGGCGCCCAACGCCGATCTCGCAGATAAGCGCGCAGAAGACCTCGGGCCCGGTTACCATCGATGACGAAACCGATGGCGAAGACGGGATCGGGGCGATCGGGTGTGACCGGGCGATCGATGACCGACGGTGAGTCGCAATAGGGGCAGCGTGCGGTGCGCTGGGTGGCCTGGACGACCAGTTTGGCGCCGCAGGATTCGCAGGCGAGTTCAAGAGGGGCAACGGCCATTGCGCTCTAGTGTAACCGGCAGCGAGAACCCAACGGGAGGGAACCGAGATGAATCGACCGAGAATGATCGCGATCGCGCTCACCATGGTGCTCGTGTGTCTGACGGCCGCATCCGCCGCGGCCGAAGGTGAAACCGAGGAACCCACCGGCAAGCTCATGGTGGTGTGGACCAGTGGCGATCCAGATGTCGCCGACAAGGTCTGTCTGATGTACACCCACGCCGCCAAGGCCTATGGTTGGTTTGCCGAGGTCACGTTGGTTGTGTGGGGGCCGTCGCAGCGGCTGCTCGCCGGTGACCCGACCATCCAGGCCAAGGTCAAGGCCATGCAGGAAGACGGCGTGGTGGTCCAGGCCTGTGTCGCCTGCGCCCGCAAGCTCGAGCTCGTTGAAGAGCTCGAGGCCCTCGACATCGATGTCAAGGGGATGGGAGTGCCGCTCAGCGAAGCGCTCAAGGATCCGGAAACCCAGGTGCTGACCTTCTGATCAAATCGCCCTGTGCGGGAGGTGATCGACCGAATTGGTACTATTCGGGTTGGGGGTCCTGTGACGCTTCAGAGAATCACCATTGCCATCGAGAGCGAGTTGCTCGCCGGCTTCGAGGAACTGCTCGACCGCCAGAGCCTCGGAAACCGATCGGAAGCCATCCGCGATCTCATTCGTCGCCGGCTGGTGGAGGACGAGATCGAGGACGAAGATGGCGAGGCCGTGGCCAGCCTGACGCTGCTCTATGACCACGAGCAGCGCGAACTCGCTGAGCGCCTCGTCGGAGCCGGCCACGCCCATCAGGCCCGGGTCCTCTCCACCCTTCACGTCCACCTCGACCACCGGCTCTGTCTCGAGGTCCAGGTCCTCCAGGGTGAACCCGCCACACTCCGGCACTACGCTGACCATCTCATCGGTCTGCGGGGAGTCAAACACGGCGAGCTGGTTCTGAGTTCCACCGCGATCTGATCCGTCCGCAAAACCCGGGCGCCATGCCGCCGTACCTCAGAACGAAAGAACGAGGGAGAAACGGGGAGGGTCCGAGATGCGATCACGATGGAGAATCGGCCCGGTCTGTTTTGTGATTCTTTTGACGGTAGTGATTTCAGCCCGGGCGAACGACCCCGGCGATACACCGCCCTACGACCTCGTCGAGGTGTCCCCTTCGGTGGTGATGGCCCTCCACGACAACGGTTCGAACATCTCGTGCGTCGCCCTTGACGATGGGCTGGTCTTCTTCGACGCCAGCCTCAGTACCCGCACCGCGACCGCCTTCCGTCAAGCGATGGAGATACGGTTCAAGCGCAGTACTGTGGCGTTGGTGCTGACTCACGCCCATCTGGACCACATCCTGGGCATGGCGGCCTTTGCAGATGTGCCGGTCTATGCCGCCGAGGCCGGTCGGCCGCGGTGGGACCACTTTGTCGCTATCGAATGGGACGAGCGCGCCATCGCCGGCTACGCGGCGGTCTTCCCGACCCTCCCGGACGAGATTCTCGACGCCGAGCTTCGACTGCCCACCGATTGGTTCTCAGACGAGCTCGTGCTGGGCTCGGGTGAGGATGAAATTCGCATCCGTCGTACCGGTGGCCACACCGTCGATTCATCCTCGACGGTGGTCGGCGTTGGTGGCGTCGTCATCGCAGGCGACCTGGTCCAGGCCCGCCGCCGACCCTATTTCGGCGAGCCGGACACCGATTTCTCAGCCTGGATCGGCACCCTGCGCGGCTGGGAAGAGCTCGAGGTGGAGGCGGTTTGTCCCGGACACGGACCGGTGATCGACACGGCCGAACTCGGCGAAATACGTCTCTGGTTCGAAGGTGCGTCGGCGGCGGTGAAAAAGCTCAAGGCCGAGGATGTTTCGCTGGAGGACCTTGTTGCCCAAGACAAACTCCCGCCTCCCTACTGGCCCGAGGACGATGCGCCGGGGTGGTGGGGATATTGCCTCAAGCGTCTCTACGACGCTTCCTGATCAGGCCCGCCCGAGACCGTAACCCGAAATCAGAGATTCGAGCCAATCACCCACTTCGAGACCCGCGGTGGCGCCGATGACGGCGACGAAGATGGTGTCGTCGCCGGCGAGGGTGCCAACCACACCCCCGCGCTCGAGGCCGTCGAGGGCCAGCGCCACGCCCTGAGCCTCGCCAGGTGGGGTTTTCAGAACCAAGAGGTGATCACCGGCCGGGGCCACCGAACGAAGACGGCCGGCGATCCGCTCCTCGAGGGGATTGGCTGCGGAGAGTTCCCTCGGCGGGGCCGTCCACCGACCATCGGCCTTGACGAGTCGCAGCGCGGTGATATCGCGGGAGACCGAGGCCTGGCTGGCCTCGATGCCGCGCTTCGCCAGAGCCGCCACCATCTGCTCCTGGGTTTCGATCCGGCTCTCGACGATGGCTTCGAGGATCATGCGGCGGCGGTTGATGACCGAACTCATCGCGCATGTGTCCCGTTGAGGCCGGCGATGGCGCCGGTGAAAGCCTCATGGCGGTCGGCGATGCGGGCGGCCGCGGCCATCGCGATGGCTTCGATCTTGTCGAGGGCGGGCGCCCCGGCGCCTCCGAGGTGGGTTCTCGCTTGCAAAATGGCGTCGGTGTCCAACGGTGGCATCTTCCCGCCCTCCTTGATCTCGGCGGCCACTTGCCGATAGGCCGTGCGGAAGGGCACACCGTTGCGGACGCGTCGATAAACCTCATCGGTGGCCAGCAGATCGCCGTCGACCGCGGCCGTGCAGGCATCGGCGTCGACACCGAGCCTCGGCACCGCGTCGCCCACCATGGCCAACATGGCGTGCACGGTGTCGATGCCTTCCATCATCGGCCCCTTGGTCAACTGCATGTCCCGATGATACCCACCGGGCAATGAACCTGCGACCGCCATGGCCTGGGTTGCAAGACCGGCGACGACGCCCGCCCGGCCGCGGGTGAGCTCGAAGACATCGGGATTTTTCTTCTGCGGCATGATGCTCGACCCGGTGGCGAGTTCGGTGGGGAGAACGAAATAGCCGTACTCGTCGGCCGAGAAAAGCACCACATCCCAGGACAGGGCGGCGAGATCCCGCGCCACCGCCCACAGGGCTGAGAGCACGGTCGCTTCGAGCTTGCCGCGGGAAAGCTGGACGGATGTCACGGCGAGTTGCGGCGAGGCGAAACCGAGCGAGTCGGAGACCGCGAGGCGGTCGAGGGGCAGCGGCGTGCCGTATCCAGCGGCGCTGCCGAGAGGTCCCCGATCGGCGAGTTCGTAGGCCGCGTCGAGGAGTCCGAGACTGTCGAGCAGCACCTCGGCATAGCCCGCCGCCCAGAGTCCCACCGAGGACGGCATGGCGCGGCGGATGTGGGTGAAGCCGGGCATGACGACCCCGGCGTGGCGGCCACCAAACGCAAGCAGCGACTGCGCGGTGCCGATGACGGCCGTCTCGATCTCGTAGAGCGCTGACTTGAGGTAGAGCCGCAGCGCGGCCATGACCTGGTCATTTCGCGAGCGGCCGGTGTGGACCTTTTCTCCAAGTTCGCCGAGGCGGCCCACCAGTCGGTGTTCGAGGGCGGTGTGGGCGTCCTCGTCGTCTTCGGTGACTCGGAAAAGACCGGCATCGGCGGCAGTCAGCGTCTGGGCGAGTTCGGCCGCGAGGGTGGCGTGTTCCTCCGTGGTCAGGAGTCCGGCCTCGGCGAGACCCCCGATATGGCCGATGGTGCCGATGATGTCCCAGCGAAGCAGCCGTTGGTCCCACCGCCGGTCATCACCGGCGGTGAAGGCGGCCATGGCTTCGTCGAGGCCGCTGCCGTCGCCCCAAAGGCTGTGTTTCATCTCAGATACTCCCTTGCGAGGGCGGTGTAGAGTTCGGCGGCCGCGTGGACCTCGGCAAGCTCGATGGACTCGTCGACGGTGTGGGACCGACGGGAGTCCCCCGGGCCCAGCTTGACCGTGTCGAGATGGCGGAGAAAGACCCAGTCGGAACAGGTCGGTGAGGCAAAGGGGACGGCTCCGGGACACGCCGCCATCACTGCAGGGAGCAAGCGCGAATCGGCGGGGGTTTCCGCCGGAACCAGCCGGTCAGAGTAGATCTCGACCCGGGCCTCGACCCGGTCGCGGATCATGGCCACCACCTCGGCGTGCTCGTAGGCCGGGGTGGTCCGGATGTCGAGCATGGCCCAGGCTTCGGGCGGGGTGACGTTGCGGGCGACCCCGGCCGAGAGCTGGGTCGGTGTTATGGCCACCGCTCCGAGCAGCGGGTGCGTGCGGTCGAAGACCAATGAGCCCAGAGCGGTGAGGTCGCGAGCCGCCAGGGCGATGGCGTTGACCGGCGGTGGTTGGCGACCCGCAGCCCAGCCGGCGTGGACCTGGTCGCCCTGCCAGTGAAGTTCGAGCAGGAGCTGACCGCGCTGGGCGATACAGGGTTGAAGCGAGGTCGGTTCGCCCACCACCGCCGCGTCGGGCGGCTCGCCGAGACCCTCGAGGGCCTTCGGCATGGTGGTGTCACGGTTCTCCTCCGAGTAGGTGGCGAGGACCACCAACCGGCCGGCGGCCGGTCCGCCGTGGGCCGCGAGTTCGGCGGCGGCGGCGGTCATGGCGCTCACCGATGCCTTGGCGTCCACCGCACCGCGGGCCGTGAGACGCCCGCCATCGACCACGCCGTCGTAGGGTGGAACGGACCAGCCGTCGCCCGGCGGCACCGTGTCGAGGTGCGAGGCCATGAGCAGGGTCGGCCCGGGCTCGTGACCCTCGACGACGATACGCACCGCTGCATCATCGATCTCGGGCTCGAGACCATGCGTCTTCGCCCACTGGGCGAGAACCTCGGCGGCCGGTTTCTCATCGCCGGACGGGCTCGGGGTTCGAACCAGTCGGACGAGGAGATCAACGGCGTCCATCATCGGCCTGCGGTCTCGTAGGTCCGTTTCTCTCGTTCGCCGACGATCATGGTGCCGCTGCCTCCTCCGGTGAAGAGCTCGAGCAGGAGGGCGTCGGGGGTGCGTCCGTCGATGATGTGGGTGCGGCGAACCCCGCCCTTGACGGCCTTGAGACAGGCCTCGACCTTGGGTCGCATCCCGCCCTTGACGCTCTTGTTGAGAAGCAACGCCTGGAGATCCTCGGGTGCGGCGAAGGCCACCAGCGAGGAGGGGTCGTCAGGGTCGCGAAGGAGACCGGGGGCGCCGGTCATGTAGATGAGTTTCTGGGCGCCGAGGGCGCCGGCCAGAACCGCAGCCAGGGTGTCGGCGTTGACGTTCATGATTAGACCGTCGTTGTTGGCGGCCAGTGAGGCCACCACCGGGACGTTGCCGCGCGGCAGCAGCACATCGAGAAGCCTGGTGTCCACCGCATCGACATCACCGACCTCGCCGTAGTCGACGGTTCTCGTGACGCCCTCGTCGTCGGTGACTTCAACCGGGGGGCGGCGGTGGACAGTGACGAGCCCGGCGTCGATTCCGGTCAGTCCCACCGAGGAGACCCCGTGGCCGCGCAACGCGGCGACCACATCGACGTTGATCTGACCGGCGTAGACCATCTTCGCCACCTCGAGCACTTCGGGCGAGGTCACCCGGCGGCCTGCCACCATCTCGGGTTCGAGACCCATGCGTCGAGAGAGCGCGCTGGCCTGCGGGCCGCCGCCGTGGACCACCAGCACCCGGATCGAGAGGGATTCCAGCAGCGCCACCTGAACCGCGACGTTGTCGAGTGCTTCGGGAGACGACAGGACTTCGCCGCCGAGCTTGAGCACGAAGATCTGTTCCCGATAGAGCCGGGTGTACTCGAGCGCGTCCTTGAGTCCATTGACGAGTTCGGTCATTTCTCACCTCTGTTCGAGAGCATGTTTTCAAGCACCGCACGCTGGGCGTGCAGCCGGTTTTCGGCCTGTTCCGTCACGCGTGACCACGGGCCGTCGAGGACACCGTCGGTGACCACCACGTTGCGCCGGACCGGGAGACAGTGGAGGAAGATCCCCGCGCCGTCACGGGTCGAGGACATCCGGTCTTCGTTGATGATCCAATCGCGGTGCGGCGCCCGTCTGAGGGCCTCCGCCTCGGGCCGGCCGAAGTCGTCGAGACAACCCCAGCTCTTGGCATAGACCGCATCGGCGCCGGTCACGGCTCGATCGAGATCGTCGGTGACCTCGACCGTCCCACCATTGCGAGACGAGACGGCCTCGATGGCCGCCATATCTTCGGGGTCGAGATCGTACCCGGGCGGCCGTGCCACCACGACCTCCATCCCGAGGCGCGCCGCCGCCAGGGCTGCCGATGCAGGCACGGCGGTGGGCAACGGCCTCGGGTGCCAGCACCAGGAGAGGACGAAACGGCGGCCCCGCGGCTCCGCGCCGAGATGTTCCTGAAGGGTCTGGGCATCGGCCAAGCCCTGACACGGGTGGCGGCGGGCCGACTCCATGTTGATGGTTGGTACACCGGCGTGTTCGGCAAAGGCGCGAACGACCTCGTCCCTCCTCGCTTCGGCCCAGGTGTCCGCGCTCGGAAAAGAGCGGACCGCCACCGCCTCGCCATAGCGGCCGAGGACCCGGGCGGCCTCGACGATGTGCTCCACCGCCTCGCCGTCCATCACGACTCCGGATCGGGTCTCGATGGCCCATGCGCCCTTGCCGGGTTCGAGCACCACCGCGTGGCCGCCGTGGCGAGCCATGGCAACCTCGAAGGAGGTACGCGTCCGTAGCGACGGGTTGAAAAAGACCATGATCAGGGCCTTCCCGGTGAAGGACTCACCGGCGGCGCCGGCTTTGAGTTCGGCGGCGCGGGCGAGGATGGCGCGGATCTGATCATCGGGCCACTCGTCGGTTCCGATGAGGTTTTGCGGCGTCATGAGAGCACCTCGTGCAGAGCTTGAACAAAAGTGTCGACCTCGTCGTCGGTGAGCACCAGCGGCGGAAGGAGACGGATGATCGAGGGATCGTTGGCGGAGCCGACCAGGATGCCCCGCTCGAAGAGGGCGAGCTGAACCGGTCGGGCGGGGCGGTCGAGAACAAGCCCGAGCAGCAGCCCGAGGCCGGTGATTTCTTTGACCGATGGTAAGTCGGCGAGTCCCTGCCGCAGCCGCCGCTCGAGGTGAAGCGCCCGGCCGGGGAGGTCTTCGTCGCGGATGACCTCGAGGTTGGCGACCGCCGACGCGCAGGGGATCGGCCCGCCGCCGAAGGTCGTGCCGAGATCGCCCTGCGCCACGTGTTTGGCGATCCGGGGTGAGAGCAGTACCGCGCCCATGGGCAGACCGGCGGCGATGCCCTTGGCCAGGGTGAGGATGTCGGGGGTGACGCCATAGCCCTGAGCAGCGGTGAAGGCACCGGTGCGACCGCAGCCGCACTGGACTTCGTCAAATATCAGAACCGCACCGGTGTCGTCACACGCCTTTCGCAGGGTTCGAAGGACGTTGGCGCCGATATCGCGGGCGCCGGCCAGCCCCTGCACCGGTTCGACGATGACCGCGGCGATGGTCTCGTCGATGAGCGCGGGGAGCACCTCCGGTCGTCCCCAGGGTGCGACCACGGTGAGATCGAGCAGCGACTGACCTCCGCTTGCATCGGCGAGGTCCCGATAGTGGGGAATGCCCGACGCGGCGAGAGTCGCCAGGGTGCGGCCGTGGAAACCGCCCTCGAAGGTGACGACGCGTCTCCGCCCGGTAACCCGGCGGGCGAGTTGGAGCGCGACGTCGTTGGTCTCGGCGCCCGAGTTGACCAGAAACGCCTGGTCGAGATTTGCCGGAGCCATTTCGGCGAGGAGAGCGAAGAGCCGGTCGCGGCTCTCGAGGGGCACCGCGTTGGAATAGAAGAGCAACCGCTCGGCCTGCTCGCGCACGGCGGCAACCACCCTGGGGTGGCAGTGGCCGCTGACCGCCACCGCGTGGCCGCCATAGAGATCGAGAAAACGGCGGCCGTCGGCGGCGACGATGGTGCAGCCCGAACCGCTCTCGGGCTGGAGCTGAAGCCGGCCGTAGACCGGAACCTCGGCAGGATGGATGGTGTTCAGCATGGCGACATTCCTCTGTGTTCGAGCCCGGTGGTCTCACCCAACTCGAGGGCGAAATTCATGGCTTGGACCGCCTGACCGGCGGCGCCCTTGATCAAATTATCGATGACGGTCAGCACCAGCACCTCGCGTCCGCCGTCGCGGGCCACGGCGTGGACATGCGCGTGATTCGTGCCAACCACCGAAGCCAACCGAGGCGGCTCTTCGAGCACGTGGACAAAAGGACGATGGTCGTATGCGGCGTGGAGGAGTTCCATTGGATCTTCCAGCGGCTCATCGAGTCTCACCCGAAGGGTGGCATGGATCCCACGAATGATCGGCGCCGAGTGGGTCAGCAGCGAGCACGTCGGCGCGGAGGTTCCGCACCAGCTGCTGAGCCGTTCTTTGAGTTCGACCTCGTGGCGGTGCCCCTCCAGGCTGTAGCCGTAGAAGTTATGGGCCCTGAACGGGTGGTGGGTCGTTGCCTTGGGCGTCGCGCCCGAACCTGACGAGCCGGTGGCCGCCCAGCACACCGGGTGCGAACTCGAGCTCAGAACCGAGGCGAGCGGCCACAGCGAGAGCATGGTCGCGGTGGCGAAACACCCGGGTACGGCCACTCTGGTCGCACCGGCGAGGGCTGCGCCCTCGACATCGGCGAGACCATGGGCGAAGGAGCCCAGAAGGTCGGGTCTGGTATGAGGACCATAGGCGCGTTCGCTGAGCTCGAGCAGGTTCAGGCGAAAGTCGGCGGCGGTGTCCACGACGAGGTCGGGAGTTCCCTTTTCGATGTCGTCAAGCAGGTGTTGTGACTCACCGTGGGGCAGCGCCAGAAAGACGACATCAGCCCACTCACCGACCTCGGAGGGGTCGAAGGCGTCAAAGACCGGCCGGTCGGCGTGGTTGATGAAGTTGGGATGGACCTCAGCCCACGGCCGGCCGGCGGCGCTTGTCGAGAAACCGCGCACCTCGGCGATCCGGGGGTGGTCCGTGAGCAGGCGTAGGAGCTCCCCGCCGACATAGCCCGTTGCGCCGGCGACGGCGGCCTTGAGTCTCATGTCAGAGGCGGTCATAAGGCCTCCCGGACGATGGCCGCGAGCGCCCCGTCACCGCTGCGGGCGTTGGCCGCCGGCAGACCGAGTCGGTCGCGGATAAAGCGGCAGCCGACCTCGTTGTCGGTGGCGGGGCCGGAGATCACCGTCGGCGTCAGCCCAAAGGTCGTGCGGAGGATCTCCACCGCACCCCAGGCGCCGACCTGATCGGGGGCACAGCAGACGATGGCGCGGGTGCGGGCAACGAGATCGGCGTTCTCGAGCAGCCGCGCGACACCGTATTCGCCGAGGATCCCATCGCCGAACTCGGCGACGATGACATCGGGTTTCGTGCTCCGCGCGAGCTCGTTGAGCAGACCGAAGGCGGTGGGCAGGGCGGCGGCGTCATTGGTGGAGACGATGCCTGCATCGGTGAAGGTGAGGGCCTCCACGGCGCCGGCGTCGAGCATGGCGAGGGCGTCCCGCCGCAGCGACACCCCGGTGAGTTTGACCCCGGCGACCCTGAGGCCGGAACGGGAAAGACCGCGGATGACCTCGCCCGCCGCCACGGTCTTACCGGCGTCCATGCAGGTCCCGACCACCGCGACGATGGGGGAGCCGGCGACAAGAGCTTCACCGGCGGGGACCGCGCCCTCGCGAATCGTCGCCGGCAGCCCGACGCGATCGCCGGTCCGGGGGAAGCTCAGAACGGCGCCGAGGACCTCGGCGGTGAACGGCGGCCCGAGATCCGGGTTGCCGGCGGTGCATCGGCCGAGGACACCGCCGAGGTTGAGGACCTCGATGGTGTCGCCGGCTGTGATGGATTCCGGGACCTCGCCCTCGTAGCCGCGAAGCGCCCGCCGGGCGCCGAGTACACCGGCCAGGACATCGCCCGAGCGCAGGCGGATGAGCCGGCCCGTGGGATCTTCGACCTGGTTGTAGACGGCCTTGTCGCTGCCGATCCGAACCGCAAGGATCCGGCCCTCTTCGCTCACGATCTCGGGGCCGATGAGAACCTCCGCTGCGAGGCGGGCGTTGCGGGTCGATGAGGCGATCCGGTCGAGCCGGACCTTGGAGGTCACCATTTCGGCACCTCGCCGGCGGCGGCGGCGAGCCGCGACGGGATGCTCGCGATCGAGGCGAAGCTCTCGGCGTCGGCGCCCGTCCACAGACGGTGGCTCTCGCCATAGGACGCCACCGACGGATCCATGAGGCTGTGGGGGCTGCGGACACCGTCGATCGTGAAGCGACCGTCGGCGAGGCGCACCCGGGTTTCGCCAACCACCCGTTGCTGAGAACTCAGGATCATCGCCTCGATATCGCGCATCACCGGGTCGAAGGCCTGTCCCTCGTGCAGCCGATCGCCCCAGAACTGGGCGACGTGATCCTTCCAGAAGCTCTGCGACCGGGTCAGTACGAGCTTCTCGAGCTCGCGGTGGGCGGCGACCAGGACCTGG
>Ga0316198_10002154_pt1 | contig 11852 bp, 12 predicted proteins | sample OudBieAanoxic_MG_FD_204935 | JGI IMG/M metagenome (GOLD analysis project Ga0316198, IMG submission 204935) | Coastal sediment microbial communities from Oude Bieten Haven, Netherlands - site A anoxic | ecosystem: Environmental > Aquatic > Marine > Coastal > Sediment | place: Netherlands... | reverse complement strand
GGGGCAATCCAGAATAAAAACGGCATGCAACGTCCGGGTTGCATGCCGTTCCGGTTTCAGACACAACATCCGCCAATAGTAACCCGCTGGATGGCCAGCTCTTACTGAGGCGGACAAACCAGTGGAGAAGGTATGTATTCCTGGTTTAACTCATCGTATTTGAGTGTTACTTTGACCGAGCCGCGAGCACCGGTTTCATCGTTGCCGGAAGCATTCGTCTGGTAACTGGTCACGAGTACATTGGTCAGCTTGTACTTGAGATAACAGTGCTGATCGCCGACCTGGGTGGAATCGCATATCGTTGTTGGCATGCCTTCGCACAAGTCTACGTCGACAGTGCCATATCTCTTACCACTAAGGGCATTGTCGAGTAAAGGTACAGATGCTGAATCGATCATCATTTCAAGACTGAGGACCTGCGCCGATTGCCCGGTACTGTCACCCGGTTTGATTATTGCCTGGCCGAATGAAAGCAAGTCACTCCAGCTTTTGTGGTCCTTGTCCAGCGACTCGCCGTCGATCCCTTCATACTTGATATAGGCGGCACCCTGCGAAGTCGTGCTAAATCCAAGCATGGACAGAAGTGCCACGAGCGGATACACACATTTTCCAAACATTTCTGATACAGTCCCGCGCATCTTCATCCCTCCTCTGTTAACCTTTTGTTAACAGTGTTAAGGTCATTTTGCGTTTGTTTCCCTTCAATGTACTATCGTACTGATCGCCAACATCACTGTCAAAGAAAAACAGGGGCCAGACAAAGATACCGGGCCATGTCTTTCGTCGTTCATGAATAAACATGAGCGATCAGTATCAAAGGGATCAGACCTGCCTAACTATTTGTAATTATTCAAGGAAGTTCAAAAACATAGGGCGATATTAAAGCTTATGAATCAATGGGGTCTGCAACAATGCAAACAATGGGGTCAGGTCTTTGATCTTTGATTTATACTCATCATAATCGCGGCAATACTACGGCATATCACAAATCAAAGACCTGAAACCTTAAGCTATTCTTATGATTACAAAGAGAACCAAAACAAAGGTACTGAATATGTCGGATTGCTGTTCCAGTTCTTGTTCGACCAGCGAAAAACACAAAAGACATCGATGCCCCGTCAATGGTAAAGAATACGAAGGCGTATCAGAAAAAACTATTCTGCATCACGTCAAGCAACCATGGCGCTGGCAAGGCAAGCACCAAAACTATTACTTTTGTGATGATCCGGAGTGCGATGTGGTCTATTTCGGCCAGGATAACTCAATAATCGGGAAATCTTCGTTGAGAACGATCGTCGGGGTTAAAGAAAAATCGGGTACTTTTCCTATTTGTTATTGTTTTGGTGTATCTGCGAATCAAGCGGTCACAACACCGGAAACCAAAGCATTTATTGTTCAGAAAACCAAACAGCATGTTTGCGAATGCGAGGCGCGTAATCCTTCTGGAAAGTGCTGCTTAAAGGATTTTCCGAAGTCATGACATAAAAGGCGTCAGACCACGTTACCATTCCAAGGGTACAGAAATGTTCACTACTCCTGACAATATGCGATCAACTCGGACGCTTGACCGCGTCGCACCTCCACAACCACTCCGCGGCACCGCCGTCAAACGCCGGTTATCACACCGTTCTGTGAAATCAGTTGCATCCTTTATCACAATGTCGTTACTTTTGTCCGCCTGTTCGCCAACCCTGACAGACGAGGATAAGGCCAGCAAACAGGATGTCGCCAGTGGCTGGCAGATCGATTTCTTCGACGACTTCGATTCCTTTAAAAGCGAAAACTGGCAGGATCAGATACTGTGGGTCAACAATGAAGACCATTGTTACGTACGGGATAACCAGTTTAACACCCGCGAGGTCAGCAATGGCACGCTGAAGCTACGTGTTGTTGACACCGGCGTAAGGCGCCCCTGTGACAATATGGACAAGGCCGGTAAGAAGCACCCTGATACTCAATACGTTGCCGGTCGTATCGCTTCCAAGAACCGCAAGGAGTTTGTTAAAGGCAAATGGACTGCGCGTCTAAAGGTCGAGGACAGTGGCCAGCCTGGCATGTTCCCTGCGTGGTGGCTGCTGGGTGCTCGGAATAATGAACCACCGATACAAGATCCGGACGAGACAGTATGCTGGCCAATGACCGGCTCTGGGGAAATCGATATCTTTGAGCATCACTCTGATGGTGGTCCGGATCACTATGCAGCCCGGGCAATCAAGAACCTGGGTTACTGCGGCGGTGGCGATTGGCAGGCCCTGATGCTGGTGCAACAAACTTCCCTCGGTGAATTTCACGAATACTCTGTTGAGTGGGTCGGTAAGGACCTGATATTCCGCCTGGATGGGGCAGAGGTATACCGCAATGCTGATCAGGGCGATCAATACCCGGAGCCGATGTTTGCGGTATTGAATTTTGCCAAGATCAATGATTCTCCAATGAGTCGTGACTGGGTCATGGAAGTAGACTGGGTGAAACACGAACACCGGAAAACAATGGGGTCACGGAAAACAATGGGGTCAGGTCTTTGATCTTTGATTTATACCCACCTGAGTCGCGGCAATACTACGCCATATCACAAATCAAAGACCTGACCCCGTAAGTGTAGACCCCGTAAGTGTACGTAAGTGGTAGACCCCGTAAGTGGACATTGACTGCTTCATTTGAGTTGCATCAAAATATTCCAGAACTGTTTATTTTAATTTGTTTTGTATCAGGAAATACATACAGGCAGGTGAGATATACGCGAGCATGTTCTCGGTTTGGGATTAATGCATACAGAAACCGACATAGATGAAATTGCTCAATTGACTGATCCGGATGAGCCCGGATGCAGTCACGGCATACGTATCGGCCAGGATCTCATCAGAGCAACGGCGCCATTTGCGGAAGAAGATGTCACAAAGAGCTGGTGGCACGTGGGTACGACTTTTAGCCTGATGATCACGGTGCTCACTGGCGCGGCGATGCTGCCGTGGTGGCCGATGCGTATCGTCTTGTCCGTGCTCGGAGCACTGTTAATGGTGCGAGCCTTTATTACCTACCATGACTATATGCACGGCGCGATTCTGCGCAACTCGCGCGTCGCCTGGGTTTTGTTTCACATTTATGCGGCCTTCGCCCTCACGCCGCCGCGTGCCTGGCGCAAGAGTCACAATTATCACCACGGCCACGTCGGATAAAACCACTCATCCGGTTATTCGAGGGTCACCGGTGTAGTGAAACCTTTTGGCTTGAGCGTCAACACGGAGCAGTCCACCTGATTGATTACCTCTTCCGCTGTGTTGCCAATCAGAAAACCGGCTATTCCTGTGCGGCAGACCGACCCCATGACCAGCAGGTCGATACCCAGCTCCATCACCAGTTCCGGTATATATTCATCGGGATGGCCCTCGATCAGGTGCAGATGGGGTTTCAGATCAGTGACACCAACCCGGTTTAAAAGGGTTTCGAAGTGCTGTTTGTGTTGCTCCTTCTCATAGTCCTTTGCTTCCTGAACGTCTTTCGCAGTCATGACAGTGTTGCGCAAATAACGTTCACCGAACAGCTTCCACACATGCACGATGTGCAACTCTGCCGTTTCCTTGCGAGCCATGCTGCCGGCCAGCTGCAGGATCAGCGGGTTGAGCGAATCCCTGTTCGGGTCATATGCTGAGGGGTCGACCGCCGCCAGGATGCGGGCATAAGGCCGCGTCTGCGCCCGTTTCACTACCCACACGGGACAGGGACATTTTCGCATCAGGTGCATGGAGGTTGCACTGAACACACGTGCGCGAATGCCTTTTATCTCCTCCGCCGTGGTGATGACCAGATCGTGTTGTTCATGCAGCACCTGGCGGATGATTTCCAGGAAGGGAATACCCTCAACCACATTGATCACCACGTCAATATCGTCATGCGGCAAGGATAACATTAGACTCCTCAGCCACTCCCTGCGCTCAGCAATAGCCGAGGCTAGCTGATCTTGTGCAACCGAGTCACTATAAAGTTGTATACCGCTAGGCTTCTTCAATACCGAAAAAAGTGTCAGCCGCCCTCCATTTTGCCTGGTCAATGCCACTGCCTTATCCAGGGCCGCCGTTTCTTTTACATCAGGATTCAGTGCCAGAAGAATGTTTTTAAACCTCTGCATGTAGCTCTCCTTTGATCACAACCATTTTCGTTTCAGCTCTAAACCAACAGCGTGAAATACGGGGTCAGGCCTTTCATCGTTCAAGAATAAACAAACGGCCGAGTTGTGATTGATTTACTGTTTTCCATTAGAAATCATCGGGTCAGGGTAAAAACTCCGTATAGTTTTTTACTTTGACCCCAAGTTAATCTTATCATTGATGTATTGCGCATAGAGGGTGTCCTCCTCAATAATGTGGTTAATCAGCCATTCCTGGGAGATTTCCAGAGCACGGTCAGCCAGATGTTGGCTTGGGCCGAATAGCTCCAGTTCATCAACCAGCCCATCGAGCACTTCAAGGAACTCGCTATGGAGTTTTTTATGTTGATCCAGATGTGGATATGCGTGTTCTGCCATATAGCCTTCTTCGGTCTGAAAATGCCGGTTGGCATAGTCACGCAGAAACGCCACGCTCTCTTCGACCATCTTCTCGCCTTCACAATTCAAAATGGCGTCATACAGGCGGTGGCCTGCTTCGAAGAAACCTTTGTGTTGCTCATCGATTGCCTGTATGCCGAGCGAGTAGTCGTCAGACCATGTTTTCAGCATGACGTCCGTCCTGTGATATGTATGAATTGATCATTGGCAAAAGCGTGTAACCAGCGTCCGTTCCATAAGGCTATTATTCCTCGCGTAAAATCGCCAGGGCCTGATCATTCTGCGCATCGGTCATGAATGGGATGCCTGTGACATCCTCTGTCTCACGATTGGCTGACAGCAGATCACTACGCTGCAGCTGGTCAATCGAGAACTTGCGGGCGCCTGCCATAAACTGCTGCAGTCCACAGCTGAGTTTGTCGGCATAGCCGTACATGGCCACCGCGCCATAGGGAATATTCTGCATCTCGTTGTCACCGACCTTTTCCCGTACGGCTTCCCAACCGGCAAAGATCTCCTCAGGATAAATGCCGAGACCCTTAACGGTAGAGGGTAATGTTTCCCAATGACCCGCGAGCTCGGCACGCCGCTCGGGCTTGAACACGCCTTCGATGTTGCTGCCCAGAAAGCCCGGAATCATGGGTGCCCGTCCCATACATACCAGGCTGGTGTAGGGCGCACCCAGTGCGAGTGCCTTGAAGACATGATCCTCGCGTGCAAAACCGCCTGCAACAGCGATATCCGGTGGCTTAATACCACGTTCATCCAGAACCTTGCAATACTCATAGGTCTTGGCATGCAGCGGCAGCGATGGAATACCCCAATGCTCCATCATGTTCCATGGGCTCATACCCGTCCCTCCGCCGGAACCATCGACGGTCAGTAAATCCAGCCTGGCGTCAGCAGCGAATCGTATCGCCATGGCCAACGCCTCCATGCCGTAGGAACCGGTTTTCAGAGAAATCCGTTTAAAGCCCAGTTGTCTGAGCCGGGCAACTTCACCCATAAAGGAATCACGAACCTGATCGCTATCGCTCAGGTCGGTAGCACCGAGGCGGCTGTGACGTGCAAAGCTGGTAATGGCACGATTCTCAAAAGCTTTGATCACCACCGGGTTGGTTGGATCCGGATCGATAAGGTAACCTCGATCCATCAGGTAACGCGCATAGTCGATGTCGGCGACCTGGATCTCGCCCCCGATATCCTTGGCCCCCTGGCCCCATTTCAGTTCGATGATGACTTTGTCGCCGTATTTGTCGATGACATACTCGGCCACACCGTTGCGGGTGTCCTCCACGTTCATCTGCACGATGATGGCGCCATAGCCGTCAAAATAACGAAGATAGGTCTCGATGCGTCGGTCCAGTTCGGGGGCAGAGCGGGTCTTGCCGTCCTCGATGACCGCGGCTTTGTCTATACCCACCACATTCTCACCAATGACGATAGGAAATCCGCACAGGGCGGCGCCGACCGCAAACGAGTCCCAGTATTTAGCGGCAATCGGGGTGGAACCCAGGGCGCCGGTCATGATGGGCAAACGACAGTCCGTCTGTAACTCATTACCAAAACGGGTTGTGATATCCACGTTAGAGAAAATGCGATCATCCGGGTCGGTCGAGAGTTTGTCATCGAGGCCCTGGGCACCGTAGGGATAACCGGCAATACGCAAGGCGTGATAGCCGATACCGGTTGCCGAGACATTGGCCGAACCGGAGGTTACCTGGCCGAACTCTCGTGGGTAGAGCAGCTTTCTTCCCACTAGAGAAGCCAGCCAGGTTTCGCATTTACCTTTGCAGTCAGCCGTGCATAGCGTGCAGAGTCCTGAATCACATGGATTGCCGCGATTGGTCGTCCCCAGTGCATCATTCTGTTTTACTGGCATGTGCATGGTCATCTCCCCCGAGGTTATAGAAGTGGCGCTGTTAGTTGATTAATTCTAACCACTTTACGACCGGATCGTTATTGTGGCAAAAGGTAAAAAACATAGACACCCATTAATTACAACAGGAAAAGTGGTAACGGTTATCGTTACTGTTGTTCTGCTCGAGCAGGTTATCGTTGCTTTAGCTTGTAAAGATAATCTGGCATAGTCTTTCAGTGCAGGACATGTGCTTTTTCCGGTGAAGTAGAAACCATGGGGTGAGGTCTTTGATCTTTGATTTATACTCATCTTACCCTCGGCAATACTACGGCATGGCACAAATCAAAGACCTGACCACGTAAGTGTTTGATTAAATGACGCAAGCATGGCGTCAAGCCCGGGTATATCCTGTCGGAGCTGATCGAGCTGTTTAAACTCGAGCTCCATATCAAGTGCGTAGATGCCATCCGGGTGACAGACGATAACGGCTATCGGTTCAATATTCCCGTATAAATGACAGCCCATCGTTGTTTGTCCGTGCCTGTAACTGACCGACTCTATCGCAATCAGCATGCGCTTCGAGTCACGAAATATTTCATTAGCACGCAAGTTTGACATCTATTGATACTTTATTTTGACTCGGTTGTTATTACTCAAGTGCGTATTTGTTTTATGCCTTGCCAGATAGCAGGTGACAGCAGCAGTCCGAAAACGAGATAGATCATTTGCAATGGAATAATCCGTATATTTCCACTGCTGTCCAGTTCAAAAACAGAATCGATAAATTCCGGTTCGATTTCGATCGATGCTTCTTCAATAGTGGCGAGTATTCCCGACACAGGTCCCACGATGGCCCACATTTGTCCGGTATCGGCCGGATCACCCAGCCCGATACGGATACGCAGTGTTAAATTATGTTTCTGGATCGCATGCCAGAAGTCACGAGTAAATTTGAAGATGCGTTGACGAAATGATTTTTGCCGAATGGCTGCAATGGGATTAGATTTGTTACCAGATGATGATTTTTTGTGGTTGCTCTGAGCAACCTTTTTTGCAATGGAAGACGGTGTTTTTGGCTGACGCAATGGAAGCTGCAGGCGAACCAGGCCAAACAGCCATTGCAGTGTTATATCGCCTTGAAACGTCTGTCGCCACGACACCTGGTAGGTCAACGTGAGCGGAATCGCAAGTAAGACGAAGAGTGCCAGCAGGACTATCACCACGCCAGTCAGCATAGCAACGATTGCCGGTTAGTCAGGCGAACTACCGCTTTTTCCAGTGGCGGCCCTGCCAATTGTCTCAGCAACTTTTTCCAGTACCGAGGCAGTACCGGATTTGATGGGTTCGACGCGAACACCCGCTTCATTGATGATGATCAGGGCGACCGGTTTTACGCCGCCACCACCGCCTGTACCACCACCGCTACCGCTACCTTTATTCGGTTCTGTCCCCTGGCCACTGCCAACACCAAATCCAAAACCGACATTAACCAGAGGAATCAGGGTATTACCTTCGATTGTGATGGGTTCACCAACAACTGTCTTGGTGTTGAGCATGCGTTCAATTTCAGCAACAGCTTTATCGAACAGGTTCTCGATATCTTGCATAGCGACCTCCTATAAGTATTTAATCGACAGGCATTAAAAAGATATAATCAGTAAGCACCTGATCGTTCTATCGTAAACAATATTCGCCAATGTTGCATGATAAATGTGCACGGGCGGTATTAACACTGCCCCATATAATCAACGGCCAGGTACAGCGTGCTTGAAGCCGATAGATAATTTACAATCATACAGAACGGCGTGATTAAAATGAAATGACACCATCCTCTTTGCTGTCTCGGGAAGAACGCTATGTTTCAGCCGAACAATTCCCGAGTCGTGCGGTCATAATGAAAAGCTACTCAAAAACAATATATGTATGTTTCATACGGGATTAGCTGTTCCTGTTTATGTTGATACATTTTTTACAGGGTGAGCAAAGCCCGGGAGCTGGTAAATGAGTTACAGTCCGTTCATCGCGCCATTTGATCAATTGCCAGAGACACTGCCGGTGTTTCCACTGCCCGGAGCAATCCTTATGCCCGGCAATGAATTGCCACTGAATATATTCGAGCTCCGCTACCTGAACATGGTCAACGACGCGCTCAGCAGTCACCGCATGATCGGTATGATTCAACCCGATCCGAACGCGGACAAAGATGACAAACTCTGTCATACCGGTTGTGCCGGTCGCATTACCCAGCACCGTGAAACCAGTGACGGCCGCATTGAGATGGTATTGAGCGGCGTGTGCCGTTTCGACCTGGACGATGTGCTGCCGACCACGCGGGGCTATCGCCTGGTGGTACCTAACTGGTCGCGCTTCAGCGACGACTATATCGAGCACGATGACAGGCTGCCGCGTGAACAGGACCGCCTGCTCGGCATGCTGAAACGCTATTTCGAAATCAAGGGACTGGAGACCGACTGGAGCGGCATTGAGCGTCTTCCGACGATCAAGTTGATGAACACTTTGATCATGGCTCTACCTTTCAGCGATCAGGACAAGCAGGTGCTGCTGGAAACGATCAAACCCGAGGCGCGGCTAATGACTTTCATGGCCATGCTCGGCAGCGAGTTGCTGGCCAGTGATTCGGTTACCCGTCATTGAACCCACGCAGTTATCGCCCGAGAACCGGGCCGCCAGATGCGCGTGTTAACCTGCATCAATGCTCAAACCGCAGTGCTCGCATGCAACTGCGGCCAGCAATGTATATTGAACCATTGATGCCACAGCAACAAAATACTGGATTTTCTGATCAAAACGCGAGAGTGCCGATCAGCGTCCGAACCATACCGGCACCGTTAAGCATCATTGTTTTTGCGCTGTGGGGTTTACTGATTGCAAACGCGAGTCTGGCCCAGGCCGCAACAGAGACACAGGAGCTTTACACCCACGGTACGCCATCGCGCGATGGCATCGGCAAGTTCTATCACGGGCGTGAAATCTCGCAAGTAATGGGGCACCGTGGTGCGGCCTGGCTCGAAAGACAATCCAGGGTCCGTGACGAGGCCCCGGACAAGGCAGTGCAGGCGATGCGGTTGGCAAGTGACGCGGTGGTTGCGGATATCGGTGCGGGTACCGGTTATTTTAGTTTTCGCCTGGCAGCACAGGTTTCTGAAGGGCAGGTTTACGCGGTGGATATTCAGCCTGAAATGCTCGATATCATCCGCAAGCGCATGCAACGCCGCTCGGTAGATAACGTCATCCCCCTCAAGGGCGAAAGTGACAACCCGATGCTGCCACCAGACGCAATCGATGCCGTGTTGCTGGTTGATGCCTACCACGAGTTTTCCCATCCCTACGAAATGATGCGTGGCATCGTCCGTGCCTTGCGAACAGGCGGCAAAGTGTATTTGATCGAGTACCGGGGTGAAGACCCCCGCATACCAATCAAGCCATTGCACAAGATGACGCAGCAACAGGCCATCCGCGAAATGCAGGCCGTTGGATTGTCCTGGATTGAGACCAGGGATGTCTTGCCGACCCAGCATTTCATGGTGTTTGAGAAAAAATAAAGAGTGAAAATAGAATGGCTCCCCAGCTATTCACCTTAGTAGAACAAAAACGCTGATTACCATTTTTCATTTTGACCCGGTGAGCAAGTACAGTTATACGCTTGCAACTGGGAGCCAGTCAGCTCCAGATAACCCACACCGGGATTGGCGCCGTCGGAAGAAGCAATGAAAACAATGGAAAACAATGGGGTCAGGTCTTTGATCTTTGATTTCTACTCATCATAATCACTTCAATACTACGGCATATCACAAATCAAAGACCTGACCCCGTAAGTGTTTGCGGCATATCACAAATCAAAGACCTGACCCCGTAAGTGTTCGATACTACGGCATATCACAAATCAAAGACCTGACCCCGTAAGTGTTTGCAAATCAAAGACCTGACCCCGTAAGTGTTTGTAATCACTTCAATACTACGGCATATCACAAATCAAAGACCTGACCCCGTAAGTGTTTGACCCCGTAAGTGTTCCTACACAATACAAATGTGTACTTGTCAGGATGGGTTAATCGATGAACATACATGAACACACGAAAAAGTCCATTGATCCCTGTGCCATTCAGTAGCAACGCCAGGTCATAGGACGGGAAAGTTGTGTTCAGAGCATTGGATAAAGCTGGATTGATAAACTGCAAGTCGGTCACGACACAGCGGATATGAATGCGGCGTAGTCGGCTTCGGCCAGATCCGCATAGGCAACCCCGAACTCTGCGATCGCACGATCGAAGGTGTCGTTGTCCCCGAGATACCCCGAAATCGCAGACGCGCTACCGGTGCGGCAGTGTGCATGGGCCAGCGTCCAACCGCAGGCAGTGGCGTACTGGCGGAGCTCGCTCGGTGTGAACGACTCCACGTCGGCCGATCCCTTCATGTCCCACATCTGCCGGACGTAGTAGTCGTGTACCCCGGCCGTACCGCGCGCCCACCCAAGCATAATGTCGCTAGCCGACTGCATCAATCGCTGACCTTCGACCACGCGCTGGCCGCTATTGGCATAGCGACTCGGCGGAAGGTGAGCCTCGAGCACCGACGGACCCGCTTCCTTGATCTGCAGGAACAGCGGGTCTTCCCGGTCGCGACCCTCGAATAGCGCCACGTAGCAGCGGGTTCCCACGCTGCCGACACCGACGACCTTCAAGGCGACGTCAACCAAGCGGTAGCGCCGAAGCAGCGCTGCGCGATCGTCCGGCAGGGATTTCTCATACTGTCGGAAGAGCTCGCCTATGAGCTGGCGAATGTTGTCCGGATGTTCATCCGCGGCCAGGTCTCTCAGCGGAACGATGCCGGGCGGCTCGGACTTGATTCGATAGCGGCCGTCTTCTTCGACGGCCAGCTTCCGAAGTGCCCGCAAGCTGTCCTTGCTGCGTGCTTTGTCGAGCATCGTCTGGGTACGCCTAGCGGCCTTGCCCTGCTTCTTGCCTCCTTCCTGAAGCAGAGTCTGGAGTGCGTCCACATCGATGGTCGCGTACCACGCGTCGATGTAGCGTGCGCGTGCAAAGCGAGCCACGACCTCGCGGTAGGCCTCCGCCGCGCGAAGCGCCGCCTCTTTGTTGTTGTCCTCCTGGTGACCGAGATCTCGCCCGGCGAGCACGAGACTCGCGGCGAGGCGCTTGACATCCCATTCGAACGGCCCTGGCAGCGTTTCGTCGAAGTCATTGACATCAAAGACGAGGCGCCGTTCGGGCGAGCCGTAGAGGCCGAAGTTCGATAGATGCGCATCGCCGCAAAGCTGCACTTCGATACCCGAGGCAGGAGTACGCGCGAGATCCGCCGCCTGTACGATGGCCGATCCCCGGTAGAACGTAAATGCGGACACCCCCATGCGCTCGTGACGAAGCGGTACCAACGACTGCAACCGACTGGCCTCCTGGCCCTGAATCAGGC
>Ga0316198_10002153_pt1 | contig 11855 bp, 8 predicted proteins | sample OudBieAanoxic_MG_FD_204935 | JGI IMG/M metagenome (GOLD analysis project Ga0316198, IMG submission 204935) | Coastal sediment microbial communities from Oude Bieten Haven, Netherlands - site A anoxic | ecosystem: Environmental > Aquatic > Marine > Coastal > Sediment | place: Netherlands... | reverse complement strand
GCCGCCACGCTGGCTGCTGGATGAAGCATTAAAAAATGCATTGCACGTTATGGTCGGTATTCCCTGGGAACAGCACATTACTTTCCTGGATGATAGCGCACGGGTACGCATTATTGAAAATCAGGCGCGGGCGGCGGCGCGCTCCTGCGCTGATCACCCCGCAGTGCTTTGTTACTCGGTTGGCAATGAGATTCCCGCATCCATCGTGCGCTGGCATGGGCGTAAACGCATTGAACGATTTATTCAACGCCTTTATGAGATTGTCAAGAAAGAAGATCCTCACGGACTTGTTACCTATGTAAATTTCCCGACCACCGAGTACCTGCAACTGCCGTTTCTCGATTTCGTCTGCTTTAACGTGTATCTGGAGTCGCAGGAACGTCTGGAGGCTTACCTGGCTCGCCTGCAAAACCTGACGGATGAACGCCCTTTACTCATGGCGGAGATCGGACTGGATAGCCAGCGCCATGGCGAGCAGGCGCAGGCGGACAGTCTGACATGGCAGATACGCAGTGTTTTCAGGTCGGGGTGTGTGGGTAGCTTTGTTTTCGCATGGACCGATGAATGGTATCGAGGTGGGCACGATATCGAAGACTGGGATTTCGGGCTGACGACCCGCGAACGCCGTGCAAAGCCGGCGTTGTCTGCCGTTGCCCAGGTGTTCGCAGATTCCCCGTTCCCCGCTGACACCCGTTGGCCGGGTATTTCAGTGGTGATATGCAGTTATAACGGTGCCCCTACCATCAGGGACACCCTGGAAGGCTTAAAAAAGCTTTCTTATCCGGACTACGAAGTCATCCTGGTCAACGATGGTTCAACGGACGATACCCCGCGGATCGCGGCAGACTATGACGTCAAGCTGATCAGTACGGAAAACCGTGGCCTGTCAAATGCGCGCAACACGGGTTACCAGGCGGCAAGTAAGGAGATCGTCGCCTATATCGACGATGATGCCTACCCCGATCCCGACTGGGCGCATTATCTGGCCTTGACCTATCTCGATAGCGATTACGTGGGTGTTGGTGGCCCGAACCTGGCGCCGCCCGGCGATGGCTCTATCGCAGATTGTGTGGCCAACGCGCCCGGCGGTCCGGTGCACGTTCTTTTGTCGGATACGCTCGCCGAACATATACCCGGTTGCAATATGACTTTTCGCAAGTCCGCACTCGAGGCCGTGGATGGATTCGATCCACGTTACCGTGCTGCCGGTGATGACGTGGATCTCTGCTGGCGAATACAGGATCAGGTCGGGGAAATCGGTTTTAACGCGGCGGCCATGGTGTGGCATCATCGCCGCAACTCGATGCAGATGTACTGGAAGCAGCAACAGGGATACGGCAAGGCCGAGGCCTTGCTGGAAGAAAAATGGCCGGAAAAGTATAACCCGCTCGGACATACCAGCTGGGGTGGGCGTCTGTATGGTAAAGGCTTGACCCTGGACCTGGGCGCGCTACGTGGCCGTATTTACCAGGGCGTATGGGGCAGTGCACCGTTTCAGTCGCTGTACCAGCCCGCCGCCGGTACGCTGCTGTCGCTGCCGCTGATGCCGGAATGGTACATGTTGATCGCTTTGTTAGGAGTATTGTCCGTGCTGAGTCTGGGCTGGGCGCCACTGGGCTGGATAGTGCCCGTATTTATAATTGCGATCGGGTTGCCCGTTGCGCAGGCCTTGCTCAGCGCAAGCAAGGCCAAATTCACCTCTGCTCCGCAAACGCCCGCACAACGCCTCAAGTTATATGCCATCACCGCTTTCATGCACCTGCAGCAACCTCTGGCGCGGCTGATAGGACGGCTGCGCCACGGACTGACGCCCTGGCGTCAGCGCATCACTGCAATGCCGCGATGGCAGTGGTCATATAACGGTGATATCTGGAGCGAGCAGTGGCGCGCACCGGAGGCATGGCTGCAGATCATGGTGGAGGGTCTTCAGCAAACGAACGTACCTGTGCGCACAGGCGGTGATTTCGATGATTGGGACCTCGAACTCCGTGGTAGCTTACTCGGCGGTGCGCGAGCACTGATGGCCATCGAAGAGCACGGTTCGGGAAAACAGATGGTGCGTTTTCAGGTGTGGCCGAAATTATCACTGATCGGCGCGGTGCTGGGCGCGCTATGCGTGGTGCTCGCAACCGGCGCCGCACTGAACGGCGCATGGGCTGTTGCATTGTTGCTGACCTTGGGCGCTGTGCTGGTATTTACACGGGCAACTTTGGAATATGTGACAGCGGCCAGTACTCTGCGGAATCTGTTGCGCCAAGAGTACGACGGGTAGACAGCATGCCGCAGCGCAAACATCCCGATATAGCTATTTTGCGGCGTCTGCTCGAACAGGCCCGGCCGTATTGGGGGAATCTTGCCGCAATCTTTAGCATTGATCTGCTCGCCACCCCGCTGGCACTGCTCACACCGCTGCCTTTGATGCTGGCTGTCGACAGCGTTATCGGGTCGGAGCCGCTGCCACGGTTTATTGCGCTGCTTACGCCGGACTTTGTCACTGAATCGAAAGGGGCGATGCTCGGTCTGGTCGCGGTTCTCGTGGTTCTATTTGCACTCCTCAACCAGGTGCAGAAACTCGGCGGCTGGCTTCTGCAAACCTATACCGGCGAGAAACTCGCCTTGGCGTTCCGCGCGCGCTTGCTGCGCCATGCTCAGCACCTGTCGCTGACCTACCATGACACCAAGGGCACCAGCGATTCGATTTACCGCATCCAATACGATGCCCCTGCCATTCAGTGGGTGGTGATTTACGGTCTCACGCCCTTCGTTACTGCGTCTTTTACATTGCTCGCTATGATCGTTGTGACGGCGCAGATCGATTGGCAGCTTGCCTTGATCGCTTTGGCCGTTTCGCCTGTGCTTTTTTTGCTCACCCAGGTGTTTCGCAGGCGCCTTCGGGGTCAGTGGCGGGAAGTGAAGCAACTGGAAACTTCCGCCCTGTCGATTATTCAGGAGATCCTGGGAGCGTTGCGGGTGGTCAAGGCGTACGGTCAGGAAGACCGCGAGCACGGGCGATTCCTGCGCCGGGCTCGGCAAGGACTGTGGGCGCGACTTCGCGTCATTGCAGGGGAAAGCGCCTTCAATTTCTCGGTCGGGTTGACAATTGCATTTGGCACAGCCGCTGTCCTCTATGTCGGGGCAACCCACGTGCAGGCGGATATTCTGACATTGGGGCAGCTGCTGCTGGTGATGGCATATCTTGCCCAGCTGTATCAACCGCTGCAGACGTTGGGTCAGCAGGTCACCAAGCTGCAGGGTGGGCTAACCAGCGCCGAGCGCGCCTATGCGCTGTTGGATGAGGCGAGCGACGTCGTTGAGCGGCCGGACGCGTGGGCACTGGATCGGGCTCGGGGAACCGTCGAGTTCGATAATGTCTCTTTCAGCTATGACGGTACCACGTCGGTGCTGAAGAACATCTCGTTTCGTGTGCCGGCAGGTGCACGGATAGGCATAAAGGGGCGCACCGGTTCCGGAAAGTCCACCCTGATGAACCTGTTGATGCGTTTTTACGATCCGGTGGACGGCCGCATCCTGCTGGACGATGTGAATTTGCGGGACTTTCGTCTGGCCGATGTGCGCGACCAGTTTGCAATCGTCCTGCAGGATCCCCTGCTGCTGTCGAGTAGTATCGAGGAAAATATCGCCTACGCGAGACCGAATGCGAGTGAACAGGAGATTGTCGAAGCCGCACGAGCCGCCAACGCCGATGAATTTATTCGTGAATTGCCACAAGGATATGACACCCAGGTCGGCGAGCGTGGACTGCGACTCTCAGGTGGGCAACGCCAGCGGATCGCCCTGGCACGTGCCTTTCTTAAAGATGCACCCATCTTGATTCTCGACGAGCCGACAAGCTCGGTTGACGTCAAGACCGAGGCCAAGATCATGGAGGCGATGGATCGTCTTATGCAAAATCGAACGACATTCATGATTGCGCATCGGCTCAGCACGCTGAGAAACTGCGACGTACTGTTGGTAATTGATAACGGTGGCTTGGTGGACGAAGAAGATTTACAAACGGTCGCCGCGGCCGTACCAGGTGTGTAGGCCGCTCACAAGGGCGCTAGCTATAATTTTCATTGCGCGGCTGTTTCGTGCACAGCAGACTAATTAGAAGACCAGGCCATGAGTAATCAGCCAGTCGTAGTCTATATACACATTCCAAAAGCGGGTGGTACAACTCTCGCAGATTGGCTCTATGGGCAACTACGAGACCTCTCGGGGGAAGCGTGTGAGGCGGAAGAAGAAGGTTGCTTAAACTCGGGGATTTTCTATTATTCGTCGGGCTACATAAAGGGGCCCGACGCTCAGGACATCGCCAGGATAATGCGCGTGCTCCCGCGGCCCGACCTGAAAGCGGTGCTCGGGCACTGTAACTTCGGTATCCATGAACAGCTCACCCGCCCGGCAAGCTACATAACCATGCTGAGACACCCGGTGGAACGTGTCATGTCTCTCTACCATTTCGAGAAACTGGTGAAAGCGAAATTTGGTGATCACGAGGGTATTAAATTGCCTGCGGAAACGACGCTCAAGTCATTCGTGGAATCACCACCTTTCAAAGACGTGGATAACGGGCAGACACGGCGCATCGCCGGCCTCTCGCCTGACGTCGGGGGCTGCACAAGGGCGATGCTGGAACGAGCGAAAGAAAACCTCCGCAGGCACTTCGTGGTAGTGGGCCTCACAGAGCGCTTTGACGAGACCCTGGTGCTGCTGAAACAAGCATTTTCCTGGAGCAGGGATGTCTTCTATTACCCAATGAATACCAATCCCGATCGAGCTGCGATGCCGTGCGAGTCGCAGGACACTATCCATACAATACAGGCGCATAATTCGTTCGATTACGAGCTTTATCAGTTTGCGATTGAGCTGATGGAATCCGCGGTATCGCGGTATGGCACCGCCTTTCAGGAACAACTTGAAGAATTCCGAGTGAAAAAGCAGGCCTGGTATGACGATGTTACCCGGAATTCTGAAACCATGCTCGACGGCCAGCGCAAGCGAGCGCTAAGAGGACGGTAAGGGGGAAAGCCATGGCTAAGTCAAAGTTCATTGTTACCGGATGCAGCCGGTCCGGGACTAACTATATGTCCTCTCTGCTATCAGCGTTGGGTCTGGCCTGTGGGCACGAACGCGTATTCAATATTTTTCCCGTGATCCAGTTACGGCCTCCGTTTGACTTTATGGCTTTATTTGCCGACAAGGATGGCGATTCATCTTTCCTGGCCGTCCCCTATGTAAAGGCGTTGCCACCTGGCAGCCTGGTTCTGCATCAGGTTCGACATCCGGTCCATGTTATACGTTCACACATGGGTATCCGCTACTTAGCACCGGATTATCAGCCGTCAATGTATCTCGCCGACAATCATCCAGATTTTCTGGACGTTATTAGACGCCACTGCCCGGAGATCTTTGCGGACGAAGATGAATTGAGAAGAACCATGCGTTACTGGGTTTTGTGGAACAAAATGGCCCAGGAGGCTTCCGCGGCGCCCAACGTCCGCTATTTGCGTTACCGGGTAGAGGGGCTTGATTTACCGTTACTGGAACGCATCCTGGAACTACTGCGCGTTGACATATCCGAGGAGACGGTGGCGCAGGTGCTGGCAACGATTTCGCGCAGCACCAATGCCAGACTGCGTGACGATGCGGTTTCATGGGGATCTCTCCCGGAAGGCCGGCTCAAGAGCGACATTGCACAACTGGCGGCCGACTATGGATACGGTGATTTCAATTCACTGGGTTCATCGACCCTCAAATCCAGGAATCACTGAAACATGCGGCTCCGGTACGATCAGGCAACGGTTTCTTTCCACCATCTAACGGGCTGTCGAGCCCGTCTTGGGGCATTTGTGGCATGAAGACAGAAGATCTTGCCTGGATTCGCGAAGAGGACTATCCGCCAGCCACGCGCGGAAAGATTGTCGTCTGGGGGTTACTGGCGTCCTTGGCGTTCGGGGGAATGGTATGGCAGGTCTATCACTACCTGGTTGCGCTACGGCGGCTCGGCTTTGATGTCTGGTATGTCGAGGATTCCGACAGGCTGCTCTACGATCCACAAACCCGCCACCCTACGGAGGATTTCACTGCCAATGTCCGACTGCTCGCAAGCTTTATGGAGCAGATAGGGTTTTCACGCAGGTGGGTATTCGGCCGACCGGCCGCCAATGGCACTTGCCTGGGTGCCCTCGACCGAGCCGCTCTGGAGGCGCTCTACAGGGATGCTGATGCGGCCATCAATCTGTGTGGTGCACAGGAACCGCAAAATGTGTTCGCTGATATCAGCAGCCTTATTTATCTTGAGACCGACCCGGTGAGGGTCCAGGTGGGAGTAGCTGCCGGTCATCTTGCGACCATCGAGCGGCTCGACGCCTACGACCACTTGTTCACTTATGGCGAAAATATCGGCGCCCAGGATTGTCTGGTGCCCGTGCAACGGTACACCTGGCAGCCTACGCGTCCTCCAGTCTGCCTGGACCTGTGGGCCACTAAAATGCCGCCGGAAAAGAACGCTGTGCTGAGCACCGTGGCGAACTGGAAGCACAAGGGTAAGGATGTGGTCTGGAAGGGCGAAACCTGGCGCTGGAGTAAACACTACGAATTCATGAAATTTATTCAACTGCCGAGTAAGACCCGACTGCCGATGGAACTCGCGGTCGGCGAGGTCAGCGAAGCCGAGAAGCAGCAGCTCGAGACATGTGGCTGGCACACACGACCGGCTGGAACCCTGGATGACCCACGTGCCTACCATAAGTACATACAGGACTCGCTAGGCGAGTTTACGGCGGCCAAAGAGCAGGTCGTGCGCCCTCGCAGTGGCTGGTTCAGCGATCGCAGCGTATGCTATCTGGCAGCAGGCCGACCCGTTATCACGCAGGACACCGCATTTAGTAAATTTATCCCCACCGGCGAGGGATTGTTTGCCTATACCACGGAAGACGAAGCACTTGCGGCGATAGACGCAATAGCCCGGGACTATGACCGCCACTCAGCAGCGGCACTGGAGACCGCTCGTGAGTATTTCGATGCGCAGCGGGTCGTCGGTGACATGCTTCGTCGGGTTGGCCTGCTTTGAAAAGTATCGTATTCAATGTACTGGAAATGGCCATGGCGGTGGAGCAGTAGCCGTGGATGTCGAGCACTACAGTCCCGGGTTTTTCGCAGAGATACGTGATCGCGCACTGCGATCTGCTCACGAGATTGTCCCGTGCATTCTCGATTGGGTAAAACCGAAGAGTGTCGTGGACCTGGGTTGCGGCATGGGTACGTGGCTAACCGTGTTCCAGGAGCATGGCATTCAAGACGTGCTCGGTATCGACGGGGACTACGTCGACAGGAGCATGCTCGATGTCGCTGAAGCGTGTTTTCGCATCGCTGATCTATCGCAGCCCCTGGAAATTAAACGCCAATTCGACTTGGCGCTGTGCCTAGAGGTGGCAGAACATCTCCCTAAAGAGTCCGCTGCAACGGTGGTTCGCTCGTTGGTGCAACTTAGCCCCGTTGTGCTTTTTTCCGCGGCGATTCCTTTCCAGGGCGGAATTCATCATGTGAATGAGCAGTGGCCCGAATATTGGGGCAGGCTATTCAGTAAGGAAGGTTACATCGTCATCGACTGTCTGCGTAAAGAAATTTGGAACAACGAACGGGTCAGCTGGTGGTACGCCCAGAATATGTTGCTCTTTGTGAAAGCCGAGAAACTTAACGAGTATTCTGCTTTGCATAAACTTCGTGAGAACAGTGGCCCGCCGTTGCCACTAGTCCATCCAGGGAAATACATGGAGGTGATGTGGGGTGAGAGGTTCTGGCAGTCGATGGCAGAATTCAGGGGCTTGGCTTCCAGTGGAGAGGCTTTTGTATTGATAGACGACGGTCGATTCTACACGAGGCTTGATAAGGAACGCGGTGTCGTTCCTTTCCTGGAAAAAGACGGCAAGTATTGGGGGCGCCCGCCGGACGGGGCGACAGCATTAGCTGAGCTGAAACGACAGCTCCAAGGTGGTGTTCGCTTTGTCGTGATTCTTTGGTCGGCATTCTGGTGGCTGAAAGAATACGTCGAACTCAACGACTATCTTTCCAACTTTCCGTGCCTGGTGCGCAATGAGCGTGTCCTGGTATTCGATATTTTAACTCAACAGATTGAGGCTGCCCAGTGATCTCCAGGAAAACCATGAAGGCAAGTCAGGCGCATAAAGTGTTCGGGCTTGGGCTAAGCCGTACAGGTACCACGAGCCTCGGAACAGCGCTGAACCAGCTCGGCATCAACACGATTCATTATCCTCATGATGCGGTAACGCAGCGTGAGCTTGAACTGCGCTCCGGGGTTCTCTCCATCCTCAACAAATACCAAGCGATCGTGGATATTTCAGTCGTTCCGTTCTATCACCAACTCGATCGAGCCTATCCTGGGAGTAAATTCATCCTGACTGTACGAGACATCGCAGGTTGGCTTACGTCCGTTGGCAATCATTTCGCAAAGCAGGCCGAGGTCTGGTCGTCACTCGACCCGCAGTTCCGCTCATTTACCAAGTTCATAGTCGAGCGCGTCTATAGTTCGATGAAGTTCGACCCTGCGCACTTCCAGAAAGTATACGAAGAACACCTCGCGGACGTGCAGAAATATTTCCGCCATCGCCCCGACAATCTTCTCATCCTGAACATTACGGAAGGCCAAGCTTGGGAGCAGCTGTGTCCCTTCCTGAGCCTTCCCACACCCTATGATGAATTCCCGCGCAAGCACGATACCCAAGAGAATCTTAGTTGGCTGGATACCCTGGCTCTCGTTAAATCGGAGATTGAAAGTGTAATTCCTGTGCGATCACGCTTCATCTTCGTTGATCAAAATACGCTGACCGATGCGACATTCGATAATCGCATTTCCGCGCCACTCGTGTTCAGTGGGCTGCCGGCCAATGACGAGGAGGCCAATATGGCATTGGAGATCATGAAGGCGGATGGCTTTTCTTATCTGGTCTTTGCATGGCCAGCCTACTGGTGGTTTGAGCACTATATTGTGTTCACTAAACACGTTCGGAAACGCTTTCCCTGCATGTTCAAAAATGAACGTTTGATCGTGTTTTCACTGAATCCTGAATAATCAAACCCCATGTCTTCTAAATTACGCATAATCGTGACAGGGCTTATTGCCCAATACCCTCTCGGTGGTGTTACCTGGGATTATCTCCAGTATGTAATTGGTCTATCACAACTGGGGCATGATGTTTATTATCTTGAAGATACCGGTCTGTGGCCATTTAATCCACTTGAAGGCGGTGTGGCAAAGGATTGTGCATTTAATGTCGATTACCTGGCCAGCGTAATGGATCGTTTCGGCCTGCGCAGCAAATGGATGTACCGATTTCCCTGGCGGGATCGATGGTACGGACTTTCAGATCTGAAGCGGGAGGAGCTTATAAGAATGGCGGATCTGCTCATTAATGTTTCCGGAACGCTGGCCAACCCGGCCGAATACAGAACCGTCAGGCGGATGGCTTATATCGACTCTGACCCCGTATTTACGCAGGTCAAGTTGGCGCGGGGACAGAATGATTTTCAGCGCATGGTCGATGTACATGATGTTCAATACAGCTTCGGTGAATGCATGTCTAACAAAGTGCCGGTAACAGGTCATAACTGGCGCCCAACCCGTCAACCGGTTGTGCTGTCTGAGTGGCACCCGTCTGTGAAATATCGCGAGCTTTTCACTACAGTGATGAACTGGACCAGCTATAAACCGGTCAGTTTCAATGGCCGGACCTATGGGCAGAAGGATGTCGAATTCGAACGTTTCATAGATCTTCCGAGCCGGATTCCAGGTACTCAGCTTGAGATCGCGATTAACGCGGGTAAAACTCATCGTACACCACGCGAACGGCTCAAGCGCAATGGATGGCGCGTCGTGAATCCCGACAGGGTCTGCCCAGACCTGGAAAGTTATCGTGCTTACATCGAGTCATCAAAAGCAGAGTGGAGCGCCGCAAAAAATGGCTATGTTGTCGGTCAGGCTGGTTGGTTCAGTTGCCGTTCCGCCTGCTATCTTGCAGCCGGTAGACCCGTTGTTGTCCAGGACACCGGCTATGGCTGTGCGCTCCCCGTTGGTGAAGGGATTCTGGCATTCAACGCGATGGAAGAAGCAATTACTGCAATACACGATGTCGAACAGAATTACGAGAGACATGCAGAAGCCGCTCGAGCCATTGCAGAAACTTATTTCGATGCAGAGAAAGTCCTGACCCGCCTTGTCGACGAAACACTAGCCGACACGACAGGATAGGAAGACGCTTGCATGAGTAACTATGCCAACACAAAGCCAGGGAGTCGTTTGCGGATTATTGTGCTGGGTTATATTGTGCGTGGACCATTGGGCGGACTCGCCTGGCATCACCTGCAGTATGTTATCGGGCTGTCCCTGTTGGGTCATGAGGTTTATTTCGTCGAGGACAGTGACGATTACGAGGGATGTTACGATCCGCAAACCGGTGTCACCGGTCCAGATCCCAGCTACGGTCTTCGATTTGCAGACCAAGCCTTCAAAATGGCGGAATTGCAGGATCGCTGGGCATACTACGATGCACATAGATTACGCTGGCATGGCCCCTGTGCCGAAAACATAGTTGGTATCTGTGAACACGCGGATGTGCTTCTGAACGTTTCGGGTGTGAATCCAATCCGACCCTGGTTTGGCGATATACCGATACGTGTACTGATTGATACTGATCCGGCATTTACCCAAATACGCCATTTAAACGATCCCGCTGCCCGGCAGCTGGCATTAAAGCACAATGTCTTTTTAACATTTGCAGAGAACTTCGGCACTGAGGGCTGTGTTGTTCCAGATGACGGTTTACCATGGCAGGCAACGCGTCAGCCGGTTGTACTGCAGGCATGGCCGATTGTTTCAGCACCAAAAGATGGAAACTTCACGACTGTGATGCAGTGGGACAGCTATAAAGTGCGTGAGCATAACGGCATCCGCTACGGTATGAAGTCAAGCTCGTTTGAGCCGTACCTGAATTTGCCGAGATATACAGATGCAGGACTGGAACTTGCGGTAGGTAGCGAAACGGCACCCAGAGATCTGTTGAAGGCAAACGGCTGGCTGGTGTGTGATCCGCTGGCGGTAACACGGGATCTGAATACCTACCGGCAGTATATACAGAGGTCTAAGGCAGAATTCAGTATCGCCAAGCATGGTTATGTGGTGACCCGTAGCGGCTGGTTCAGCGAACGCAGTGCGAATTACCTTGCAAGTGGCCGCCCAGTTCTGGTCCAGGAAACGGGTTTTTCCCGCTGGATGAATACCGGTGCCGGTGTGATAAGGTTTAACAGTCCTGATGAAGCGATTGCCGGGATTGAGCAGATTAACGGGAATTATGCATTGCACTGCGAAGCCGCACGAGCAGTCGCGGAGGAGTTTTTTGACTCCGCCGCGGTGCTGACAAGCATGATTGAACGTGCGCTGCAGACAGCCGGTAGTGGCGCCCCGCAGGGTTGCCAGGATAAGGACAAAACGAGTGACTTTATGTAAAAAGAGATCTCCGCGGTGGTTATGTTAACGGCGCGGTGGAAAGGGAATGTGGGTTTTTAGCGTTCTTAAACATGGCGTTAACGATAACGGAGATTACCCGGAAGCTGAGTATCAATCGCCAACCGTTTAATACCCATGGATTGATTATAGGACAAGTAGCTTGTTGCCGTATCTCTATTTGAGTATTAAAATAACGGCAGGAGAAGGCAAATGAAGGAGAAAATCCCGGATTCCCAATCAGAGCGAAGAGAACATTGAGAATAATAGTATTTTGTTTTTCCATCGGGGTGGCAGCTTATGCCTGTGCAGATTCGCTCGCATCAACAGGCCA
>Ga0316198_10002152_pt1 | contig 11858 bp, 8 predicted proteins | sample OudBieAanoxic_MG_FD_204935 | JGI IMG/M metagenome (GOLD analysis project Ga0316198, IMG submission 204935) | Coastal sediment microbial communities from Oude Bieten Haven, Netherlands - site A anoxic | ecosystem: Environmental > Aquatic > Marine > Coastal > Sediment | place: Netherlands... | reverse complement strand
ATCCCCACTGCGGCCAGCAGGACGTCCTCGAGGTCGACTCGGTCGGCAGCCGCCAGGGCATCCATGTAGGCGGTGTAGAGGCGGGCGACGTCGCCCGCGTCGGCTCCCGTGACCCGGCGACGCTGCTCGACCGCCCGGTCGCGGTACTCGTGCGGTGCGACGTTGCTGACCTTTGCCCAGGCGATCTCGGTGGCCAGGTCGCGGGTCGACGCGCCGATGCCCGCACCCACAGCCAGCTCGCCGATCAATGCCTCGGGGTTGTCGAGCACGTCGGCGAACGGGCGTCCGTACAGCCGTGGCCACAGATGGCGCACCTGGCTCAACGCCGCCGAGTGGAAGGTGCGGGTCGCCACAGCCGGCACGCCCAGCTGTGAGAGGCGGGCCCGCATCTCGGCCGCGGCTCGTGTGGTGAACGTGACGGCCAGAACGCCGGAGGCGTCGAAGGCCCCGACGCGCACGCCGTAGGCGATCCGACGGGAGACTGCGCGCGTCTTGCCGGTGCCCGCCCCGGCCACGACGGCCACCGGCCCGTGCACCGACGTGGCCACCTCGCGCTGCTGAGGGTCGAGATCGCCGAGCAGATCGTCGGTGCTCGGCGAGGCGGTCACCCCCCTATCCTCACCCACTCCGAACGAGGCCCCCCACGTGCCTCCCAGTTCGGGCGGAATGTTCACGAGAGCACGTTGTTTGCGTAGGCAACTTCTTCTACGTAGCGAGGTATTCGATGGTTCTCTACACGACTTCCTGGTGCGGCTACTGCCACCGGCTCAAGAGCCAGCTTGCCCGCGCGAACGTGACGTTCCGCGAGGTCGACATCGAGCAGGACTCCTCGGCGGCAGACTTCGTGATGTCGGTCAACCGTGGCAACGCGACCGTCCCAACCGTCGTGTTCGCCGACGGGTCGGTGGCCACCAACCCGAGCATCGCCGAGGTGAGCGCCCGCCTCGCGGCGTGACCGGCGAGAGTGGCCGGGCTACCGCCAGGTGCCGTCCCGGCTGACCGGGGAGCCCAACCAGCCTTCGATCAACCGCCTGGCCACCGACAGCCTGGGCGGAACCAGCACCTCCCCGGCCTCGGTAGCTCGGCGGAGCTCGTCGCGGCTGAACCACCGGGCTTCGACGATCTCCTCCCCGTCGACGGTCACGTCGGCCTGGCTCGTCTGCCCGGCGGCTGCGACGGCGTAGTAGGCGAGCATGAGGCTCGCGGGGAAGGGCCAAGGCTGGCTTCCGGCGTAGGCGGCCGAGGAAACCTCGACCCCAACCTCTTCGGCGACCTCACGGGCGACGGCCTGCTCCACCGACTCGCCCGGCTCGACAAACCCGGCGAGCGTAGAGAACCGCCCCACCGGCCACGACGCCTGGCGGCCGAGCAGGCACTGCTCCCCGCTCGGCCCGCCTCCATCGGTCACCAGCACGATGACCGCCGGGTCGGTGCGCGGGTAGTGGTCGCTGCCGTCCTGTCGGCAGCGACGGGCGTACCCGGCGCTGACGACGTCAGTCTCGCCGCCGCAGCGCGGGCATCGCGGGTTGGTCTCGTGCCACGCCGACAGCGCGACGGCCTGCATGAACAGCCCGAGGTGATCTGACCGCAGACGTCCGGCAGCCGAACGGATACCCCGTGCCCGTTCGTCGGTGAGCGCCGAGGACGGGTGCACGGCGAACACCGGGCCCTCCGGACCGACGCCGAGCAGCAGCCTCTCCCCGGACGGGGCCTGCGCGGTCGGCAGGAGAGCCAGCCCGTCACCGTCCAGCAACGCCTTGCCCGAGTGCACGACGACAGCTCGGCTGCTGGGTGCCGACCAGAGCTTGGCCATCAGCCGCGGATCACCGCGGAACTCGGCCATCCGGTCCAGAACCGTCTCGTCCAGGGCCGACGACGCGATCTGGTGGCGAGGCGGTTCGAGCGTGGGCACGACCCACGAGCCTAGACGCGGGACGCCCCACCCACCTGGCAGGATGCGCCGACGTGAGCACACACATCGCCGCCGAACCAGGTCAGATCGCCCAGAGAGTCCTCCTGCCGGGCGATCCGCTGCGCGCGAAGTGGATCGCGGAGACGTATCTCGACGATGCGGTCTGCTACTCCACCGTGCGCAACATGCTCGGATTCTCCGGCACGTACAACGGCATCGAGGTCTCGGTGCAGGGCACCGGCATGGGCCAGCCCTCGATCTCCATCTACGCCCATGAGCTGATGGCCGAGTACGGGGCCACGACCCTGGTGCGCGTCGGCTCCTGCGGCGCGATGCGCCCCGAGGTCAAGGTGCGCGACCTCGTGGTCGCGATGAGCGCGAGCACCGACTCGGGAATGAACCGGCACCGCTTCGGCGGGATCGACTACTCCCCCACGGCGGACTTCGACCTGCTCAGCGCTCTGGTCGAGGAGTGCCGCCGGACCGAGTCCGGGGTGCACGTCGGCCAGGTCGCCTCCTGGGACGTCTTCTACAGCGACCGGCCCGACCTGCGCGACACGCTGACCCAGTACGGCGTGCTGGCCGTGGAGATGGAGGTGGCCGCCCTCTACACGCTGGCGGCCAGGCACGGCGTCCGCGCTGCAGCGGTGTGCACCGTGAGCGACAGCCTGGTGACAGCGGAGGAGACCACCGCCCAGGAACGTGAGCAGACGTTCTCCGCGATGGTCGAGGCGACGCTGGCGGCGGTCATCCGGTCCTGAGCCCCGGCAGCGCGCCCCCTCCCGGCGCCCGTACCCTCCGCGCGTGGGCGATGTGCGGGTGGCGACGTGGAACTTGCTGCACGGGCGGTCCCTCGCCAGCGGCGAGGTCGACGAAGCCGACCTGCGTGTCGGCGCCGCCATGCTGGACGCCGACATCATCGCGCTGCAGGAGGTCGACCGTCACCAGGCGCGCTCCGGGCACACCCACCAGACATCTGCGGTAGCAGACGCGTCGGGCGCAACGTGGTCGCAGTTCGTCCCAGCCGTGTGGGGCGAGCCGGGAGCGCAGTGGCAGCCGGTGCTGCCCACCGACATCGACGACGGCGAGCGAGCGGCCTACGGCATCGGCCTGGTCACCCGGCTGCCCGTTCTCGAGTCGACGGTGCTGCGCTTCAGCCCGGCACCCGTGAAGATGCCCCTTCTGGTCCCTGGTCAGGGCGTCGTCTCGGTGGCCGACGAGCCCCGTGTGGCGATCTCAGCCCATCTCGACGGTCCGGCTGGACCCTTCACCGTCGTCGCGACCCATCTGTCGTTCGTCCCCGGCTTCAACGTCCGTCAGCTGCGCGAGCTCGTCGCGTGGGCCGCGTCCATGCCCGCCCCTCGCCTGCTGCTGGGCGATCTCAACATGCCCGGACGCCTGTCCGGCTGGGTCAGCGGTTGGACCCAGCTCGCACGGGTGGCCACCTACCCGTCGTGGAAACCGCGTGTGCAGTTCGACCACGTGCTCGGCGACGGCATCTCCCCCGCCCAGGTGAGTGACGTCGAGTCGCGACGTCTGCCGGTGTCGGACCACAGTGCGTTGTCGCTGACCCTGGCGCTGGGCAATCGCTGAGGCAGAGCCACCGGGGCTCGACCACCCAGCTGGTCGCGGCCCGCGCCGACGACTGTCCCGCTGTACCCGTCGTACTCGAACAGGCCGTCAACGGCCGAGCCCGCGCCGGCCGCCCTCGACACAGGCCATGCAACCTGTGCCAGGGAGCAGGGACGCGGCCATTGCGACGTCGCTACTCTGAGTCTGTCAGCCTCATCGAGGCTGGAGGGGGCCACGTGCTGCATCGCGCGACTGACTCCGCTGCGGCGCCCACTGAGGCGCCGCACGCGGAGACGCGCGCGCGGCGAGTCATGGCCCGGCCCGTGACTCGCGAGGTCGCGATCGGGCTGCTCGCCTACCTGCTGTATGGCCAGGTGCGCAACCTCGTCGACGGACGTGTGTCGACCGCGGAGGCGTTCGCCACCTGGCTCGTGTCGGTCGAACAGTCGTGGGGCATCGACGTGGAGCTGGGCCTGAACCAGTGGGTGGCCGCACAGGAGCCCGTGGCCGTCGGCATGAACTACTACTACGCGGTCCTGCACTTCACGGTGACGGCCGGCGTGCTGGTCTGGCTGTGGCACCTGCACCGGGACAGTTATGCCCTTGCCCGGACGTCGCTGGTGCTCGGCAGCCTGATTGCGCTGCTGGGCTTCTGGCTGCTGCCGCTTGCCCCGCCCCGGCTGATGCCGCAGCTGGGCTACGTCGACACGTTCTGGTTCTACGACACCTGGGGCTCGCTGTCTGACCCTGCGCTGGCCCGCTTCAGCAACCAGTACGCCGCGATGCCGAGCCTGCACGTCGGCTGGGCGCTGTGGGCAGCCGTGGTCATCGCTCTGGTGGCCCGCAGAGCGTGGGTGCGAGCGCTCGCGCTGCTCTACCCGGTCGCGACGTTGGTCGTCGTGATGGGGACCGCGAACCACTTCGTGCTCGACGCCGTGGGCTCACTCGTCGTCATGGGCGCGGGGGCGGGGTTCGCCTGGCTGATCTATCACCCACCCCGTTCGACAACGGCGTGGGTGTGGGCCGCCGCGGCCGTTGTGCTGGTCGTGGCCGCGCTGGTGCTGCTGATCACTGCGATGCGTCCGCCGTACGAGGTGGTCGGTCTCGGGTAGACGGCTGTTCAGCCGCACCCGTTACGCACCCGAGGCTGTTCGCCGGACGCGCGCCACGACGTCGGCGACGACGTCGGTGGCACCGGCGCGGTCGAGATCGGCCTCGTCGATCGTCACGTTCTCCCGGACGTGGTGGAACACCGCCCGCACCTGGCTCAACGGACGGTCGTGCAGCGTCGCGAACGCCTGCCGGTAGGCCGCGAGCTGGGCCGAGCGCGCAGCAGCCTCCTGGGCGCTGCGCGGTGGCGGCCCCGTCTTCCAGTCGACAACCAGCAACCCGGCGCCGTCGGCGAACACAGCGTCGACCCGTCCGCGAACGACGGTGCCGCCGACGACCATCTCGAAGGGGGCCTCGATCTCCAGCGGCTCGCGCTGTGCCCACGTCGAGGCGAGGAACGCCTGCTGCAGCTCGGCGAGCTCAGCCTCGGCGGGCGGGTCGAGGGCATCCGCAGCCCCGGGGAGCTCGTCGAGGTCCAGCAGACGCGGGCTGCCATAGCGTTGCTCTACCCAGGCGTGGAACGCCGTGCCCTGCCGGGCCTCGACACGGGGCTTGATGGGCATCGGTCGGCGCAGCCGGTCGAGGAACTCCTCAGGGTCGCGACGGGCCGCCACGAGCTGGGTCGCTGACAGGTGTGCCGGCATCTGGATGGCCCGTGCCCGCTGGCGGTCGCCGGCCTTCTCCGCCAGCAGCATGTCAACCTCCCCCGACCACCTCTCCGCCCGACCGGTGAGGGTGGGCTGCTCCCCTTCGTGGCTGGTGGTCGACGCTGAGCGTTGCGCGGCCTGCGCCATCTGCACCCGGACGAGGCTCGCCCCCGCCTCCAGCGCGGGGCGGTGCCGCCCCAGCGGGTCGAGGGGCCAGCTTGGAGCGTCGGTGACGGTGTCAGGGGCGCGACCCGCCTCCTCGACCCACTCGCCGACGACGACCCCCGGGCAACGGCTGACCTCGAGAAGGAACCTGGAGGGCTCGAGTGCCCGCTGACCGTTCCCCCACCGGTACCCGTGGCACGACAGCAGCCTCCGTGCCCGCGTGAACGCCACGTAGGCCAAGCGCCGCTCCTCTTCCAGGTCGTTCTCCCGAGACTGAGCCACCACGTCGTCCACCCGCGCGGCCAGGTCGGACTGGTGCTCGACCGCCGTGGTGTCGAGCTGCGGGAGTCGTGCTGCGTCCCCGCGCAGGCCGTAGGGCAGCGTCCCCGGGTCGGTGAGCCATGCGGCGCCTGTGCGGCTGCGCGCCGGGAACCCACTCTCCGTCAGCCCGGCCACCACGACCACGTCCCACTCCAGCCCCTTCGCCGCGTGGACGGTCAGCAGCTGCACCCGGGACCCGAGATGCACCTCGGCGGCGCGGCGCAGTCCTCTCTCCTGCTCCACGGCTGCAGCCAGGTAGTCGACGAACTCGCTCACTCCCGGATGGCGGGCCAGCTCGGCGAACTGAGCCGCCTCCTCGACGAGCCGGTCGAGGTGCGACGAGCCTGGACCGCCCGTGCGACGCGCACGAGCCAGGCTCTCCACGTCGAGTCTGAGCTCAGAGATCGCCTCGGCGACGACGTCGGGCAGTGGTCGCGACAGCCGTTGCCGAACGTGGGTGACCGCATCGGAGAGCCGCAGCAGTCGATGCCGGGCCGCATCGCTGAGCCACCCGGGCGGCGGCGAGCTCGCCAGGCACTCCACGATGCCAGCGCGGGGCACCTGCCAGGCCGGCTGGTCCGGGGCAGGCTCAGGAGACAGCGTGCGGGCCCAGCGAGCGAGGGCATCGACGTCTCGGGGCCCGAAACGCATGGCCGGCCCGGTCAGCAGTCGCATGAGGGCGTCGCCACGGGCCGGGTCGACCGCGATCTGCAGCAAGCACACTGTGTCGGCGACCTCGGGCACGGTCAGGAGTCCGTCGAGGCCGACGACCTCGACGGGTACTCCTCTGTCCCGTAGGGCCGCCTCGATGAGGGGCATCTCGTCGCGCTTGCGAACCAGCACCCCGATGCTCGGCGGTGGTCGTGTGCCGTCCGGCGCCGCCTCAACGTGCCACAGCGTGGCCACCTCGTCGCCCAACGCCTGCGCCTGGTCGCTCTTGGAGTGATGCAGGGCCACCCGCACCCGTCCGACGTCGGCGTCGTCAGCAGGCACCAGCGTGTCGACGCCGGATGCCTGTGCCCGCAACGGCTCGGCGACCGTGTTCGCCACGTCCAGCACAGCGATCGTGTTTCGAAAGCTCGTGCGCAGGGAATGGCGGGCCACGGGCACGCCTGCGCCGAACCGCTCAGCGAACGAGGCCAGTGTGTCGGCGTTGGCCCCCCGCCAGGCGTAGATCGACTGGAACGGATCTCCCACGGCCGTCACCGGGTGCCCAGCGCCGAAGAGCGCGAGCAACAGGTCGAGCTGAGCGAACGAGGTGTCCTGGAACTCGTCGAGCAGCACCAGCCGGAACTGGCGACGCATCGCCTCGCCCACTTCAGCGAACGAACGGGCGACGGCGGCCGCCTCGGCGCCGATCGTGGCAAAGTCGGCGAGGTCGTCACGGACCAGGTCGGCGCGGTACTGCTCCACCAGCGGCAGGATGGCCAGCCGCGTCACCTGGGCTCGGCGCAGAGGGTCGAGCCGGCTGTGCAGCGGCAGCTTCTGCCGAGGACCCGGCGGTGCAACGTCGACGAGGTCGAGCAGACGTGTCGTGGGCGTCGCGACCGCGCCCAGCGACACCAGGTGAGAGGCGGACTGATCGTGTAGGTCGAGCACGTCGGCCACCACGGTGCTCGGGGCACTGGTGACGTCGTCCATCGGCCCGTCCCATCCGGACACCAGACGGGCCGCGCGCTGCCACGCCCCCGCCGCGGTCAGCAGGCGTCGACCGGGCTCGATGCCGAGCCGGGCACCATGCTCGCTGACGATGCGCGCCGCGAAGGAGTCGTACGTCGACGCGGTGGGCTCGCCACCCTCGACGACCGTCCGTCCACTCGCCTGAAGCGCGGCCAGCCGACGTCGCACGCGCGCGCCCAGCTCGGTAGCGGCCTTGCGGGTGAAGGTGAGCCCCAACACCTCGTCGGGGTGGACGTGGCCGTTGGCGACCAGCCAGACCACCCGGGAGGCCATCGTCTCGGTCTTGCCCGACCCGGCGCCGGCAACAACGACGCCCGGACCGAGCGGGGCGGTGATGACCCGCTCCTGTTCCTCGGTCGGAGCCGCACGGCCCAGCAGAGCGGCGATCGTCCGCGGTGTCAGGCTGCTCACGGTCTCACCCGTCCGCCATCGGGCTGTGCCGGACACGACGAGCGCACCGGGCAGTGCCCACAGCCGGGGCCGACCAGCGCCGCGAACACAGGTCGGGCCACCCCATCGGCCACCTGCTCCACCAGCTCACGCGGCCAGTTCGGATCCGCTGCCTCGGACAGAGCGGGTTGGCGCTGCTCCTTGGCCGCGTGCGTCGACGGGATGCCGAGGTGCACCAGCACACCCCCGACGGGTTCGAGGGATTCTGACGTCCCGATCCCGTCCTCGCCGACGGCACCGGCAGCCACGGCCCACTGATAGACACCGAGCTGCGGGTTCTCGGCGACCTCCGCCTTGGTCGGCGCGCTGGTACCGGTCTTGAAGTCGACCACCAGCAGCCCGTTCTCGCCCTCACGGTCGACACGGTCGAGGCGTCCCCGGACCGTGGCGTCCGCGATCTGCGTGCTGACCTCGAGCTCGACCCCGACGCACGTGCGCGGGTTCTCCTCGAGCCAGCGGACGAGCCTGGTGACCATGGCGTCGACTCGAGTCCGTTCTCTTCGGGCCACCCAGCCCCGTCCGGCGTCGATTCCCGCCCAGGCCTGCTCGTAGTGCGCCCAGATCTGCTCCGGGCCCCAGTCGTGGCGTGCCGCCTCGAACGCGAGATCGTGCACCAGTGTGCCGATCGACTGGCGCAGCGCCGTCCCGCTCTCACCACCCGCCCGCTGCAGCATCCAGCGCAGGGGGCACCTCAGGTACCCCTCGATCTGCGAGGGAGACAGCCGCACTGGCTCGTCCGGGCCGAAGATGGGCGCGTCGTCGGTCGCCTCGGCCAGCCCGTACCAGTCGTCGGGGTCGGCGCCGGGGACGTCGTTGGCAGCGAGAACCGCGAGCAGCCGCGCCGCCTCCACCCGCTCACGGTCCGTCGAGCTCTCGTCGCAGACCACCGCGCGCAGCTCGGCCACCATTGCGGGCAGGCTCACCGCCTCGGCGGCCGCTCGGACGACGTGATCGTCCCCGTGCTGCGGCTCGAGCTCGTCGAGCAGGCGCGACGGGCGCATCTCGCCGTCGTCCACCGCGGTCACCAGCAGCGAGCCGCTGGCCCGCGTGATCGCGAGGTGGAACAGCCGACGCTCGGCAGCCAGCAGCGTGCTCGCCTGCTCGGCGGGGCTGGGCAGGCGTCCGGAGTCGACGACCGACACCAGCTCCTCCACGCCCAGCAGGCTCTGTCGACGACGTAGGTCGGGCCAGAGGTCTTCTTGCACCCGGCAGACCGCCACCGTGTCCCACTCACGCCCCTTCGTCGCGTGAGCAGTCAGCACGGTCACCGCATCGGCAACCGGCGAGACAGTGGCCCACGAGTCGCCGGGCACCTGCTGGGCGCGGACGTGGTCGAGGAACGCCGAGGCTCCCGCACCGGGCAGACGGTCGGTGAACCTCGCCGCCGCCTCGAAGAGCGCGACCACGGCGTCGAGGTCACGATCGGCAGACGCTCCGTCGCGGTGACCGGACAAGGCAGCGCTCCGCCACTGCTGAGCCACGCCTGCGGCGTCCCAGATGCCCCACAGCACCTGCTCGACCGAGCCATCGACCGCCACCTGGGTGCCGTGCGCGATCACCTGGGCCAAGGCGTCGACTGCTCGGTCGGACTCGTCGGTGGGCATCGAGCCCGCACCCATGACGACGTCGCGCAGCACCTCGTCAGGGCGACGGGCGCCGCCTGCGCGCCGCTCGGCGACCAGCAGGGATCGACGCAGCACCACTAGTCGTGCCGGGTCGAGGCGACCCAACGGCCCCAGCAGCAGGTCGACGACCCGCTCCGGGGTGGCGCTGTCGGCGTCGGCCACCAACGCCAGCAGGTCCAGCAGCGCCCGTACCGGCGGCTGCTGCCACAGCGACACCTCGTCAGTGCGCTGCACGACCGGCACCCCATGCCGCGACAGCAGCCGCCGGGTGACCGACAGATCGCCGGCTGACCTGACCACCACGGCCATCCGGGAGAAGGCCACGCCGTCGCGGAGGTGCCGTCGACGCAGCCGCGCCGCGACGTGGGCCATCTCATCGGACGTGGAGGCCAGCACGGCAGCCTCGAGAACGCGGCCTGCGTCCTCCGAGGTGCCCTGCGTGCTCTCGTCGCCGGGGGCGTGCATGTGGCGCCACCGTCCCGAACCGCCTAGGCGGGACGACACCTGAGCCACGGTGGGCAGAAGGGACGACGCCAGGCGATAGGTGGTGCTCAGCACGGTCTGGGGGGACTCGCGCCCGTCGACCGTTCGGAAGCGGGAAGGGAAGAGCCGGACCGCTTGTGGGTCAGCGCCGCGGAACCCGTACACGGTGCTGTCGGGGTCTGCCGTCGCCACGAGCGTGGAACCGCCCCCGGCGAGCACGACGAGCAAGTCAAGCAGCGCCGGGTCGGCCTCGGCGATGTCGTCGACGACGACCAGCGCTCGATCGCGTCGTTCGGCCGTCAGCAGCTCCGGAGTGTCGCGCAGCAGGTCGACAGCCGTCCGGACCAGCTCGGCCGGATCGTAGGCCGACGGGTGTGCCAGCGCAGTTACCTGCGCGTACTCCGATGCGAAGGCACCGGCGGCACGCCAGAGCTGGCGGTCGTGGCGCTCCCCTAGCCGGACGAGGTGATCGGGATCGACGTCGCGTTCGACCGCACGCAGCATCAGGTCGCGCAGCTGTCCGGCAACGTGGCGGGTGCGCAGGGCCGGCGCCAGGTCGACGGGCCACGGTGCGGTGCTGTGTGCCAGCAGCTCACCGATCACGAGCTCCTGCTCGGCTGCCGCCAGCAGCCTCGGCGTGACGTCACCTCGCTCGACGGCCTCACGTCTGATCAGGCCGAAGGCGTAGGAGTGCGCCGTGCGCGCCAGCGGCTCCCGAATCGTGCGCCCCACCGCCGAGGCGACACGGTCACGCAGGTCGGCTCCGGCCCGTCGGCTTGGGGCCAGCAGCAGCACGCGAGCCGGGTCGAGGCCCTCGCGGATGCGAGAGGCGACGAGCTCGACCATCAGCGACGTCTTCCCCGTGCCCGGTCCACCCAGCACCAGCAGAGGTCCGGAGCGGTGCGCGAGCACCGTCCGCTCCGCAGCAGGTCGGCTCGAGGTGGTCACGCCCAGGATCACATCAGAAGGCTCCGACACTAGGCTTCGGCAGGTGCAGCGGCCGTCGTTCTACGTGGTCGCCGAGGAATCCGGCGACGACTCCATGGCCGACGGCACATACCGGTCGACTCCGCACACCGTCGGGCCCTGGTCGCCCGACCTGCAGCACGCAGGTCCACCCACGGCGCTGCTCATGCGTGCCGTGCAGCGCCTCGGCGGGCCCAGCGCACCCGTCCCCCCGAACGCCCTGCCGGCCCGGCTGACCGCCGAGATCTTTCGACCGGTGCCCGTCGCGGACCTGCTCGTGCGCGCCAGGCTGCACCGCCCCGGACGACGCGTGGCGTGGGCGAGCGCGGAGCTCGTCGCGGCCGCCGAGCCGAGCCAGCCGATCATGCGCGCCCAGGTGTGGCTGGTGCGCCGCACCGACGAGCCGCTCGACCTGCCCTCGACCCCGGTGCCTCGCGCACCAGGGGCGGGGTCGACCCAGCCCACCCCCGGCACCTGGGGCGGCGGCTATCTGACAGCGGTCACCTGGGAGCTCACGGACGGCTCCTTCGCCGACCCCGGGCCCGCCACCACCTGGACGCGGCTGCTGGTCGACCTCGTCGACACAGAGACGCCGACCGGCGCTCAGCACGCAGCCATCGTCGCGGACGCCGGCAGCGGGATCTCGGCGGTCGCCGACCCCTCCGAGCTCGTGTTCGTCAACACCGAGTTGACGATCCACCTCTACCGGGAGCCCACCGGAGAGGCGGTCTGGATGGCGGGGCGCACCACGCTCGATCCGCTGGGAATCGGCCACGCTCACACCCGCCTCGGCGACGCGCACGGCGAGGTGGGTGCGGCGAACCAGACGCTGTTCGTCGAGCCCCGCTGACCTCTCAGACACCGGCCCAGCGGGCTCGTCTCAGGTCCACCGTGCCGCAGCGCATGGGGCACCCCTCAGCTCGCAGC
>Ga0316198_10002151_pt1 | contig 11862 bp, 10 predicted proteins | sample OudBieAanoxic_MG_FD_204935 | JGI IMG/M metagenome (GOLD analysis project Ga0316198, IMG submission 204935) | Coastal sediment microbial communities from Oude Bieten Haven, Netherlands - site A anoxic | ecosystem: Environmental > Aquatic > Marine > Coastal > Sediment | place: Netherlands... | reverse complement strand
GCACCCCTGCGACCTGGTGCTGCTGGACATCAACATGCCGGTGATGGACGGATGGGAAACTCTGCGCCTGATCCGCGCGGACAACGGCCTCGCGAACCTTCCCGTCGTGATGTTCTCGGTGAAGGCCGAACTCCGCGACAAGATCTTCGGCATGCAAGAAGGCGCGGAAGACTACATCACCAAGCCGTTCGAGGTGGACCAGCTGCTCTACCGGGTTCGCCGCATCTTCGATTCCGGTCGTGGCCGCACACGACGTGCGCCCTCGATTCACCCGGTGACCTGACGTGAGAACCCGCACGAAGGCCATCGTGGCGCCGGAGAACGGTCACAGGCGCTACCTGAAACTCCGCAGCGTGCTGTACGACCGCATCACCGGGCTCCCGGCGTTTCCGGTGCTGATCGATCAGTTGCGTAGCTGGCTCGAGGAACGGCGCGCGGTCGGTGTCGTGCACGTCGAGGCCGTCAACCTCGACCTGGTCGAGTCGCTGTACGGATGGCAAGTCTTCGATCGCATCCTGGCACGCATCGCCGGCACGCTCGACGCGTCACGCGGGGTCCATTTGCCGGAACAGGCGTTGCTGGGGCTGAACGGCGTGGCCGGCGATCGATTCGCCGCCTTCGTCCCCGATGGTCCGGGCGGGACCGAGCCCAGCGCGAGGTTCCTGGCAGAGGTCGGTTCGGCTCTCGAGGCTCACCTGGACGAGACCTTTTCGTCCGCCGAGTTTGCCGGCCTGAACCCGCGCCTCGAATTCCGGGTTGGCCATGCGCTGCTGACGCACGACCCGTTCTACCGTTTCGAACGGCGCGTCTATGCCGCACTCGAAGACGCGCGCGCCCTGCACGGACAACGCGAACGACGCAGGCAGCGGGGAGTCGGGGCGGACCTGCGCCGCATCATCCACGAGTCGGACCTGAGGACCGTCTTCCAGCCCGTCGTGGAGTTGGGCTCGCGCGAGATTCTGGGTTTCGAGGCGCTGTCCCGCGGCCCCGAGGGAACGCCGCTCGAGGCGCCCCAGGCGCTGTTCGACGCTTCGGAAAGTCTCGGTGTCGCCAATGACCTGGATCACGCCTGCCGCGAAGCCGCCCTCTCGGCCTGGTCCGGGCTGAACTCGACCCAGACGGTCTTCCTCAACGGCCTGTCAACGAGCTTCGCCGCGGTGCCCGAGGGTGGAACCGACCGACCCGACTGGCTGCGGCGTCTGACCGACGCCTCGCACGACGTCGTGCTCGAGTTCTCCGAACGCGGGGCGGACCGCGATCCAGAGGGTTTCGTCTCCACACTGTCGCGATTGAAGGAATGTGGGATCGGCATCGCAGTCGACGACATCGGCACCGGATTCGGCAGCCAGGACATCCTGGAAGAGTTGCGGCCGGACTACCTGAAGCTGGACGGCTCGCTGGTACGAAAAATAAATCAAAACCTTATAAAACAAGAGCTTTTGCACTCGTTAGTGCGTATAGCGAACCGTATCGGGGCCTCGGTGATAGCCGAGGGGGTCGAGACAGAAGAAGAGGCCCTCGCGCTCGCAGCTGCGGGCGCGCACTACGGCCAGGGATTTCTGTTTGCCCGGCCGTCGCCGTGCCCCGAACAACTGGGGGGGCGTGTGCCCTAGCTCGGTCGGGCGTCCGCACCGGAGGCCCGGGTCGGGACTGGGCCCCGCCCGTCAGGATGGACGGAATGTACGGAGGTTCGATCGCTCTTGGCAACGCGTGGCTCGGGGAATCCGACGGGTCCATCCTCGTTGCGGCCCTCGTCGTTATCTTGGTGCTACTGGCCGTCGCGCTGGTCATCTCGGTGCGCATCGTGGGACGCCGCCGCTGGGGTGAGGACATCCGCGAGGTCGTCGTCGCGCTCGAAGACCTTCGATCGGGAAACACCCGGGCGCGCGTCGAGATCCAACCGCATTCTCCCCTGACCCTCGTTGCCGACGCAGCCAACCGTCTGGCGCAGGACCTGCAAGTCCGTTCGGGAGAGTCCGCGAGCATCTCCGAGCGACTCCGCCTGGTGATGGACGCCTTCAAGGACAGTGCGATCATCACAACGGACCTCGACGGTGACATCCTGACATTCAGCTCCGGGGCGGAACACCTGCTCGGTTGGTCGGAGGAAGACGCGCGCTCGCAACCGTCGTCGATGCTGTTCGACGAGAGCGCCTACAAAGATTTTCTGCCGAAGCTGTCCCAGCGAAACCTGCGCGAGCAAGGCTCGGTCGCCCGCACGATGCTCAACCGCAAGGACGGCACCACCTTTCCGGCGAACGTGACCGTGCGCTCCGTCCAAGGCGCGCAGCAGGAGGCGCGCGGTCTGTTGATGGTCGTGCAGGACGTGACGCAGCAAGCCCATCTCGAAGACGAACTGCGCCGCTCCGAAGACCGCTATCGGCGCCTGGTCGAGGGATTGTCCGACGGCGTGGCCATCGTGCGCGGCGGGAGGCTGTTGTACGTCAACCCTGCGTTCGGCGGTCTGTGCGCGATGCCGGGCAGCCGCCTGACCGGTACACCGCTGCGCGATCGCATCGCGACGCGGGACGTGCTGATGATCGAAGAGCGTTTGAACAGTCTCGAACGCGAGTCGGGCGGCAAGGACGAGATCAGTTGCACGTTGGTCGGAGCCGACGAGGGGCGCCGCGTGGACGTGCGGGTCCACGCGACGACCGTGGACTACGAGGGCGGAGCGGCCGCATTGCTGCTGGTTCATGACGAGACGGCGACTCGACGCATCGAGCAAGAGCTGCGTCGCAACGAATCGCAACTCGACGCAGTTCTCGAGGCGACCTCGGACGGAATCCTGGTGCTGATCGATGGCCCCGCGCGGCCCCTGACACAGATGACCAATCGGGCCTTCCTGCGCATGTTCGCCCTGCGGGAACAGGATGTCCTGGGGTTACCTCAGGAGCGACTGGTCGAACTGCTCGACGAGCGCGGTGGCGGAGCGGCAAGGGTGGGCAACCTGCTGGCCGCCGGAGTACCCGCTCCTTACGGCGACGCGGTGCGGCTCGACGGTGCGACGCCGAAGGACCTTCAGGTCTCGGTCATTCCGCTGGCCGGTCGTGACGGGCGCCCCATCGGCCGCGTTCTGGTCTGCCGGGATCTGACTCGCCAGCGTGAGTCCGAGCGCAAGCTGCAGGACCACGCAGAACAACTACAGCTGAGCAAGGTCATGCTCCAGCGCGCCTACGCCGAACTCGATCGCGCCAACCAGGACCTGCACGGGCGCAGCGAAGAACTCGATCGCCTCAACCGAGAGTTGCAGCGTCTCGACGAGATGCGATCGCAGCTACTCGGCAACGCCGCACACGAACTGCAGGCTCCGCTGGTGGCCATTCGCGGTTACACGGAAATGACCCTGAAAGAGCGCCTGGGTCCGATCAGCGAAGAACAGCGCAAGGGACTGTCTCTCAGCCTGAAGAACATCGATCGCCTGATCGGGCTGATCGACGGCATGAGCGGCACCCCCGACGTCGATACCATCAAGCCCACGCGGTTTCCGCTCCGGACACTGATCGAGGAGACCTCCGGCCTGCTGCGGTCGAAGATGGAGGCGAAGGCGCTCCACTTCTCCCTCGAGATGCCCAAGCACGGTCCGACGATCGAGGCCGACCGGGACAAGATCCAGCAGGTCTTCATCAACCTGCTCTCGAACGCGATCAAGTTCAACAAACAAGGGGGTTCGATCGCGGTCGCGTTGCGGCAGACCCCGAACGACGACGCCAGAATCGAGATCGAGGATACGGGAATCGGTATCGATGCCGGCCAGATCTCGAAGATCTTCGACCGTCACTATCGGGCCGCCGGCGCGGAGGGTACAGAGGAAGGGCGGGGGCTCGGCCTGGCCATCGTCCGCGAGATCCTGCAGCGTCACGGCTGCGAGATCGAGGCGCACAGCGAGCCCGGAGAGTGGACGCGCATCTCCTTCACGCTTCCGCTCGCACCGGGAGCGGTGGTCGAGCCGGTCGAGACGACCGCCGCGAGCCCGACCGAGTCGTCGCCCGAGGCACCCACCGAGGACTCTCCGGCAGATTTACCTGAAGAGCCTCCCCAGGAGTCTCCCGACGATTCGCCCGAGGATCCCCCCGAGCCTCCTCGCCCGCGTTTCCGAGTGATCCGTCGCTACGGCCGTCGCTGACGCGCGAACTCGAAAAGTAGAACGGCGGCCGCCGCCCCGACCGACAGGCTTTCCACTCCCGAACGCAACGGTATGGTCAGGGCCTGGTCCAGGCGCCCCTGGAGTTCCGCCGAGATCCCCGACCCCTCACTGCCCATCACGAGGGCCAACTTTCCGCTCCAGTCGGCATTGCGATAGTCCTCCCCCCCGCGGGGAGCGGCTCCGACCAGGCGATAGCCCGAGCGCCGCAGGCGTTCGACTGCCGCTCCGGTTGCCTCCTCGACGACGGGCAGGCGGAATAGTGAGCCCATCGTGGCCCGTACCGCGCGCGGGTGGTAGGGGTCCGCCGACGCACCGCTGACGAGACCCAGGTCGCATCCGGCCGCGTCGGCCGAGCGCAGAAGGGTGCCGACGTTACCCGGATCCTGGATCCCCTCGAGGATGATGACGAGTGCCCCTGCCTCCAACACGCGTTCGATCTCCGCGTCGGTCCAGCTCCTGCGCCGGACCAGACACGCCACGGGTTGGGGCGAGCGAGCATCCTGCGCCGCGTCGAGCGTCGCGTCTTCAGTCTCGTGACACGGGGCCTCATGGGCCTCTATCGCGGCCAGCAGGTCGCGGCCTCCGGGTGTCGAGCCCAGGCGCGGGGCGACGAAGAACGCTTCGATTTCGGCCTCGCAGCGCAGGGCCTCTTGCGCCAGGTGAAGGCCTTCGGCGACGAAGACGCCCTCCGATCGACGCAGCGAGGCGTCTCGCCGAAGGGCGCGAAGCCGGCGCATCAAGGCATGGTGGCGACCCAGCATCGATTCTTTTCTCCCATCCACGAAGCTACATGTTAGACTCCGCGCTCGTGCGCACCAACAGCACGGGGGCAGGCTTCATGCGTGTGGTTCCCGTCAATCCGACCCATCCCCGAGACGATCGTCTCGCGGAGGCTATCGACGCGATCGAGGCCGGAGGTGTGGTCGCGCTCCCGACCGAAACGTTTTACGGTCTGGCCTGCGATGCCTTCAACGTCGAGGCCCTGAAGCGCATCAACCGGTTGAAGGGCAAATCCGCCGATTCGCCGAATCTGCTGCTGATCTCCGACGCCGCCCAGGTCGAAAGCGTGGCCGATGCGGTTCCTGACAGGTTTCGCGAGCTGGCCGAGTTGTTCTGGCCCGGGCCGCTGACGTTGGTGGTCGCGGCTTCCGCTCGCGTTCCCGTCGAGGTCACCGGTGGAGGCGGCAAGGTGGCGGTCCGCGTCCCAGGCTTGGCGTTGCCCAGGCGAATCGCGCGATCGCTGGGTCGGCCGATCACGGGTCCGAGCGCCAACCTGCACGGGCAAGCGGCCTGCCGGACCGCGCTCGAAGTGGCCGAGACCTTCGGCGAGGAGTTGGATATGATCCTCGACGGTGGCCCGACCGCCGCCGGCAAACCATCCACGATCCTGGACCTCACCGGGGCCGTCCCGCGTATCCTCCGCGAGGGGATCCTTCCTCCCAGTTCGCTCGAGCCCTTCCTGCCGGAATTGAAGGTCTCCCGGTAGGTATAATGCTCGGGTCGCATGAGTCGGACAGGCGATCGCGGCGGAATCGGCTCCGGCCGAAGCCGTCGAGGAAAGTCCGAACTCCACAGGGCAGCGTGCTGGGTAACGCCCAGGCCTGGTGACGGGACGGAAAGTGCAGCAGAGAGTAGACCGCCGCCCGGCATTGCGCCGTGGGCCATCACACGGCGTAGGACAGTGCCGGGAGGTAAGGGTGAAACGGTGCGGTAAGAGCGCACCAGCGCCGGCGGCAACGTCGGTGGCTCGGTAAACCCCACGCGGAGCAAGACCAAATAGGGGAGCGTTCGAGGTCGGCCCGGCCGAAGCTTCCGGGTAGGTTGCTGGAGGGCGGAGGTGACTCCGTCCCAAGACGAATGGTCGCCACCCCTTCGGGGGAACAAGATTCGGCTTACGGACGACTCATGTGGCACCCGCCCTGCCGTATCCTCAGGATGGCCAGGGGGACGGCGGGGCGGAAACTCTTCTTGGAGTGGACGATTGGCCGTGCGACGGAATATGGCAGGGAACGCCCCGCGCTTCCTGAAGGCAGGTGACCGCGTCGGAGTGATGGCTCCCGGCTTCGCGGTGAAGCGCGCGTCACTGCGCGAGGGGCTGGAAGCGCTTTCGAAGCTCGGTTTCGAACCCTGCCTGGGCGAGCACGTCCTGTCGAGAGACGGCTACCTGGCCGGAAACGATCGACAGAGGGCATCGGATCTGATCGCGTTGCTCGGCAGGGCCGATCTGAGCGCGGTGTGGTTCGCGAGGGGGGGCTACGGGACGGCGCGGCTGTTGCCGGAGGTGCCCTGGGCTCGGCTGCGGCGCGACCCCAAGCTGCTGATCGGCTACAGCGACCTGACCGCGTTGTTCAACGCCGTGGTCGATCGCACCCCGGCGATCTGTCTCTACGGCCCGGTGGTCACCGAACTGGGCGATCCGGGCGCCTGGCACGGTCCGTCGCTGCGTGCGCTATTGGCGGGACGGCCGCTGACGATCCGCTTTCCTCGTCGCGCCGCGTTGGTCGAGGGTCGCGCCGAGGGGCGGCTGATCGGCGGGAACCTCTCGGTGCTGACGCACCTGCTGGGTACGCCCTACGAACCCGACTTCCGAGGGACCATCCTCTTCCTGGAGGAGGTGGGCGAGCAGACGTATCGGGTCGATCGGATGCTGACCCAGTTGCGCCAATCCGGAGCACTGGGCAAGGTCGCGGGTGTGCTGCTCGGTACGATCACGGCGCCCCCGAGACGTCACTTTCCGTCCGACCGTTCGCTCCACGAGGTCCTCGGAGAGGTGCTGGCGCCGCTCGGCGTTCCCGTGATTCGCGGCATCGAGGCCGGCCACGTCGAGCGAAAGCGGACCCTGCCACTGGGTGCCCGGACCGTGATCGACACCGCGTCTCGCACTATTCGCTTCGAGCCTTGAATCCGAAAGCCCATGAGCCAGCGACGGATCCGCATCGATCTGACCTACGACGGCACCGACTTCTGCGGCTGGCAGTGGCAACTACACCAGCGCACCGTCCAGGAAACCGTCGAGCAGGTGCTGACACGACTGGCGAGCGACGCGCCGGTGAGGCTCCGTGCGGCGAGCCGGACCGACTCGGGCGTCCACGCCAGACAACAGGTGGCCGACTGCCTGATCGACAGCCGTCTCGATGACGACGGGTTGGCCCGCGCACTGGGGAAGATGTTACCGGCGGACGTACGTCCGACCGACGTGCGCACGGTGCCCGTCGCTTTCAGCTCGATGCACGACGCCGTGCGAAAGAGCTATCGCTACCGCCTCGATCGATCGCGTCACGGGGACCCGATCTTGGCGCGATTCGCCGTCCACCACCCGCATCGTGTCGACGTCGACCTGGTTCGTCAGGGAACGCGGAGTCTCGTCGGCAAGCACGACTGGTCCGGCTTCGCCGATTCGCGTTGCACGATCGAGAACCGGGTTCGCGAAATGTGCGAGGCCGACTACCGGGAGTCTGACGAAGGTGGCTACTTCGTGTTCAGCGCCGACGGCTTCCTGACCTACATGGTGCGCAACCTGGTGGGGACGTTGCTGGAAGTCGGAGCGGGGCGCATGGACCCGGCGGTCGTCGGTCGTATCCTGGAATCGGGCGATCGCAGGCTCGCCGGCGCCACGGCGCCGCCGAGAGGCCTGTGTCTGTGGCAGATCGTATACTCGGACAACGATCCGAAAAACACCTAGAGGATCACGAGGAGGAGCGAATGTCGAAAGTTCTGGTGACCGGCGGGGCGGGCTACATCGGCAGCCACATCGTGCGCATGCTCGTCGAGACCGGGCGCGAGGTCGTGGTCGTGGATGATCTGTCGGAGGGCCATCGGCAGGCGCTGGACGACGTGCCCCTGACCGTGGCCGATTTCGGCGACGCAGCGACGCTCGAGAAACTGCTCGCCGACGGCAGTGTCGAGTTCATCGTGCACATGGCGGCGTTGTGCGAGGTCGGGCAATCGGTGGTCGATCCCGCGTCGTACTACCACAACAACCTGGTCCGGTCGTTGTCGCTGTTCGACGCGGCCGTCAAGTTCGGCGTTCGCGGGATCGTGTTTTCGAGCACCGCGGCCACATACGGCGAGCCGGACGAGTTGCCCATCACCGAGTCGCACCCGCAGCGTCCGACCAATCCGTACGGCGAGACCAAACTCGCCTGCGAGCGCGCCCTGCGCTGGTATCACGGCGCGTACGGGCTGAACTCCATCGCGTTGAGGTACTTCAACGCCGCCGGGGCCCACCCCGACGGCGATATCGGCGAGGACCACGCCGACGAGTCCCACCTGATCCCCAGGCTGATCCAGGCCGTCGTTCAGGGATCGGAGCCAATTCCGATCTTCGGAGAGGATTACCCGACCCCGGACGGCACGTGCGTCCGGGACTACGTCCACGTCACGGACCTGGCCCAGGCCCACGTTCTGGCGCTGGGCCTCATGCGAGAGCAAGGGGCCACCTGCGAGGCGTTCAATCTCGGCAACGGCGAGGGTTTTTCGGTCCGGCAGGTCATCGATACGGTTGCCACGGTCTCGGGCCTTCGTGCCCCGACGCGGTCGGCCCCGCGCCGGGAAGGGGACCCGGCCACGCTCGTGGCCTCCTCGGCCCGCATCAGCGAGCGATTGGGCTGGCGTCCGGCCTTTCCGTCTTTGGAGCAAATCGTCCGGACAGCCTGGGACTGGCACCGGGCCTTCCCGAACGGCTATGCCTCCAAAACCTGACGTGTCAAGGGCAGGGGGCGGTCGTGGCGTGGGGTACCCGTCCGAAGCGCGCAGCGCGAAGGACGGTTGATGCAAAGAGGCTTCAGCATTAGTATTCGCGAGGGGAATGGTATCCGAATGACGGCCCCGCGGTGAATCCGATGATCGATCCTGCGGAACTGGCCGGTCCCGGAAGCGAAGAGCAACGCCTGGTTTCGCAACTGGACTTCGACCGCCTGCCGCGCCACATCGCCGTCATCATGGACGGCAACGGACGCTGGGCTCGCGAGCGGCGCCTGCCGCGAGTCGCGGGTCATCGTGCGGGCATCGATGCCGTGCGCGAAATCGTCGAGGTTTGCGCGCGGATGAATCTCGACGTCCTGACGCTGTACGCGTTCTCGAAGGAGAACTGGAAGCGGCCGCGGTCCGAGGTCACGACGCTGATGACGCTACTCAAAGAGTACGTCCGGCGCGAGTTGAAGAGTCTGTGCGAGAACGACATCAAGTTGCGGATCATCGGTCGGATGGAGGACCTCCCCACGGGGGCGCAACAGGAACTGGCGCGCGCACTGGACAGGACCCATGACAATTCGGGGCTGCAGTTGAACATTGCGCTCTCCTACGGCGGCCGTTCCGAGATCGTCGATGCCTGCCGCGCCATCGTCGAACAGGGCGTCGAGCCCGCTGACGTCGATGCCGATCTCGTCGCGTCTCACCTGTCCACGGCCGGACAGCCCGATCCGGATCTGCTCATCCGCACCAGCGGAGAATTGCGCGTTTCGAATTTCCTGCTCTGGCAGATCGCCTATGCGGAGATCTGGGTCACGGACACACTGTGGCCGGATTTCCGCCGGCTTCAACTTTTCCAGGCCTTGCTCGACTTCCAGAGACGCGAGCGCCGTTACGGAGGGCTGGGAGAGACCAACGATCCCGCCGCCGTCGTCCGTAGCTGAATGCAGCGCCTGATCACCGCAGCGATCCTCGCGCCCCTTCTGTGGGCCGCCATCAAGGTCGCCCCACCGTGGGTGTTCTACCTTGCGGCGGTGCTGGCCATCTGCGGCGCGTGCTGGGAGTGTTACCGCATCATGCAGCGGTGTCAGGCCCGCCCACTGGTCTGGCTGGGTCTGGCGGCCGCTGCGCTGATCGTCTGGTCCTACGGTGACCTGCCACCCGTGCTCGAGGCGAGCCAGCCACTGCTGGTGCTGGTACTGGTGGCCGTCCCCATCGCGATGTGGTCTCGTCCGTCGCCCGACAGCGTGATGAGGACTCTCATCGAGACGGTCTTCCCCCCGACTTTCCTGGCGCTGACGATGGGCTACTTGGTCGCTCTGCGCGCCGCGCCCGACCCGGATGGCGAGGACCTGGTCACTCTGCTGTTCATCTGTCTGATCCTGGGCGACACGGCAGCCTACTACGTCGGGAAGAACCTCGGGCGTCACAAGATGGCTCCGCAGATCTCGCCGAAGAAAACCTGGGAAGGGTTCGGCGGGGCGATGGTCGGGGCGATTCTGGGGGCGCTGCTGGCTCACTTCTGGTTCTACCAGAGGCTTCCCCTCGTTCACGTGATTCCGGTCGGCCTGGTGCTCGGCGTCACGGGCGCCCTGGGTGATCTGGCAGAGAGCGTGATCAAGCGTGCCTGCGGGGTCAAGGATTCCTCGGGCCTCGTGCCCGGCCACGGCGGCATCTTCGATCGCATGGACAACCTGCTGATCGCCGCACCCGTGCTCTACTATTATTTTCGATTCTTTCTATCGGGAACCGTCCAATGAAACGACTGGCCATCCTGGGATCGACGGGTTCGATCGGCGTCAGTACGCTCGACGTGGTCGAGGCGTTCCCCGACGCCTTCGAGGTCGTGGCGCTTGCGGCGGGGAGCAATCTCGACCTGCTGGAAGAGCAGATTCGTCGCATGCGGCCCGAGACGGTCAGTGTCCGGGACCCCGAAGCCGCGGCGGAACTCCGCCGCCGCACCGATGGCCGGTGTCGCGTGCTTCACGGCGACGACGGGCCGCTCGCGGTCTCCACGCACGACGGAGTCGATCTGGTGGTCAGCGCTCTGGTCGGGGCGCTGGGCCTCGTGCCGACGTACGAAGCCCTGGGGCTCGGCCGTGACGTCGCGCTGGCCAACAAGGAAGCCCTCGTGGTGGCGGGCGAGCACATGACGCGGCAGGCGGCCGACAACAACGCCCGGATCCTGCCCGTGGACAGCGAACACAACGCACTACACCAGTGCCTGCGCGGAGAACGGACCGAGGAGATTCGAAACCTCTGGCTGACGGCCTCCGGCGGACCGTTCCGCCGGTTCACGAAGGAACAATTCGAGGGCGTCACCCGCGAGCAGGCGCTGGACCACCCGACCTGGAAGATGGGCCCCAAGATCACCATCGATTCTGCGACCTTGATGAACAAGGGGCTGGAGGTGATCGAGGCGCGCTGGCTGTTCGGGATTGAAGCCGAGCGCATCCGAGTCGTGGTCCATCCCACGAGCGTCGTACACTCCATGGTGGAGTTCGTGGACGGTTCGTTCAAGGCGCAGCTCGGCATCACGGACATGCGTCACCCGATCCAGTACGCGTTGTCCTATCCCGATCGCTGGGCCACGCAACTCCCGGCGTTCGACCCGATGGCGGTCGGGCCACTGGAGTTCGATCGGCCGGACGTCGAGCGCTTTCCCTGTCTGGGACTCGCGTTTCGCGCGCTCGAAGCCGGTGGAGCGGCCACGGCCGTGATGAACGCGGCCAACGAGGTCGCCGTCGAGGCCTTCCTCGGAGGACGCGTTCGTTTCGTGGAGATCCCGCGGGTCATCTCCGCAGCGCTCGAGCGCCACGCCTCCGAGTCTGCGTCGTCGTTGGAAGAGTTGCTCCGAGCGGATCGTCGGGCACGGGCCACGGCCGCAGAGATCATCGAGCGGGGAGTCGGATCCTGATGCTGACAGCGCTGCAGTTCGTCGCCGCCTTTGTCCTGGTGCTGGCACCGCTCGTCTTCATCCACGAGCTGGGACACTTCCTGGCGGCCAAGGCGTTCCGCATCGGCGT
>Ga0316198_10002150_pt1 | contig 11867 bp, 11 predicted proteins | sample OudBieAanoxic_MG_FD_204935 | JGI IMG/M metagenome (GOLD analysis project Ga0316198, IMG submission 204935) | Coastal sediment microbial communities from Oude Bieten Haven, Netherlands - site A anoxic | ecosystem: Environmental > Aquatic > Marine > Coastal > Sediment | place: Netherlands... | reverse complement strand
GCAGCAACAGACAGAGCCCAGCGATGACCTTCGCTCCGGCAACGGGCGTTCAGGACATCCATGGCCGTTGCCGGCCGGGCTGTCTCGCAGGCCAGAAACTCATTATCGATAATACATTTTTGTATAGGACACGACTGTCGGTTCTATTTACAAAAACCACCAGTTACAAGGAAATTAAGCAGTATCAAGTTCATGAATCTATTGACCTTATCATCCATGGCACGCATCTAGCTTCCCAGCGTATCGCTTCCGTGGACCGCGGCCACTCACGGGTGGAGCCGGGTCGCCGCGGAGTGCGCACGTATTTCACTATTGGAGTTCTACTATGCAATGTCCAAGACAAACGGCGCTGACCGCATCTTTACTGATCGGAGCCAGCGTCTTTTCTATTTCCGCTCATGCGATTCCGGCAGACGTCGTCGGCGGGCAGACCAGCGTGTTGCTGGATGCCGAGCTGCTGGAGTCGGCGGCCGGGCTGACGATATCGGGCGTCTCTTCAGACGTGATCGTGCCGGGCAATCTCGGCACAGACTCGGTCGCGTTCGACATCAACTCCCGCTCGGCGACCGCACCACTGCTGCCGACGACCTTTTCCTACGACAGCGATGACTTTCTGACGACCTTCTCAGGGACCATCGAGCACCTCGGCTCGGTGTTTTTCAACACGGACACGGTCGAGGTCGGCAATTTCACCATCGGTTTCGATGCCGGTCGGACTCCAACCAACAGCGGATTCTTCGTCGAGAGCACGGTCGGTGTGGCGGCAATCCTGTTCGACGTCGCGCCCACTCTGCTCGATCCGACAGCCACCAGCCTTACGATCGCGGGCGATCTCCTCGTATCCGCCGAGTTCGCCGGCTTCCTCGGTGATACCGCTCTGACCGGCGCGGACGTGGGCGATTTTCGTGTCGAGGCGAACGCGCAGGCCAACGGGCAGGTCCCGGTGCCGGCAACGTTGGCCCTGTTCACCCTGGGCCTGGTCGGTATCGGCTACCGGCAGCGGCGTGCTCAGCGGTCTGCTTGAGCCGGGAAGCATGGCCCTGCCCTTGCGGGGCCATTGTCTGACCGGTGGATGACGCCGGCCTTGGCTGACGCCAGCCCCCGCAACGGGGCTGGCGGCCGCGGCAGGCCCAGCCGTGCTATTGGTAGTTGGCCCGGTCCAGGCTGTACTTTCTCATTTTGTCGTAGAGTGTCTTGCGTGGCAGTCCCAGTGCAGCCATGGTTTCTTTGATACTGCCGTTGTTCGCCTTCAACTGCTGCTCTATCAACGAGCGCTCGAAACAATCGAGCTGCTCCGGGAGGGTCATCGGGGGGCGGTCGCTGTCGCCGCCAACCATCTGATCGATATCGTAGCCGCAGGCCTCGCCGAGCAGCACATAGCGCTCCGCAGCATTGCGCAACTCGCGGACGTTGCCCGGCCAGGGAGCGAACATCAGGCGGTGCAGCTGCTCCGGGCTCGGCGGCGGAGGCTCCCGCTGATAGCGGGCACCGGCCACCAGCACGAAGTGCTGGAACAGCAGAGGGATATCCTCGCGCCGCGCACGCAGCGGGGGAATATCGATCATGACGACGCTCAGCCGATAGTACAGGTCCTCGCGGAACTCACCGCGAGTCGCCGCCTCGCGCAGGTCGACCTTACTCGCGGCAACCACGCGCAGGTCGAGCGGGATCAGCTCGTTCGAACCGAGCCGCTCGATCGCACGTTCCTGCAGCACCCGCAGCAGGTGCACCTGGACCTGCTGCGGCATGCTCTCGATCTCATCCAGGAACAGGGTGCCGCCATTGGCGTGCTCGAACTTGCCGATACGGCGCGACCTGGCGTCGGTGAATGCGCCGGCCTCATGCCCGAACAACTCGCTCTCGATCAGACCCTCGGGCACCGCACCGCAGTTCACCGCGACGAAATTCTGGTCGCAGCGACGGCTGTTCTCATGCAGCGCCCGTGCCACCAGCTCCTTGCCGGTACCGGTCTCACCGTTGACCAGCACATCGGCATCGGCGTCCGCAATCTGGCCGATAAGCAGGCGCAGACGGTGGACGACGGGGGTGTTGCCGATGATCCTCGGCCCGGGCTTGCTCTGCACCGCCAACTCATTCTTCAAACGCCGGTTTTCCATGGTGAGCGTGCGTTTGTCCAGCGCCCGACCGACCGTGTCGACCAGGTCTTCGACCGCGAACGGCTTCTCGATGAAGTCGTAGGCCCCGGCACGCATCGCCTCGACCGCCATACTGACATCGCCATGCCCGGTGATCAGGATGACCGGCAGATCCGGGTCGATCCCCCGGGCACGCTGCAGGAACTGCATCCCGTCGATGCCTGGCATACGGATATCGCTAATCACCGGACCCGGCCACTGCGTATCGAGGGCATCGAGTGCCTTCTCGGCTCGATCGAAGACACGCACCTGATAACCGGCGAGATCGAGGGCCTGACTCGCGGCCAGCCGGATGTGCTCCTCGTCGTCGATGAGCATCACTGGCCTTGGATCTGGCTGTGTCATGCGCCAAGGATACTTGGCTGCGGGCCAGGAAGCACGGCCGGAACACGCCGCGGGATGAACAGACCCGATGCCCTGCTCACCCGCCATTAACGGCAACGGCACGCTGATCTCGTTGTAGTATTCGAGTTGGACCCATTTCGTCACCCAACCCGAAGAGGAGAAAAACCATGGCCGAGCTGTTCTCTGCAGAATGGATGAACCAACTGAAAGACGCCTGGAACGAGGAGCCGGAAGTACGCGACAAGCTCGCCGACATCGGCTTCAACTCCACGATCACCTGCGGTTTCAAAGACGAAGATCAGCCACGCGGCGTTTTCGTGGTGGAAAACGGCGAATGCGTACGCGCCGGCGACTATGGCGGCGAGGCCCCCGACTGGGATATGCGTGCCTCGCGCGGCGACTGGATGAAGTGGGTCGAGAAGGGAATCGGCATGACCGGGATGGGCACTGCCTTTGCGATGGGTAAGCTCAAGTTCAAGGCCGGTGACTTCAAGGCCATGATCAAAGACCCCCGCATGGCCGGCCCGTTCGTCAAGAGCTTCGGCCTGATGCAAAAAATCGGTGCCGAGTGAGATCGGGCGAAAATCGGGCACGGCCCGGTCTGCGGCAAGGCGGTGAAGAACGGGCCCATTCAACGATACCGCCGGCCGGGCCCGGTTGCCGCAGACCGCGCGGTAAGGCGGGCCTGCATCCGCCGCTGCAGACGGGGAACCGGCTAAACAGTTGCAGGGGCGTCGGACCAAGCGACCAACGTCAGGGTGAATACGGCGCCCCCTTCGGGCGCATTGCCGACGCTGAGCGTCCCGCCCAGACGCTGAACGATGGTGTGTGATATCGATAGGCCGAGCCCCAGCCCGCTCTCGGTGGTGGTGAAGAAGGGGTCGAAGATCCGGTCCAGGTTCTCTGCTGCGATTCCCGGACCACTGTCGCGCACCTGCAGCCGGACTTCGTCACCCCTGCGCTTCGCTCCGACATGGATGATCCGGTCGTCTCGCCCCGCCAGCACGTCGCAGGCATTGCCGATCAGGTTTACCAGTACCTGCTCCAGTTGCACCATATCCGCCGCAACGTACAGGTCGTCGGGCGGCAGGTCGACGAGCAGTTGCGCGTCGACCTGCTCGATGCGCGTGCGCAGGATGCGCCTCACCCCGTCGAGACAAGCGCGCAACGACACGCGAATGCGCTGACCGCTTGCCTTGCGCGAGAAGACCTTGAGCTGGCCGCTGATCTGAGCCATGCGCCCGGTCAACTCACGGATCTGTTGCAGGTTCCAGCCGACCTGTTCAAGGTTTTCGCGCGCAAGATAGGTCCGCGCATTGTCGGCATAGGTGCGCATCGCCGCGAGTGGCTGGTTGAGTTCGTGATTGATCCCGGCCGACATCTGTCCCAGGGCCGCCAGCTTCGCGGCCTGTATCAATTCGTCGCGCGTCTGCTCATGTTGCTCGACTTCCTCGCGCAGCAAGCGGTTGGCCTCGGTCAGATCACGCGTGCGCTGACTCACGCGGCCTTCGAGTTCATCCAGGGCCTCCTGCATCGCCATTCTCTTTTCGCGCTCGCGTTCACGCCGATTCCGGATGCGCTCCGCATACAGCCATGCCCCGGTGGCCAGCAGCAGTAGCAGGCTCATCGCGAACAGGCGCGTCTGCCAGACCTGCGGGACAACGATCTGCTGGGAGACCAGCAGCCGCACCCGCCACCCGGCGGAGGGCATATCGGTCGCGATGCTCAGGTATCCGACGCCTCCCGGCTTGCCGACCTGGAGGATCTCCGCGCCCGAGGGACGCACACCACGAAGCTCGTTGAACAGGGGCACGAGGCTCGCCTCCGGGTAACGACGCGATGCCCGGACCCGATCAATGGCCGCTGCGGACATCGGCCTGAAGGAACGATAGCGCCATTCCGGCCGGGTCGAGACGAAAATCACCCCGTCCGGATCGGTGACGATCAGTTCTGTATCCTGGCTGCGCCAATTGTTCTCCAGCGTGTCGATGTCGATCTTGATGACGACGACGCCTTCCGGATCCGCCGCGTCGCCGACCGGATGAGAAAAATAGTAACCGCGCCGCCCAGAGGTCGTGCCCAACGCGTAATAGCGTCCGGCCTTGCCGTTCATCGCATCGACAAAATACGGTCTGAAGGCAAAATTGCTTCCGACGAATGTCAGTTCATCCTGCCAGTTGCTGGCAGCCAGGGTGACCCCCCTGGCGTCCATCAGATAGACATCGAGCAAACCGGCGATCTCGTTCACATGACCGAGAAAACGATTCACCTGCTGCTGTTGGTCACGGTTATGCGGCGCGATCAGCAGACTCTGCAGGCGAAAATCGTCGGCCAGCAGCGCTGGAAGAAAGGCGAAACGATCGAGCTGACCGGCAAGATGAGAGACATACAGATCCAACTCCTGCTGCCCGTTGGATTCCAGCTGCCGCAGCGCGGACTCGCGCTGCAGGCTCCCGAGATACCAGGATATCGCCAACACCACGGCCGCCAGCAGTGACCAGCCAAGTGCACGGGGCAGGCTGGCGGCCGCAGGCGGCGAATCAGCCGAGTTCGAGGATGCCATCCATTTCGACGTTCGCGCCACGCGGCAGCGAGGCCACGCCGATCGCCGCCCGGGCCGGGTAGGGCTCCTGGAAGTACTCGGCCATCACCTGGTTCACCAGGGCAAAATTGGCCAGGTCGACCAGGAACACGTTGAGCTTGACCATGTCATCGATGCCGCCGCCGGCCGCACGTGCAACCGCACGGAGATTGTCGAAAACGCGCCGGACCTCGGCCTCGGTATCGCCATCGATCAGGGTCATTGTTTGAGGGTCGAGCGCGATCTGACCGGACAGGTAGACCGTGCTGCCGACCTTGACCGCTTGCGAATAGGTGCCGATTGCCTGCGGGGCCTGGTCTGTCGTTATGGTTTCCCGATTCATGCCGAAACAACTCCTCAGTTAAGGTTTGGGTTGGCGCCGACGACTGTCGCCCCGCAGCGGTTCAGGCGGGACGGCCCGGTGCCCACTGGCGACCGGGTCAAATTCCATCACGAACGACTGAGCTCACTGAATGATTGCACTCTATCGAAACCACCACCTCCTGCCCAGCCTGCTGCTGGCCTGCCTAGCCTGCCTGACAGTTGCCTGCGACGGTGAACCGCCGCCCCCGGAAAAGACCGCAGCGGTGGTAGTGCCCAACGTTTATCTCGAGGCCATGCAGGAGGCCGAGGCGGTCAAACACACTGTCGAGCAGCGCAATATCGAACAGCAGCGAATCGACGCCCTGATCGGCCGAGGCCAGGCTCAGCCCCCGAGCCGTTGACGCGCGGCGCCGATCAGCAGCATCAATGCCGCCAGCAGTACCACGGCGGCATTCCCCCAGCGCGCAAACGGGGTAGCCCCTGCCAGCGGTTGCACCTCGTCCGTCAGCACCGCCTTCGCAAACTGCGGAGCGGTGCCGCGCAGCGTGCCGTGCTCGTCGATGATCGCCGAGATACCGGTATTGGTGGCCCGCAGCAGGTAGCGCCCGGCCTCCAGCGCGCGCATACGCGCGATCTCGAGATGCTGATGCGGCGCCAGCGAGTCGCCGAACCAGGCGTCGTTGCTGGCATTGATCAGAAAGGCCGCCTCGGGCAGGGCGCGAATGACCTCGCTGGCATAGGCGTCCTCGTAACAGATGTTGATTCCCGCCGCATGGCCGGCCAGTGTGACCAGGGGCCGGCCGTTGCCGCCGGGCGTAAAATCGGACATCGGAATGCGCAGAAAATCCAGCACCGGCCGGGTCCAGCGATCCATCGGCAGATATTCGCCGAACGGCACCAGATGTCGTTTGTGATAGTGGTCCCGGCCACTCACTCCAAGGCTGAGCATGGCATTGAAATAGGCGCCGTCACGGTCGCCGTCGACCACACCCAACAGCAGATCGCGTCCCTGATCATCGAGCGTGTCGTGCAGCGGGTCGAGCAGACTCGACGCGACCTCGTCGGCAAATGCCGGCACAGCCGTCTCCGGCCAGACGACCAGGCGGCTGTCGGGGACGGAGGCCGTCATCTCCAGGTACAGCTTGAGCGAGGGCGCGCGCATAGCGCGCAGCCATTTCTGTTCCTGCGGGATATTGGCCTGCAGCAGGCTGGCCCTGAACGGCGCACCGGCCGGTTCGGTCCAGCTGAGCTGTTGCATGCCGAGCCCCGCGCCCCAGAGTGCCAGCAGCGCCAACACGGCAGACGGTCGCGGCCAGAGATTCAGCAGGGCTGCCGATAGCGCCAGCACCAGGCCGATCCCGTACACCCCGGCGACCGGACCGAAACCCGCGAGGGGCAGATCGATCTGGCTGTAACCCAACGAAAGCCAGGGGAACCCGGTCAGAAACCAGCCACGCAGCCACTCGACCAGCACCCAGACGGCCGGCAGTACCAGCAACAGCCAGATCGCCTCAGAGCCCCGCCGCAGCCGCTCGCTCAACCAGCCCGCGAGAGCGAAAAAGAGTGCCATCAGCAGCGCAAAAAGCAGGGTGATGGCCACCGCCATGGCCGGCGGCACGCCGCCAAACTGCGCAATGCTGACCCGAATCCAGAACACGCCGAATCCCATCAGGCCGAGACCGAAGGCGTAACCCGTCCAGGTGTTCAATCCGATACGCGCCGGGTGTCGCCAGAGGTAGAACAGCAGCGCCAGGGAAAGCACCGCCAACACCCCTAGACCGAACGGCGCAAACGCCAGCACGCTGGCGCCACCCGCCAGGAACGCGAGCAGCAACTGGCCCCGCGCAGGCCATCCGGCCGGGTTCATCGCTTCAGTTTCCGCCCTTGGTCGACAGCCGCATCCCGACCGACTCCCTGGATGCGCCGGAGCTGTCGCCGATACGCTCCACATTCAGGAGGCGGACCCTGCGGCTGTCGGCCCGCACCACGGTGAAGCGGAAGCCGCTGACCACCACCGACTCGCCACGCGCGGGCAGATGCCCGAAGGCATTTACCGTCAGCCCACCGATGGTGTCGCAATCGCTGTCGTCGAACGCGACCTCGAAGTACTCATTGAAGTCTTCGATGGCGGTATGCGCCTTGATGGTGTAGCTGTTGGGCCCGCGCCTGAGAATGAAAGCGCCTTCGTCGAAATCGTACTCATCCTCGATCTCACCGACGATCTGCTCGAGGACATCCTCGATGGTGACCAGCCCGGCGGCATTGCCGTACTCGTCGATGACGATCGCCATATGATTGCGGCTGGCACGGAACTCCCGCAGCAACACGTTCAGGCGCTTACTCTCCGGAACGAACACTGCCGAACGTACGATGTCGCGAATCTTGAAGCGCCGCGCATCCTCGCCGCAATATTGCAGCAGGTCCTTGGCCAGCATGATGCCGACCACCTCGGCACGATCATCGTCGATCACCGGGAATCGCGAGTGAGCGGATTTGGTGACTACCGGCAGCACCTGCTTGAGTTGGTGGTCTCGCCCGACCACCACCATCTGGGCCCGCGGGATCATGATGTCGCGCACCTGCAGATCCGACACCTGCAGTACACCCTCTATCATCGCCAGCGCCTCGGTATCGAACAGGGCTCGGTCCTTGGCCTGCTTCAGCAGGGCGATCAGGTCCTGGCGGTCTCGCGGTGCACCCACAACACCGGGGAACAGACGTTCCAGCCAGCGGGTAGTGAGTGAACCACTACCATTTCGGTCTTCGCTCATATCGTCTCGTCTAGATAAGGTGCCGGGTATCCCAACCCGGCCAGGATTTCGGTTTCTAGGAGTTCCATCCTGCCCGCCTGTTCGTCGCTCTGATGGTCATAGCCCTGCAGGTGCAGCATCCCGTGTACGACCATGTGCGCCCAGTGTGCCTCAGTCGACTTGCCCTGCTGCCGGGCCTCGCGCGCGACGACCGGGGCGCAGATCACCAGATCGCCGACGTGCCTGAGATCGATACCGGGCGGTAGCGGACCAAACGGGAACGACAGCACATTGGTCGGCCTGTCCTTGCCCCGGTAATCATGGTTGAGCTGTCGACTTTCGACTTCGTCCGTGACACGCACCACGACCTCGGCATCCTGCTCGGGTGCCAGCCAGGCAGCCCGCGCCCAGTCTGTTATCCGGCGCCCATCGGGCACGCCCGTATCGTGCAGCGCAAGCTGGACCTCAACCTCGACGGCCATCTGCCCCGCCCAATTCGCGGTCATGCTGCTCATAGGCCTGTACCACCTTCTGCACCAGGGCATGCCGCACGACATCGCGTGCATTGAAGAAGGTGAAGCTGATGCCCTCGACTTCGCGGAGCACCTCAGCGGCCTCGCGCAGACCCGACTTCTGGCCGCGCGGCAGGTCTATCTGCGTGATGTCGCCAGTGATCACCGCGGTCGAACCGAAGCCGAGGCGGGTCAAGAACATCTTCATCTGCTCGGTGGTCGTGTTCTGCGCCTCGTCGAGGATGATGAAGGCCTCGTTCAGCGTACGGCCTCGCATATAGGCCAATGGCGCGACCTCGATCACATTGCGCTCAATCAGCTTATTTACCCGTTCGAAACCAAGCATCTCGTAAAGCGCGTCGTACAACGGGCGCAGATAGGGGTCGATCTTCTGCGCCAGGTCGCCCGGCAAGAACCCCAGGCGCTCACCGGCCTCGACTGCCGGGCGCACCAGGAGGATGCGGCGGATCTGGTCCCGCTCCAGGGCATCCACGGCACAGGCAACGGCCAGATAGGTCTTTCCCGTACCGGCCGGTCCGACGCCGAAGTTGATGTCGTGGGTCAACACCTTGTGCACGTAGTGAGCCTGATTCGGCCCGCGCGGGCGGACCAGGCCACGGCGCGTCTTGATGACCGATGCAGGGACATCCAACGCCTCGTCGAGCAACGCATCGACACCGGAATCCTGCAGGAACAGGTGCACGCGTGCCGGACTTAGCGGCTCCTCGGCGCTGGCGTGATAGAGGCCCTGCAACACCTCTCGCCCGGCGGCGATCGCGCCCGGGTCGCCGAGCAGCCGGAAGCTGTTGCCGCGATTGCTGATCTCTATCCCGAGGCGCCGCTCGACCTGGCGCAGGTGTTCGTCGAGTTCCCCGCAAACATTGCGCAAGCGTTCGTTATCCTCGGGTTCGAGGACCAGATCCAGCGATTCGGGATGGTCAGACATCGGTTATTCCGGCGAGGATTGGATGAGCGGCCGTCATCGGGTGGTCGCGGCCTCGGTGGGCGACTCAGCAAGCGATACGCCGCGCAACGAATTGGGATTCGCCGCAGTGATGCGGAGATCGACGAACTGTCCGATCAATTCGGCGGTACCTACGAAGTTCACCACGCGGTTGTTTTCGGTGCGACCCGCAAACTCGTTCGGGTCCTTGCGCGACGGCCGCTCGACCAGCACGCGCTGCACCGTACCGACCATCGCCCGGCTGATCCGCTGGGCGTGGTCGTTGATCGCATGCTGCAAGCGCGCCAGACGCGCCTGCTTGAGCGCCAAGGGCACATCATCCGGTATTTCGGCGGCGGGGGTGCCGGGGCGCCGACTGTAGATGAAACTGAACGAATGATCGAAACCAATCTCGTCAATCAGCCGCATGGTGTGCTCGAAGTCCTGCTCGGTCTCACCCGGGAAACCGACGATGAAGTCCGATGACATGCTGACATCCGGGCGAACGGCACGCAGCTTCCTGATCTTCTGTTTGTAATCATAGGCGCTATGGCCACGCTTCATCGCCAGCAGGATGCGGTCAGATCCGGATTGCACCGGCAGATGCAGATGACTGACCAGCTCGGGCACATCGGCGTAGGTTTCGATCAGCGCGTCGGAAAACTCAACCGGGTGAGAGGTGGTGTAGCGGATGCGGTCTATACCGGCGATCGCCGCAACATAGCGGATAAGCAACGCGAGGTCGGCAATCTCACCATCGTGCATGCGCCCGCGATAGGCGTTGACGTTTTGGCCTAACAGATTGACCTCGCGCACCCCTTGGGCGGCCAGTTGCGCGATCTCGGCCAGCACGTCGTCGAACGGGCGGCTGATCTCCTCGCCGCGGGTGTAGGGGACCACGCAGAAGGTGCAGTATTTGGAACAGCCCTCCATGATCGAGACAAACGCGCTCGGGCCTTCCGCCCGCGGCTCCGGCAGGCGGTCGAACTTCTCGATCTCGGGGAAACTGATATCGACCGTCGGCTCATGGCCTTCATGCACGCGGCTGAGCATCTGTGGCAGGCGGTGCAGCGTCTGCGGGCCGAATACCAGATCGACGTAGGGCGCGCGATCGCGGATTGCCTCACCTTCCTGGCTGGCCACGCAGCCACCGACGCCGATCACCAGATCGGGCCGGTCGCGCTTCCAGTCCTTCCACACGCCGAGTTGCGAAAACACCTTCTCCTGGGCCTTTTCGCGGATCGAGCAGGTGTTGAGCAACAGCACGTCGGCCTGTTCCGGGTCGTCGGTCAACTCCAGGGCATGCGACTCGCGCAGCAGATCCTGCATCTTCTGCGAATCGTACTCGTTCATCTGACAGCCGAAGGTGCGAATAAAAAGCTTGCCCGCCATAGCGTAAATAAAGTTCCCAGGGGGCGGCGATTTTACAATTGAAATCAGGGAATTGCACCCGGTCGAAAGCACCAGCACGGTGCAGGGGTCCGGAAGGTCGCAAATCCAACGACCATCCCGTTCGGCGCGGCGGCTGCGGCCGTCTGCCGGCATTGAACAGGCTCGCCCAGGTGCATCTCCCGGCACTGCCCGCCACTCCGCGAGCGACCGGCGGATGGATCCATTTTCACTTATCAATCATATTGTTGGGCGGCGCCCCTCAGACATCGCAAGCGCGGCAAGGCGGCGTGCGGTCCGCCGCGGTGTTCGAACGCCATGACCAATTGACACAGGGGCCCCGGTGACCGCGGCCATTGCGATCATTGGATGGGCAGCGGGCACTTGGTCCCTTCCGATTGCCGATTCGGGCCGCGCCGACAGACCGCCGCGACGCATTCCTGGTCTCCGGGCCACGGCCCGCTTTCGCTAAAAGGGCAGCGCAGGTTGACGCTCGATGACGGGGAACAATGCCGTTTCTATCTGCTGACTCATGTGATTGACCGGGTACAGCACGCCGGTCTCCGGGTCTTCCATCAGCGCCTGCCACATCCCCTCCAGCCCGGCATCCAGCGCCGTCCGCAGCTGAGATTCGATTTGCGGCCTTTTCAGGTCATGAGAAATGGCGCTCCAGGCGACAACGCCGGCAGAGATGAATATTCCCAGCGTCGGACCGACGACCAGTGCCGCCGCGCTCCCGCCCGCACGCACCGGCAGCTCGGCCACCAGCCGGGCCACTGCGCCTTCGGCCACCTCCTGCAGGGGTTCCCCGTTCGAGGCCATCTCTTCCGCACCGGCCACTGAGGTAATTCGCGCCAGCAGGGCCTG
>Ga0316198_10002148_pt1 | contig 11873 bp, 7 predicted proteins | sample OudBieAanoxic_MG_FD_204935 | JGI IMG/M metagenome (GOLD analysis project Ga0316198, IMG submission 204935) | Coastal sediment microbial communities from Oude Bieten Haven, Netherlands - site A anoxic | ecosystem: Environmental > Aquatic > Marine > Coastal > Sediment | place: Netherlands... | reverse complement strand
GATGAGGTAGAGATGCGCGTCTTTCGAATAGCCTTTGTGAATCAAGGCAAGGTCTACGAGGTCTATGCCAAGCGGGTGCAGCAGGGTGAACTCTATGGTTTCGTGGAGATCCATGACCTGCTTTTCGAGGATTCCTCCGCCGTGCTGGTGGACCCCTCCACGGAGCGTTTGAAGACAGAATTCAAGGGGGTGAGTCGGACTATCGTCCCGATCCACGCGGTGATCCGGATCGACGAGGTGGAGAAGGAGGGCCAGGGCAAGATCCATGATGTCGACGACAAGTCTAACGTCACCGTCTTTCCATCGCCCTTCTACTCGCCGAGCCGGGACTCGGATAAATAGCGCTCAATACGGCCACCGATCCGTATCGTAACTCGCCGGGCGGCACGGGTCTGAGTAGAGTTGCGTCGCTCCCCACCAATCATTTCAATTCCTATGACAACCGAGCTCAAGACGAGCATTTCGCGCCAGCGCACCGCCCTCTACAACATGTTGGTGGAGCCGTTGGCCTTTCTGGCGACCCGCTGCGCCAATGTATGGCCGGACCGCCGCCGGCTGAACGAGATCCTGGCCGATGGCCTGCGCACCGTACCGCACTGCCGCTATCTGTACGCGCTGGATACGAATGCCGTTCAGATCAGCGATAACATCGCCAAAGAGGGGCTGATCGAAGAGGACTTCGGCCGCGACCGTTCGCAGCGCTCCTACATGCGCGAGCCTATGCCCCCCAAAGGTCTCCTGCTCTCCCAGGCCTACATCAGTATGCGCGCCGGCCGGCCGTCCCTGACGGCGATTCGGAGCATTGAGTCCGGCGGCAGGCAGCTGGGCTTCATCGGCGCCGATTTCGACCTGCGCAATCTCCCGCTGACCCGGGAGCTATATCGTGAGCCTGATCACTGGCAGCAGATGAAGGGAGATCCTGCTATTCGCGGCTCCCTGTTCCAGCAAAGTCGGGTGGAGAGCCTGATGGACCAGAATATCGATCAGGTACTGCCGGTGATCGACGAACTGGTGACTGAGAGCGGCGTCTTCCACGCCAAACTGCACTTTTCCAGCAGCCGGGCCAGCATCTGGCTAACCGACGACCCCTACTGTTATCGCATCCTCGGCTACGAGGCCTTGGTCGACCCTGATATCTGCCTGGCCTACCCCCACCATCCCTATCCGCAGAAGGCTATTCTGCCGGCCCCTGTAGTACGCCCGATCCTAGATGCCTTCCGGCGCCTACGCTTCGCAGACGAGGTCATTTACTTGCGGGCGGGCTCGCTCAACATCTTCAACGGCATGGTAAGCCTCAACTTCTCATGCGACGGCTCCCACTACCTGCGCTTCGACGAGTTCCTGCATGAAGACTCTCCATTCTGGCGGAGTATCGGTTAAGGGATCCGGTGAGCGGACAGGTAGAGCTGAATAGCCTCGCAACCGACGGCCCTCTCGATGTCGCCCTCATCCTGGCATGCGAAGCGACGCGCCAGGTGTGGGTGATGTCATTCATCCACAGAAGCATGTTTTTTCTGCATTTTCGTCATCTCAGCTATTTTTTCAGCATGTTGACGTTCTTCAATGACGATTTTCCCTATTGGGGATACCGTTTCTGCGTCAGAAGAGCCAAGGTCGCTAAACCCGATCCTTGCGTGGTCGCGCGACGGGCTTCTGGCGCGATGGACTTGATTGGAGATACGACAATGAAGATGAAACATTTCGCAATGACAACTGTTATCGGTGTCGCCATTACCCTCCCGGTTTGGGCGCACCACAACAGCCCGATGGAACCCGACATTGGTGACGCAATGGAGATGCACGAATCCGCCATTGAGAATGTGGAACCATCTGGTAGTGGAGCAAGCGACATGAATGGGGTGGCTATGGATCCGGCCGACACCGACGCCGGGCGTCCTGACGGCGTTGGTAACAATGAAGTGCCCGAGCAGGAAGGAACGCGGGGCGGGGTTTCGCAATAATCCGCGGTCCAGAGAGGGTCATAGCAGTTTGATGCTGAGCCGCCGCGCTCTGCTCCACATGAGGTAACGGAGGGCGGCGGCGAGAGTGGCTTTGAACCCTCTCTCCTACCTCATCGCGACCGCATCCAGGGTGGGGGAGGCCGGTTTTTCGTTCAAACACGCCAGCCGTCAGCCGCCCCGGTGAGAGACGCAGGATAGATATTGAGCTGGTCTGACAGGCGGTTAACCGAACTTTCGAGCTGCGATGTCCGTTCTGCCATCACCCCGCAGGTCTTTAATGACCATCCTGCTCCTGGCAGGGGTAGCAGCAACGCTTTTCTTCGGGCTTCGTGCCAGGCCGGTCTCCGAGGCCGGTTACCGTACTGCCGCAGTCGAGCGTGGTACGGTCATCACAGAGGTTCTCGCGACGGGCACAGTCACGCCCGTGGCAGTCATCAAGGTTAGCACCCAGGTGTCTGGGCAAATTGCCTCCGTCGTTGCGGATTTCAACGACGAGGTGCGCCGCGGGCAGTTGCTGATCGAACTCGATGCCCAAGAATACCAGGCCGTTACACGCGAGGCGCAGGCCGATCTCGACGTGGCTCGAGCGGAACTCAAAATGCGTGAGGCGTCGCTGGCAAAGACTCGTGCATTGCTGACAAACAAAGTGGCACAGCGTGTGGCGCTTCAGTCGGAGGCCCGGAGCGCGGAGGCCAGGCTGCAGGACGCCCGGGGCGCCTTGGAGCGCAACCTGACCCTGGTACAGAGCTCCATGGTGTCCGACCGGGAGCTGGAACAGTCCCAAGCCAGTCACGATTCTGCGCAAGCCCTGCTAGAGGCGGCGCGGGCGCGCATGAGTGCGCATGAAGCGGAGATTCAAGCCGCAACTGCCGAGGTGGCGATAGCAGAGGCCCAGTTGGAGAATGCTCGGGCAGTCATTCGACAGCGGACCGCCTCCCTCGAGCAGGCAGAGATCAATCTCCGGCGCACACAGATAAGGGCCCCCATAGACGGCATCGTCATACGCAGAAACGTCGAGGTCGGTCAGACTGTCGCGGCGAGCCTTCAGGCCCCCACCTTACTCACGCTGGCCGGAGATCTGACGCAAATGCGCGTGGAGACGCGCGTCGACGAAGCCGACATCGGGCGCGTGCGTCCTGGCCAAGGTGTCTCCTTCTCGGTAGACGCCTACCCCGGGGAGCGTTTCTCCGGAACTCTGGAGTCCATTTATAAGGATCCGGAGGTCGTTCAAAACGTCGTCACCTACACCGTGATCGTCAAAGCCGCTAACCCGGAATTACTCCTGTTTCCCGGCATGACGGCAGTGGTACGTGTCGTCGTGGACGAAAAACGGAATACCCTCAAGATACCCAACGCCGCGTTGCGCTTCACGCCGGCTTTCGCCGCCCGCGACGCGTATCCAGATCAGGACGCCCGGGCGCATGCCAACAGGGAACGCGTCTGGGTATTGGATGCTGCCGGACGGCCGAGCGCAGTCGGCATTACCGCTGGCTCGAGCGACGACCTTTACACGGCTGTGGTGACCGGTCCCCTGCACGAAGGCCAGAAACTCATCGTCGGCCATCATTCCAAGGGGTCGCCCTGAGCGCGTCCGCCGGTCCCATGACCAACGCCCTCATCATCGCCGAAGGCTTATCAAAGCACTACCTTGTCGGCGGGCAGACACTCTGCGCCCTCGAAGGCGTCAGTCTAGCGGTGAGCGAGAGGGAGTTGGTCGCCGTCATGGGGCCCTCCGGCTCAGGTAAATCGACACTGCTGAATCTCTTGGGTTGTCTCGACCAGCCATCCGCGGGACGCTACTGGCTGGAGGGACGGCCGATCGAGGCGCTGAGTGGCGACGAGTTGGCCAGCATACGTAACCGGCGCATCGGCTTCGTTTTTCAGTCTTTCAATCTCATATCCACCGCCAACATGATCGACAATGTCGCGCTTCCGCTGATCTACACAGGGTTGCCGGGTAAGACGCGTCGTCAGCGGGCGGCGGAGGCCCTGCGACTGGTCGGTTTGGATGGCCACGGCCACCACCACCCGAGCCAACTCTCCGGTGGCCAGCAGCAACGTGCCGCCATCGCCCGGGCGCTGGTGAACTCCCCCGCGCTGATCCTGGCGGACGAGCCGACGGGCTCGCTCGAGCGCCGCTCTGGTCTCGCTATTCTGTCTCTTTTCGAGCAACTCAATCGCGCTGGAACAACCGTCATCCTCGTCACTCACGACCCGCTGGTCGCTGCCCACGCGCGGCGGGTCATTCGTCTCGAAGACGGTGCCCTGGTGTCCGACGACGAACGCACCACGACCCCCGGCAACAAGCGAGCTGGTGCGCCATGAGGGCCTGGTGGATGCACCTTGGCGCCGCTGTCTCTTCACTGCGTGCGCACCCATTGCGCAGTGGGCTGACGGTGCTCGGGATCGTCATCGGTGTCGCGGCGGTCATCACTGTCATCTCCGTGGGCGAGAGTTCACGCCAGCGCATACTCGACCAGATTCGGAGTCTCGGGGGCAACCTGCTGCTCGTCACTCCGGGAAGTACGAAGAGCGGCGGGGTCCAACTCGGCAGCGGCAGTCGGGAGACCCTGACCGCCGACGACGGCCGGGCCATCGCTCGGGAGATTCCGGGTGTCATGGCGGTCGCACCCGCTGTCTTTCGGCGTATGCAAGTGGTCCAGGGAAATGCCAATTGGTCCACTACCGTTCAAGGCATCACCCCCGACTATCTGATCGTGCGCGAGTGGCCGATGGCAAGCGGGAGACCCCTGTCCTGGCGCGACCTCGAGAGCGCTGCCAAGGTTGCGCTGGTGGGGGCGACGGTGGCCCAACGGCTCTTCCCCGGGTCAGATGCGGTAGGTCGGATGATGCGGGTCGGCAATGCGCCCTTTACCGTCGTCGGTGTCCTGGAAGCCAAAGGGCAGACGTCGCTGGGTGCGGACCAGGACGACAAGGTCATGATTCCGCTGTCCACCGCCAGCATCCGGGTGTTAGGCGCTGGCCGGACGCGGCTGCGTTCGGTGAACTACTTGATGGTGAAGGTGCGCGAGGCCAGCCTGCTGGAGCCGGTTGCGAGTGAGGCAATCCGTCTGTTACGGCAGCGTCACAGCCTGATCGCCGACGTCCCCGACGATTTTCGCGTGCGCAATCTTGCCGAGGTTCAGACAAAGCGGGAGGAGGCGTCGGCGGTCCTCACCTTTTGGCTCACTGCCGTCGCGTCGGTGTCCCTGCTGGTCGGCGGCATCAGTATCATGAACATCATGCTGGTCTCTGTATCTGAGCGCACCCGGGAGATCGGCTTGCGCATGGCCGTCGGGGCACGTAAGGAGGATATCCTGGCGCAATTCCTGATCGAGGCGCTCCTGTTGTCCCTGATCGGCGGGTTCGTCGGTCTGGCCACCGGCGCGGGCTTGTCCCTCGGTCTCGCCCTCTGGCGGGGGATGCCTGCGGTCATCAGTCCGCTGGGACTGCTCGTTGCCCTTGCTGCCGCGGTTTTCACCGGGGTTGTATCAGGACTCTTTCCTGCCCTCAAGGCATCCAGACTGACGCCAATCGAAGCGCTCCGCGCCGAGTGAAAGCCGCATCAGGTCTCGCTACCCGTGAGATGCCCCGGGCCGGCGAAAATCTGGGTCGCTTTGCGCGCATCCTCACTCGACCAGGTGCTTTGCGAGCGCGTAGTGGGTCAGTTCGGCGTTGTTCTTCAGTCCGGTCTTCCGCAGGATTCGCGCCCGGTGCGTGCTGATGGTCTTGACACTCAAGTGGAGTTCTACGGCAATCTCTGACACCGTCTTGCCCGACGCGATCATGCGGAACACCTGGTACTCACGGTCGGACAGGGCTTGGTAAGGCTCCTCGTCGTCGTCGCCGGACAGGTGCGCGGCCAGTTTATCGGCCAGAGTGGGACTGATGTAACGCCGGCCGCTCAACACCTTTTTCACTGCCTCCACCAGGTTCTCTGGCGCGCTGGCCTTGGTCAGATAGCCCAAGGCACCGGCACGCATGACCCGCAGGCCATACTGATCCTCGCTGAACATGCTGAGGATGAGCACCGGCAGATGCGGCCACTCATGGTGGATCCGTTTCAGCAGTTCGAGGCCATTGCGGTCCGGGAGGCCAATGTCGAGCACGACGGCGTCAGGGAGATGGTCGCGCAGCACGGCCAGACCTTCATGCGCCGTGCCCGCCTCCTCTACGTCGATGTCCTGGATCTCCTCTTCCAGGATTGCCCGCAGCCCGCGGCGCACGATAGCGTGATCGTCAACCATCAAAACTTTATACATAACTGACTGCTCAGTTCGCAGTTCCGGCCGGGATGCACACTTGTACCCGGGTGCCTGCTCCTCGCTTGCCGTAAAACGTGACTTGTCCACCAAACACCTCGGCGCGTTCGCGCATACCGAGCAGCCCGAATGAGCGGCTGCTCTCTTGCTCTAAGGTCGTGATTCCCTTGCCGTCGTCCTGGATGCTGAGGCTGATCCAGCCATTGTCCCTAGCCAATGTGATAGTCACCTGTGCGGCGCCGGAATGGCGGGCAACGTTGGTGAGCGATTCCTGCAGAATCCGGAACAGCGCCGTGCTGGCCTCCGGAGACAAACCGAACTCCTGCTTCGGCACCTTGACTGCGCAGCGAATCCCCGTGCGCTCCGCGAACTGGTCAGCCTGCCATTCGATGGCCGGGATCAGCCCAAGATTGTCCAAAATAGAGGGTCTCAGCTGAGCCATCAATTGCTGCACGGCCTCGATCGTTGCGTTCACTCCCTGCAGCATGGACTCCAGCAGACCAGTGACCGCGGCATCCGGTTGCCCGATGCGGGAGCGCAGGCGTACCAGGTCGATCTTCAACGCGGTCAGGGCCTGCCCCATCTCGTCGTGAATCTCCCGTGCGATTCGCGTGCGCTCCTCTTCGCGGACCGACTGCAGGTGCCCGGCGAGTTCGCGCAGCATCTGGCGCGAGCGTTCAAGCGAAATCTCGGTCTGCTTGCGCTCCGTGAAATCCAACAGGGTGCCGAGGATACGGGCGCCTTTGCCCTTTTCGTCGCGCAGGATCTCGCCCCGGGCGCGAACGAAGCGTTCCTCGCCCTCGGAGTGCACGACGCGACAATCGAAATTGAAGCCGGCCTCTGCGGCGATCGCCGTCTCCAAGCGCTGCTTCACCCTGTCGAGATCGTCCGGGTGGATGCGGCGCAGCATCAACTCCTGCGTCGGCGAAAAGGCCCTGGGGGCATAGCCGAGGATACGGAACACCTCGTCCGACCAGCGTTCGTCGCCGGTCGTCAGGTCGGTCTCCCAGCTACCCAGGCCGGCAATCGCCTGGGCGTGAGCCAGGCTCGCCTCGCGCTCCTGCAGGATCTGCTCGGCCTCCTTGCGCTGGCTGATGTCGAGCAGATAACCGACCCCCTCCAGGGGTCTGCCCTCCTCGTCCCTGACCAGACGCACTTCGATCTGTGCCCAGCTGTACCCGGCTCCATTCGCTCGTAGCCGGAACTCCCGGGTGACGTGCCCCTTGGCCAACAGCTCCGACTTGCCTTCCAGCAGCAGCGGGACGTCGGCAGTGTGGGCGTAATCCAGCCAGAGCCCGGAGCGTCCCATCACCCGCTCCGGGTCGATGCCGAACAGGTCCTGCAGGTTCGCACCGACAAAGGTGATCGCGTGGTCACCGCTGGGCTCGCAGGCATAGAGCACCGCCGGCACGGTACGCACGACAAACTCGATCCGTTCCCGGGCCGCTCGCAGATCCTGCTCGATGCGGCGCCGCTCGGTGACATCCTCGCCGGAGCAGAGCACCGCTGTCGCCTGCCCCGCCTCGTCCTGGATCATCTCGTTGCGCCACGAGAACAGGCGCTGGACGCCACTGCGGGTCTGCACCGGGTGCTCGATGTACTCACAATCGCAACAGCGCTCGGCGAAGCAGTGAGTGAACTGCCGGGTCATCCGCTCGCGGTCGCCGTCCGGCACGAAATCCCGTAGCCAGTTCCTGCCGACGATCTCATCGGCCGAATAGCCGAGCAGGTCGCAGCAGCGCCGATTGACCATCTGCACCGTACCGTCGATGTCGAACACCACGGTGACCACTGGCGCGTTGTCCAGGTACAAGCGCAGCTTCTGACGTTCCTCCTCGATCTTGCTCTGGGCCAGCCTCCGTTCGGTGATGTCGCGAAAGGCCCCGATCAGATAGCTGCGTCCGGCGAGCTGGATCGTGTAGCCGGTGACATGGGCCACGAAGGTCGACCCGTCGCGTCGCAGCACAGGGACGTCGAGGGCCTCGCCCTGACCCCCGCTGGCGATCTTCTTGAACTCCTCCGTGACCCACGGCAGGTCCTCCGGCGGATGGATATCTTGCACAGACAGGCCGTCGAGCTCCTCCCGGCTGTAGCCGAGCAGCTCGGCCATGCGCCGGTTGCCGGCAATGAAATGGGTGCTTACCGGGTCGGCGATCAGCAGGCCGTCGGCGGCGTGATCGAACAGCGCCCGGAAGCGCGCCTCGGACTCCCGCGCCGCGGCCTGGGAGCGCTCTTTGTCGGCGATATCGCGAACGATGCCGATGGCATGCCAGCGGCCCTTGACCTGCACGCTGGAGATCGACAGCTCCATCGGGAACTCGCTCCCGTCCTTGCGCATCGCCTCCAGGCGCAGGGTCTGGCCAAGCACCGGGCCCTCTCCCAGGCGGCCGAACTGCTCCAGCCCGCGCATCGCCTTGGCCCGGTATGCGAAGGGCGCGAGCAGGGTATGTACCTCCTGGCCGGCGACCTCGTCCGCCTTGTAACCGAAGATGCGTTCGGCGGACTTGTTCCAGAATGCGATGCGGCCGAACTCGTCCACCATGATGACCGCATCCTGGGCCGCCGAGCTGATGGCTCGGAAGCGCTCCTCGCTCTCGATCAATGCGCTCTGGGCGGTTTGCTGCCGGGTCAGGTCGACAATGAAGCCCTCCACCGCAGTGGAGGGGGCGTCGCCGGTGGCTGCCCGCCGGCCGGTTTCGGCAACGAAGTGTTCGCTGCCGCTGGCGTCGATCAGCCGGTACTCGACCTGATAACCCTTGCCGGCGAGGGCGTCCTTGCGATGCGCGAACACCCGTTCCCGGTCGTCGGCGTGGATCAGTCGGCAATACGCCACCTGCCGGCCCTGTTCCAGCTCATCGGCGCCATAGCCGGTGAGGGGCCGGGTCGCCCCGCCGACGAACTGCATGGTCCACTCCGGGTCGCTTGCGCAGCGGAACACCAGGCCCGGCAGATCGCCGAGGCGCGACAGGATCTGCCGCTCACCGCGCCGGCGCTCGTCATCCGCCTCGCGCCGCGTGGTGATGTCCACCAGCACGCCGGCGATCACCGTCGGCTGGCCCTTGCGGTCGCGCTCGACGTGGCCGTAGTCCTGAAACCGGCGCAGGCCCTTGCGGTCCTTCTCCCACAGGCGGTACTGGATGACGAAGTCCTTGCCGGTCTCCATGGCGTTGGCAAAGGTGGCGAGCACCCGTTGCCGGTCGCCCTCGTGGAGCTGGCGGCAGCGCAGGTCGTTATAGGCGGCCAGTTCCGACGCCGAGAAGCCGAGAAAGCCTTGGCCGTCCGGCGTGATCATATCGGCGGCGAACTGGGGCGGGATGGCCCGGTACAGCACCCAGGCGTGGCTGCCGATCAGGCGCGCCAGGCCGGTGTCCTGGCGGGCGCGCATCAGTTCCGAGCGGCAGCGGGGCACGAACGCCTCGATGGCCGCGGCGATCGCCTGCGGGTCCTCCAGCGGCTGGTCGTCGAGCACGCCGATGTGGCCCAGCACATTGCCGGCAGGGTCCAAGAGCGGCAGGCCCACGTAGCCCTGCATGCCGGTGGTCTGCAGCCAGTCGTCCGCCGGAAAGCGCTCCAGCAGGCGGTCCGGGTAGATGCCCGGCGCGCCGCGGCGCAAGCGCTCGCAGGGCGTGCCGATGGTGTTGTAGCAACGCCCGAGGCGGAAGTTGTTCACCCCCCAGCTGGCCAACGGGCAGACCCGGGAGCCGGACGGGTCGGCGGACTCGACGACGAAGGCCACCGCCGTTCCGCTGACGTTGGTCAAGTGCTCGACTAGGGCGTCGAAGAAGGCACGGCCGGTCTTCGATAGCACGTCCCAGGTGGTGGGGTTGGTGAGGAGGTCTGGTCCCATCGCTGCTTGTTTCCCGATTATTTTCGTATGTTCGGCAGAGGCTCCGCCGCATCGACGGCCCATTGCCTGTTGCAATCAATAGTGCATGGGCGGGCTGCAGCGCAAGAGGAGTTTGTCTGATATTACAAGGGATCAAGCGATTGTAGGACAAACGCCCACAAGACCATCAGCCGCCCTCCGATACCGCAGAACTCCCTCTCGGCCTAGGCTGAAGTTGGAAACATGGGTGGGCCGAGTCGTGTGTGAATGAAGGGCCGCCGCGTGTTTCGGGGCAAGCCTTACTCGTTAGATCAGGAGAAAATACAATGAAACCGCGCAGATGGATATTTGCGACCTGGATGGCGCTGGCCGTGCTTGTGGCCGGGGTCAACGCCGACGACGGCGCGCTACAGATGAAAAACGTTTCCAAGACGCCGGACTGGGATACGGAGCACGCATCGCTGCAACAGATGTGGTTCTATGTTCCCGCCCAGACATCCGATGGCACCCTCCTAACAGAGGGCATTGAATACCTGACGTTGGTCGATGATGTGTTGAACTTCCAGGACCTACGCTTTAATGCTCGTCCGCTGATCGCCTTCTACGAGGACGGCCCGGTGGAGATCCCGGAGGACTCGGGCGGCTTCTACGGCCATGGCGAGCGCGACATGTACGCCGCGTTGAGCCTGGATGACGGCGCCACTTGGAAGAGGACCAACGTCTCGAAATCCGCTGACAAGAGCTCGATCTCGATCAAGGTGCCGAAAAACAAGAAAAAGACCATATCCGTGCCCTACCCGGGCGACGTATTTCGAAACTTTACGACCGCCGCGAGCAACAAGGTGCTGGCGGTCTGGGCCAGCCGCTACTGCGACAGCGGCAACCCGAACTACTCGCTGGACGAGGAGATGGCGGGAGAGATATCGGCCATCTTTGCTGCTGCGCGTACGGAAACAGAACCGGGGGTCGACATCAGCCACCTGGGCGTCGAAGAGAACTGCACCGACTTGGACGCGGACGAGGACGAGCCTACGCAGTGCCTGTACTTCGAAGACTACTGGCACGTGGCCGGTTCCCAGGGCATCCAGGACTTCGCCGACGAGGACTACCCCACCGTCGGCCAGGTGCCCTACGCCTGCATGTGGGCCGCCCGCGGCACCCTTGAGCTGGATGCTGACCTCGACGACACCTACGGGATCGTTTGGCGTCAGGCCGAGCGCCTGACCTCCGGCGTGCGCGATGCGCACCGCATGGAGGCGTCATGCGTGGGCGGCGCCGGTTGTGTGGTCACCTGGCAGGAGGACCCGGACGGCCTGCGCCCTGGCAAGGGCGAGGGGCCCGGCGAGGGCTGGAGCGGCGCCATCGCGCACCACCAGACCGACATCTGGTATTCCTACATCGACTGGGACAACTTCGACCTGGTTAAGGATGACGAAGGCACTATCTTGCCGATTGCCGATTACCTGGTGTCCGAAGAGGATGGCGTACCCAAGGTGGGTGTGCCTTTCTCCATGCCAGTACGCCTGACCGACAACGCAATGTGCCAGGCACCGGATGAAGGAGAAGAAGCGGACGACCCCTATTGCTACATCGACTTCGATGCCAGTGGTACGCCTGACAGCTGCGCCGATAGTGTGCCGTACGACATCGAAACGCCGGAAGGCCCGACCCAGACCGTCAACATGTGCGTCACCCAGGACGGCCGCCTGCTGCGTGGCAACACCGCCTCCACCCGGACCCGCACCAACCTGCGTGGCTACGACTCGGATTCCACGGATGATATCCCCGTCGATAGCGGTTGGGTCATCCTGGCTTACGAAGAGT
>Ga0316198_10002147_pt1 | contig 11879 bp, 11 predicted proteins | sample OudBieAanoxic_MG_FD_204935 | JGI IMG/M metagenome (GOLD analysis project Ga0316198, IMG submission 204935) | Coastal sediment microbial communities from Oude Bieten Haven, Netherlands - site A anoxic | ecosystem: Environmental > Aquatic > Marine > Coastal > Sediment | place: Netherlands... | reverse complement strand
GAAATTAAAACATAATATTGTGTTATCAACCCGGACAATTGGATAGCGACGGCCAAGGCGACGATAACTGCCTAGAGTTTTATCGGCTGATTGTTAAAATTCTGAAGTGAAAAACTTTGATTCAAAAAGCTAAGGGTTGATATCTATCTGATAATAAATAATATTTAAGAGATATACAATGGCGTTTCTTTTTCTTGAACCGTTCTACGGTGGTTCGATTCGGTTGTCGGCCCCTACTGCCGAACCGGTTGGTGTATCCGGAGATTATTCCTGCAGAATTTCACTCCGAGGTACTGTATGCCAACCACCAGGATCTGGTTGAAAAATTGGTAGCAGGCCTTGGCGCAAATGCACAGGATGACGATCTGCGTCTGAGGCTGTCGGCGGCCATGGCACAATTTGCCTGGGAGCGGCGTATCGGAAGTTACGACGACAAGTTGGAAGATCTGGCGGCTGTCAAGAATTTGAAAGGGTGTTGAAAAAAGCATGAGCGGGGGTGCCCTCGGTTCAACCATTAGCAATCGTATCGGCAAGCGCAATCGTTTTTCAACTGCCTGATAGAGGTGCCAGAGGAATCCGTTTACAGGTCCCCGGAACGTCGTCCTGGTAATTTGGCCATATTAGTTTCGGGTGCGGCCAATCGATACATTTTCCCTGCAAACCGTTTCCCGAAAAACTTTTCCACCCCGAGGGAACATTCGGCAACCTTACGGATATCGACGCCCGTATCTATGTCCAGTGAATGTAAGAGGTATACGGCATCTTCTGTGGCAATATTACCTGCGGCACCGGGAACAAAGGGACACCCGCCCATTCCGGCGAATGCGGTATCGAACCGCGTGATACCGCATTCGAGGGCCGCCAGCAGGTTGACCAGTCCCAGGCCGCGCGTGTCGTGCAGGTGGGCGATAATGGGTATTTCTCCGACTGCCGGCAATACGGCGGCAAATAGGCGCTGGATGCTGCCGGGAGTGGCCATGCCGGTGGTGTCACTGAATGACAAAGCATCGACTCCCTGTTCGACGAAATTCAAGGCCATCTGCATGACCCGCTTCCATTCAATTTCTCCCTCATAGACACAGCCAAATGCACACTGGACACCGGCACGCACCTTCATTCCGTTTTTCTTGGCAAAATTTACCATCTGTTGCGCAATGGAGACCGCATCATCCGCGGACATTCCGGTATTTTTTCGACTGTGGGTGTCGCTAGCGGAAATGGAAATCTCAACATGCTTCAGACCGGCGTGTTGGGCCCTTTCAAGGCCTCGATGGTTGAGTACGAGGCCGGAAACGGTGACGCCTTCCCATACCGGAAGCGCTTGCAGCAGAGCTTCGGCATCGGCCATCTGAGGCACCCGTTCCGGGTGAACAAATGAAGTCACCTGGATATGCTTGATACCAGCGGTAACCAAACCGCCGATGATGTCGACCTTAATTGAAGTGGGTATGATTTGAGATTCGAATTGAAATCCATCTCTAGGCCCCACCTCAATAAGGGTGACATTTTCAGGGTATACGTGCGTCCTGTTTAACATCCTACTCCGATTCTATGCTGTATTCTCACACTAAATGGGATGTATTCCCCATAAAGCCATGCCCGGTTGGGAAGGGGTACTCTCCCCTTCGGATAAGTATCTGCGGGAGCACGCCGCAGGCATCTATGCTCAAAAGATTGTGTCATGTTTATCGTATCTATCGTCCGCCGTTTATTGTCAATGTGAAATCCACATCATGAAGCCTGCATGTTCGCGTTTTACAAAGCACTTGACGTGAGAGCCCGTTCTCTTTTAAGTCGGACAGTCCAATGCCAACTCAATTCGCCGAATGATTAATAGAAACTGAGCCACACCGAATGGGTAACTATTCTGAAAATATCGGCCAACGGCCTTTACGTATATGCCTGCTGAGCTACCGCAGCAATCCCCACAGCGGTGGCCAGGGGGTCTACATAAAGAATATGAGCCGAGCCCTAAGGGATCTCGGTCATCGTGTTGCCGTTGTCTACGGTCCCCCGGATCCGCAATTAGATACCGATATACAGGGTCATCAGCTGCCCAGCCTCAACCTATACAACCCCGCCAACCCTTTCCGTCTGCCCACGATGAGAGAACTTCGTAACCCGCTGAACCTGCTGGAGTGGCTGAGTGTCTCCACCATGGGATACCCGGAGCCCTTTATCTTTGGTATCCGCGCCTACCACTTTCTGATGCAGCGACGGGAATCCTTTGACGTCATCCACGATAACCAAAGCCTGTCATACGGCGTTTGGGCCATCAGCCGCCGAATGCCGACCGTGGCCACCATCCACCACCCGATTACTGTGGATCGGACGCTTGCCGTGAGGAGCGCTTCAACGGGATGGCGGAAAATGAAGCAGATGCGATGGTATTCCTTCATCGGAATGCAGGTGCGTGTGTCCCAACGCCTGCCGCGTCTGATCACTGTATCAAACTGCGCCCGAACCGATATCAGCCGATCATTCGGCATACCAACAGGCCGCTTAGAAGTTGTCCCAAATGGTGTCCGCACCGACCAGTTTCATCCCCTGCCCGACATTCCCAGGGAAAAGGGCCGAATCATCGTTACCAACAGTGCCGACATGCCGCTGAAAGGTATGCGCTACTTGTTGAAAGCCCTGGCTCAACTGTCTCAAACCCGGTCGGTGCGCTTGGTAGTAATCGGTCCCCTCAAAGAAAAGGGGACCGTCAATCGACTAATCCGATCGCTCGGTATCAGCGACCGGGTCTCTTTTACGGGCAGGATCGATCCATCGGCCTTTGCACAGGAATATGCAAAGGCTTGCGTGGCTGTCGTACCATCGTTATACGAGGGCTTCGGCCTTCCGGCTGCAGAGGCCATGGCCTGTGGTGTACCGGTAGTGAGTACCACCGGCGGCGCTCTGCCGGAGGTGGTCGGGGATGCCGGCATTCTGGTTCCACCCGCAGATACCCACGCGCTGGTTGATGCGATTTCAAGAATTTTCGATCATCCCGAAGCGGCCGCCAGGATGGGTGAAGCCGGTCGCCAGCGGGCGGAAAGACGCTTCACATGGCACAGTGCGGCCCGATTGACCGAAAACGTTTACCGGAGGGTGATCCGTGATTACGCCGAATTTTGACCGTCTCCGGCTCCACCCCGGTGACCGGGTGCTGGACATCGGCTGCGGCACTGGACGTCATACTTGCGCCACTTATAAGAAAGCGGGTGTCGTTGCCTTTGGGGCGGATCTAAATCTCGAAGAGGTGCGGGAAGCAAAAAGCCGGTTGGAACTGCACGATCGGCTCGGCATTCACGGCGGGGGGCGATGGGGCCTCTGCGTCGCCGATACACTCCGCCTGCCCTTCGATAACGCGGCCTTTGACCTGATCATCTGTTGCGAGGTCTTGGAGCATATACGCGACCACCAAGCGGCAGTCACTGAATTGGCGAGAGTCTTGAAACCCGGGCATCAACTGGTTGTCAGCGTTCCTCGATACTGGCCTGAAAAAATCTGTTGGTCGATATCCAAAGCGTATTCACGTGAAAAAGGCGGTCACGTCCGCATCTACCGTAAATCAAGTATTGTCAAAATTCTTGGCTGCGCCGGTTTCGAACGATACGCTGCACATCACGCCCACAGCCTGCACACCCCTTACTGGTGGTTAAAGTGCCTGGTTGGACCGGAAGTTGAAGAGCACCGATTGGTTAGCCTCTATCACAGGTTTCTGACCTGGGACATCATGCAGCGACCGTGGATCACCGGATTCATCGACCGCCTTCTTAATCCGATACTCGGTAAAAGTATCGTGCTCTATTTTGTGAAAAGCTCAGATACAGGCGGCGTTTGCCCCACTATATTATCGCAAACGGTTGCCAAAGAACCAGCCGGGTATGTCCGCCGTTGAGAAAATTGCTCGGCCTTATCTTTTCCTGAGCACTCCGAGCGTTTTAGTCATGGGATGTTCCTCGAAGCGGTGGTCGGACCGGGCCATTTGGTAAACCAAATAAGGTGCCTGACCACCGTCAGCTGGGTCAGTAAATATATCGTGAAATAGCAGAAACCCACCGGCAACCAGATGTTCTGCCCACCCCAGAAAATCTGCCATGACCGTATCATACGCATGGCCACCATCAATAAATACGAGGCCCAAAGGCGTTCGCCAGACACGGGCGACATCAGCCGACCGGCAAACCAGAGGCAAGACCACATCCTCCAGACCCGCTCGTTTAATTGATCTTCGGAAAAAAGAAAATGTGTCGATCATCCCACTCTGTGGTGCCCAGAGTTCCGGATCAAAGTATTCCTGACCAGGTTGTTGCTCTTCAGAGCCATGGTGGTGATCTATTGAAAAGAGAACCGTATGGTTCTCTCGGCAGGCGGCACCGAGATAAAGAGCCGATTTCCCGCAATAACTGCCGATTTCAAGGCAGGGGCCGTAACCGCCGGCCTCCAGAGCGAGATAATACAACCGGCGTCCTTCCTCGTGGTCAAGAAACCCTTTAACAGCCTTTAGCAGTTCGATATCAGGCAGCATCGATGCAGAAATTTAATCGCTTTCCTGAGCGGGAAAAGGTCATTTATGGATAGCCACAAACTCGTGTCCATTCACGATTGTTGAAAAAATCGATGGGCACATGTGTAAGTGTCCGATTCATAAATGAGCAATTTTTTCTCTGAGCAAGTTGAGTTCGTTTAAGCTTTCAAATAGACATGAAATCCCGCTGCTTTATAACGGGGGCCGCACAAGGGTTTTGACCGCAGGCGTAGCCATGGCACCGTTGAGGATCAAAACCCGCGGAGAATCCCGCCACAGGCGGGACTCAGCGGAAAAAAGGCCAATTATGCATGACATTAGCTCATATTTTCGTAGCTCCTAACCAGCACCTCCCTGGGCTTGGCGCCATCCGAAGGCCCAACGATACCCTCTTTTTCCATCATCTCGATGATTCGCGCCGCCCGATTGTAGCCGATTCTCAGATGCCGCTGAATCATCGAGATGGACGCATGCCGGGTTTTGGTTATCAAGGCAACGGCCTCATCATATTTTTCATCGGCATCCTGACCATCAGCTTCAGCTGCTTCTGTGACCGCCATTTCAGTAACATCGTCATCGTATTCCGGCTTCTCCTGATTTTTCAAGTACTCGGTAATTCGAACGAGTTCGGTTTCGGAAATGTAAGCGCCGTGTATGCGCTGAAGTTTCGCCGTGCCTGGTGGCATGAAGAGCATATCACCGTTGCCGAGAAGATTTTCCGCGCCATTAGTGTCGATAATCGTTCGGGAGTCGGTTTTAGAGGATACCTGGAATGACAGGCGCGTCGGGAAATTGGCTTTGATGATACCGGTCAGAACATCGACTGACGGCCGCTGTGTGGCGAGTATCAGATGGATTCCGGCCGCGCGGGCCATTTGGGCCAATCTCATCAAGGCCGATTCAACATCTCGTGAAGCGACCATCATCAAGTCGGCCAGTTCATCAATGATGATAACGATAAACGGCAGTTTTTCTTCTGCTTCAGTATCGGTTGAGCTGGGTTTTACCGATTTAAGCTTACGATTATACTGAACGATATTGCGGGCCTTTTTCGCTGACAAAAGTTCATAGCGCCTCTCCATCTCGCGCACAGCCCAGTATAGTGCATTGGTGGCCTTTTTAACATCAGTCACGACCGGAGTAATCAGGTGCGGTATTCCGTCGTAGCTCGTCAACTCAATTCGCTTCGGGTCAACCATGATCAGTTTGACTTCGTCCGGCCCGGCTTTGTAGAGCAGGCTGCAAATCATGGTGTTCAGGGCCACACTCTTGCCGGCACCGGTGGCACCGGCAATCAACAGGTGCGGCATTCGGTTAAGTTCGGCCACGAACGGATTCCCGATGATATCCTTGCCAAGGCATATCGTCAGCCTGGATTTCGATTTCTCGAAGGCACTCGACACGACGATCTCTTTGAATCGCACCATTTCCCGCACGGCGTTTGGGACCTCGATGCCGATTACGGCCTTGCCCGGGATCGGCGCCACGATCCGTATGCTGGTCGCCCGAAGCGCGAGGGCCAGATCGTCGGAAAGGTTGACGATCTTGTTTATCTTTATTCCCGAAGCCGGTTCGTATTCGAAGGTGGTGATGACCGGTCCCGGGGATATCGCGACCACCTGGCCCCTGACACCGAAATCTTCCAATTTTTTCTCCAGCAGTTTCGACAACATCCTCAAATTGTCGTCATCCGCTGAAATGGGGCGATTTTCCGGCTCTTCGAGCAAATTAACCGAAGGAAGCTGAAAACCCGATCCGGACCGCATAAATCCGAAGACTTCCTGCTTGGGTATCGGCGCGCTCTTGATTGGCGTATTTGCGGTACTTTTTATTTTGATCGGCGCCGCTTTTTTTACCGCATTCTCCTTAATCACCTTGCGGCGCTTTTTGGCTTTCTGGCGTCTTTCTTTATGCTTCAAATAGAAAGTCTTCACATGATCGACAATAATAATACTGACGCCATAACACCATTTGAAAAAGGTCAGCAAAGAAAACCCGGTGGTCATGATAAACCCGATCAACCAGATAATACTCAGAATAATCACGGCTCCAATCGGGTTGGAATACCTGACGAGAAACATTTTGAGCGGGATTCCGATAAATCCCCCTGCTGAAAAACCGTTTCCAAAAAGCGTGTACGTGTGTCGACTCAGCGCCAGTAAACTACCTGTCGTGACAATCAGCAGCAGACCGCCGATCATCGTACAAAGAATCGCTGTACGTGAATGGCCACCGAATATATGCATGCTAGCCAGAAGCAGAAGAAGTGGGATCCAGAAGGCACCGAGACCGAAGACACCGATGAGCAAACCCGATAGGTGAGATCCAAACACTCCGAAGAGATTGTGAATCTTCACTCCACCAACCGCATTGAGAAGAGATGGATCATTGGGGCTGTAAGAAAGCAGGCTTACAAGAGTGAAGACAACCAGGAAAAAGAGCAGAATTCCGATAATTTCTTTGCGCATAGGAAATTTTTTATCAGTTTACCCATTCTTATCGATTCGTCCGGTTGGCTGCGAATTCGATATTCTGGGAATTACCAAATCATGAACGTATGACTATCACGAAAGGCAGGATGACTGGCCGCCTTCCAATGGTGAAATAAAAATATTGTCGCAAGGCGGACTGCAATTTCGCCCGGATTATTCTAATACGCTCGGGAACGTCAGGGCCGACATCCTCGACGATCTCGAGTATCACACACTGAGCGTCCTGCACAAGGTGACCGGTTTCGGTCTCGAACACAAAACCGCGTGAAACGATCTCCGGTCCATATATCACAATACCTGTCTCCTCGTCGAAAGCCAGATTGACGACAACGAGGCCTTCTTCGGACAGAAGTCGTCTTTCTTTCAGAACACTGCGGCCAACGTCTCCGACTCCTTTTCCGTCGATGAGGACCCTGCCGGTCATAACCGTGTCTTTCACTCTGGCACAGGTCTTGTCAAATTCGATAATGTGCCCGTTCTCAGCAACCAGGACTCTCTCGGACGGAATACCCATCTGTTGGGCTAACCGTGAATGCAGCACCAAATGTCTGTACTCGCCGTGAATCGGAATAACATACTTGGGCCGGGTCAGGTTGATCATCAATTTAAGCTCTTCCTGAAAGGCGTGTCCGGACACGTGGATTTCGGAGATTTTTTCGTAAATGACGTTGGCGCCCCTCTTGTAAAGCCTGTTTATGATGTTGCCGATGGCCCTTTCATTACCAGGAATAAATTTTGAAGAGAGAATGACCGTATCTTCTTTTTTGATGCTCAGTTGCTTGTGATGGCCTGCCGCCATGCGTGCCAGAGCAGACATGGGTTCTCCCTGGCTGCCTGTGGTCGCTATGATAACCTCGTCATCAGGGTACTGGTTGACCTCGCTGATGTCGATGCCCGTGCCTTCGGGAATAGAAATATAACCGAGATCTCGGGCCAAGTTGACGGCGACTTCAATGCTGCGGCCGTTGAAAACGATCTTCTTCCCGCGTTCACAGGCAATGTTGACGATGTGCTGGATGCGGTTGATGTTCGAGGCAAAAAGCGCGATGATTATCCGGCCTTTACTCTCGTCGATGATCTTGGCCAGCTTATCGCGGATCTCTCGCGCCGAAATTGTGTATCCTTCTTTTTCTATGTTTGTTGAATCGGACAAAAGGGCCAGAACGCCTTTTTCTCCGCACTGGGCAAATCGACCAACATCTGTCGCCAGGCCGTCACCAAGGCTGTGGCTGATTTTAAAATCCCCAGTATGAACGATTAGACCCAGCGGCGTGCGGATAGCGAGGCCGACGCCGTCAACCACACTGTGACCGACCTGGATGAACTCCAGCATAAAAGGTCCCAGTTTTAACTGTTCGCCGGGATGGATTTCGTGCAGACCGCTCGGTACGGTGGCATCGTACTCCTGAAGTTTGTGTCGAACGACGCCGAGAGTGAAGGGCGTTCCGAATACCGGCGCATTGACTTCCTTTAACAAAAACGGCAGCGCACCGATGTGGTCCTCGTGAGCGTGAGTTAGGACGATGCCGGAAATCAAGGTGTGGTTCCGCTTAACATAATCCATATCCGGAATAACGAAATCGACCCCCAGCATGTAGTCCTCTGGAAACATCAGGCCGGCGTCGACGATAAACAGGGTCGTACCGTACTCAAAGACCATCATGTTGAGGCCGATTTCCCCAAGCCCGCCTAAAGGAATAATCTTTAACTGCACGCCGGACCTCCTTTCACCTCAATGAACCGTCGGCAAAGCAGGTTCCGGGTCTTGTCCATCAACTCATCCTTGGTCGCCCGACCATATCCCGAGGTCTCGATTGACGGCAGGACCTCAAGGAGGACGCGACTGGGCTTAATCGTCAGCCGGTTCTTAGGCATTATGGGCCAGGTTCCGTTGATTATAACCGGAAGTATGGGAACACCCGCATCGACAGCCAGGACAAATGGGCCCTTTTTAAACGGTTTAATCATGCCGTCCAGGCTACGCGTGCCTTCCGGAAACACCAGCACGGAAGTGCCGTTTTTTATAGTGGTAGCGGCTTTGGCCAGGCTTCGAAAAGCTGATTCACGATCAGAACGATCAATGCTGATGTACCCGCAACCGTGCATGGCCCGACCAAACACCGGAATTTTGAACAATTCAGCTTTGGCCAACCAACGGAACTGCAGCGGCAAATGTGCCAGAAGAACAGGGATATCGAAATTGCTCTGGTGGTTCACCATCACGATGGATGACCGTTTTTGGTCGATGTGGGATGTCCCTTTCACCGTGACGTCAATACCGCTGATGGTTAGGATAGCCCTGGCCCATATCCGCCCCACTTTATGGGGCGTGTCGCCGGTCTTACTGAAAATAGCCGCAACAATTGCCGCCGTAGCAAAAACGAATGTCAACAGCAGTGTACCAATGTATATGAATACTGTTCTGAACATTAAAAACCGATCAACGAGATTCACCGAAGAGACATGAAGCCGCCTACTGCCGTCTGCGGCAACCGCAGCGTCAAGCAAGTAACGGAGAAACGACCCAGCCTGTCAATACGTACCAAACGGTTTGCATCAGCTCTATTATATTCTGATTCCCGAACCCCGGCTAACCTGTCTGGTGGTATGATTCCCTCATTAGAGCAACTCAGACGAACATCGCTGGCTGTGTGGTCAGGTATGAATGTCGAGTTGATCGAAAACTCTATCAATGACCTTGACGATCCAGTCGCGCTGGGTGCGGGTTGCATAGGCGATGCAGTCGCAACGAATCCTTTCTCTGGTACGCACTAGCAGTTCACATGACAGTGCGCTCTCCTGCAACTCTACGGCGAAATAAAAAGGTTTGCAATCGGTATGGGAAGCCTGTGTTTCGGTTAAGTGTTCTGAATCGACAGGAATCCAAAAAACGCCGCCAAGGTCCGCTGGCCCAAAACGCTGCGCCAGATGCGTGTTGAGTTTATCGTAGTCGCCCAAACGCAATTCATCGATAACATATTGCTTCATAACCGTAAGATTTAGCACAGAAAATAACCGTGTGCAAGACGATTGTTGCCCGACGGCAATCATCGTCGATTGACGGTATTCAACAACTCGGCTACAATAGATACCCTTGATTGTCATCAAGAGACACGATCCGGGGCATATTAGGTGTCCCAACACCTAAACGGCATATTTCCTTAATTTTTTAGGATTAGTTTCGACGGGCATCTTGTCCATTGTTGGACGAGAAGAAAAGAGGAAAAACCCTTGAAAAAAGCTAATAAAATAGCTCTCCTATCGAGCATATTGGTGGTTTTATTTTTTACTCAAAGCGCCGGAAGCCAACCGATATTATCGCTTGGGCATAACCGCCCCGGTATGATTGAGGCGCCGCGCGAGTTTTATGCTAATTCCGAAAGCGATTTGCACGGCAATGAGACCGTCCCCAATCACCTGCAGGCATCCTCGGAGGCAGCAAACGACCAACACCAGAGGATTGTATCCCGTGTCGCCGACGAAAATATTTCAGGGGGGCCAACCAGCCTCTGGCGATGGTTTTTCAATGTCGGTTACCGCCATGATGAATTGGATTGGAGTTTTGCACTGCCGAACATAAACATCCGGTCTGAACTCCAATGGCACGATTTGCAAGGCGTTCAATTTGAATTCGGGCTGCAGCGGCGTCTGGGACGACATTTTCGACTGAAAGGCCATCTGGCTTATTCCTTCCTTTTTGATGGCGACAATCAGGATTCCGACTTCAATGGCAATAATCGCACTGACGAATTTTCCCGATCCAATAACAGCAACCAGAATGGAGATCTGTGGGATGTCTCCATTGGTCTGGCATACGACCTGAACCTATTTGCCGAGCGAATCGTTCTGTCGCCATTGGTCGGCTACTCCTACCATGACCAGAACCTGCAAATAACTCGTGGAATCCAGACAATACCGCCCCTGGGACCCTTTCCGGGACTCGACAGCAGCTATGATCCGACCTGGTACGGCCCTTGGATCGGTGCGGACTTTCTATACAAAAGCTATGGCAAATCCGCACCAAAGCCGGGCTACGAAACCTTCTTCGGCATCGAATATCATTTTGCAAATTTCGAAGCTCAGGCCGATTGGAATCTGCGTGCGGATTTGGCCCATCCTGTCAGTTTTCGGCAGGATGCCGACGGATCGGGGTGGGTCATGATGGGCGGAATCAACTATCTGTTCAATCCGCGCTGGAGTGTGAATTTGATCGGGAAATATCAGAAGTGGAAGACCTCAGCCGGGAGGCACCGATTTTTCTTTTACGACGGCTCTTCCTATCGGACAAGACTGAACGGTGTAAACTGGGATTCATACTCCCTTTCAGCGGGGGTAACCTGCCGCTTCTGAAATTCTCAGACCAGCTGCGGCCAAAATGTAACCGGCACACCTGACAGTATCCATCCTCGGTCTCATAATGAGCGCTGAACAGTTTCCGTCCATGCAGGGTCGAAAGTAATTTTGCGTGTCCAACTCATTACAGATCCGGTAAGCGAGGCCTACAGAGGTTTGCGGTGAGGTATCACTGTCGCAGCGGGAACTTGCGGGGAACAGCACTCATGGGGCAAAGACCATTTTGAGATGGAATCTAACGATCGAACGGCAGCAGATTTCCATCCTGGGCAAAGGCCATCGGTCGCCAAGGGGTTAAAAATACCAAGTCCGGATTTTCTTTCACTTCTGCAGACAACGATTTCGAAACCTGAAAATTTTCAAGGTATTTTGTGTCGTTAATCCGCACCATACGGGCCGATGCCAGGTCATTCAGCCCGGCAGTGCTGCCGCAGATGGTTATCGCCTCTTGATCAGTATCGACGCAAAGGGGAATGGCCGCTTTTTCCGGTGAAATGGCTGTGACAGCGTTCATGTAT
>Ga0316198_10002146_pt1 | contig 11884 bp, 7 predicted proteins | sample OudBieAanoxic_MG_FD_204935 | JGI IMG/M metagenome (GOLD analysis project Ga0316198, IMG submission 204935) | Coastal sediment microbial communities from Oude Bieten Haven, Netherlands - site A anoxic | ecosystem: Environmental > Aquatic > Marine > Coastal > Sediment | place: Netherlands... | reverse complement strand
GGGTGGCCTCCTGGATGGAAGGAAGTGCGCCGTCGTCCGGTGCCGGCGCGAGCGGCGCCGGCCCTGCGGGGACGTCACCGACCACGGGCACGATGGCCGTCGGGGGCGCCGTTCGAACCGAGGGCAGGTCGTCTGCTGTCGGCGGCGCCGTGACGGCTGGCTCAGGTGCCGCTGGCGCAGGCGGCGACGGCGCTGGCGGCGACGGCGCAGCGACGGGCGCTGCCACGTCGAGCGACAACGGCAAGAGGCTGACGGGTTCGACCGGCGCTGCGACCACCACGGGTTCAGCCGGCACCGCCGAGGTGTCGGGTTCGATCGCCACCGCTGCCACCGGGGCTTCCACGGATTCGGGTGGCGCCGTTGGTTCGTCACTGTCGACCACCGAGTCCCAGGAGAGGGTGGGGATACGTGGGACGCGATTGCCGTCAGGCGGAGCCATGTAGCTCCATCGGCACGTGACGCTGCGAGCTTGAGGCCTCAGTCGTCGGCGCTGGCGGCTGCCTTTGCCTGGAGTTCGTCGACGATCGACGCGTCGGCGAGCGTGGTGGTGTCGCCGATGTTGCGTCCTTCGGCCACATCTCGCAGCAGTCGGCGCATGATCTTCCCGGAGCGGGTCTTCGGCAGGTCAGGGGTGATGTAGATCTGCTTCGGCTTGGCGATCGCGCCGATCTCGTCGGCGACATGGGAGCGCAGCACCTGCGCATCGACGTCCTCTCCCCCACGCAGGATCACGTAGGCGATGATCGCCTGGCCGGTGGTGGCGTCGGTGGCACCGACCACCGCCGCTTCGGCGACGGCGGGGTGCGACACCAGCGCGGATTCGACCTCCGTGGTCGAGATCCGATGGCCGGAGATGTTCATCACGTCGTCGACCCGGCCGAGCAGCCAGAGGTACCCGTCGTCGTCGAGCTTGGCGCCGTCGCCGGCGAAGTAGCGACCCTCGAACCGCGACCAGTACGTGTCACGGAAGCGTTCGGGATCGCCCCAGATTCCTCGCAACATGCCCGGCCACGGCCGGGTGAGGGTGAGGTAGCCACCACCGACGTCGACACGGTTGGCGTCGTCGTCGATCACCTCGGCCGACACGCCCGGCAGCGGGAACGTGGCCGAGCCGGGCTTGGTGGTGGTGGCGCCGGGCAGCGGGCTGATCATGATGCCACCGGTCTCGGTCTGCCACCAGGTGTCGACGATCGGACACCGGCCTCCACCGATGTGCTCCTGGTACCACATCCAGGCTTCGGGGTTGATCGGTTCACCGACCGATCCGAGCAGGCGCAGCGACGACAGGTCGTGCTTGGCGGGCTCGCCTGCTCCCCACTTCATGAACGTGCGGATCGCCGTGGGTGCGGTGTAGAAGATCGTGACGCCGTACTTCTCGATGATCTCCCAGAACCGGTCGTTGCCGGGATGGTTGGGGACGCCCTCGTACATCACCTGGGTGGCGCCGTTGGAGAGCGGGCCGTAGACGATGTAGCTGTGGCCGGTGATCCAGCCGACGTCGGCGGTGCACCAGAACACGTCGGTGTCGGCGTGGAGGTCGAACACGTACTTGTGGGTGTAGGTGACATGTGTGAGGTAGCCACCCGAGGTGTGCATGATGCCCTTCGGCTTGCCGGTGGTTCCCGACGTGTACAGCAGGAACAGCAGCTGCTCGGAGTCCATCGGTTCGGCCGGGCAGTCGGGGGAGGCGCCGTCCATCAGCTCGTGGTACCAGTGGTCGCGACCCTCGACCATGTCGACGTCGTTGCCGCCACGTTTGACGACCACGACGTGTTCGATCGTGGGGGTGTCGGCGCAGGCCTCGTCGGCTGCCGGCTTGAGTGGGAACACCTCGCCCCGTCGATAGCCGCCGTCGGCGGTGATCAGCACCTTGGCCTCGGCGTCGTTGATGCGATCGGCGAGCGACTGCGACGAGAACCCGCCGAACACCACGCTGTGGGCGGCACCGATGCGGGCACAGGCGAGCATGGCAACCGCGGCCTCGGGCACCATCGGGAGATAGATGTTGACCCGGTCGCCGCGCTCGACGCCGAGGCCCTTGAGCACGTTGGCGAACTGGCTGACCTCATCGAGGAGCTGCTGGTAGGTGATCGTGCGGGTGTCGCCGGGTTCGCCTTCCCAGTGGATGGCGACCTTGTCGCCCTTGCCGCCGAGGACGTGCCGGTCGAGGCAGTTGTAGGCCACGTTGAGCTGACCGCCAACGAACCATTTGGAGTCGGGAAGATCCCATTCGAGGACGGTGTCCCACGGTGTGGCCCAGTCGACGAGACCTGACGCTTGACGCGCCCAGAACGCCTCGTCGTCCTCGGCCGCCTGGTCGTAGAGGAACGTGCCCGTCACCAGCGAGTTCGCCTTGAACTCCTCCGAGGGCGGGAACGTTCGGTTCTCTGCGCTCAGCGCGTCGATCGTGTCGTGCGTGTCGCCGTTCCCCTGATCAGCCATGCGTGCGATGGTAGATCAACCGCCTCGACGATCGACAGGGCGAGCCGAGCCATGAGCTTCCGCGCCACATGTCGGCGCGCAAATTCATCGGTCCGGTCGTCGCATGGCGGGGCGGCAGAGCAACGTGCTGCCTCCGAGCGCGACGAGCTGGCGGTCGCGTGTCCAGATCTGGCCGACACCAGCGACGAGACCGCCTGTTGCGACCGGCGCACTCGCTTCGCTCAACAGCCACGGTTCGTCGGTCGTCGAGCCGATGAAGCGAGCGGTCACTTCGATGGTCGGGGCGAAGTGTTCGAGGTCGCCGAGGTGGGCTCGGGTGGCCGATGGCCACGAGTCGAGGTCGATCAGAATCAGCGACCGGCAGGCGTCGACCCATGGATCGGCAAACGTCGCGGTGGGAACGAACTTCACCCACGCTCGCGTCGACGGTTCGGATGCCTCCCTGTTGTCCCAGTCGTCGATCCACTCGGTGGGTCGTTGCTCGATGTTCCCCCAGAACGGATGCCGCGGTGGCCCATCCTGCACGCCGAGCAGCTCCTCGGTGCTCTGGAGGTCCTCGGGGTCGGGCACGTCGTGCGGGCCGAGCGTGGTGTGGTGGTCCAACCCATCCAGCTCGGCGTCGACACCCCACACCGTGGCGACGAGCAGTGGCCGGCCCTCCTGGGTGATCCGGGCGGTCACCGAGGTGGCGACTTTGGTGTGTCGATTCACCTCGACGACGATGTCGACCGGTTCGCTGCGGCCAGCGCCGACGAAGTGCGCGTTGATCGACGCGGGGCGGGCGCGTCCGCTGGCCATGCCGGCCGCCCGCAGGGCAACGGCTGCGAGGTAGCCGCCGTTCGGCCCCCAGATCTCCCAGTCGGGCGACAGGTCACACGTGAAGGTCGATGCGTCGGTCTGCTCGACGGTGGTGTCGGTTGCGAGATCACCCATCGACCGATCCTCGCAGACGCGTCGACGGACACCCCCGCCAGTTTCCCGACAATGCAGCCGACGCCTCCGTTGGGTGCATGATCGGTACCCGGCATCTCTGTGGTACCCCCTCGTCATGATGGAGACATGAGTTCCTGCTCCGCCACGACGTCGACGCCCGTCGACGCGGACGCGCCGTTGGCCGGTCTGGTGTACCTCGATGCCTGGCGAGCGGCGGTCCGTCCGTTCCCGGGTTCGGTGCCGCCCGTGGCCGGGTTCGACCCGGTCGACGATGGCTATGCGAGCGCCGACGTCGAACCGGCCCCCGACGGTGACGTCGCGGCGATGTTGGCGAGTGCGGTCGAGGCCATCGCCACGCTGAGCTCGATCGATGCGGTCACCACCGAACCTCAGCTGCTCGACCAGCTCGTCGCCGGTGTCGAGCAGCTTCGACGGATGACCGACGCTGCGGCCACCGATGTCGCTGCCATCGTCGACGCCCGCAACCCGTTCCGGTCACAGGGCTACATGAATGCCAGGACCTACCTCAAACAGCGAGCCCAACTGTCGGGTCCCGAGGCGCATCGACGCCTGCAGACCGCCCGCATGCGCGACCAACTGCCCGAGTGGCGCGCCGCCGCACAGCGTGGTGTCGTCGGCGTCGCCCAGAGCGAAGCGATGGGCCGCGTCGCCGCCAACCCGCGCATCGACCCCGGCGTGTTGACCCGCGACGCCGGCATGCTGCTCGACGACGCAATCGACCTGCCGTTCGTCGAGTTCGAGCGGAACCTGCGCACCTGGGAATCGCTCGCCGACCCCGAGGACGACGAAGCGCGCAATGAACGCGCAACGGCGCGGCGCGACGTCGATCTGCGCCCACGACCCGACGGCGGTTGGAACCTCACCGGGTACCTCCCCGAACTGCTGGGCGTCGAGTTCGCAGAGATCTTCGCCTGGTTCCTCGACGCCGAGTGGCGCAGCGACTGGGCCGAGGCCCGCCAACGCCTCGGCGACCGGGCCACCCAGTCCGACCTCGCCCGCACCTCAGCGCAGCGTCGCGCCGACGCGATGTTGGCGATGGCGCGAGCCTCGGTGAGCCGCGACCCCGACGTCGCCCGACCAGCCGCGAGCAGCATCACCGTCGACATCCTGCTCGATCACGAGACCATGCAGGCTCACGCCTCCGGCGACACCCCCGACCCACGCCGATTCCGCAACGTGGTGTCGCGAACCCGGAGTGGACGTCGGCTGCACCCCGACGACGCCGTCAACGCCGCCCTCGTCAATCACATCCGACGCGTGGTCTACGACTCGTCCGGCACCGTCATCGACCTCGGCCGACGCTCACGGTTGTTCCGCGGCTCGTCGCGCGATGCCGTCATGCTGTTGCTCACGATGTGCGTGTGGATCGGCTGCGACCAACCCGTTGCCTGGTGCGATGCCGACCACTCCCTCGGCTGGAAGGCCCACGGCGCCACCGTCCCGAGGAACGGCCAACCATTGTGCAACGGCCACCAACACCTCAAGGAGACCGGCTTCGAGGTCTACCGAGACGACCGCGGCCACTGGCACATCATCGACCCCGCCGGCAACGAGGTCGCCTGAACCGCTCCTCGGTCAACTCCGCCACTCGGCAACGAGGAAGCCGCCCAGCCCGTCCGGGTCGAGCAACGCTTCGGCCTCGCTGATGCGACTGCGCATCTTCATCGCTTCGAGACCCGGGCGCGCCGCCTGTTCCTCCCAGACCCGCTTGCCCTCGTCAACGAGTTCACCGATCCCCCACAGCTGCAGGAACGCTGCCTGCGCGCGGACGGTGTCCGGTTCGGGCAGCTGGTCGATCGGTACGTCGATCGTGATGTCCTGCGCGCCCGGGGCGGCGAGGTAGTGCTCGCCGCGTTCGTTGCCGCGATAGGTGCGCAACCAGTCGCGGTACGGCCGCCCGGCGAGCATGGCGGTGATCGGTGTCGCGTAGTCGATGGCGAGCACCGAACCACTCCGGACGATCGCCCGTGCATCGGCCACGAACTCCGCTGCCCGGTCGATCAACGGTGCTCGAGCGCCGAACGCCCCCGCCGCCGGCAGGAATGATGGACAGGGGTCGAGCGGGGCCGACAGGACCTCGAGGAAACGACCGTCGGCGTCGGCCTGCACGAACGCCTCACGCCACGCCTGATCGAACACGGCGAGGCGGAAGGGCAGGTTGTCGAGCAGTTCGTTGGCGATCACGACGCCGTCGATCGGATCGGTCGGCATCGCTGCGGTCGATTCGACACCGTCGGGGTGGCGAGCACGCTGAACGTCGGAGATTTCCAGGGCCACGTACCGCAAGGCGTCGGCGCACGCAGGCCGCGCGGTCAGCACCGACCGGGCGAGCGTGCCCGGCCCGGCACCGGCGTCGATCACGGTGAACTCGTCAGGTCGGCCGATGCGTTCCCACTCGGCATCGAGGTAGCGGCCGATCACCGCTCCGAACAGCGGACCGACCTCTGGCGAGGTGATGAAGTCACCCCGTCGCCCAGCGGACCCGCCGTCGACCTTGGTGTAGAACCCCTCCGCGCCATACAACGCCAGTTCCATGAACCGTTCGAACGACACCGGACCGTTCCGCTCGATCTCCGCACGAACTTCCGAAGTCATTCTGTGGTTCCTGAGGCGGGATCAGATGTGGTGAGCGCAAAGCAGGCAGCGAGGAAGCTGCCTCCGGGCAGCGACGAGCCTGCGGAACGCAGCGATCGCCGCATCTGGCCCGACTCAGCCGGAGAAGGCGCCGGTGAGAGCGTCAAGCGCGCCGACTCTGGCGACGACATTCGGAAGCACGCCGACGACGATGGTGCCGGCCACGGTGATCGCCAGGGCAGCGACGACCGGGGCGGGTGGGTTGACCGGGCTGGTGTCGCCGTCGGGGGCGTCGTCCATCCACACCACTCGCAGCACGCGCATGTAGTAGGCGGCGGCGATGACCGTGTTGACCGCAGCGATTGCGGCGAGCACGTATGCGGCGGTGGTGCCGGCGTCGAGGACAGCTTTGAAGGCGTTGAACTTGGCGAACCAGCCACCGAGCGGCGGGATACCGGCGAGCGAGGCGAACAGGATCGTCATCGCCACGGCGAGGCCGGGGGCGTATCCGAACAGCCCACCGAACGAGCTGATCTCACCGCTGTGGGTCTTGCGTGACACGGCGATCACCACGGCGAATGCACCGAGGTTCATGAAGGCGTAGACGAGCAGGTACACCATCACTGCGTTCATCGCCGAGCCGGTCGCATCGGGGTTGCCGGCGAACGCCAGCGGCATGAGCATGAAGCCGCCCTGGCTGATCGACGAGTAGGCGAGCATGCGCACGATGTTGGTCTGGCGCAGCGCGAGCACGTTGCCGATCGTCATCGTGAGCGCCGCCATGGCCCACACGAGTGGTTCGTAGACCTCGTCGGCGCCGGGGAACGCGATGAAGATCAACGTCATCAGCGCGACGAATCCGGCGGACTTGGCAGCCACCGAGAAGAACGCAGTGACGGGCGTGGGTGCGCCTTCGTAGGTGTCGGGCGCCCACTGGTGGAACGGCACCGCAGAGATCTTGAAGGCGAACCCGCAGATCACGAAGACGACGGCCACGACCTCGAGACCGATCAGGTTGCCGTCAGAGAGTGAGGCGCCGATGTCGGTGAGCAACGTCGAGCCGGTGACGCCGAACAACAAGCTCATGCCGTACAGCAGCACCGCGGACGCGAACACGCCCATCAGGTAGTACTTGACGCCCGCTTCGTTCCCCTTCGGATTGCGCTTGTTCCAGGCGGCCATCATGTAGCCGGGGATCGACAGCAACTCCAGTGCCACGAAGATGCTCACCAGGTCGCGAGCCGAGGCCATCATCACCATGCCGAGCACGCTGCACAGCAGCAGCACGTAGAACTCGCCCTGGTAATAGCCGCCCTCTTCGAGTTCGGTCTGGCTCATCAACACCACGACGTACGCTGCGAGCAGGAACAGTCCCTTGAGGACCAGTGCGTAGTCGTCGATCACGTACCGACCGTCGAACAACGAACGAGCTGCGTCGTCGCCCACGACAGCCAGTGTGACGACCGGAACGAACGCGGCGAGCAGCACGAAACCCGTGATCGTGGAGATCATCCACTTCTTGGTCTCGGCCAACTGCAGGTCGAGCGCCAGGATCAGGTTGATCCCGATGGCGAGGACGAGCTCGGGCGCGACCGCATGCCAGTCGATCGTTGGCGACACCCAGTCGCCGGCTTGGGCAAGGAACGTAGCGAGCATCAGGGCAGAGTCTCTCCGAGGCGGTTCACCATCTCGGTGACCGCCGGGTCCATCACCTTGAACAGCAGCTGCGGGTACACACCGAACACGACGATCGCGACCAGGAACGGTGTCCAGGCAATCCACTCGATCGGGGTGACGTCGGTGATCTCGTCGTGGTCGTCGTGGTCGTTGGCGGCCGAGCTCAGCGAGTGCGCCACGCCACCGCCGGCGTGGGTGCCGCCGTGGCCGGAGAACTCTTCGGACGGCTCACCGAATGCGGTCCGCTGGTAGAGCCAGAGCAAGTACCCAGCAGCGAGCACGGTACCGATCGCAGCGATCACCATCAGCGTGCGGAACAGCGCCGTGCTCAGTCCGAAGCCGGGGCTGTAGGCCGCGAGAATCGCGGGGAACTCGCCCCAGAACCCGGCGAGACCGGGCAGGCCGAGCGACGCCATCGCAGCGAAGCCCATGATCCATCCGAGGCGCGGCGCCTGGATGAGCATGCCGGACAGGCGGCTGATCTCGAGGGTGTGGTAGCGGTGCTTGACCGACCCGGCGACGAAGAAGAGCATGCCGGTGATCAGACCGTGGGCGACCATGCCGAACAGCGCAGCGTTGATGCCGAACGTGGTGAGCGTCGAGATGCCGAGCATCACGAAGCCCATGTGAGCCACCGACGAAAAGGCGATCAGCCGCTTCATGTCGGTCTGCGCGAGACAGCCGAGCGAGCCGTAGATGATGCCGATCACGGCCAGGATGCCGATCGCCGGCGCCCAGGCGAGTGCTCCCTCGGGCAGCATCGGGATGGCGATGCGCACGAATCCGTAGGTGCCGAGCTTCAGCAGAATCGCGGCCAGGATGACCGAGCCCTGGGTGGGCGCCTGGGTGTGGGCGTCGGGCAGCCAGGTGTGGAAGGGGAACATCGGCACCTTGACGGCAAAGCCGAGGAACATGCCGGCAAAGATCCAGATCTGCACGTTCTTGTCGATGCCGGCGCCCATCTCGACCAGGTGGGCGAAGCCGAAGCTGTCACCACCGGTCTGGAAGAACAGCGCCAGGAACGCGACCAGCATGAACGCCGAACCGAACATGGTGTACAAGAAGAACTTGAGCGAGGCGTACTTGCGCTGCTCGCCGCCCCACACGCCGATCATGAAGTACATCGGCAGCAGGACCACTTCGAAGAACACGAAGAACAGGATCAGGTCCTGGGCGATGAACGTGCCCGCCATGCCGGTCTGCAGGACCAGCATCAGCATGTAGAACGCCTTGGGGTTGCCCGCGTCCGGCATGTTGTCCCAGGTGTAGATCATCACCAGGAACGTGACGGCCATCGACAGGATGTACAGCGGCAGGCTGATGCCGTCGAGTCCGATCGTGTAGTTCGAGTTGATCACGGGGATCCACTCGGCGTCGACGAAGAACTGCAGCTTCTCGGACTGGCCGTAGTCGAAGGCGAACAGCGTCACGATGCCGATGGCCAGCGTGGCGCCGGCGGTGACGATTCCGATGAGCTTGTGTGTGGCCTCTTCGCCGCGCGGGATGAACATCATCACGAGCGCGCCGACGAGCGGCAGGAAGGTTCCGACGCTCAGGAGCCAGTTCTGATCGGTGAGTGTTTCCATGGGTTCAGAGTTGCTTTCAGCTCACAGTGACGAGGACGAGGACGATGGCGCCGACGGTGGCGGCGCCGAAGAGCAGCGCGCCGTATTGGCTGATCTTGCCGGACTGGGTGGGTTGCATGGCGTGGCCTGCTTCGGAGGCGGCCCAGCCGGATCCGTTGACGGCGCCGTCGACGATCTTCTGATCGATGTTGTCGTACACCCATTCGCCGGTCTTGCGGGTACCGACGCCGACTTCGTTGACGGTGGCGTCGATCACCTTCTGGTTGACCCAGTACGCGGCCTTCGCGATGGGGTGGGCGACGGCATGGACGATGACGTTCTCGTAGAGATGGTCGAGGTAGTACTTGTTCTTCAGGAACAAGAAGCCGCCCCGCAGCGCCTTGTTCCGCTCGGTGAGACCGACGAGGCGCTTGTCGCGTCGACCGTAGAACAGCACACAGAAGCCGATCGCCAGCGCATAGCCGATGGCGACGATCCCGAGCGACAACAAGATCTTGGCGAACTTCGGCTCGGCATGGCTCACACCGGGGAAGAAGCACACCGTGCCTGCTTCCGGAGCGTCGAAGCCGCAGCCGGACTTCTTGCTGTGGCCGCCTTCCTCGCCGCCTTCGGCGCTGGGCGACAGCGATGGCGCCGAGGTGTAGGCAACGCCGTCGACGAGCACGATCGACTCGCCCGGCCCCGAAGCGAGGTACTCCTCGGTGACGACCGGCGTTGCCCGCGGCTCGACGTACTTCTTGATCAGCTCGACGCCCTCGCCGAACCGTGACGCGAGCGGGGTGGGGTTGAGGAATCCGGCGAAGACTGCGAAGAACGCAAGGATCACGATCGGGACGAGGATCAGCGGACCGCTCTCGTGCGGGCCGGCGTGTTCGTCATGGTGGCCGTCTCCGTGATCGCCGCCGTGATCGCCGCCGTGGTCATCGACGTGGTCATCGACGTGCGCGTTGGCGGCGGCGCTGAGCGAACGGGGCTCGGAAGCGCCGACGGTGATGTGCTCCATCTCGTGCTCTTCGGCATGGACATCGTCGTGGCCGTGACCGGCTGCGGCGCCGCGGGGCTCACCGAAGAAGGTGAGGTAGGTGGCCCGGGTCATGTACATCGCCGTGAGCGCTGCACCGAACAGTCCGACCCACATCAAGAACGTGTAGCCATTGGCGCCGACGTTGTCGATGATCTCGTCCTTCGACCAGAAACCGGCGAACGGGAACACCCCGGTGAGGGCCAGCGTCGACACGCACCATGCGGCGAACGTGACCGGCATCTTCTTGCGCAGCCCGCCCATGTCCTTCTTCATGTCGAACGAGTGGTGCGAGCCGGAGTGGCTGACCGAGCCGGCGCAGAGGAACAGTGCGCACTTGAAGAAGGCGTGGGTGATGATGTGGAACACGGCGGGCAGCCAAGCGCCGGTACCGAGGCCGAGCATCATGTAGCCGAGCTGTGACACCGTGGAATAGGCGAGCACCTTCTTGATGTCGTCCTGCACGAACGCCAACAGCGCGGCGATGACGATGGTGATCGCACCGATGATCGCGATGAACGACAGCCCGCCGGTGCCGATGTTGAACCCTTCCCAGAACACGGGGTAGATCCGGGCGACGAGGAACACCCCGGCGACCACCATGGTCGAGCTGTGCAGCAGCGACGACACCGGCGTGGGACCCGCCATCGCGTCGGGCAGCCAGGTGTGCAACGGGAATTGGCCCGACTTGCCGATGCAGGCGATGAACAGTGCAACGGCGCCCCACAGGAGGAACTGGGTGTTGGCCTCGCCGGACAGCGCCCATGCCTGGATGGCGGCGATGTTGAAACCGTTCGAGTCGAGGTTGTCGACCGCCCACTGGTTGGACCCGAAGAAGATGATCGCCGTGCCGACGAGCAGTCCGACGTCGCCGACTCGCACGGTGAAGAACGCCTTGAGTGCGGCGCGGCTGTTGGCCTCTTCCTCCCACCAGTGGCCGATCAGCATGAACGAGGTGAGACCCATGATCTCCCAGCCCAAGATGATCTGCACCATGTTCTCGGCCATCACCATGATCAACATGCCGCCGGCGAACAGCGTGATGGCGGCGAAGAAGTGGGTGTATCGGCGATCGTCGCGGACGTAGTCGACGCTGAACACCATCACCAGCAGCGCAATGAAGGCGACGAGCGCGAGGATCACTGCTGCCAGGCCGTCGATGCTCGACCCGATGCCGAACTCCAGACCCGAGTTCTGCCACCACACCCAGGTCGTCACGACCGGCTCGATGAAGGGCTCTGCCTCGGCCCCCTCGGCGGCGCTCGGCAACGAGCGTCCGAACGCCTGAACGAGGCCGACAGCCTCTTCGCTGTGGGTCTCGGCGGAGTTCGTGCGCTGCATCCATTCGATGCAGGCGCCGACGGCCACGACGAGCGTGGCGGTCATCGAGGCGAGGGCGACCTCGGCGCCCTTCATCGGGAGCTTCTTGCCGAAGAACAAGATGACGGCGAAGCCGATCACCGGGAGCAGGCCGGTGAGCCACGCGTTCTCCAGGAACCATCCGGAGCTGAGTTCGAGTGCTTCTGCCGCGAGCATGTCAGCCCTTCATTTCCGAGAGTTCGTCGAGGGCGATCGACTTGCGGTTGCGGTAGATCATCAGCACCATCGCCAGACCGACGCCGACCTCGGC
>Ga0316198_10002145_pt1 | contig 11885 bp, 10 predicted proteins | sample OudBieAanoxic_MG_FD_204935 | JGI IMG/M metagenome (GOLD analysis project Ga0316198, IMG submission 204935) | Coastal sediment microbial communities from Oude Bieten Haven, Netherlands - site A anoxic | ecosystem: Environmental > Aquatic > Marine > Coastal > Sediment | place: Netherlands... | reverse complement strand
CCGTCGCCGGCGTCGGGGAGGGTGAGAGCCGGGGGCGACTGGCGGGTTTCCTCCGGAAGCTGTGGTGGTACGACCAGGTCGTATTCGACCTCTCACAACCAAGGTCGAGGACGGGTTCTTTGCCGCCCCCACCCCGCCCTCGTTGACGCTCGGCCACTCCTCCCTCATGGAGGGGAACAGAACCAGCCATCCTCCCCGAGAGCAATCGGGGATTGAAGTCAGGCCGGGGATGATCCTCAGCGGTGCGAGGACTTCTTCCTTCGCATCAACGTGTCCCGTCGCGGTTCGTGTGCCGGGCGAATCTTTGTTCCCCTCGAGGGGTGGACTCGGCGCTGCGCCGAGGACGGAAGGGGGGAACGGTGAACCACCAGGTCCCGTCCTTCTACGGGGTTCTCCGTCTCCCCCACCCCGACCTCGAGGGCGGGGATGAAGCCAGGCCGCCTTCAGCGCCCAACAAACGTGGATTGAGGCAGGAGGGCGAGTGAGCTCAACAGAGGATTGAGCCGTCCAAATTCGAAAAGCGGGGATTACCTCGGTCGGGTTCATCTCGGGGCGCCATTCTGGATGGCAACGCGCCCCGGACAAGAATGTGTCTCAGAAGAGGAAGCGGTCACATGTAGCAGTCGGGCGTGCTCACAGTCGGGGCCGTTCTCATCGCGAACGCCTTGGGGGGGACCATGGGGAAGAAGGCCAAGAAAGAGGCCAAGCTCTAAGCTCAGAGGAAGGCGAAGGACAAGCGGAATGGGAGCAAACGTATGCCGGGCGGAAGACCGAACATATTGGTGTTGTGGGGCGACGATATTGGGATCAGCAACGTCAGCGCTTACACCGACGGGTTGATGGGGTATCGCACACCCAACATCGACCGCATAGCTCACGAGGGAATCCGATTCACCGATTACTACGGCGAGCAAAGCTGCACGGCAGGTCGAGCTGCATTCATCACGGGACAGAACCCGTATCGCACCGGGCTCACCAAGGTCGGTATGCCGGGGGCCGAAGTTGGCCTCCAGGCTGAAGACCCTACGATTGCCACTGCTCTGAAGGCCCAGGGCTATGTCACCGGCCAGTTCGGCAAGAACCACTTCGGCGATCGTGATGAGTTTCTGCCCACCAGTCACGGCTTCGACGAGTTCTTTGGAAACCTCTACCACCTCAACGCCGAGGAAGAGCCGGAGCAGGCCGACTACCCCGACCCTGAGGACTTCCCCGACTTCAGGGATCGGTTCGGGCCACGCGGGGTAATCCACAGCTACGCCGATGGACGTATCGAGGACACCGGGCCTCTCACCAAGAAGCGGATGGAGACCATCGACGACGAGATCATCCCGCCGGCTCAGCGCATGATCCGAGATGCGGTCGCAGACGACACCCCGTTCTTCGTGTGGTTCAACACGACCGGGATGCACTTCAGGACTCATATCGCCGACGACATCAGGGGCCAGGCCGGGCGATGGCAGTCGGAGTACCACGACGCCATGGTCGAGCACGACAAACGCATCGGGCAGATGCTCGATCTTCTCGATGAGCTGGGCATTGCCGAAGACACCATCGTCGTCTACAGCACCGACAACGGGGTGCACATGAACACGTGGCCCGACGGGGGAATGACCCCATTCCGCAATGAGAAGAACTCGAACTGGGAGGGTGCCTATCGAGTCCCCGCCGCGGTCCGGTGGCCGGGGCACATCGAAGCCGGACAGGTATTGAACGGTATCGTCAGCCACAACGACTGGTTCGTGACGTTCCTGGCCGCCGCAGGTGAGCCCGACATCGCAGCCAAGCTCAAAGGTGGGCACGATTTGAACGGGACGGCCTACAAGGTGCACCTCGACGGGTTCAACCAGTTGCCCTATCTCACCGGCGAGGAAGAGGAAAGCCCCCGGCAGTACTTCTTCTACGTCACCGATGATGGTGACGTGAGCGCCCTGCGCTATGACAACTGGAAGTTCGTTTTCATGGAGCAGCGGATGCCAGGGACGATGAAAGTGTGGGCAGAGCCCTTCACCCCGCTCCGATTCCCGAAGATCTTCAACCTGCGGCTGGATCCGTACGAGCGGGCCGACATCACGTCGAACACGTACTGGGACTGGGTCCTCTCCCGGGCCTACCTTCTCGTTCCCGCCCAGTCCTTCGTAGCGGACATGCTGTCCACCCTCGTCGAGTTCCCGGCCCGGCAAGAACCGGCGAGTTTCAGCATCGATCAGGTGCTGGAGAAGCTTCAGACGGGCCTACCGAGTTCTTGACGTGCGGCCGGGGCCGGGGAGCCGACCTCCCCGGCCCCGGCAACGAACTGGCGGGGAGGGACGGAGGCGTAAGCCGCTGCGCGGACGCCCCGGCCGGCCCGTGGACGAAAAGTGGCGGTGACGCGAGTCCGGCGGCCGTGCGGCCGGCGGACTGCGACCTGATGGGAGGTTGGTTGATGTGACCGAAATGCGCAGCTCGACGCCGCTGCCGATGCCGACGGTCCGTCGCGCCAACGAGGCGAACCCGGCCTGGTCGCCGCAGGCGGTGCACATCCTTTCCAAACCCACCGGGGCCATCTGCAATCTGGCTTGCACCTACTGCTTCTTCCTCGATAAGGAGCTGCTCTACGAAGGTGACCGCTTCCGTATGTCGGAGGAGATGCTGGACGCCTACATTCGTCAGCTCATCGAGGCGCATCGCATTCCGCACGTCACGGTTGCCTGGCAGGGAGGGGAGCCGACGTTGATGGGCCTCGAGTTCTATCGCAAGTCGATTGAGCTCGAGGAGCGCTACCGGAGACCGGGAATGTCGTTCCTCAACACGATGCAGACCAATGGCACCCTCCTCACCGACGAGTGGTGCGAATTCCTCAAGGAGAACGACTTTCTCATCGGGATCAGTATCGACGGCCCCGCCGAGCTGCACGACGCCTACCGGGTGAACAAGCGGGGGGAGGGCTCGTTCGACAAGGTGATGCGGGGGCTGCGGCTGCTCCAGAAACACGGAGTCGAGTACAACATCCTCACCACGGTGAATCGGATCAACGCCGATTATCCACTCGAGGTCTACCGGTTCCTGCGCGACGAGGCAAAGACGGACTGGATGCAGTTCATCCCGGTAGTGGAGCGCGTCGACGAGCACGGCAACCCGGCCCATTTGCGCGGCATGCTTGCCTCGGAGCGGTCGGTGACCGCCGAACGGTTCGGGAACTTCCTGGTCACGATCTTCGACGAGTGGTTCCGCAACGATGTCGGAAGCGTCTTCGTGCAAACCTTCGAGGCAACCGCCAGCAACTGGGCGGGGCAGGCTCAGTCCGGCATGTGTGTCTTCAACGAGACCTGCGGGCTGGGTCTGGCGTTAGAGCACAACGGGGACCTCTACTCCTGTGACCACTTCGTCGATCCGGACTACCTGTTGGGAAATGTCGGCGACGCCAGCATCGAGGATCTGGTCTCGAGTGAGCGTCAATACGACTTCGGTCAGGACAAGCGGGACAGCCTTCCCCGGTACTGCTTCGACTGCGATGTTCGATTCGCCTGCCACGGTGAGTGTCCCAAGAACCGGTTCATCACTACCCCCGATGGGGAACCGGGACTCAACTACCTGTGTGCCGGGTTCAAGCAGTTCTTCCACCATGTTGACCGGCCACTGCGAATGATCCTGGAGCTCATGAACAACGGCCGGCCCGCCTCGGATGTCATGGAGATCATTGCCCGCGAAGAGGAACCCTTTTCCGAAGAGCTGGAGCGCGCCGGGCGAAACGACCCTTGCCCGTGCGGGAGCGGCCAGAAAGTCAAGAAATGCCATGGCCGGGTCCAGAACGCGCCCGCTCCCCGAGAGCTGCCTTCCCACCAGGGGGAGCCCCGTGGCCCCGTCACCGAACGGGGCCGGCGGGCGGCCGAGCGGGCAGACACCTAGGCGTATTCGGCCCAGCCGGGAGGTGGGCGGCGGCTAGATTCCGGCTCCATGGCAGATCCCATGTCGGCCGGCCTAACACGGAGAGAACGCTTCATCAGGAAGCTGGCAACGCTTATTGTCCGTGGTGTCGAACGGCACTCCCGCTTCGTGATGCTGTTTCCTCTCCCGGATGGTCACACCGCCGAAGCGGTACGGACCGCGCTCGGTCATGCCATTGGTCGCCTCCCCGACCAGCTGCGGCAATCACTCACCTGGGACCAAGGCAAGGAGATGGCCGAACATGCCGCCTTCACCATCGACACCGGACTACAGATCTACTTCTGTGACCCCAACGCCCTTTTTCGGTGTGAATGGTGATGATCTCGGCAATAGGGCCAGCCGGGCCGGCCCCCCCGTACCGGTTGTCAGGCACGCCCGCGCCTGCTCCAACTACGGCGGTCCCATGCCAATCACAAGCCGAGTTTGTGCAATTGTCGTTTGGGTTTTTGGTCCCCAGCGGATCATCAGCCGAGTTCGTCGCTTCGGCAGTGTGAAGAGCCGGGAAGTCGTCGTTCACGGCGAATCCGGAGTCGATGATGGCTATGCGCACCGTGTTGTCGGGTGTCAATCGTCCGGCGAGTTGCAGGAGAGTCCAAGCTTCGGCGACGCCGGTGTTCAATGTCGCTCTCCCAAGATTCACGGAGCGCTGCACCATGGCCAGGGCGGAGGCGTCGACTCGTGTAGACAACAGTGTCTACTCCTGAGTAGACTGGTGGGCATGAGTACGACGATAAGGGTGAGTGAGGAGACTCGGGACCGGCTCGCATCGCTGGCCACCACCACCGGGCGGCCGATGACGAGAGTCCTCGATGACGCGGTCGAAGCCTTGGAGCGGAAGGTGTTCTTCGACAGGTTCAACCGTCGCTATCAAGAACTGCGCGACGACTCCGCGGCTTGGTCTGAGATCGAGCAGGAGCGGGGAGTTGAAGAAGGTGCGCTGGGAGATGTCTCCGAGTGACACCTCGCCGGGGAGAGGTCTGGCTTGTCGACTTCGGTCAGCCGGTTGGTCGGGAACAAGCAGGAATTCGTCCCGCTGTGGTCGTATCCACCGATTCTCTCAACGAGGGGCCGGCCGGCGTCGTCCTCGTTGTTCCGGTCACCTCGGCCCGACGTGACCTGCCCTCCCACATCGAGATCGAGCCTGGGGAGTCAGGCCTCGATCATCTGAGCTACGCCAAGTGTGAGGACGTGAAATCTGTCTCGGAACAACGGCTCATCGATCGGTTGGGAGTTGTCGGGCCCGAGCCTCTCTTCGACATCGGGCGGGTGCTTGGATACTTGTTCGAGCTGTGACCACTCGGAAGTCACTTCACCGAGAACGCTGTCACCAAGGCTGACGTCCGTGTAGAACGCTTCTCCGACACCGCGGACCCGCCATTGGCGGGTCCGTTTGGGTTCCGGCTTTGCTTGAACTCTCGTGCTTTCTGGGTCGTGTTTGTCGCGCGTCGCCTGCAGATGGGGGCCAGGTGGCCGAGGCGCCTGCATTCATGCGGTACAGGGCTATTGGTGGTTCATCCTCGATTACCGCCGAGCGATTGACGCAACGGCAGCCCTATGGTTCGTCGACCGTGGCTGCGTCTTTCAGGTAGTCGACGAGTTCGGGCACCTTGTCGAAGGTCTGGTGTCCACCCGGGAAGTAGTCCAGTGTCACCTCGGTCCCCGCTTCTTCGAGGCGCAGCGCCATGAACTCTCCTTGGTCGATGAAGCTGATCACCCCGTCGTCGAGTTGGCCGAGGCGGTCAAGGTCATCTCGAATCGATCCATCAGGGTCTCGTTGCGCCAGCCAGCCGGTCTCGTCCCACGGATGGTCGAACGTCCGGGCTAGCGTGCCCTCATCGGCGACCCAGAGGAAGAACCGTGTCTCCATGTCGGTCGGCCAGAAACTCGGATCGACGCCTCCCGCAACCGTGGCCTGCATCGAATCCGGGTCGGCAGCGAACGCTCGGTCGAAGACAAATGAGTGCAGGAAGTACTCGCCGTCGCCAAGAACCGCTCCCGTGATCGGACCGGGCGCATTCTCGACGGCGCACCCTGGAACCGGGTCGCCGGCGGGGTCCAGTGCAGCCCTTGATGCCGGTCCGGTTCCAGCAGAGAACCCGTACACAACAATCGGCACCGAATCTTCCGGGTTTGGTTGGGCATTTGCCACCGCACAATTGGCCACCGCATGGAACGCGTCGAACGACTCTGGTGTGATCTCAGTGATCCCCGTCAGCCAGTTTGGCACGAACACATACATTTCAGCAGCCGCCGCCGTTTCGGCAACAACGATCGTATAGAGATCGTCCTTGCCGTCCGCCGAGTTGCCGTGGAACATGACAACCACCGGCCAGGGCCCCTCACCCTCGGGCACATAGATGTCCGCCTCGAACGCTTCCTCTCCGACCGTGAAATACGTGAAGCCCTCGGTCTCGGTGAACGCTCCATCCAAGCTTGGGGTGATCGTCGTCTCCGGTGCTGCCGCCGTGGTCGTCGGCGCTGTGGTCGCCGTGATCGTCGTTGTTGGATCGAATGTCGTGGCCGCAGAATCATCGTTGGCGCTGCCGCATCCCGGCGCTAGCAGCACAACCCCGACGAGCACCGCGATCCTGCGTAGGGTGCGTGAACGCATCATCAGAACTCCCTCATGTCTACGGGCTCGTCAGCTCTATTGCTGGGATAGTGCGAGGACTTGGTTCCATTCGCCGGTGTCGAGATCCAAAGCCCAGATGTCGTCGGTCGCCCCCTTCCCTCCTCCATGGACGCCGTGAATGAAGAGGAGTCGGTTGTTGATGGGGTCGCCGACGATGGCGCCGAACCAGAAATACTGCTCAGCTGTGTCGGGTGGCGCGCCTACGCAGGGCCACCTCAGAGTTGCCGCATCGAACCAGCAGACAGACCGATTCTCCTGCATGTAGACCTGGACAGAGCCATCGCCTGTTCCGTACGCATGGCCGGGCCAAACCAGGTTGACGATGGGGACGTCCGCGGTGGGGCTGATCACCATCTCGCCGGATCGTGGGTCGACGAGGAAGGTCGCAGTGGGCGACCCGACGTATGTGGTGAGGATCAGTCGGTCGAGGGCATCTGAGTAGCCGAGGAGGTCGATCCCTGTGCAGCATGGTGTGTCGCGGTCGATGCTGACGGGGCCCAGCGGTGTCCACACGTTCGTGTCGACGTCATAGGCCCACAGATCCCACCTGTCGCCATCGCTCGTAGAATTCGTCGACGTGATAACGAGTCCCGAGACCGGGTCGTATACCGCACCGAGCGGCCCGACGTCCTCGATTTCGATGGCTCGCTGGTCCCAGGTGTTCGTGTTGGCGTCGTAGACCGACACGCGGCGGAAGCCGATCATGACGGTGACATCGGAATCGACGTCATAGACGAGTGGTCCGAGCCAACCAGCGGGTTGACCTCTGGCGTCGTACAACTCGTAGCCCGGTATCGGAGTGCCATCCGGCTTGGGCTGGTGCCACGTGTTCGTGCAGACGTCGAACAGCCACGTCTCTCCGTTGATGTCGACATATACGACCCGACCCGTGTGTTGATCGAACGCTCCGGCGAGGTTCCCCACCCGGCGCGGCTCGGGTCGCACCTGTTCGACCGGTCCCGGCACCTCCGGGTTGGAACCGGCGGGGCAGTCGGCGGCGGGCGGCGCAACCCCGGCCGTGGTCGTGGCCAGGATCGGGTCCCACGACTCCGGGGAGACAACAACGGTCGTCGGCGGTGGCGGCGCGGTCGTCGGGACGGGCTCGACCGTCGTCGGCGGTGGCGCCACTGTCGTCGGGGTGGGCGCGCTCGTCGTCGGCGTGGGATCGATCGGTTGGTCCGCGACCTCACCCTGACCGTTACGAAGGAGCACCAGCGAGGCACCGACGATGACAAGGATCGCAACGGCCGTCCCCGCCGCAACCAGCGGTCCACGCCAGCGGCGTTTAGCGTGTGCGGTCTGCGGTGGCCTGACATCGGGGCTTGGCGCATCTTCCTTGCTGATGAGCAGGCCGAGCGGGGGGCGAGTATCGACCACGTCATTCGGCAGCTCGGCGTCGTTAGGTACGGGGTTGGCCTCTGTAACCCTATGCAGGAGTTCGTCGCGCTTGCTCATGACGCCACCTTCCCTCTGCGGAAGAACCGGACATGCTTGCGTTCCGCTACGCCAAGTTCACGACCGAGGCGATCGAGCGCCCGGTTCAGTCGCTTCGTAGCAGCGTTCGGCGTACACCCCACAGCGAGAGCCAGTTCATCGCGATCTAGTTCTTCCCATCCAGCGAGACACACGACCTCGCGATCCTTCACCGACAACCGCTCCAACGCATTGACCAGGTCGGCGGTCTCGTGGTGCTGAATGACCAGCGTCTCCGGCCCGTCATCTGGTCCGTCAACAGACCGGAGATTCGCAAGTGCTGTCGCCTGGCGAGCGCGACCTCGCCGCTGGTTCGCTAGGACCCGTCCCGCGACGCCATAAAGCCAAGGCAACTCGCGGCCCACCGGCACATCAGTCCGTCGTCGCCACGCCACTAGGAACGTCTCTGCCGCCGCATCCAACGCATCCTCCCGACTCGTCCGCCGAAGGCAGTACCGGAGAATCGCGTCATAGCAGCCCTCATAGGTCCGCTCGAAGCTTCGGCGATCGGTCTCCACAAGCTCTCCAACAAGGTCGCGGGAGCCTTCTCACTATCTATGTGTCCGCCCCGCCCGATAAGTGCCGGAGGTCACGCACGAACAAGCCGCCCCGCGGCCACAGCCGTACCGCTCTCCGACACAACAACCCCCGGTTCAGGAGCCTTGGGGTTCGCTCTGATTCGACCAGTCTTGGCGTTGGGAGTCCCGCCTGCTGCCAAGCGCCCAAGCGCTCACCGGACCGCACCGGGAAGATGGGCCCAGCCCATGTGCCGGCCTGTGCGGGGATAGGATTCCTGCCTCGGGGGAACTTCAGTCGGCCAGTTGATCTCGGCCCACACGTCGCGGTGATTGGTGCAGAACCACTCGCGGAAGTGGATCATGAACAGGTCGCCCCTATCCGGTGGGGTCTGCGGGAGATTGTCTGGTCGCACCGCAACGACATCTCCCTCGGCGGGCTCCGAAATGCATCTGTGGTTTCGGTGATGTAGGTGAACCAGTACCCGGTTGCGGTGCCGTCGTCGGCGATATCGGGCCACTCGCCGAACCCATGCAACGTGCAACCGGTCACCTCGATGTGGGCTCCCGCAGCGAGATACCGGAGGTGAAGGTCAGTCTCCTTGGCGAGCTCATTCCGCTATTCCGCTGGTTCGAAGAAGGCTCCGAGGCCCATTTGTGTCCATGACAATCGAGCCATTCCGCGTAGATTTGGGATTCACGCGCTCCCGAACCCGGAACCAAGCCAGGGTCGCTAGACCCATGGCGAAGCTCTCACCTTTGCCGTACCGTTGCTCGTGGATCACCCTGCCATAGAAGGAGAAATATATGCTTCGCATGTGGACGGCCATTCAGAGCCGCATGACCAACGAAGAGGGCGCCAGCCTTGTTGAGTACGCACTGCTCGTTGCCCTGATCGCAGTTGTGGCCATCCTGGCCATCACCACGGTCGGCAAAGAGGTCGACAGCAACTTCACCAACGTCGCCGACAACCTCTAGGTTCTAGCGACTGAGATTGGAAAGGGCCCTTCGGGGCCCTTTCCAGATTCTGGCCCTAGACGGGCCACGTCGGTCATGGCGGTGGCGCGGTTCGACCTTCCCGGCGGGCGGGACTCGGTTCCGCCTCCAAGGGGCGGGATGTCCCAATTGGCGCCCCAGGTCCCTAGATCACTGGAATCTCGCGATTCTCTGCCAGAATCGGCTGCGTGGGTGCTTGCCGCACGTGCGGGCGCGGCGAAAACGCCCTGGCAGTGATAGTGTCGACAAGCCTCCACCGGCGTCGCTCGCCAAGCGATTGACCGTGGTGCCCCAGGTGGTCGATCCGGTAGCGGATTATCGACTGCTTAAGGACTCTGAGCAGAGGATTTAGCGGACAATGCGACAAGATACTGCGATGGTCAGATCCGTCGATTCCACCTGTCCCGACGTCGCGGCGCCGCCGGGTCCGGATTCCGCCGCCCGTGTCGTGAGGCGGATCCGTTTTTCGCCCCGACTGCGTCGCGCTGCGACCGGCTTGCTCGCCGTGATCATGCTGACCTCTGCGTTGGTGACGACCTCGCCGCCGGCGCCGGCCGAAGCGATCTCATACGGCGAGATGGCGAACTACCAAATGGTCTTCCCGATCGATGGGAGCGACTACCGCTTCAGGGACACCTTCGGCGACTGCCGCGACGGTTGTTCACGGACGCATCAAGGCAACGACATCTACGCCGCCAAGGCAACAAAGGTCGTGGCCGTCTCGGCCGGGACGGTGCGATACGTCAACTGGAGCCGATCGCCCGATCTGAATCCCGATCGATGCTGCTCACTTGTGATCGATCACGATGACGGCTGGCAGACCCGCTACATCCACCTCAACAACGACAACCGCGGCACCGACGACGGCCGAGGCTGGGGCATCGCAGACGGAATCGCTCCCGGGGTGAGGGTCACCGCCGGCCAACTCATCGGATGGGTGGGGGACAGCGGCAACGCCGAGACTTCGAAGCCGCAACTCCACTTCGAATTGCGGGCACCCGGCGACATCGTCACCAATCCCTACCAGGCGCTGGTGAATGCTCCACTGGTCGTCCACGATGATCCGCCTGCGGACGAGGGTCTTTTCGACTCGACCGCCACGGTGCGGCGCGGGGATCGCGGCTCCGCAGTTGAACAGTTGCAGCAGATCCTCAATGACCTCGGCTATGCCGCCGGGACCGCAGATGGCATCTTCGGCGCCAAGACCGAGTCGGCAGTTCGGGCATTCCAGGCCGACAACGGACTCACTGCCGACGGACTCGTCGGGCGGAGGACCAAAGAGGTCCTCGAGGATGAATGGGCGCCTCGGCCCACGCTACGGCGCGGCGATCGCAGCGATGACGTCGCCTATCTCCAAGGGCTCTTGAACGACGCGGGTCATAGCGCCGGTTCGGCCGACGGGGTCTTTGGCGTCCGGACCGAATCAGCGGTTCGTGAGTTCCAGGCCGGCAACGGGCTCACCGCCGACGGGATCGTGGGCAAACGGACCTGGACCGAACTGCGGTCCTGATCCGGGGATCTGTTCACCTCAGCGCAGTCAGTGTTCGACCGCGAGACCGGTGATGGCAGCCACGATCTCAGCAGTGCGCTCAGCGGCAGCCGCCGGCCCATGGCGGCCGGTCAGGACGGCCTCGAGCATGTTCTGAAGCTGAGTCGAAACCAGGTGGTAATCGGGGATACCAGGCCGAATCGCCGCGGTCTCGAACAACGCCGCCGCTTCCTGCATGAAGGGCGATTCTGCGGCGAGGAGTTCAATCGCGGACTTACGCGGCGGGATTGCGGGCCGGCCGCGGGCGCGTTCGGCCAGTCGCTCGGTGGTCACGATATGTTCCAGCAGCCGGAGAGCTCCGGCCGGGTCCGACGTTTGGCGGAAGATCACGTAGGCCATGCCTCCGGCCAGGGTCGCCGGCGAGCCGCGTGGCCCACCGGGGAAGGGGGCGAAGGCAAAGTGCTCGGGAACCTGATCGAGGGTGATGCCCGCGGCGTTTGCGATCACTTCCGCCTCGTAGCTTCCGCCGATCGTCATCGCCACCTTCCCGGACCCCAGGAGTTGGGGGCATCGGGTCCAGCTGTACGCGACCACGTCGGCGGTCATCAGCTCGGCCTCGACAAAGGACCGGAGGAAGCGCAACGCCTCCACGGTCGCTCCGGAATCGAGTGATACCCCGCCGTTGATCACGGAGGCGCCGTTTGAAGCCAGCACGGTCAGCAGGCAATAGGTGGAGGTCTCTTCGGCGCGATGGCCCCCGGGCATGGCGAGGACGTGTTGGTTCGAGCGCATGAGCGGTTTGAGTCGCTTGGCCAGGTCGGTGAATTCCTCCCATGTCTCGGGAACCGTCGAGCCG
>Ga0316198_10002144_pt1 | contig 11889 bp, 8 predicted proteins | sample OudBieAanoxic_MG_FD_204935 | JGI IMG/M metagenome (GOLD analysis project Ga0316198, IMG submission 204935) | Coastal sediment microbial communities from Oude Bieten Haven, Netherlands - site A anoxic | ecosystem: Environmental > Aquatic > Marine > Coastal > Sediment | place: Netherlands... | reverse complement strand
GGGAGTTTCAGCGCCGGTGCGGTAGTTGATGGCTTCAAAATTTAGTATCCAGTATCCGACGGTTACGATGGATAGCAGGATCAAGAGGTAGTCGGCTGCCCGCAGAACAGGGTTCAAACCCGGCCATTTCCTGGATTTGGACTGATATGTCAAAAATACCAGCACATAGGTAATGATGACGTAGATCCCCCGGTGGTACTGTGTGGACGCCGGACTGACGACTGCTGCGTAGGAGTAAAAAAGAACCAGACTGACGGCTAAGACGTCAAATAATATCTGCTCAAAGCGGTTTAATTTGTCGTACACTTTTTTACCCCCTTATTAAAAATTTCCAATTTTAAATAATTTGTTAATTTCTAACAGGCAAAACAGGAGATGCAAGATATGGGCTGGGCTGAATCAAGTGAGCACGCTTCAAAATGCCCATATCTCGCATCTTCATTTCAAGTGACAAAACCACTATTTATATAAAATCGCGTAGCGAGTTTATTTCAGCATCCCTTTTTCTTTCCAGAACTTTTCAGCACCGGGATGGAATGGTGTAACGATGTTGGTGGCGCCGGTTTCCAGGCTCATCTTTTTAAAGGTCTTTTTCTGACCGTACATGTGTTTGAGACCCTCATCCGTATAAATCAGTGAAAGGAGCTTATAGACCGCATCCGCAGATACCTTGGAATTGGCCACCCACAGCGCGCTGTCTTGAAATGAGGGTGCGTCATAATCCACACCTTTATAAGTGCCGGCCGGAACCGCGAGTTTTCCGAAATAGGGATATTTCTTATAAAAGCCGGAAGCCTTGGCATCGGCATCCAGATCGAGCAGGGCGATTTTGTTGGTCTGGGCGGCCATGATCACGGCACCACTCGGAAAGGCGGTAAAGAGCCAGAAGGCATCCAGCTGGTTGTTGCCGAAGGCCGCCGCCGCATCGTTATAACCCATGGCATTGCGCTCGACCTTATCCCATACACCCATGTGGCTGAAGAACAGTTCGCAGTTGGCGAAAGCCCCGGAACCGGCGTTGCCGACCCCGACTTTTTTGCCGGCCAGGTCTTTAACGCTCTTAATCCCGGAACCTTCCCGTACCACCAGTTGCGCCGGGGCGCCATAAAGCCAGGCCACCGCAAGTACATTGGTATATTTCTTGGTATCTTTTTTCATCATTCCGTTTCTACCCAGGTACACATGACCGGAATACACCACGCTCATTTGCTGTCTGCCGGCATCGGTTTTCCTTAAATTTTCCACAGAACCGGCCGATGATTGCGCCTTTACCGTAAATTCTTCTACAGCTTTCACCGGCTTATAAACCTGTATCCCGTTGGCGACTACCTGGAATGTTCCACCGGCAGGTCCGCCGCCAAAAACGATTCTTTCCTTGGCGAATGAATCTGCCGAAAAGCCTAACATAATCATGGAAAACGCCAGAACTCCTACAAATACGACCAAAAGTTTACTTCGCATGGTATTTCTCCTTTGCATGTTTAAATGGTCACTTATTTAGCACTCGAATGCGACCATGTTATGGATCATTAAGTTGAAAGATCAAGGTTCCTTTGTCAAAAAATGAGTTCATCCTGCTGTGCTGATCACCTCCTTCCACAGTTATCGATCAAGAAGAGAGCCCGTATATTTCGATTCAAAGCAAAGAAAATTCGATATGTATCGCTTAAGGGCTATCCAGCTTTTACCAGCAGTTTAGCTTATTCGGCCCCAGGGGGCTTGTCAACGGGATATTTTCTGATTCTGTTGTCAGAATTTTTCTTACAACCCGCACCGCGATCACGCTTCTATCAGCCTGTTTTGGATGGCAAAACGGGACAGATCGGCGTTATTTCTCAAGGCAAGTTTTTTTAACAAACGCGAGCGATAGGTATCCACTGTTTTGATGCTGATATGGTAGGCACTTGCAATTTCGCGATTGGTATGCCCCATGGCCAGGCGTCTGAGCACCTGGAGTTCACGCATGGACAGGGAGTCCAGCGGGGACTGCTCCTCTCCGCCTTTGGCAATGCGCAGCGCCAGGGCCTCGGCGCCTTCATCCGTTAGATAGCGGTGGCCGGAATGAACCTTGCAGATGGCCTTGACCAGTTGCTCGGGGGCCGACTGTTTGGTGATGTAACCCATGGCACCCGCCTCGATGGCACGCACCACGTATTGCCCCTCCTCGTGCATCGTTAGGATAAGCACCGGCAGTTTGGGGTCATACGCCTGCAGCTGGCTGAGCACTTCCAGCCCGTCCAGACCCGGCATGGAAATATCAATGACCGCTACATCAGGCGTGGCCTTGCGTACCAGTTGAATGGCTTCTTTGCCATCGGAGGCTTCCGCCACGACTTCCATCTCACCGCTTTCTTCAACGATACGGCGCAGACCGGCACGCACAATGCTGTGGTCGTCTGCCAGAAGGACCTTGATCAAAATTGATCTCCCTTTATCCTGACCATTAGCCTTTAATGATACAGTGGGGCTTTGAGCCAGTATTTAGTAACTGATTAAAAATATTAAATATCGAATGTCGAACAAGGAACCGCAGAATTTCGAAGTTGATCCTTCAACATTCGATATTCGACATTCGATATTCTGCGGTTAAAAAAGATATCTGCATTTTCTGTAAGGACATCACCCCCTGAGTTAGGTGCCAGCCTTTCCGTCGATGGGCACTTCAAACAATACCCGGCACCCTTGATTCGGCTCGGAATACACCTCCAGGGTTCCTCCTACCAGACTGGCCCTTTCGCGCATCCCGGCCACTCCCAGGCCTTCAGAGTCCGAGAGTTCGAGCGGATTAAATCCGCGGCCGTCGTCAGCAATTGCCAGCGTCAACGTGCTGTTGCGGGATTTGAGTACCACGTCAACCCGGTTGGCAAATGCATGGCGGGCGACATTGGTGATCGCCTCCTGGGTTATGCGATACGCAGCAGTGGCCATGTTTTCGCTTAAATGTGGAACATTATCGTATTCGAACACACAGGTAATTTCGGTCCGTCTTTCGAAATCCGTCGTATACCAGTCCAGGGCATCCACAAGTCCCAGGTCGTCCAGAACCCCGGGGCGCAGGCGAAAGGCCATGCCGCGCACATCTTCGATGTTTTTATCGATCAACTGGCACATTGTCAACGCCCGCTCCGATGCCCTGGAATCGGACTCCTTCAGCCTCTCCTGCATCCAGACCGAGTCCATCCTAAGGGCGGTCAGTACCTGTCCGAGTTCATCATGCAACTCCCTTGCAATAGCGGAACGCTCTTTTTCCTGGCTGGCCATGATACCGGCCGAAAGGCGTCGCAGCTGGTCCTGGGCTTTTTTCAGAGCAGTAATATTGCTGTGGATCTCACGGGTTCTATTTTGCACCTGCCGTTCGAGGTCCTTGGAATAGCGGCTGAGCTCCTCTTTGGCAAGCTTTAAAGCCTCTTCGGCCCGTTTACGTTCGGTTACATCGATGGATACCGCCAGGGTACGAATAATTCTACCCTGCTCATCGCGGTCAGCAATGGCTGACAGAAGCACATCGATGGTCTGACCGTCCTTTTTTTGAAACTGGTAGGGGATATCTTTGATAAATCCGGTTTTGAAAAATTCGGGAAATACTTGTTCTTCGGCATAGCGTCGCGATTCCTCTGAGAAAAAGGCTGTCAGTCGGTGCCCGATGACGTCTTCGCGACGGTAACCCATCACTTCACTCCAGTAGTCACTGACGCTGACGATGCGGCCGTTAATATCAATGGAGTGCAGCATGGCCGGGGTGTGATGATAGAGACTGCGGTAGCGCGCTTCGCTTTCACGCAGCGCTTTTTCCGCCGACTGTCGCATGCGGATCTCAACACTGGCCTTGCGGTATAAAAAGAACACCGACAATCCGATCAATACACAGAGGGTCAAAATCAAGGGCCTGGCAATTCTAAACAAAGGATCTGAAACGGTTTTGGAAATTGCCTTTAGGCTGCGCAGATGAATGATTTCCCAGCCGGAATAATTGTCCAGCGCCAGGCGGTGCATGAGGTATTGATTGCCGGAACTGTCATCGGCATATTTTTCGCCTTTGATCGTAAGACCGGTCCAAACCCACGGGCCATGACCAAATTGAATCGAATCTTCTATCAGGGATTTTTGGTCCGGGGTAAGCTTCATCAAAGAATGGTAAAGCCAATTTTTACGATTGGATATAAAAACAACCCCCTGAGGATCGGTGACCAGCACAATTTCATCCGGTGCGGCCACCAGCTCTTTTTCGACCTGCTCGATGGAGGCTTTGATGACCACAACTCCGGCAACTGTGTTGGGCTCTTTACCGGGAATCGGATAGCTGTAATATGCCCCTCTTCGACCCGAGGCTGTGCCCAAAGCGAGGTAGGTAGACGGTGTGCCGTGGATGGCCTGTTGGAAATAGGGACGAAAATCAAAATTCTTGCCCACAAAACTATCCGGTGCATTGCGGTTGCTGGAAGCAATGGTGTCACCATCGCGGGTCATCAGATAGCAGACCTCAGTATCCAGGGTCTTGTTAAAATGATCAAGAACGGCGTTGGCGTTTACCATGGCATGCAGATCTGTTGGTTGAAGCAGGACCAGCTTGAGTTCTTTCATCCCTGCCAGCGCTCTGACCGGTTTGCGATTTTCCGACAGGTATGAAGAAAGATTTTTCTTTATGATTTGGACGCGCGCCACCGCCTGCCGTTCGGCCTCCTTGAGAGCAGATTCCTTGATGGAAGAATAATAAAGAAAACCTCCAATAGATGCGGATAAAAAGGCCAACAGTGATAAAACCAGTAAAATCAGACGAAGTTTCATGGTTAATTCTCTCTATTACCCTCACACTCACTGAGCAGAAACAGCTCAAGGACTGGAGTCAATCGTTATTTGAATGGCTGCTAATCGCCGTTATTATAGCGGAATTCAATTGCAACGCAAGATTCTTATCGCTGGTCGCAGGTTACTGGTCTCTGGCGGCTGGCCTCTGGTCGCTAGCTTATAGCCTTTTGTCACTGGCACCAGGCAATTGGATCTTCGATACTGAAAATTCGAAAAAGCAAAATCTCTTGCGCGAAAAACCGTCTCGGTGGGCATGGCGGCTATCCCTGCGGAGGACCAATTGCAATTAACCAAGTAGGATCGGCTTCCGTACCGACCAGAAACCAGCGGCCAGGAGCGAGGAACAAGCTACCAGAGGTCGGAAACAAGAAACCAGGGAGGAGGGATACGGGGCCAAAGACCAAGGACAAGTGACCAGCTGCCAGCAACCAGTCACCAGTGACAAGCGACCAGAAACCAGCAACCAGTTAAAGGTCTTTCTTGAAAAAGTCTGATTTTTCGCTGATTGAGCCCGGGGCTTTGGTGTGCTCGGTGGGAACCGTACCGTCTTTAAAGCATTCAAAAATAACATTTTCCGATTCGGCTATCGGTAGCAGTCCGGTTTCAGCATCAATTTTTGCAAACACAACTCCTTCAGGCGGCTGAAAAACTTCCGCGGGGACACCTTCATGGACCCGCTTCATGAACTCGACCCAGATCGGGCTGGCCGCCCGGGAACCGGTTTCGCCCTTTCCCATGGGGGCTTCTTCATCCAGGCCGACCCACACGCCCGTGATATACTGACGGGTATAGCCGACAAACCAGGCATCGTATAAATTATTGGTAGTACCGGTTTTTCCGGCCGCCGGTCGCTTCAGCGCCTTTGCCCGCCAGCCGGTTCCGTTCTTGACCACGCCTTCCAGTAGGTTGGTCATAATGAAGGCCGTGCTTTTTTCCATCACCTTGCGTCTCTCGGGCGCCATTTCCTCCAGAACATTACCATTTCGGTCTTCGACTTTCAGGATAAAGACAGGGTCGACCAGATACCCATGGTTGGTAAATACCGAATAGGCTTTCAGCAATTCGAGCAGGGATATGCCGGATGATCCAAGGGCGATGGACAGATCCCGGCTCAAGGTGGATTCAATCCCGATTTTGGTGGCGTATTCGATGGCATAGTCCACACCGATATCCTGCAAAATCTTTATGGTTACCAGGTTGCGCGATTTGGCCAGGGCTTTTCGCAAAAGAGTGGGGCCGAAAAAAGTCTCTTTATAGTTTCTGGGCTTCCAGGTAAAATCCCGTTCCTCATCCTTGAAAACGATCGCCGAATCGACAATGACCGTCGCCGGTGTATAGAATTTTTCCGGATCCTCAAACTCCTTGTCCAAAGCTGCGGCATAAATCAGCGGCTTAAACGCGGAGCCCGGTTGGCGCCGGGATTGAATGGCCCGGTTGAACTGGGTCTCTTTAAAATCGCGCCCGCCAATCATGGCTTTCACCAGTCCTGTTTCAGCCTCAATGCACATCAGCGCTGCCTGGGCCACGGGCACCTGTTCCAGAGCCAGTGCCCACAGATCTTGACCCTCTTCTTTACCTTTAACCTTGACCAGAATCACATCCCCAACAGCAAGTGCTTCCGAGGGGTTTTTAATCTTAGTCTGGTGATAGGCTACCAGGGGATTGGGCTTGCGAGCCCATTCCATATCCTCAATGGCAATAACACCCTGGGAATTTCCCAGGCGAACCGTTACGGCCTTCTTGCGATTATCGACGGCAATCACAACGCCCTTGAAAACGGAACCTTCAACCAGAGGACTCTTTTCGAACTCCGCCTGAAGGGTCTGTGAAAAAGACTCGATTTCCTCTGCTCTGATACGCTGCAAAGGCCCGCGGAATCCTTCGCGTTTGTCCAGGTCGGCCAGGCCTCTTTGAATTTCTTCCCTGGCAATCTTTTGCATGTCAATGTTAACGGCCGTATAGACTTTGAGGCCCTGGGTATATAGTACATCCGACCCGTATTTTTTCTCGAGGTGACGCCGCACGTGCTCGGTATAAACCGGCACTTTTTCAATATACAGATTGCGCCGGGGTTTGATATCAAGCTCGGTGTTAATGGCTTCCGTGGCCTGGATATTGGTAATGTAACCCTCTTCCACCATCCGGTTTAAAACATAAATCTGGCGCTGTTTGGCCCGTTCCGGGTTTCTGAAAGGTGAATATTTGCTGGGGGCCTGGGGTAAACCCGCCAGCATGGCACATTCTGCAAGATTAAGCTCTTTAATGGATTTGGCGAAATAGTTTTCAGAAGCGGCCTGGACCCCGTAGGCACCGTGACCCAGATAGATTTGGTTCAGATACAGGTAGAGTACATCCTTTTTGGAAAAGGCCTTGTCGATGCGATAGGCCAGGATAGCTTCTCTGAATTTTCGTTTATAACTTCTCTCCGGGGTCAGCAGGAATGATTTGGTAACCTGCTGGGTAATTGTGCTGCCACCCTGTACGATGGTTCCGGCTTCGAGATTTTTAAAAAACGCCCTGATAATACTTATAAAATCAATGCCCCTATGTTTATAAAAGCGCGAGTCTTCCGCAGCCACAAACGCATCGATTAACATCGGCGGAATTTCCGATAGGGGGAGGACGATACGACGCTCTTTGAAAAATTCGGCGATATTTCGACCGTCATCGGAGTAAACTGTCGTAATAACCGAAGGGTGATAATCCGATAGCGAGGATATTTTAGGGAGATCCTTGCTGATCGAATAATAGACGACAAGGCTGGCCAGGCCGCCGCACAGGATTAAAACAAATCCCAGCAAGAAGGACCACAGGATAAGTGTTTTAAAAAAACCTCTTTTTTCACGATGGCCGTGCTTTTTGCGAATGTCAGATTTGCTCTGGCTCTTAGGCATTTCCCACTATCCCCGATGAAACAGGTTTTCTTTTATTCAGCGATGACAAATTCACAGAATACCATGTTCAACCATAAATTTTCCATAATACGGCAAGTGATTGCAAGGGGCCCGGAGCGAGCCTTGGATGAGCCGAAACGTCATCAGTTTAACAAGAAATGTTATCGATGCAGTATAATTCACTCTTAAAAAATACCGAGTGTGTGACCAGACCTCCTTTAGTAGCCAAAAAAAAAGAATTTGACATTAACGCCCGTAACGGTTACTGAAGAAAGTTTAAATTTCTCGGCAGGGCTCTTCGAATCATATTTACGCTCACTTGAGGTAACAATATATATTAGCCCTTTCTAACGACAAATTCAACATCATTATTTAATTCTTATATGTAGGGATGATCATATAAAGGAAATTTCAAAATAGCCTTAAATTCTTGCAAGTCTTGGAAACGGAGTACTGGCGTATTGGAGTGTTGAGAAAAACGACATAAAGCCATTAGCCATTACTCCAACACTCCAGTACGCCAATGTTCCGGAATTAACTAAATTTGAAAACGCCTAATGAAGAAACCGATGAATGAGACGATCCAACTTAAGTTTAATAAAACCGGCGGGCTTGTTCCCGCAATTGTACAGGACAATGAGACCGGCGAAATATTAATGCTGGCCTATATGAACCAGGACGCCTTTAATGCCACCCTGTCAACCGGCAAGGCCACCTACTATAGCCGCAGCCGGCAAACCCTCTGGGTTAAAGGGGAAACTTCCGGGAACGTGCAGCTGGTTAAAGAAATTCGTATTGACTGTGACGATGACACCGTACTCATAAAAGTCGAGCAGCTTGGAGGCGCAGCGTGCCACACGGGACATCGAAGCTGTTTTTACAAAAAAGTCGAAAATGGGATTATCCGGATAGTTGGAGAGCCGGTATTTGACCCCAAGGAGGTATACGACAAGTGAATTCAAGATTGAAACTGGGCATCCCCAAAGGAAGTCTTCAAAACGCAACCATCGCCTTGTTCAAGCGGTCGGGATGGCATATTAACGTGAACGGAAGAAGCTATTTCCCTGAAATTGACGACGATTCTATTGAGTGCGCCATCTGCCGGGCCCAGGAGATGTCTCGCTACGTCGAAAGCGGAACCCTGGATGCGGGTCTTACCGGAAAAGACTGGATTGCTGAAAACAACTCGGATGTTCATGTGGTAACCGATCTGGTTTACTCCAAGGTGAGTTCCCGACCGGCACGCTGGGTGGTTGCAGTACCTTATGACTCGCCGATCAAGAAGCTTGAGGACCTGAACGGTAAAAAAATTGCGACCGAACTTACGGAATTTGCACGGCGCTATTTCGCCGAACGAAATATAAAGGCAGACGTTGAATTTTCCTGGGGGGCCACAGAGGGCAAGGTGGTCTCCGGGCTGGCCGATGCCATCGTGGAAGTAACCGAAACCGAAAGCACCATAAAAGCCCACGGCCTGCGCATTATCCATGAGCTCATGCAAACCAACACCCAGCTGATCGTCAATCATGAGTCCTGGAAAAATCCTCAAAAAAAGAAAAAAATCGAGCGTATGGCCCTGTTGCTCAAGGGCGCCCTGCTGGGCGAAAAGATGGTGGGACTTAAAATGAATGTCCCCGAGGAAAAAATGGATAGGGTGATTGCCCTGCTACCGAGCTTGAATGCCCCCACCGTTGCTTCCCTGTATCAGTCAAAATGGTTTTCGGTGGAAATCGTCGTCAGCTCGGACACCGTCAGAGAATTGATTCCGCAGCTTTTGGAAAACGGAGCGGAAGGGATTATCGAATATCCATTGAATAAGGTGGTTTAGGAAAAACATTATTGGGTGTTTCGTCATCAAAACAAAAATTATCAAATATTTAAATCCGAAGTACGAATATCGAAATTCTAAATTATAATGTTCGAAACCTGTTTCGGATTTTGGACATTCGAATTTTGATATTGTTTCGAATTTCGGATTTCGATATTCGAACTTAATTAGTCCGTTACTAATCTGTAATTTAAGCAGGGCTATCCATATGATTTCCAAACGCACCGAAGAAATGACCTCCTTTATCGTCATGGATGTCCTTGAGCGGGCCAATGAAATGGAACGTGAAGGGGTCCACATCGTTCACCTTGAAGTGGGCGAGCCCGATTTTGATACCCCTGCCTGTGTCAAAGACGCCGCGTGCAGGGCATTGGAGGACGGTCATACCCATTACACCCACAGCTTGGGCCTGTTTGAGTTGCGGGAGGCTATCCATGAATATTATTTATCAACCTACGGCGTGTCCATCGAACCGGATCAGGTGATCGTCACCTCCGGTTCCTCGCCGGCCATCTTTCTGGTCTTTTCGGCATTGCTGGAACCCGGGGATGAGGTCATCATCTCCGATCCCCACTATGCCTGCTATCCCAATTTTATAAAATTTGTCCAGGGTCAGCCGGTCACCATCCCTGTTTATGAAGAAGACGGGTTCCAGTACCGGCCCGATTCCATCAAAGAAAAGTTGACCGCTAAAACCAAGGCCATATTTATAAACTCCCCGTCCAATCCCACGGGCAATCTGCTGTCTGCCAACCGCATGCAGCAAATCGCCGCGCTAACGCAATGTGAGCAATGCCCCTATATCGTCTCCGATGAAATCTATCACGGTCTGGTGTACGAGGGAAAAGAGCATTCGATTTTAGAATTCACCGATCATGCCTTCGTTTTAAATGGTTTTTCCAAACTCTTTGCCATGACCGGACTACGACTAGGTTATGTAATCGCTCCTAAAGCCTTTGTCCGACCGATGCAAAAGTTGCAGCAAAACTTTTTTATTTCCGCCAATTCTATGGTCCAGAAGGCCGGGATTGCTGCTTTAAAAAAGGCCGGCCAGGATGTCGTCAGGATGAAGGAAATCTATGACAAGCGCCGACGGTTCATGATTTCCCGCTTGAAGGAAATCGGGTTGGGCATCACGATAGAGCCCACCGGCGCATTTTATGTGTTTGCCAACGCCAGACATATTTCTGAAGACTCCTACAAACTGGCCTTTGACATTCTGGAAAAAGCCCATGTCGGCGTGGCCCCCGGAATCGATTTCGGCCCAAACGGTGAAGGCTATCTCCGGTTTTCCTATGCCAATTCCCTGGATAATATAATAGAAGGTATGAATCGGTTGGAGAATTACCTGAACGGGTGAACCGGGAAATCCTGAAGCATAAGCAATCGGCTTTTAGGGACCCTTATGAGTTTTTTAACTTTCAGCGAATAGCTATTACCGCCGGCCAATTGCTCTCCGCATCTTACAGCCATGCTGAGCGCAGGCTGCTAAATCTTCAGCTTTTACCCCGGAACTTAGCCTCTGCGTCAATTTATATGGTCTTATTCACCTTATTGTGGCAAAGCACTCAGTTGGGTACCTATGATTTAAGTATTTTCCCAATGATACCGATATGTAATATATGAATTATTCATCCAATAAAAATTGTGTGAGGTACTTCCAATGATGATACCCTGTGTATCTTGTAATTCCATGTTTAGGTTAGACAACATTCATATTAAAACAACCGGATCAAAGGTAAGATGTTCAAAATGTCATGATATTTTCATGGTCTATCCACCAGAAAATTATACGGGATCTAATTCAAAAGACGAGGTAGCCATTGTAATTCCCAATGTCCAGATATCACTTTTAGATGATCTTTTTCAGGTGCAAAATAAACCGAACGATATAGCTGATGATACCTTGACCAATGAGGAATCGGATAATTATTTGATTGATAGTTTTGAGTCAGTTGAAGACTTTGAGGAAGCGGAGGAAGATGAAGATATTGAGAGCGCAAATTTACCGGATCTTTCTGAATTTGAAGCAATGATCGATTGGGATGAAGGAAAGGAATCAGAAAACTTTTCTCCAAATCATAGATCGAAATCCAATAGCGCTTGAATCCGTCAAAAACTGATGACGTCAAAAACACCATTCGACGAATAACGCCTCGATATACCCCTCTGAAAATCAGGAGTTTAACCCTTAAGATTTTAAGCTAATGTGTGGATGGATAACATTGAGGACATTTTGCGCCATGCGTAACCAAGAAAGGCTAAATAAAAATGTCTAAATTAGGCGTTACTGGTTTTCTTTTTTTAGTCGCGGCCTTCTTTCTTTTGTGCTACCAGTTCATATCAGCGGCCTTAAAGTTA